>Ga0247727_10010635_pt1 | contig 16259 bp, 14 predicted proteins | sample WisWelCaveWW1625_FD_202498 | JGI IMG/M metagenome (GOLD analysis project Ga0247727, IMG submission 202498) | Biofilm microbial communities from Wishing Well Cave, Virginia, United States - WW16-25 | ecosystem: Environmental > Aquatic > Deep subsurface > Groundwater > Cave microbial mat | place... | reverse complement strand
CAGCGCCACCAAGCGCAAGGCGCGCGGCTACCGTTCGACCACGTACTTGATCACCATGCTCTACTTCGTGGCCGGCAAGCTCCGCTTCCCCCAGTTATGAGGCTCCACCGAAAACAGCGGAGAACCAGTTTCATTTACCTCGGCATCTACTGGAACAACCATCATCACCTGCTCAAGGCCGCCCGCAAAGTGACGGGCGCGATGATGTGGGCAAACCTGCACCTGCTGTTCTGGCTGTCGCTCTTTCCGTTCGTCACCGGCTGGATGGGGGAGAACCATTTCACGCCCGTGCCGACGGCGCTCTACGGCGCGGCGCTGTTGCTGGCCGCCATCGCCTACTACATTTTGCAGAATATCATCATCGCCGAACAGGGCCGCGACTCCAAACTGGCGGCGTCCATCGGGCGCGATTTCAAGGGCAAACTCTCGCCCGTCCTCTACGCCATCGCCATCGGGGTGTCGTTCTTCCGGCCGTGGATTGCCGGCTGCATTTACGTCTTCGTCGCGCTCCTGTGGCTTGTTCCTGACCGGCGCATCGAGCGCGTGCTGGTAAAGCGGCAGATGGAATGATTGTGCCGCCAGCTTTGGCGATTGAAATATCGGCAATTCAGTTCATCCTCGCGTCATGAAAATCGCCACCATCATCGCCCGCGTGCTGCTTGGACTCATGTTCGCCGTCTTCGGCTCGAACATCTTTTTGCACTTCATCCCGATGCCGCCACAAAAACCATCGCTCGCGACAGACTTCAGCAAAGCGCTCATGGAAAGCCATTACCTGTACGTCGTCGGCCTGCTGCAAGTCGTGGGCGGTCTGCTGCTCTTGATCGGACGCCACGTTCCGCTGGGTCTGACGCTGCTCGGCCCGGTCATCGTGAACATCCTGCTCTTCCACATTTTCCTCGAACGCACCGGCCTGCCGATGGCCATTGTCGTTTCACTCCTTGCGCTGTTCCTGCTGTGGCGTTACCGGACAAATTTCGCCGGTCTTGTGAAGCCGTAATGCGTCGCGCTCCTGCGACTTGTTCCCGACCGCCGCATTGAACGCGTGGTGGGCGAATTCCCGCCCGCACCGCACTGATTGAGGAGCGCGGCTGTGGCGAAGACCAGCCGCAGCATTCCCGCAAACAATGAAACTCGCAAACTCACCGAGGCCTCCCCGATTCCAACGCGCTGCGGCTGATGCTCCTCACACAGCCGCGATCCGTCACAACCTCAACACCCCGTACTCATCGCGGAATCTCGCGCTGCTCAACGGCCACGTCTTAGGATCGAGACACCTCCGCAAAGGCCAGCGGACGACGGGGAACAGCGGCGCTGAAGTCGCGCGCACTCCAAACGCTTCGCGACCTCCAACCTCCACCTGCGCCACCGGCAGCCTCACGCTTCCCGGAATCCTGTCACAAACCAAAAACCCGGGCACCCTTGCGGACGCCCGGGCTTGAAACTTCTGCCGCCGCGGAAGCGGCTCAGACCGCGAGCGGATTCTCCGCCGCCTGGGCCCCGGCGGGCTCCGGCTCCTCCTCGACGATTTCGACGAGCGTCTTGAGGCGGGCCTTGCGGTGGTAATCGAAACCGGTACCGGCCGGGATGATGTGGCCCATGATGACGTTTTCCTTGAAGCCGCGCAGGTAGTCCACGCGCGAGCGGGTGGCGGCCTCGGTGAGGACGCGGGTGGTGTCCTGGAAGCTGGCGGCGCTGAGAAAGCTTTCGGTTTCGAGCGAGGCCTTGGTGATGCCCAGCAGGACCGGCGAGGCTTCCGAGGGTTTGCCGCCCATCTTCTCGACGCGCGCATTCTCCTCCTCGAATTCGAGCTTGTCCACCTGCTCGCCCCAAAGGAACGCGGTGTCGCCCGGTTCGGTGATGCGGACCTTGCGGAGCATCTGGCGGACGATGATCTCGATGTGCTTGTCGTTGATGGTGACGCCCTGGAGGCGATAGACCTCCTGGACTTCGTTGACGAGGTGCTCCTGGAGTTCCTGCGGGCCGCAGATGTCGAGAATCTCGTGCGGGTCAATCGGGCCTTCGGTGAGTTGCTGGCCTTTCTTGACGAAGTCGCCCTTGAAGACGATGACGTGCTTGCCGATGGCAATGAGGTGTTCCTCCTCCAATTGCGTCTGCGGGTCCTTGATGAGGATGCAGCGCTTGCCGCGGACGCTCGGGCCGAAATCCACGATGCCGTCAATCTTGGAAATCTCGGCGGCGTCCTTGGGCCGGCGGGCCTCGAACAACTCGGCGACGCGCGGGAGGCCGCCCGTGATGTCCTTGGTCTTGGCGGTCTTGCGCGGCGTCTTGGCGAGCAGCGTGCCGGGGACGATCTTGTCGTCCTCGTTGACGACGATGTGCGCGGCGGAGGGGATGGGATAATTGGCGGCGACCTCGCCGTGGTCGTCGGTGATGATGACCTGCGGGTGGAGGTCTTCCTTGTGTTCGATGACGACCATGGCCTCCTGCTGGGTGTGTTCGTCCACCTCCTGCTTCATGGTGACGCCCTCAATGATGTCGTGGAAGCTGACCTTGCCGGCCTTCTCGGAAAGGATCGGGACGTTGTAGGGGTCCCATTGCACGAAGGTTTCGCCTTTCCTGACCTTGCCGCCGTCGGGGATGGAAATGACCGCGCCGATGACGACGGTGTGGTTCTCGAGCTCGCGTCCCTCGTCGCCAAGGATGGAGACGGTGCCGTTCTTGTTGAGGACGATGTTGCTGCCGTCCTCAATCTGGACGAGGCGGAGGTCGTTGTAGCGGATCAATCCGTCGTGCTTGGCCTTGATCTGGGGAATCTTGAACACCTGCGCCGCCGTGCCGCCGATGTGGAAGGTGCGCATGGTAAGCTGGGTGCCAGGCTCGCCGATGGACTGGGCAGCGATGATGCCGACGGCTTCGCCGAGCTTGACGGGCGCACCGGTGGCCAGGTTGCGGCCGTAACAATTGATGCAGATGCCGTGCTTGCTTTCGCAAGTGAGCACGGAACGGATTTTGACCTTCTCGACGCCGGCGTTCTCGACGGCGCGGGCCCGGGTTTCGTCAATCTCCTCGTTGGCGTGGACGAGGAGTTCCTTCGGACTCAGCGGATTCGGGATGTCGTCGCAGGAGAAGCGGCCCACGAGGCGTTCGCTGAGTTTGACGACCTCGTCCTCGCCCTCGTAAATGGCCTGGACCCAGATGCCGTTGGTGGTGCCGCAATCGTTCTGACGGACGATGACGTCCTGGGCGACGTCAACGAGTTTGCGCGTCATGTAGCCGGAGTCAGCGGTCTTGAGCGCGGTGTCGGCCAGACCTTTGCGGGCGCCGTGGGTGGAGATGAAATACTCCAGCACGGTGAGGCCTTCGCGGAAGTTGGAGAGAATGGGTTTCTCGATGATGTCGCCGCTGGGCTTGGCCATGAGGCCGCGGACGCCGGCGAGCTGGCGGACCTGCTGTTTGTTGCCGCGGGCGCCGGAATCCACCATGAGATAAACCGGGTTGAATTCCTTCTTGCCCTGGTTGGCCTTGAGCGTGTCGAACATGACGTTGGAAATCTTGTCTGTGGCGTGGGTCCAGATGTCCACGATCTTGTTGTAGCGTTCGCCGGAAGTGATGATGCCCTTGCGATGCTGCTTCTCGACCTCCCTGATCTGTTTCTGGGCGTCCTCGATCTCCTGGTTCTTCTCCTTCGGGATGATCATGTCGTCAATGCCGATGGAAACGCCGGCCTTGGTGGCCTCGCGGAAGCCGAGTTCCTTGAGCTTGTCGAGCATGGCCACGGTCTGTTCATGGCCGCAGACCTTGTAGCAGCGCCAGATGAGTTCGCCGAGCTGGGTCTTGCCGGCGGACTTGTTGTAGAAGCCCATTTCAGGCGGCCAGATTTCACTGAAGATGACGCGGCCCACGGTCGTTTCGATGACCTTGGCGTCCGCGTTGCCATAGACGGTCTTGTGGCCGAAGTCGGGGTTGGCGAGGCGGACGCGGTCGTGCGTCTTCAGCCCGCCGTCGGCGTAGGCGAAGAGCGCCTCGGTTTTCGAGCCGAACAACTGCAGGCCGCGGCTGTCCGCGGGGGCGGGGGTGCGCGGCTCGGCGGTCAGGTAATAACAGCCGAGGGTGATGTCCTGGGTGGGCGTGATGATCGGCTTGCCAGAGGAGGGTGAGAAGATGTTGTTCGGCGCCATCATGAGCAGCCGCGCCTCCAGCTGCGCCTCGACCGAGAGCGGCACGTGGACGGCCATCTGGTCGCCGTCGAAGTCGGCGTTGTAGGCGGTGCAAACGAGCGGGTGGATGCGGATGGCCTCGCCTTCGATGAGCTGCGGCTCGAAGGCCTGCACGGACAACCGGTGCAGCGTCGGCGCGCGATTGAGCAGGACCGGATGGCCCTTGGTGACTTCCTCGAGGATGTCCCAGACTTCCTTGGTCTGGCGTTCGATCATCTTCTTGGCCGAGCGGACGGTGTGAACGTAACCGAGTTCTTTCAACCGGCGGATGATGAATGGCTCGAACAGGACGAGCGCCATCTTTTTGGGCAGGCCGCACTGGTGGAGTTTGAGTTCCGGGCCGATGACAATGACCGAGCGTCCCGAATAATCCACGCGCTTGCCGAGCAGGTTCTGGCGGAAGCGGCCGGACTTGCCCTTGAGCATGTCGGAAAGGGATTTCAAGGCGCGATTGCCGGCGCCGGTGACGGCGCGGCCATGGCGGCCGTTGTCGAACAGGGCGTCCACGGCTTCCTGCAACATGCGTTTCTCGTTGCGGATGATGACCTCGGGCGTCTTGAGCGAGAGCAGGTTCTTCAACCGGTTGTTGCGGTTGATGACGCGGCGATAGAGGTCGTTAAGGTCGGACGTCGCAAAGCGGCCGCCTTCGAGCGGGACGAGCGGGCGCAGGTCGGGCGGGATGACCGGCAGCACGATGAGGATCATCCACTCGGGCCGGCTCTTGGAAGCCATGAGGCCCTGGACGAGCTTGATGCGCTTGGCGAGTTTCTTGCGAATTTGTTTGCTCTTGGTTTCGGTCATCGCCTGCTGCAACTGCTCGACGAGTTTGTTGAGTTCCACCCGGGCGAGCGCGTCGCGAACAGCCTCGGCGCCCATCTTGGCGGTGAACTTGTCCGCGCCGTAGGTCTCGCGGGCCTCCCGGAATTCGTGTTCGCTGAGCAACTGGTTTTGCTTGAGCGGCGTGTCGGCGGGATCAATCACGAGGTAGTCCTCGTAATAAATAACGCGCTCCAGGTTGCGCGCGGTCATGTCGAGCACCAGGCCGATGCGGCTGGGCATGCATTTGAAGAACCAGATGTGGCAGACGGGGACGGCGAGTTCGATGTGGCCCATGCGCTCGCGGCGCACGCGGGCCATGGTGACTTCGACGCCGCAGCGGTCGCAGACGACGCCACGGTGCTTGATGCGCTTGTATTTGCCGCAGGAACATTCCCAGTCCTTGACGGGGCCGAAAATGCGTTCGCAAAACAAGCCGCCCTTCTCGGGCTTGAAGGTCCGGTAGTTGATGGTTTCGGGATTTTTGACCTCGCCCTTGGACCAGGAGCGGATGGCATCTGGCGACGCGACGGTGATCGCGACGTAGTCCACCTGGTTGACCTTGTCCAGTCCGAGCAACTCGCGGGCGCTCTCTTTGGTGCTGATCATAGAATTGAGGGTTGGCGGAATCGGCAACGGTTTCGGCGGTCACATCGCCGCGAGGGCGGTGGCCGGCTCGGCGGGTTGATCAATTGGATTCGAATAACCGACCTTCACGTCGAGGCAAAGCGACTGCATTTCCTTCACCAGCACGTTGAACGACTCGGGGATGCCGGCTTCGAGGCTGTTGTCGCCCTTGACGATGCTTTCGTAAATGCGCGTGCGGCCCTGGACGTCGTCGGACTTGACGGTGAGCAACTCCTGCAACGTGTAGGCGGCGCCGTAGGCTTCCATGGCCCAGACTTCCATTTCGCCGAAGCGCTGTCCGCCGTATTGCGCCTTGCCGCCCAGCGGCTGCTGGGTGACGAGCGAATACGGCCCCACGGCGCGGGCGTGAATTTTGTCCGCGACGAGGTGGCCGAGTTTCATCATGTAGATGTGGCCCACGACGACCTCCTGGTCAAAGGCTTCGCCGGTGCGGCCATCGTAAAGCGTGGTCTTGCCGTTCTCGCCGACGAGCTGCCGGTCGCCGTCGGCTTTCTCTTTCGCGCCGGCTTCATCGAGGTACTTGCGGACGTGCTTTTCCTTGATGCCATCGAAGACCGGCGTGGCGAACTTCAAGCCGAGGATTTTGGCCGCCCAGCCAAGGTGGGTTTCGAGCACCTGACCGACGTTCATGCGCGAGGGCACGCCCAGCGGGTTCAACACGATGTCCACGGGAGTGCCATCCGCGAGGAACGGCATGTCCTCCTCGGGAACGATCTTGGCCACGACGCCCTTGTTGCCGTGGCGGCCGGCCATCTTGTCGCCGACCGAGAGCTTGCGTTTGGAGGCGACATAGACCTTGACGGATTTGATGACGCCGCTGTCCACGCCCTCGCCCGACTCGGCGCGCTCGACTTCCTCGTCGTAGGCCATCTGGAGGTCGTCGAACTTTTTCTTAAAGCTGCCGATGATCTCGTTGATCTTGTTGCGGATGGGCGAGGGATCAATCTCGATGCGGTCATAGACCTCGGCGAGCTTGCGCAGGAGCGTCTTGGTGATCTTGCGGTTGGCCGGGATGATGATCTCGCCGGTTTCGCTGTTGACGACGTCGAGCGGGATTTTCTCCCCGAGCAAGATATTCGAGAGCGCCTCGGTCAACTGGTCGCGCAGTTCGTCCACCTTCTTGCGATGTTCCTCCTCAATCTGCTTGATCTGGCGGCGCTCCTCGGAGGCGGAGGCCTTGCCGCGTTCGCCATCCTTCTTGGCCGAGACCTTGACCTCCATGACGATGCCGTAGGTACCGGAGGGCACCTTGAGCGAGGTGTCCTTCACGTCGGCGGCCTTCTCGCCGAAGATCGCGCGGAGCAGCCGTTCCTCGGGCGCGAGTTCGGTTTCGGACTTGGGCGTGATTTTGCCGACGAGAATGTCGGCGGGTTTGACCTCCGCGCCGACGCGGATCACGCCGTCCGGGCCGAGATTCTTGAGCGCGTCATCGCCGAGGTTCGGGATGTCGCGGGTGATTTCCTCGGGGCCGAGTTTGGTGTCGCGCGCGGCAACCTCGAACTCGTCAATGTGGATGCTCGTGAAGATGTCTTCCTTGACGATCTTCTGGCTGATGAGGATGGCGTCCTCGAAGTTGTAACCGTTCCACGGCATGAAGGCGACGAGGACGTTCCGACCGAGGGCGAGTTCACCGTCCTTGGTGCAGGGGCCGTCCGCAATGACCTGGCCCTTCTTCACCGATTCGCCCTTGCGGACGAGCGTTTTCTGGTTGATGCAGGTGGCCGCGTTGGACCGCATGAATTTGCGGATGGGATAAACCCAGACGCCCTTCTCAGGGTCGTGTTTGATCTTTTTCTTGCTCTCGGGGAGCTTGCCATCGCCGGTGATGATGACGTAGTTGCCGTCCACGGAAGCAACCTTGCCGGGCTCCTCGGCAGTGAGCACGGCGCGCGAATCGCGGGCGACGCGTTCCTCCAGGCCGGTGGCGACCAGCGGCGATTCGTTGACCAGCAAGGGCACGGCCTGGCGCTGCATGTTCGAGCCCATCAACGCGCGGTTCGCGTCGTCGTGCTCCAGGAAGGGGATAAGCGACGCAGCCACGGAGACGAGTTGTTTGGGCGACACGTCCATGTAATCCACGCGCGCCGGCTCGACATCAATGAAGTCAGTCCGCGCGCGGCAGACGACGCGGTCGGTGGTGAAGTGGCCCTTCTCGTCAATCAGCGAGTTGGCCTGCGCGATGATGTAACCCTCCTCGCGGTCGGCGGTGAGAAAATCAATGTGGTTGGTGACGCGGCCGTTTTCGACCTTGCGATACGGCGTTTCGAGAAAGCCGAAATCGTTGATGCGCGCAAACGTCGCGAGCGACGCGATCAGACCGATGTTGGGACCTTCCGGCGTTTCGACAGGGCAGATGCGGCCATAGTGCGAGGGATGCACGTCGCGCACCTCGAAGCCCGCGCGGTCGCGGGAGAGACCGCCCGGCCCCAGCGCCGAGAGCCGGCGTTTGTGCGTCAGTTCGGCCAGCGGATTGATCTGGTCCATGAACTGGCTGAGTTGCGAGCGCCCAAAGAAATCGCGGATCACGGCGGAGAGCGCCTTCGGGTTGATGAGCTTCTGCGGCGTCATCGCCTCGGCGCCCTGGTCGAAGAGCGTCATGCGTTCCTTGACGAGGCGCTCGGTGCGGGCGAGGCCGACGCGGCACTGGTTGGCGAGGAGTTCGCCTACGGTGCGCACCCGGCGGCTGCCGAGGTGGTCAATGTCGTCGAGGCTGCCCTCGCCGCGCTTGAGGCGCAGGAGATACTTGGTGGCGGCAACGAGGTCTTCCTTCGTGAGGATGCGCGAATCCTGCTTGTCCTTGAGGCCGAGCTTTTGGTTGATCTTGTAGCGGCCCACGCGGCCGAGATCGTAACGCTTGGGATCGAAGAACAGGCGCTTGATGAGCGCGCGGGCGTTGGCGGCGGTGGGCGGATCGCCCGGACGCAGCCGGCGGTAAATGTCCTTGAGCGCCTCCTCCTCGTTCTTGGCCGGGTCCTTCTTCATGCACTTGATGACGATGCCCTCATCCAGTGTGGTGTCCACGACCTTGATCTTGTGGATGCCGAGTTCGGCGATCTGCTTGACGACGGCCTTGGACAACGGCTCGAAGGCGCGCGCCACGACGAGGCCCTTTTCCTCGTCCACCGCGTCCTCGATCAGCACCTTGTTCGGCAGGTCGTCGAGCTTTTCAGCCTCCTTCACGGACAATGTTTCGATGTCGTAAAAGAGCCGCAAAATCTCCTCGTCCGTGCCGCGGTTCTTGTCGGCGTCCTTGCCCTTGGTTTCGCCGTCGAGGAAATTCAACGCGCGGAAAAACGTCGTCGTGAGGAATTTCCGGCGCCGCTTTTTGCGGTCCAGATAAACGTAAAGCAGGTCGTTGGTGTCGAACTGCGCCTCGTACCACGAACCGCGGTCGGGGATGATGCGGAAGCTGTGGAGAATCTTGCCGTTGGGATGCTGGGTCGCCTCGAAGGCCAGGCCGGGCGAGCGATGTAACTGACTGACGATGACTCGCTCCGCGCCGTTGATGACGAACGTACCCTGGGGGGTCATGAGCGGGAGTTCGCCCATGAATACCCTTTCCTCCTTCGTGCCCTTTTCGTCTTTGAGCAGGAAGGTGACGTAGAGCGGCGCGCCGTAGGTGAGGCCCTCGCGGAGGCATTCGAGCCAGTCGAGTTTCGGTTCGCCGATCTCGTAGGAGTGGAAGTCCAGCTTGCACTTGCCGTCGTAGCTCTCGATGGGGAAGACCTCGGTGAACACGGCCTGGAGGCCGAGGTTCTTGCGCTTGGACTGCGCGGTGTCCGCCTGGAGGAATTCCTTGTACGAACTGGTCTGAAGTTCGATCAGGTTGGGCGGGGTGATGATTTCCTTGATCTTGCCGAAATCAATTCGTTCTGGGCTTCGCGATGACATTTGAGCCTTTGTCAGTTGCCCGGCCACGGGGCCGGACGGTTTGATTCGTTACCAACGACACGAGGCAGGCGCCCGGCGTTCAACCCCGCCATCCGAGGACGGAGAAAACCGCGGGCCTGCCGGCATTCGAACCCCGGCCCGGGCCGGAGTTGCGCTGTTGCTTTGTTTGATATCCGAAACACTTTCTGGCGTTCGGGCGAAGCGGGGCGGCGGCACGCGGCCACCGCCCCGACACTCCGCCGGTTACTTGACTTCGACTTTGCCGCCCGCCTCTTCGAGTTTTTTCCTGGCGGCATCGGCGTCGGCCTTTGGTGCGCCTTCGAGCACCGGTTTGGGCGCGCCTTCGACCAAAGCCTTCGCTTCGGCCAAACCGAGGCCGGCCTTCACCTCGCGCACCGCCTTGATGATGGCGATCTTCTTATCGGCCGGGACGGAAACCAGCACCACGTCGAACGCGGTCTTGGCTTCCGCAGCGGGCGCCGCAGCGCCGCCGCCAGCCGCGCCAGGCGCCGCAACCGCAACCGGCGCGGCGGCGGTGACGCCCCATTTTTCCTCAAGCTTCTTAACGAGGTCGGCGGCCTCAAGGACCGTCAACTTGCTCAGTTCCTCAACGATGTTTGCGATGTCTGCCATAGGACTCTGCTCTGCTTTCTGTTCGTCTCGTCGTCCGCCGCGGCCACGGCGGGTTTGAGTTCACGGCCCGTGAACCGACGATTTACGGTTTGGTTGTTGTTGTTTCCCGGCCCGCCAACCGCGGGCCGAAATCGTTTCTCTGGCTCCGATGCCGCGGGCTTTTCCAGCGCCCCGGAGCGCGGCCATCATGCCGCCGCGGCCGGCTCGCCTTTCTCGGCCTTCGCTTTGATGACGCGGGCAAGCTGGCTCGCAGGTGTGTTGAGCAGCACGACGAGTTTGGTCGCCGGCGCATTCAACACGCCGAGCAGCTTGCCGCGCAACACGTCCAAGCTGGGCAAATCGGCCAGCGCCATGATGTCCGCCTGCTTGAGCCGCTGGTTGTTCAGGTAACCGAATTCCACTTTCAGCCGGTCGAACTCGGCGCCGAACGTCTTGACGACTTTCGCCGCCACGGAGATGTCGCGCTGCCCGGTGACGACCGCCAACTGTCCGGCCAAGGAACCGTTCAGGTCGCCGACGCCGGCTTCCTTGGCCGCGATGCGGAACACGGAGTTCTTGACCACGTGGACTTCCGCGCCGGCCTTGTTGAGGCGTTTGCGCAGCTCGGTCATGTGGCCCACATGCAGGCCACGGTAATTGACGACGATGAAGAACGGAGCCGCGTTGAGCCGGGCCACGTATTCCTTCGTCAGGTTTTTCTTTTCAGCGCGCATGGGTTCGACGTTCGTTAAATGGTTGTGCGATCAAATCGTCGGGTCGCGGTCGCGCTCAATGCGCGGCGAACTCCTTCAGCTCCACGCGCACCGGCGGGCTCATCGTGGCCGACAAGGTACAGGACCGGAGGTAAGTGCCCTTGACGCTGTGGGGACGGGCCTTGGCTACGGCGTCAATAACCGCGCGGGCGTTTTCCTCGAGCTGCGTGGTTGTGAACGAGGCCTTGCCGACCGGGACGTGAATGTTGCCCGCCTTGTCAACCTTGAACTCGACGCGCCCGGCCTTGACCTCCTTCACAGCCTTGGCCGTGTCGTCGGTGACGGTGCCGGTCTTCGGGTTGGGCATGAGGCCGCGCGGGCCGAGGACCTTGCCGAGCTTGCGGACCTCGGCCATGGCCTCGGGCGTGGCCACGGCGACGTCGAAATCCGACCAGCCTTCCTGGCATTTCTTGATCATGTCCTCAAAGCCGACGTATTCGGCGCCGGCGGATTTCGCGGCGTCGGACGCGGGGCCGCTTTTGGCGAACACGAGCACGCGGACCACCTTGCCACTGCCATGCGGCAGGGGAACGGTGCCGCGCACCATCTGGTCGGACTGTTTCGGGTCCACGCCGAGGCGGAACGCGAGGTCAATGGTCTCGTTGAATCTCGCCTTCGGGAACTTGGTGAGGACGCCCACGGCGTCCTTGAGGGGATAGGTTTTTTTGCCATCCACGAGTCCGAGCGCTTTGTTGTATCGTTTGCTGGGCATTATGTCGGGCGGTGCAAGCGAGCCCCGGGAAACCGGTTCTCTCCCGCGGTTGCGTTAATCCATAACTTCGATCCCCATGCTCCGGGCAGTGCCGGAGATGACCCGGAACGCCATTTCGTCGGAAGTCGCGTTCAAATCTTTTGACTTCATCTTTACGATATCCATCACCTGCTTGCGCGTGACCTTGCCGACTTTCTCCTTGTTCGGCGTGGCCGAGCCGGCGGTGATGCCCGCGGCCTTTTTCAGCAGCACGGAGGCCGGCGGCGATTTGGTGATGAACGTGAACGACTTGTCCTGATAGACGGTGATAACAACCGGAATCACGAGGCCGGCGTCGCCCTTGGTGGCCGCGTTGAATTCCTTGCAGAAGCCCATAATGTTGACGCCGTGCTGGCCCAGCGCGGGCCCGACCGGCGGGGCGGGATTCGCCTGCCCGGCGGGAATCTGCAACTTGATCTGTCCTACGACTTTCTTGGCCATAAAATCTGTTCTTAATCTTAATCGTAATCTTTCTCTTAATCTCTCTCGCTCCTCTCAGATCAAGATTAACAGGAAGACTAAGATCAAGAACCCTTCATCCCTTCTCCACCTGCCAATACTCCAGCTCGACCGGCGTATTGCGGCCGAAAATGTTCACCGTGACCTTGAGCTTGCCGCGCTCGGGGTCCACTTCCTCGATCACACCGCTGAAATTGAGGAACGGTCCGTTGTTGATCTTGACGGTTTCGCCGATCTCGAAGCTGACCTTCGGCCGCTCGGTTTCTTCCGAGGCGGATATCTGGGCCTTGATCTGGTCAACTTCATCCGTCGGGGTCGGCGTGGGCGGTTCGCCGCCGACGAAGCCGATCACCCCCTGGGTTTCCTTGATGAAATACCAGGGCCTTTCGATGATCCGGTTATTCTCATCGAGCAGCGACATGTCAATGAACACGTAACCGGGCCAGAGCTTCCGGGTGGACACCGTTTTCTTTTGGTTGCGCACCTCAACAACCTTCTCCATCGGCACGAGGACTTCTTTGACGTAGTCCTGCATTTCCTCGGTCTTGACGCGCTTCTCGATGCTCTCTTTGACTTTCTGTTCCTGGCCCGAAAGCGTATGGATGACAAACCACTGGCTTCGCATGGCGGCTAGAGTTTGAAGAAAACCAGGAACAGCAACTGGTCCACCGCCACGGTGAAGGCGCCGAGCAACAGGATTGAAACCATGACAACCATGGTTGAGCCCTTGAGTTCGTCCCATGTGGGCCAGGTGCATTTCTTAAGTTCCTCGCGGGTCAACTGCACGTACGTGGCGAAGCGTTGGAGGTGTCCCTGCTTCCAGAGGAAGGCAAAGACTGCTCCGATCACCACCACCCAGATCAAGATCTTCGTCAGTTCGCTCACAACTCAAGACTCGCGCGGGACACCGCCCGTGCAATCTGCCACTCAAATTCGTCCACCAATGATCCGCCCCAATGCGGCGTCTCCCGTCGCCCGGCTGGCGGAGAGGGAGGGATTCGAACCCCCGTTCCACTCACGTGGAAAGCGGTTTTCAAGACCGCCGCGATAGACCACTCTGCCACCTCTCCAAACCGGGCTGGCACGGCGTGAGGGACTCGAACCCCCAACCAACGGTTTTGGAGACCGCTACTCTACCAATTGAGCTAACGCCGTACTCGCTTCGAGTGATTCGTCGCCCTCACGACGATGGTTTCCGGGGCCTACCTCGCCCCCGCCCCGGCTCCAAGAATGTTCCAGGCGCTCAGGCGACCACGTCGCTGATGCGGCCCGCGCCAATCGTGCGGCCGCCTTCGCGGATCGCGAAGCGCTGGCCCTTTTCCATGGCCACCGGCGCGATTAGTGAGATTTCCACCGAGACGTTGTCACCCGGCATCACCATCTCCACGCCCTGCGCCAGCGTCACCGTGCCAGTCACGTCGCTGGTGCGAAAATAAAACTGCGGACGGTAGTTCGTGAAGAACGGCGTGTGACGACCGCCTTCGTCCTTGGAAAGCACATAGACCTCGGCCTTGAATTTCATGTGCGGCGTGATCGAACCAGGCTTGGCCAGCACCATGCCGCGCTCGACTTCTTCCTTTTTCGTGCCGCGGAGCAATACCCCCACGTTGTCGCCCGCGGTGGCCTTGTCCAGCAACTTGCGGAACATTTCGATGTCCGTGGCCACCGTCTTGCGCGTGTCCTTCAGGCCGACGATCTCCACGTCGCTCATGCGCTCGAGCACGCCGCGCTCCACGCGGCCCGTGACGACCGTGCCGCGGCCTTCAATGTTGAACACGTCCTCAATGCACATCAGGAACGGCTTGTCCACTTCGCGCGTCGGCAACGGGATGAACGCGTCCACCGCATCCAGTAACTCCTGAATGGACTTCGTGCCCTCCGGATCGTGCGCCATCGCCTTCTTCGCGCTGCCCCGGATGATCGGCGTCTTGTCGCCGGGGAATTGATACTTGGTGAGCAGGTCGCGCACTTCCATCTCGACGAGGTCAAGCAGTTCCTTGTCGTCCACGAGGTCCACCTTGTTCAGATAAACCACGATGGCCGGCACGCCGACCTGGCGGGCGAGCAGGATGTGTTCGCGGGTTTGCGGCATCGGACCTTCCGACGCGTCCACCACCAGGATGGCACCGTCCATCTGCGCCGCGCCGGTGATCATGTTCTTCACGTAATCGGCGTGACCGGGGCAATCCACGTGGGCGTAATGGCGCTTGTCGCTTTGATACTCGACGTGCGACACGGCGATGGTGACGGTCTTGGTTTCATCGCGCACCGTGCCGCCCTTGGTGATGTCGGCGTAGGAAATGGGCGTTGCCATTCCTTTCTTGGCCTGCACCTCGACGATGGCAGCGGTGAGGGTGGATTTGCCGTGGTCAATGTGGCCGATGGTGCCGACGTTGACGTGGGGCTTGGTCCTTTGAAACTGTTCTTTGGCCATTGTGGTCTCCTGCGTTGTGTGTTCGTTAGCGTTGCGGTTCGGACGTCAAACAAAACTGTCATGGAGCCCATGATCAGGATTGAACTGATGACCTCGTCCTTACCAAGGACGTGCTCTACCAACTGAGCTACATGGGCGCACCCGATTCTTAGATGTCATCCTGATGCTTGCAAACGACAAAAAACCGCCTCCCTCCGCCCTTTCCTGTCGGAAAAGTCTGAGGGACTGGCGCTTTGGTCTAATCTACGGCTCTAAGACAGCCACGAAAATAGGAAACGAGCCGGAGGGTGTCAACGGGGATTTTGGATTTTTTTTGCCGCGTCGGCTTCCGGACTTCGGCTGCGTTTCCACGGGGTTTTTGGCGGTTCCGGCAATCCCTGCGCCCGGAGCGCGGTGCGGAAATGGAGTTTGGAAACTTTGGCCAGGACTTCAACCCCGCGATCGGCGACCAGTTGGCGGGCGGTTTCGTCCACCTGACTGCCGGCGCCCTTTGGGAATTGCGTTCGGAATTCCTTTTCCATGTGCGCCAACCGGCTGACAAACTCGTCGCGCGCCAGGATGGACGCCGCCGCAACAGACAGGTCCTCCTCGGCCTTGTGCCGCTGCACCAGTTCGATTTCACGGCCCAAGGCCATCAACGCCTTTTCAATTACTTGCTTGCTCGAGGCGAACTGGTCGCTGATGGCCCGCGCGGGCGGCGGGTCCATTCGATGACGCTGACCCATCAGGTTCTCGATGACCCTCGCGTGTCCCCAGGCAAGCACGGCGTTCACACTGCCCATCTTGGCGTGCAACCGGTTGTACGCGTCGTTGCCGATCGGCACAACGGTTGTGACACAGGCGGGCGTCTGCCGGATCCGCTTGGCCAGTTCGGCGATTCTCCGGTCGCTCGAAATGTTTTTTGAATCGCGGATGCCGGCATCCTTCCACGCCCGGATGACTGATTCATTCACATAAACTCCCGCCACGCACAACGGACCGAAGAAATCCCCCTTCCCGCTCTCGTCCACGCCGATGCGCGGCAGCAACAGGTCCGGGTTCAAAATGGCTTCGTAGCCGAGTCGCGCCTGTTTCAAGACTTCCGGTTCCAGGATGAACTCAATGAAATCCCGCGTGCCTTTGCCCTGCACCACCAGTTTGCCACTCTCGTAAAACACGACATTCGTCAGCTCGTGCTCGCCGGCAAAGCGCGCATAAGGCACTTCGCGGAACTTGTAATGCCGCGCTTCGAGACAGGTCCGGAGTGCGCTGGCCTGCTCTTCCGTCAACTTGCAAGTGTAAGAGTTCAACGATTGCACAGCATCGTCGCGCGGCTGGCTAAGGAATATCCGGACTTGAGCCTCGCCAGTTCACCGGCTGCGGCACGCGCCGGTCGAAGAGGCGGATCAATTGCGCCTCCCGCAAGCCGAACACGATGCCGTCGAGATAAACCGAATCGCCGACGGAAACTTTGCGCACGTCGGCCTCGGTCAGCGGAGTTTTGAAATGAAATTCGGCCATCGCGCAAAGCGTTAGCAGCGCGGGCCAATTCCGACAACCATGAAATGCTTTCCACCAACCCCCTTGACAGGGCGGTAGCCAAGGAGTAGCAGAGCGGATTAGAGGTTAAGGGTTTAAGGGAAATTTGCTGGCGCACCGTTCGCGGATTTGCTTCAGTCTGGGCATGTCAATTCATCTTTCGGACTCGGTGGTGG
>Ga0247727_10010634_pt1 | contig 16260 bp, 22 predicted proteins | sample WisWelCaveWW1625_FD_202498 | JGI IMG/M metagenome (GOLD analysis project Ga0247727, IMG submission 202498) | Biofilm microbial communities from Wishing Well Cave, Virginia, United States - WW16-25 | ecosystem: Environmental > Aquatic > Deep subsurface > Groundwater > Cave microbial mat | place... | reverse complement strand
TCAAAGACAAAGCTGGCGCCACCGAGCTGTTGGTGGAAATGGATTCATCGGGCGGCGAGTTTGAGGAGATGTTCAAAGATATGTGGCCGAAGGCGCAGCAAAAACTCAAAGAGCTGGCGGAGAAATAGTAAGAATTGCCAGGTCTGAACGAAACATGATGGAAACGTAGCGCAGACCTCCTGTCTGCTTGCGGCGCTTGTGCAGACTGGAAGTCTGCGCTACACATTTCTAAACCGCAAACCGTTGCACTAACAAAGGAGAACACTGATGCAAAAGATCACTCCATTTTTGTGGTTCGATAATCAGGCCGAAGAGGCGGCGAAGCTTTACACCTCCGTCTTCAAAAACGCAAAAATCGGGAAAATCGCACGCTACGGAAAAGAAGGATATGAAATTCACGGAAGGGAAGCTGGGTCGGTTATGACTGTTGAGTTCGAATTGGCGGGTTACAAGCTCGCCGGGCTTAACGGCGGGCCGCATTTCAAATTCACTCCCGCCATATCCTTTTTCGTGGTTGGCGAAACGGAAGCGGAAGTCGAGGCGCTGTGGCAAAAACTTTCGCAAGGCGGAATGACGTTGATGGAGCTTCAAAAATATGACTGGAGCGAGAAGTACGGATGGCTTCTCGACAAATATGGCCTCTCATGGCAGGTGAGCCTTGGAAGAAAAGAGGACGTGGGTCAAACCATCACGCCCTCCCTGATGTTTGTCGGCAAGCAACACGGCCGGGCGGAAGAGGCGTTGCGATTTTATACTTCGGTATTCAAGAACTCCGACGTGGCCGGGATACTCCGCTATGGGCCGGGAGAAACGGATCCGGAGGGAACAGTGAAGCATGCGCAATTTCGTTTGAACGGTGAGGCCTTCATGGTGATGGACAGCGCGCTGGAACATCCCTTTACGTTCACGGAAGCCATCTCGTTCGTCGTCAACTGCGAGACGCAGGAAGAAGTCGATTATTTTTGGGAGAACCTCTCCGCGGGCGGAGAGAAATCGCGATGCGGTTGGCTGAAAGACAAATTTGGCGTGTCCTGGCAGGTCGTTCCCACGGTGATCGGCGAGATGATGCAAGATCAGGACGCCAAGAAAGCGGGAAGAGTGATGCAAGCCGTGCTGCAGATGGATAAAATTGACATCAAAGCTTTGCAGCAAGCGTATGAGCAGCGATAGTTCAGCAAGGCCGACGGCAGATTGTGCATGCACATCTTGAGTTCTCCGGTGATACGGAAAATGGATCTGCAATTTTCTGCATCACCGGAAAGGAGACCGCAATGACGTTTGAATCTCAGCACCTCAGTGTTTCCATCAATCGCTCGGCGGATCAGGTTTACGAGTTCGCTTCAAATCCTGAGCATCTTCCCCGATGGGCGGCAGGACTCAGCGGTTCCATAAAGAACGTCGAGGGCGACTGGATCGCCGAGTCGCCGATGGGAAGCGTCAAAATCAAATTCGCCGGCAAAAACAAGTTTGGCGTTTTGGATCACGAAGTCACCTTGCCATCTGGCGAGAACTTCTATAACCCTATGCGCGTATTTCCCAACAACGAGGGCTGTGAGTTGATCTTCACGCTGTACCGGCGACCGGAAACGTCAGACCAAGCGTTTGCCGAGGACGCTCAGGCAGTTGCAAGAGATTTGAAAAAGTTAAAAGAGTCGGCCGAGAAAATGGGCTCATAAAATTATCAACGAAAAGGTGAATTTATCATGGAAAATAGCAAGCATCCCACTTATGGAAACGGCAAAGTGTGCTACATCGAGATGCCGGCTATCGACGCCGATCGTTCAGCAGCTTTTTACAAAGCAGTTTTCGGCTGGCAGATCAGACAGCGCGGCGACGGCCATCTCGCCTTTGACGACACGGTGAACGAAGTGAGCGGCACATGGGTGGCCGGCCGGAGAGCCGCGACGGAGCCCGGCCTGTTAATTTACATCATGGTTGATAGCGTCGCCGCGACCATCGCCGCGGTTGTTGCCAATGGCGGCAAGATCGTGCAACCCATCGGTATGGACGCACCAGAGATAACTGCGCGATTTAGTGATCCGGCAGGAAATGTGATCGGCCTCTATCAACAGCCAGCGGGAACGGTTAAAACTTGAGGAGAAGAAAAATCACGATGACAAAATCTATGCAATTTGAAATCGTATCGCTGCCTGAAACCTACGTTGCCGGCTTGGCATTTCGCACCAAAAACGAATTCGAACAAAATCCCGCGACCGGCTGGATCGCAAAAACTTGGGGACGCGTGAGAGCAATGAAAAATCCCAACCCACCGGCAGCGGTGTCGACGGATTACGAAAGCGACTATCATGGCTATTTCACCGAAGTCGTCGGCTTCACGCGAAATTCAGCAAACGAGTTTTCGCCTGGCGAGGTTCTCGCCAAAGTTCCCGCCGGGCGATATGCTAAATTTGTCAACACGGGCAAACTGCCGGAGGTTGTCATTGCAGCTTGGCAAGTTGTTTGGCAAGCGGAGAAAGATGGCTCGCTCAAACGCGCATACACAACTGATCTCGAAATCTATCCAAACATGCGTGAGGTCGCGCGCAACCCTGACAAAGTCACTGTTGAGTTATATATCGCAATCAAATCATAAGGACATCTCATGATCGCAACAAACCTCGTTTCGAAGTGGCCGGGCTTGACCTCGCGCCTGCAGAGCGTGCTGCGCATCGTGGCCGCGCTCATGTTTATGGAGGCCGGCACGATGAAGCTGTTCGCATTTCCAATCGGGATGCCTCCGGACGGTAGCACCGCCAAACTTCTGTCGCAGGTTGGAATTGGAGGTATTCTCGAAGTGTTCGGCGGTGCCCTGCTCCTCCTCGGCCTCTTTACTCGACCCGTCGCGTTCCTGCTGGCCGGGGAAATGGCGGTGGCGTATTTCCAGTTTCACTTCCCCCAGGGATTCTGGCCCACCATGAACGGCGGCGTCGCTGCGGCGCTCTACTGCTTCGTCTGGCTTTACTTCTCAGCTGCCGGGCCGGGACCGTGGAGTCTGGATGCGAAGCGGGGGAAATGACTGCAATAGGCAACGGGGCTTTAGTAGAGCAATAAAGAGAATTTCGGATTGCCAGACTCTGTGCTCTGGAAGATGATTGGAGCGAATTATGAAATCGAAGGCTTATCAGGCAATTATTGCGGGCGGTTTGATGATCCACATGTTCTGCGTCGGACTGCCGGTTGCGCTCGCCGTTCGCCGGTTCTCGAAATATGAATAACGAGCGAGATCACGAGGCGCTTCGGTGCCCACTGTGTACTATAGACAGGTTGAAAAGTCTGACCTCCCCGCCATGGCACGAATCCGTGCCGCTGAGCGGGAGACCGAAGAATATTGCAGCAACCGCATCGCGGATTATTTGGAAAAGAAAAAGCAAAACATAGGTTAAGTTGGCTTGAACAAAGGCCAAGGCAGAAAAATGATCCGTAAGCGGATCAAATTTATCATGATTCCGCATAGCGGAATGAAAGACAGAAATATAGCGTTTGACCCATCTCCGGGAAGTTGACGATGACCGGAGATAACAAACCGTAATCATTTTTCTGCCCTCCTACGGACGCAGTCCATCTTTCTGTCTTCTAAAGTTCTGAAAGTTTTTTTATCAATCCCATCTACGCGCCTGCTTTCAGCTCGTGCGCTTGGCTGGCTGATAGTTGCCGGGGACGAGACGGGCCGCAATCGACAGACGATTCCAAGCGTTGATGGTGGCCACTGCGAGAGTCAGATCCGACAATTCTTTCTCACTGAAATGCGGACGTACTTCTTCATAGATCGCCTCGGGCGCGTGGCCGTTGGTGATCAGCGTCACGGCCTCGGCCCACGCCAGCGCCGCGCGTTCGCGATCGCTGTAATACGGGCATTCGCGCCAAGCGTCCAATGAGTACAACCGCTGCTCTTTTTCTCCAATCGCGCGCAAGTCCTTCCAGTGCATATCCAGACAATAGGCGCAGCCATTAATCTGCGAGGCCCGCAGTCGAACCAGATGAAGCAAAGATTCATCCAGTCCACACTTGTTGAGATATTGATCCAGGGCATCCATGGCGTCGTAAACGCCGGCGGCGGCTTTGGCGTAGTTGAGACGTGCTTTCATGAGTTCTCCTAAAATAATCTCTTTAGAGTGAAATCTTTGCAAAAAAGCAAAACTTGTGGACACAAAAATGAACGCTCACAAATGAAATTTTTAAAATGCTTTTGTTTTGTGACCGTTCAATTTTGTGAGCCTATAATTTGGTTCCGGCTCGTTCGGGTTAGGCTATACTCGTTAAAAGTCAATTTTTGCGTGAGTGAAACTTTCGAATTGCATAATCAGTATAGATAAAAGTTGGCTGATCGCAAAGAGCCATTTACCATATTCTTCCTGTACCACTTTACATGGCGAAACGAACGACCGCCTTCGAGCTGATGCTGCCCTTGCGGGACGCGGGAACGCCCGCGCATCGCTGGCTGTATACGGCTTTGCGCACTGAGATTTTGGAGGGCCGACTACGTCCCGGAGCGCGGCTTCCCGGCACGCGTGATCTTGCCAGCCAATACAGCCTCTCGCGCGGAACGATCGTCAATGCGTTTGAGCAGCTCAAGTCAGAAGGCTATGTGGATGGGAGTGTGGGATCTGGCACGTATGTGAGCAAAGTCTTGCCTGAAGAATTGCTCCAAGTCACACGCGAGACTCGAGCGCAACCACCAACGCAACGGAAACAGCGGCGCAGCGTCTCGGATTACGGCAGGCGCGTGACTCTGTTCCCAGGTTTAGAAAACCGGCCTATCCGAGCCTTCCGCGCCAATCTGCCGGCGTTGAATTTGTTTCCCACAGAGTTGTGGGCGCAAATCACAGCTCGCCGTTTGCGGCGCGCCTCGACGAATCTTCTGCTGGGTTGCGATCCGATGGGATACCGTCCACTGCGAGATGCGATAGCCGATTATCTAAGCACGTCACGCGGGGTGAAATGCGTTCCCGAGCAGGTCGCGATTGTCTCCGGAGTGCAGGAAGCGCTCGATCTGGTGGCGCGGCTGTTTCTCAATCCTGGGGAGCGGGTGTGCATGGAGAATCCCGGATATCCGGGCGCGGCCATCGCGTTCGAGGCCGTTGGTGCGAAAATTTCTGGGACACGCGTGGATGACGAAGGCATGCAACTGCGGGACACGAGCTTGCGAGGCGCGCGACTGATTTATGTGACTCCGGCGCATCAGTTTCCGCTTGGAATTACCATGAGCCTGCGGCGGCGTCTAGAGTTGCTAGAGTGGGCTCGCAAGTCCGAAGCGTTGATCTTTGAAGACGACTACGACAGCGAGTATCGCTATTCGGGCCGCCCAGTTCCAGCCTTGCAGGGACTCGATCGCAACGGGCTGGTGCTCTTTGCCGGAAGCTTCAACAAAGTGCTATTTCCCTCGCTTCGGCTGGGATACTTGGTGATTCCGTCGGACCTGGTGTCTTACTTCGCGGCCACGAAATCAGTGACCAGCCGGCATGCGCCGTTGCTGGAGCAGGCGGTGTTGTGCGATTTCATCACCGAGGGACACTTCGGGCGTCACCTCCGTCGCATGCGCGAGGTGTATGCCGAGCGCTTGTCGGTGCTCATGGAAAGCGCGCGGCAAAAGCTGGCGGGATTGCTGGAAATCTCAAACGTGGAAGCCGGCTTGCAAACTGTGGGGTGGTTGTGCGATGGGATCGATGCGGAGTCGGCGGCGAAGGCTGCAGCGACGCGAGGTGTGGAAGTGACTCCACTGAGCCGCTACAGTCGTGGACGTATGGCGCAAAAGGGATTGCAGTTGGGATTTGCCGCAGTGGACGCAAGTGAAATCCGGCGCGGCGTCCGCGAGCTCGCGGTTGCGCTGGAAGAGGAGTCAAGAGCCTTGTAGCACCGAGAGCATTGAGATTTTCAAACGGCGCGGGTTAATGCAAAAGAGGATCAAGTCAGGCTCGACACGCTGCGGATGGAGTAAATTGGAGTTTTGGAATAGAAGGAAGTGGCTGTCGGTTAATAACTTGTGTTAGATGTATAGTGAAACGATTGAGGAGTCTACACAAAAAGTGACAGGAGAAACGAAATGATAGTCGAGTCCATTAAATCTGAATACCAGAGATACAAGTCTCTGGCTGAGATGGCCATCGCCCAAGTCAAGGACGATGATTTGCATAAGGCACTTGGCGAAGATGGTAATTCAATCGCTGTCATAATGAATCATATATCTGGGAATCTAAAATCACGATTTACCAACTTCCTTACGGAAGATGGCGAGAAACCATGGCGCAATAGAGATGAGGAATTTGAGGAGAAACTGGAAGATCGAACGATCTTGTTAAAGAAGTGGGACGAGTCGTGGAAGATCCTGTTTGATGAAATAAACGCACTCCAAGATTCTGATCTAAGCAAAGTGGTCAGGATTAGAGGCAAAGAATTAACGGTATCAGATGCATTACAAAGATCTTTAGCGCATGCCTCGTATCACGTGGGCCAAATTGTGCTGATCGCTCGACATTACGTCGGCAGAAACTGGAAATCGCTCAGCATACCGCGTGGTAAATCGCAGAGTATAATTTAAACCCAACAAAAGAGCGGCAATCAGTCTATTAAAAGTTCAATCGTTGCAAAAAAAGTAAAATTTTTCAACACAGAGAAAACAGAGTAAACGGAGATTTCAAAGCTAAATAAAGTTCTCCATAGCATTACCCTCTCTGTTTGCTCAGTTTTCTCTGTGTTAATCTTTTTGGGTTGCGGCTCGACGTGAGACCTCAGCGAGCGTTCGACTGAGCGCTCACGCCGAAGTCTCGGTCGAGTCGCTCGCCGACACGGCTCGTTCGCGTTAAGCATTCCACATCAAACTTGCTTATACGAGGCGCAAAATGTTGACTCAGATTGAAAAAGGAAAAATCTTTCGTGCGCTCCATGAACGAAATGGCGCATTTATCATTCCGAATCCCTGGGATGTTGGAACGGCTCGATTACTGGCATACCTCGGTTTTGAGGCGCTGGCAACCACCAGCGCCGGCTATGCGTTTTCCGTTGGACAGCGGGACAACACGATTGACCGCGACCAGATGATGAGGCATGTCGCCGAGATCGTGTCAGCCACTGATTTGCCCGTGAGCGCCGATCTTGAAAACGGCTTTGGAGATAGTCCTGAAACGGTTGCGGAAACGATCCGGCTTGCCGCAGCGACGGGACTTGCCGGCGGCTCGATCGAAGATTCAACCCAGCGCCCGGAGCATCCGATCTATGAGCTTGAGCTTGCGGTCGAGCGTATCCGTGCGGCGGCTGAGGTCGTGCGCGCGCTTCCGTTTACTTTCACTTTAACAGCGCGCGCGGAGAACTATCTTGTCGGCCGGCCCGATCTCAAAGACACGATCAAGCGGCTTCAGGCTTATCAGGAAGCCGGAGCAGATGTTCTGTATGCGCCAGGTCTTACCAGTAAACAGGACATTGTTGCGGTGGTCAGCTCTGTTGATCGTCCCGTAAATGTTGTCATGGGGTTGCAAGGCGTTCAATTAAGCCTTGCGGCTCTGTCTGAGATGGGGGTCAAACGGATCAGCGTTGGCAGTGCGCTCTCACGCGCCGCGCTTGGCGCTTTTCTTCGCGCGGCGCGGGAAATGCGCGAGCGCGGCACCTTCACTTTCGCGGATGAAGCTGTGAGCTACAGGGAAATCAGCGCCATGTTCGAGGCCTGACCCGCGCCACAACGCCCTCTAAAAGCATCCACGCAAAGCCGCTAAGATTGCGCAAAGAAAAGCAAAAGAAAAAACTTTGCGGTAACTTTGCGTCTCTGCGTCTTTGCGTGCGCTTTTGCTTTTTGGTTCCGGCTTGTGTAATTTCACACAAACCCTGCAAGAAACCAGGTACAGCAAATGAAATACAAACAAATAAAACCTCCTGCCCATCTCAAAGACTACATCCGATATTTTTGGACGTTGGAAAGCAATGGCATTGACACGTCGCCAAAAACCTTTACAACTATTGCGGATGGTTGGCGGAGGTTTTTTTTTGAGAATTTCGATGAATTGATAGAATAGTCTGCTGGCGGTTTTGTTCTATAAAATGTAAAATTTATTTTTTAACAGGGCCTTAGCTACTTGCTTCGATGCAAGCAAAATCTTTACAACGCGCAATGCGGCAATCTCCAGGAGATTTTATGACAACTTTTGACGGCTTGCTTTTCACCTTGACGCTTTTTGCGGCGCTTGGCTGCGGGCTGATAGCCGGAGTCTTCTTTGCCTTTTCGGCGTTTGTGATGAAGGCGCTATCTCGCCTCTCCCCTGTCGAGGGCATTGCCGCCATGCAATCCATCAACATCGCCGTTATCAATCCGGTGTTTTTGGCGGCTTTCCTGGGAACGGCTGCGGCTTGTGTTTTTGTGATGATCTCCGCACTATTGCGGTGGCAAGATCCCGGCGCCGTCTACTTACTCGTCGGGGGCGCGCTCTATCTCGTCGGCAGCTTTTTGGTGACGATAGTCTTCAACGTGCCTAAGAACGAAGCGCTGGCATCAGTCGCACCGGCCGACCCCGAGAGCGCCAGCCTGTGGGCCGGCTATCTTGCCAACTGGACGGCTTGGAACCACGTTCGAACGGTCGCAGCGCTGGCGGCAGCGGCATCGCTCACTATCGCGCTGAGCTATGGAAAGGCGCAATAATAGTACACTTCATTTCAACGAATCGAATTTGTGAGGATTAATGATGTCATACAATGTCAGAATTTTTTGGAAAAAAGACTCCGGCGAGGCCTTTGTCGATAACAAATATAGCCGAGCCCATACGTGGACTTTTGACGGCGGAATTGAACTCGTAGCATCTTCCTCGCCGCACGTTGTGCCGCTGCCGATGTCGAAAGAATCCGCCGTTGATCCGGAGGAAGCATTCATTGCTTCGCTCTCGAGTTGTCACATGCTTTGGTTTTTGTCCATTGCGGCTGGGAAAAAATTTATCATCGAGAGTTATGAAGACAATGCCGAGGGAATATTGGCCAAAAACGAGGAAGGAAAGCTGGCCATGACCGAAGTTACCTTGAGACCTAAGGTTAATTTTAGCGGCAAGACGATTCCTTCACAAGCGCAGATAGATGAACTACACCACTTGGCGCACGAGAAGTGTTTTATTGCCAGCTCGGTAAAGACAAAAATAAGCATCGTTCAGATATAAAAAAATCATCCATCTCAACGTACATCTAGATCGCTGTTTTCTGAGTTGACGAAACTCCGATAGGAGTTTTAATTATGGAGGTCGGCCAATACTAGAAACATTTCACCCTATCGGGGTTGAAGAATTACCTTGCAATCAAGATGAAAGTTTTTAAACTGAGAAAACAGGATCGACCTTGTTCTTTTTCTGTCGTCTTAATAAAGCATGTACGCACAACTCGGATGATCTTAAAAGAAAGGAGAACATCATGCGAGATTTAACCATACGTTTGGAAAACCGTCCCGGCGCTTTGGCTGAAATGGGAGAAGCGCTTGGGCGCGCGGGTGTGAGTGTCGAGGGTGGCGGCGCATTTGCCTTTGATGGCAAAGGCATCGCGCATTTTCTATTCGAAAACGCCGTGGCTGCTCGCAAAGCTCTCGAAGAAAAGGGAATCACCGTGCTCGAAGATCGAGAGGTTCTGGTGCAACGGCTCAAGCAAGATCAAGCCGGGCAATTGGGAAAAATTTCTCGTATGATGGCAGAAGCCGGCGTAAACATCGAGGTCATTTACAGCGATCATCAAAACCAGCTTATCCTTGTCGTTGATGATCTCGAAAAAGGCCGAGCGGTTTCTGAAGCTTGGAAAAGAAAAAGTAAAATATAGGAAGAATTCATGAGCACATCTTACAAACCGAACAACTACACCACCGTCTCGCCCTATCTCATTGTCAATGGCGCGAGCGGCACCATCGACTTTCTCAAGCGCGTCTTCGGCGCTGTTGAGCTGCGCCGATTCCCCGACGCTGCCGGGAAGATCATGCACGCTGAGGTTCGTATCGACGACACGGTCGTGATGATCGCAGACGGCGGTGAGGGCTGGCCGCCGGTTCCGTCTTACGTGCATATTTACGTCGCAGACGTTGACGCGACATACAAACGCGCCCTGGAAGCGGGCGCCGCCTCGGTACAAGCACCGGTGAAGAAAGAAGACGAAGACAAGCGCGGCGGCGTGAAAGACGCGGGAGGCACGACGTGGTGGATAGCGACCAAGGTGGAGTAGGCGGAACATTTGCCGGTGAACCCCGTCACCAGGCTGTCATTCCGGAAGAATCTTTTTTTCGCACGAGCACTGTGCTTGATATTAAAAAAGATTTCTCCGGAATGACAGCGTGATTTACTGAACATTTACTGCCGAAAAACTTGAAATTATGAAATCATTTTTTCATTTCTTACCGAAAAGACGGCAAAAATTGAGCCTTCCACAATAGATTAGCTTCCGCTCGTTTCGTATCTTGAATTAAAGCAGATTCGCGATACGTTTCGCCATGCGCTCGATGTCGGCATCAATTTTATTGACACGGCTGACGCCTATGGAAATGGCAGCAACGAGCAGTTGGTGGGCCGCGCCATTGCGGGGTCATCGCCACAAAGTTTGGGATCGTGTTTGATCCGAACGAAACGGGAACGCCCCTGCCCACGGGATGGGGTTTTCACTCAATATCAACGGCAAGCCAAACTAACGATTTCCGCCAAAACAATCCGCGTTACAACGTACAGAATATGACACAAAATACCGTTCTTGCTTCGCGAAGCAAGAACGGTCCGACTTCTCTTTCGCCTACCAGCGCCGCATCAATCATCCTGCCTTCATCGTTGTAACACCTGAGCGCCAGCGGAATCAGGAGCCTCTCGTTTTTGACCTCCGGCGGAAATTTGTCGCCCTGCTCGCAAGGCGGACGCGCTTCGGCATGAATGAAGACCGGAACAAATTTATCCTTTCAGACGTATATTCTGAATACAGAAGGAAAACCAGAATGATAGATGAAAAAGACATTAGAATTTTGAACATTCTTCAGAAAAACGCCAGAATCCAGAATGCCGAAATCGCCCGGCAAGTTGGCATGGCGCCGTCGGCGGTCCTGGAACGGATTCGCAAGCTTGAAGAGCGCGGCATTATAACAGGGTATGAAACGCGCCTCAATGCCGAAGCGCTTGGGCTTGGATTGACCGCTTTTATTTTTGTCAGAACCGATGATCAAGCTGGAAGAGGCGCCACCGCCAGACAAATCGCCAAAATACCCGAGGTGCAGGAAGTGTACGACGTGGCCGGCGAAGATTGTTATTTGGTCAAGGTGCGCGTGAGAGATACCCAGCATCTGATGAAGCTCATGCGCGAGCATTTGGGCAAAATGAAATCCGTCCGCTCGACCCGGACCACCATCGTTTTAGAGACGATCAAAGACAGCGGCAAGATGGTGATTCCTGAAAAAAATTAGGCAAAACTATTATGGGCAAAACCATTCAATCGTTTTGCCCCAAATTGTTTTGCCATAACGGGCTGAAACTGGAGTCCCGCAAACGGGACAGCTTTATATTCAAAAAAATTGCCCAACGGATCAAAAAACGACCAACGGATAAAGCGCATCGTTATTTGATAAAACTTTAAGTAAAAATAGGGTTTTTAAATCCGTTGGTCGTTTTTCAATCCGTTGGCCTGGCTTTATCCGATGACGCTAAAAAAGTCAGAATTTTTTTCTAATTTTTTGGCGCTTAGTTTCTAAATGATGCACTAAATCAGCAACCATGAGCAAGCTTGACCGGCACCTGCAATTCAAACTGATCGCCGCCTTTGCGGCGATTTATGGCATTTGGGGCTCGACTTTTATAGCGATCAAATACGCGGTCGAAGCCATCCCGCCATTTTTGATGATGGGGATTCGTTCGCTTGCCGCCGGCCTCATACTCTATCTCTGGAGCCGTGGACGTGGAGATGAAAAAGCAAAAGGAGAGCACGTGATTCCCATTGTCATTATTGGGACCTTGTTCTTCCTGGTGGGTCACGGCTTGCTGGCATGGGGACAACAAAAAGTTCCTTCCGGTTTGGCGGCTTTGCTCTGCGCCTCGCAACCGTTGTGGATAGCGACGATCGAATCATTCATGGTGAAAGACCATAAGGCGACTCCCAAAACCATCTTCGGGTTGGTGATTGGTTTTTTGGGCATCAGCTTATTGTTTGCGCCATGGGAAAAACTCGGCAACCATCACGTCGATTCTTTAAGCGCTTTCGCGATTCTCCTGGGCGCATTATCCTGGTCAGGCGGCGCCGTCTATTCCCGCGTCGCGAAACTTCCGAAATCTCCTTTTCTTTCCGCCGGCTTGGAACTGATCATCGGCGGTTTCCTGCTCCTCGCCTGTGGTTTGCTGATGGGCGAAGGCAATCAATTGCGCTTGCACGAGCTTCCCCTCCATTCACTTCTTGGCTTGTTGTACCTCATCATATTTGGCTCGGTCATTACTTTCACCGCCTACATTTGGTTGTTGAGCATCACTTCGGCTACCCGGGTGGGAACGCATAGCTATATCAATCCGGTGATTGCCGTATTTCTCGGTTGGGCCATTGCCGGCGAAGCACTCTCCCTGCAAATCTTCATGGCCACGATCATCATCATCATTTCGGTTTATCTCATTCTCAGGTTGAAATATGCAAGAGATCATTTCTTACCTCGAAGAAAATAAAAACCGTTTTCTCCTCGAGCTCAAAGAGTTCCTGGCCATTCCCAGCGTCAGCACCAAACCGGAAAATAAGCCGGAGATGCAGCGCTGCGCCGAATGGATCGCCCGGCATTTGACGGCGCTGCAAATGCAAAACACGCAAATTTATGAGACCGCCGGCCATCCGGTTGTTTACAGCGAATGGTTGGGAGATCATGCGAAGCCGACGGTTCTGCTTTACGGGCACTACGATGTTCAACCTGCCGAGCCGCTCGAGCTTTGGACTTCGCCGGCTTTCGAGGCCACCATACGCGATGGCAACCTTTTTGGCCGCGGCGCCACTGACGATAAGGGCCAAGTATTTATTCATTTCAAAACTCTCGAGGCGCACTTAAAAACCTCGAAAAACCTGCCCATCAATCTGAAGTTGATTATCGAGGGCGAAGAAGAAATCGGCAGTCCGCATTTGCTGCCGTTCATTGAAAAAAATAAAGAGCTTCTCAAAGCCGATCTGGCGGTGATTTCGGACACGCCGTTTTTTGCGAAAGAGATTCCCTCGATCACTTACGGATTGCGCGGCATCGCGTACATGCAGCTCGAGGTCGTGGGGCCGAATCGCGATCTCCATTCCGGTTCGTATGGCGGCGCTGTACACAATCCGATTCAAGCGCTTGCCGAAATCATTGCGCAACTGCACGACAAGAATGGAAGAATAGCGATCCCTGGGTTCTACGATGAGGTCCGGCGGCTCACCAGGAAAGAACGCGAGGCCTATCGAAAGCTGCCCTGGAGCGATGCGAAGTATGCAAAAGATCTTGGCTTGAAACAACTTCACGGTGAAAACGGCTACACAACATTAGAACGATTGTGGGCCAGGCCAACCCTGGATTGCCATGGCATCTGGGGTGGGTATATTACAGAGGGAACAAAGACGGTGATTCCCTCTCTGGCCGCCGCGAAAATTTCAATGCGCCTCGTTCCCGATCAGCAACCCGATAAAATCGCTCAGCGGTTTGAAAAATTTGTGAAAAAGATTGCTCCTAAAACCGTTCAGGCGCGTGTTCAATGTCTCAATCTTGTCGAGCCGGCGATGACTCCCATCGATAGTCCCGGAGTCAAAGCAGCGCTGGCGGCGCTGGAGAAAGGGTTCGGAAAAAAACCGTTGTACCAACGCGAAGGCGGCTCGATTCCGGTCGTCACCCACTTCAAAAAAATTTTAGGGCTGGATACCGTGCTGCTCGGTTTTGGCTTGCCGGATGAGAACGCGCATGCGCCGGACGAGTTTATCAGCCTCGACAATTTCTTTGGCGGCATCAAGGCCATATCTTATTTTTATGAGGAACTCGGCAAATAAACTGAACGTGAAGAAATTTGAATTGCACGTCTTCAATTCTACGTCATGAAAGGAGGAAACGATGATGACTTCCATCACTCGTCTCAAGCACGCTTAGCGCAATCGCTAGCACTTTTGCAGCAATACTTTTTCATTGATTTTAATTCCGAAACGGAGGCGTATGTCGATGAATAAGATGATAGAGATTCGCTCCTATAACCTAAAATCTGGAACAAGGCGCGAGTTCCTAAGACTGATGGCTGAAGAAGCTATGCCGATGCTGCAGCGATGGGGTGTCGAGGTCGTGCGCTTTGGCCCGTCCCTGCATGATGAAGATTCGTGTTACCTCATTCGTGCTTACGACGGGCTGAAAGAGCGCCAGGAGAGTCAGGACGCTTTCTATGGCAGTGATGAATGGAAGATGGGCCCAAGAGAAGCGATTGTAGCTCTGATTGATAACTATACCTCGGTAGTGATCGAAATGGATGAAAGGACGCTGGATGGGCTCAGAGTACGCGACCCTATCATGAGGAACCCCTTGCCCCTGATTGAACCCGGCGTTCTCACGATTGGTGTGGACGCCGCTGCGCCGTTGCCGATGCATTCGGATCCTGCGTCGCCAGATTTCAAAGGCTTCGAGGTTGACTTGATCAATGCCGTCGCAGCGCGACTGGGGCTTTCCGTTAAATATAGAGGCGCGCTATGGAGTGACCTCATAAGCGATCTGCTGGCCGAAAAGATCGACCTGATCTGCTCGGCAGCGACAATTACGGCAGAGCGGAAAAAAATTTTTGATTTCAGCAAGCCATATCTTGATCTCCAACTGGCGATTGTCGTCAGGAATGAGAGCTTGATCAACGCCTGGCAAGACCTCCACAACAAAATCGTCGGCGTGCGGATCGCAACCAGTCAGGAAGATTTTCTCAGATCTTATGTCAAAGCCGGAGCGATCCACACTTTCCACATGAACACCGAGGCGTACGCCACGCTGCAAGAAGGGAAACTGGATGCCGTCATAGATGACTCTCCGATAGCGAAGTCATTCGTGACATTGAATCCCAAACTACGGTTGGCTGGAACCATCGCCGGCACGCAGGCGCAATATGGAGTGATGTTCAAAAAGGGAAACCAGGAACTATGTCGCGCGATCAACAATGCGTTAACGGAAATACAGGCAGACGGCGCTTATGCAGAGTTTTATAAGAAGTGGTTCGGTGAAAACGTACAAGTTGACTGAGCATTCGCAATGATAACTTTCCCGCAACGCCAATGGCCAGGCCTCGTCATGGCCTTCACCTCCGCCTTGCTTTACAGCACGCTGGGGATTTTTGTGAAATTGGCTTATCAGTATAATTTGTCCGTTACCACCATTGTGGCGCTGAGGATGGTTTTGGGCTCGACTTTTCTGTGGCTCGCTTTGCTGCTCAATCAACGCGAGCGCCGAAATTGGAAAATTGCCTCGCGGGATTGGCCGGTGTTGCTTGGCGGCATGGTGCTCACGTATGGAATTTCCGAGCTCGCCTATTTTATGGGGCTGCAGTTGATGCCGGCCGGCGTTGCGATCTTTCTGGTCTATCTCTATCCGGTGCTCGTCGTGCTCATCGCTTACCTGCTTTATCGCGAGCGCCCCACGCGGCGCAAACTCAGCGTCGCGCTCATCTGTTTTTTGGGATGCGCTATGCTCTCGTTCAATCCCAGCGGCCAAATGAGTTTTTCCCCGATGGGAATTTTCTTTATTCTGACCTCCGCCCTTTGCATCGCGCTGTATACCGCCTACAGCCAGCGGCTGCTGCAAAACTATTCGCCTTTAGTGGTCTCAGCGTGGACCTTGTCGCCGGTTGGAATCGTCTTCGTCTTGACTGATTGGCGCAATCTTCCCAACTATATCGCGTTTCCTGTCGAAGCCTGGTTGATCATGTTGGGCATGGCAATTTTCGCGACGTTTATTTCGCTCTTGCTTTTCTTCGGCGCGGTGTCGCGCCTCGGCGCCGCGCATACGTCTCTCGTGAGCACGATTGAGCCCGTCTCAACCGCATCATTGGCCGCCTGGATTCTTTCCGAGCGCATGACGCTGTGGCAAATGTTTGGCGCCGCGATAATTTTAGGCGGGCTGATTCTTTTAGAATGGCCGGCAAAACGAAGCCGGCAAATCAACGAAGGAACGGAGCAGGCCGCGGCAACGATCTAATCTGTTAAGAGTCCGTGCTTTCACGGCAAAGATTTTTGTCACCAACGGATAAAAAGCGGCCAACGGATTTTAATTTTTTTCATACGTCAACTCAATTGTTTGACAAAAGAATTTTTAAGCAAAATAATTGTGGCAAGATAATT
>Ga0247727_10010633_pt1 | contig 16263 bp, 13 predicted proteins | sample WisWelCaveWW1625_FD_202498 | JGI IMG/M metagenome (GOLD analysis project Ga0247727, IMG submission 202498) | Biofilm microbial communities from Wishing Well Cave, Virginia, United States - WW16-25 | ecosystem: Environmental > Aquatic > Deep subsurface > Groundwater > Cave microbial mat | place... | reverse complement strand
AGGGTTGGCCGATCCGGTCCGGGTCCCCATCTCGATCGACACGCGCAGGGCCGAGGTCGCCGACGCGGCGCTACAGGCGGGCGCGGAACTCATCAACGACGTCAGCGGCCTTGGCGATGCGGAGATGGCGAAGGTGGCGGCCCGGCACGGTGTACCCATCATCCTGGGCCACCTGCGCGGCGATCCGCGCACCATGCAGGAAGGGATCGGCTTTACCGATGTCGTGGCCGAGGTGATCGAGGAACTCGGCCGCTCGCTCGATCGTGCCGTCGCGGGCGGAGTAGGCGCCGACCGCATCGTCGTCGATCCGGGATTGGGTTTTGGCAAGACCGCCGAGCAGACCGTGCTACTGCTTCGCGCCATCGGCGAAATCCGGCGTCGGCTCGGGCGTCCGATCTGCGTAGGTCCGTCGAGGAAGTCGTTCCTGGGCGTGCTCAGCGGTGCCCCGGTCGATCGTCGCTTGATGGCCACGGCGGCCGCGACGGCCGTGGCGGTATACCTGGGGGCGGACATCCTGCGCGTCCACGATGTTTCCGAGCTGCGCGACGTCGTGACGGTTGCTGCCGCGCTGCGCTGTCGCGGCTGAGCGACTTGCTCGCCGGACGCACGTCACGTATACGACGGGCCATGTCGAGCCGCGCACGAGGTCGGCCTCGCACGCCGCCCACACGCCTGTTCGGCACCGATGGCATTCGCGGTGTCGCGGGCGAGCCGCCCATGACCGTCGAGGCCGCCATGCGGCTCGGGCAGGCGCTCGCCGCCCAGTGCCGCGAGCGAAAGCCGGAGGGCGCGCGTGTCGTGATCGGCAAGGACACGCGGCTGTCGGGATACATGTTCGAGACCGCGCTGGCCTCCGGCATCTGCTCGATGGGCGTGGACGTGTGGCTCTGCGGCCCGCTGCCCACGCCCGGAATCGCCTATGTCACGGCCAGCATGCGGGCGGACGCGGGCGTGGTGATCAGCGCCTCGCACAACCCGTACCAGGACAACGGCATCAAGATCTTCGCCGGCGACGGCTTCAAGCTCCCCGATGCCCGCGAAGCCGCGCTCGAGCGCCTGATGGGATCGCGCCGGATGCTGCGCGAGCGCGCCACGGCGGCGCGGGTGGGGAAGGCGTTTCGTATCGATGACAGCCGCGGCCGCTACGTGGCGTACTTGAAGACCCTCTTTCCCCGCGAGCTGGCTCTCGACGGGCTGCGCATCGTCGTCGATTGCGCGCACGGCGCCTGCTACCGGGTGGCGCCGGCGGTCCTGCAGGAGCTCGGCGCCAAGGTCGTGCCCATCGGTGTCGAGCCGGACGGACGCAACATCAACCTGGACTGCGGTGCGATGGCGCCCTCCCTCGCCGCCGAGGCCGTCGTGCAACACGGCGCGGACCTCGCGGTGGCGCTCGATGGCGACGGCGATCGCGCCGTCCTGGTGGACGAGAAGGGGCAGGTGCTCGACGGGGACGAGCTGATGGCGATCCTGGCGCTGCGCATGCTCAGGGCCGACGAGCTGCGCCATCGGACGCTGGTGGCCACGGTGATGTCGAACATCGGGCTGGAGCGCGCCGTGGAGCGTAACGGGGGCAGGCTGCTACGCACGCCGGTGGGTGATCGCTACGTGGTCGAAGCCATGCGGGACGGGGGATTCAATCTGGGCGGTGAGCAATCCGGGCACATCGTCGACCTCGACCGATCCACCACCGGGGACGGAGTGCTCACTGCGCTTCGCGTGCTGACGATCATGCGTCGCGAGAACAGGCCGCTGTCCGAGCTGCGCGCGGCGATGACGCGCAGCCCTCAGGTGCTCTTGAATGTCCCGATGCGCGGGCGGGCGCGAGCCTCCCGGATCGGCCGCGACGCCCAGGTCGTCCGGCTGGTGCGCCGGATCGAGCGCGCGCTGGGGCGTGAAGGGCGGGTGTTGGTCCGTGCCTCCGGCACCGAGCCCAAGGTCCGTGTCATGGTCGAGGGACCGGGTGCGGCGCTCATCCGTGCCTATGCCGACGAGATCGCGCAGGCGATCGAGCGGGCTGGCTAGCGGATGATCCGCGGCATCGGCGTCGACGTCGTGTCGGTTCCGCGCATGGCCGAGATCCTGGTCCGCCAGGGAGAGCGATTCGTGCGGCGCGTGTTCACCGAGGCGGAGCGCGCCTACTGCGGCTCGCGGGCCCGCCCGGCGGAGCACTACGCGGTGCGTTTCGCCGCCAAGGAGGCGGTGCTCAAGGCCCTGGGCGTCCCGGCGGGGCTGTCCTGGCCGGAGATGGAGGTCGTCGAGGATGGGGGAGCGCCGCGCATGATGCTTCACGGCAAGGCCTCCCTCGCCGCGCGAGCCCGGCGCGCGTATCGTTTCCATCTCTCGCTCTCGCACAGCGCCCAGACGGCCATCGCCATGGTCGTAGCCGAGGACTGATGCTGGTCGTCACCGCCGAGCAGATGCGGGCCATCGACCGCGAGGCGATCGAAGCCCGCGGCATCCCGTCGCTGATCCTGATGGAGAACGCGGGTCGCGCCGTGGCGCGCGCCATCGCCGCGCGCATCTCCGTCGGTGGAATCTCGGTCGTCGTGGTTGCGGGCTCGGGCAACAACGGCGGGGACGGTTGCGTGGTGGCGCGGCTGCTCGGCGAGCAGGGCGCGCGAAGCACCTTGCTCTTGGCCGCTGCCCGCGAGCGGCTGTCCCCCGATGCGCGGGTGCAGCTTCAGGCCGCCGAGCGGGCGGGCGTGCCCACCCGGGATTTGTCGAGCCCAGGCGCACTCGAGGATCACACAGACTCGATCGTGGCGGCGGACGTACTGGTCGATGCGCTGCTCGGCACCGGAAGCAGCGGCGAGCTGCGCGGCCATGCCAGAGCGGTCGTCGAGCGCATGAATGCGGCGCGCGGGCTGCGCGTAGCGGTCGATCTGCCGTCCGGCCTCTCGGCGGACACCGGCGAAGCGCTGGGCGTCGCGTTTCGGCCGGACCTGACGGTGACCCTCGGCTACCCCAAGGTCGGGCTGGTATCGTCGCCGGGGTTCTCTCGCGTCGGGCAGCTCGAGGTGGCCGACATCGGCTTTCCTCCGGGGATCGCCGCCGAGATGGGCGTCCGCATCGAGCTCCTCGACGATCTCGCCGTGCGAGCGATGTTGCCCGCTCGGGACCCGACCGCACACAAGGGCAGCTTGGGCCACCTGCTTCTGGTCGCCGGTTCTCCCGGCAAGATCGGCGCTGCGGTGCTGGCGGCCGAGGCCGCCATGCGCACGGGCGTGGGACTGTGCACGGTCGCGTGCCCGACCCAGGCGCATGCCGTGCTTCAGGGTCGGCTGCTCGAAGCCATGGCCGAGCCTCTCGAAGACACCGCCTCTTTGACGCTCCTCCTTTCAGGCAAGCGCGCCTTGGCGTTCGGCCCGGGCGTTCCGGAGACCGACGCATGGGCGGCGATGCTTGATTGGGCGATCGCCCACAGCGAGGTGCCGGTGGTGGTGGACGCCAGCGGCCTCAACCTCTTGGCCACGCGACCCAAGGCGCTCGATCCCGGACGTCGAGGCGCACCGCTGGCGCTCACTCCTCATCCCGGCGAGGCGGCCCGCCTTTCCGGGACGACCGTTGCGCAGGTTCAGTCGGACCGTGTTGGCTGGGCGCGCGAGTTCGCGGCGCGCCATCGCGCAACCGTGGCGCTCAAGGGGGCTCGAACCGTCATCGCCGCACCCGATGGCCGCGCATGGATCAACCCCACCGGGAACGCGGGCATGGCCACGGGAGGAGCAGGCGACGTGCTGCTGGGAGTGGTGGGTGCGTTTTTGTGTCAGGGTGTGCCGCTACCGGAGGCGCTGGTGGCCGCGGTGTATGTGCATGGAAGGGCAGGGGATTTAGCGCGCGAAAAGCGCGGCCAGATGGGCCTCATCGCCCGCGACCTCGTCGAGAACCTCCCCGCCGTGCTACGCGGCTGGAACCTGTAACAAGCATGTGACGCAAATGGCGGTTGGCCGGGCCGCGTCCGCGCACTTGCGCTTCTGGGCACGAAGCTTGCTCCGAACCGCGCCGTGGCTCGCGAGGCCGACTTTTTCGCCGAGGCGCTCGGGTGTCGGCGCAGCCTATTGAAGCTCGCCGTCCGGCTCACTCGGAACCCAGGCGACGCCGAGGATCTGGTCCAGGAGACCTACGCCCGCGCGTTTCGTGCCTGGCACACGTATCGTGAGGGCACGCATTGTCGAGCCTGGCTCGCACGGATCCTGGAGAACTGCTTCGTCAGCCAGTGCCGCCAGCAGGAGCGCTTCCGGCGCTGGGTCGAAAGGGAGGCTCCTGCCCAGGTGACCGATTCGGAGCACGCGGTGACCTGGTCCAGCCTTTCGGACCGCACCGCCCGGGCGCTGGGCCGGTTGCCGGGGGACTTCCGCGCCGTCGTGGTCCTTCACGATCTTCAGGGAAGCAGCTATCGCGAGATCGCCCGGCGCATCGGCATTCCCATGGGCACGGTGATGTCCCGCCTCCATCGCGCCCGACGGCAGCTTTTCCGCGCGCTTTCGCCGCACGCGCGCGAATTCGGACTCCGCACCGCTGCTTGATCGAGCATTTCACGGTGGCGGGGTGTGGGGAAAAAAAAAGTTGGGCGACACGAACCGAGCTTTGCCCCTTCAGAGGCTTAGGCGGCGCGGGTTCTCTCGTCGCGGTCACCCGCGACGAGCAGTCCCTCCGTGGAGTTACGTTCCCCTTCAGAGTATTCTCGGGAAGGAAAGTAGCGCCGTCATCGGTTCAGCGCTCCCTCTCTGCCGTCAGATCGGACCGGGCTTTCACCCGTCCCGTCCCGGCTCTGAGGTCTTCCTTTCCTTCCCCTGCCGTGCAGCTTGCGACCGCACGACGATCCTCTCGTGAGGTTTCGCCCTCCTTCGAGGTATCTCCCCGCACCTCCCGCCGGATCGCCTCTCGGCGCCGGCCCCTCTCCTGGGGTCCCCGCCCCTGCAGCGCCGTGGCTTCGGGAGTCCACTGCCCCCGGGCTTGCCTCACCCGGTTCGTTCCGTCTCCAGGGTTTCGCACCCTCCTGACGGATTCCTCCTCCCGAAGCGCGCGGGTTTGTTTCACCCCGCTAGCGCTCATGGGGTTCCGCCCTTCAGGGGTTTTTCCTCCCAAGGAGACGCATCGACTCTTCGTCGATGCCTTGCCCTCTTGGCGTTTTTCCCGTGCCGATCCGCCTGCCATGGCCAGACGGTGACGGGCGCCCCCGGCCTGCGCGTCTAGAATTCGCAGCGGGGCCTATTTCGCCTTCAGGGCCTCGATCTCCCCGGGAATCCGTCACCGGCGGCGCTGTGTTACCAGCTGCCACAGGCCGGTCCCCTCTTGGGCTTCTTCCTTCCTAGGGCCTTACCCCTTCTGCGCGGCTGGAACGGATTTCGCCGCCCCTCCTCCCTCGCGCTTGGCGGTTCGCGCTCCCCGGGTTGCCCCGGGTTCCGCTCGCCGCCTGCGCCTCGGAGTCTCCCACCGCGCAGATGGTGGCATCGCCTCTCTCGAGGCCGCCTTACCCTTCCAAGGTTTCCCGCCGCCAGACCTCTCGCTCTTAGGTACCTGCCCGGTCCGGGCTCATGATTTCACCTCGAGCCCCAGGTGGCGTCGCCGCTCCTTGAGGGCCCTCCGTGGACCGTCGCAGGCACCGACCGGAGCGAGCGAGTTGTCCGGCTCGGCGGTGCTCGGGGCGCTTCGTGTCGCCCAACGCAGAGGCAAGTAGCAATCCCTCCGGAGCCGGTCAACGGAATCGGCGGCACGACTCTCGCGAAGACCCTCATTTTACTGTGTCGTTACATAACGATACGAGAGTTTATCAAAGCGATTTCTCGATCGCCGGAAGGTGCGTTTCGGCTAGGGTGTCAACCCCGCGCAGCCGCGTATGACGCGGGTTAGCGGAGTGCCCACGCCGCAAACACCGTAGGCAAGCGGCCTTGGGAGATCGCCAGCCGCCAAATCGTCACGGCGAGCCGAGTTCGGGCTCCGCGAGGGACGCTGCCGGCTCGTGGTGCTAGGCACAGGAGCCGACCCTTCCGCGATCGCTTCCGGTGGCCGCACCCCGCGCTCCCTTCCGCTGGCAACGGGCAAGGAGTACGATGGCGACATGAAGCGCGAGAGTATCAAGGATGTCCTCGATCGTTTGCCCGCGGTGGAAAGCCAGGGGGAGGCGTACCTGCTCGGGCCGTCACTGGACGCGACGGTGTTCGCCCAGGCGGGTGCCGACGTCTTGACGGTGCCGCGCGTCGATCGCATAGAGCTACGCCCCGAGTATGCGGCGCTGATGGGCAGCAAGGGCGAGATCCTGGTCTTTCCGTACGAGCAGATTGCCGGACTGAAGATCGAGCCTCGTGGGGGGTCGGCGGTCAGCGGAGGGACATCGAAAAGCCCGCCCGGGTTTGGGGCCCGTTGAAGCTCGGGAACCCAATCCCCTTCATCTTGGCGGTCATGCAATCGGCCAGTGGCCCGCTGCGCTGACCATTGGTCCGAACCGCTGCGACCTTTCCCGTACCTTTGACCAGGAACTCGATCTGGACCTCCTTGAGGGAGGCGTCGCGTCGTTTTTCCTCCAGCACGCAGGAGGTGAGCGTGCCGAAGTTCTGGGTCATGACCTTCTGGATGACCTGGGGAGAGAGCTGCTCGTCGCCACCGCCTTGCGAAGCGTCCCCCAACTCCATCGGAGCATCGAATTCGTCGTAGGCGTCGCCCGGAGCGCCCGGGGCACCGGGGCCGGCCGATCCCCTGCGGGATCGCTTCTTGGGCGGCTCGGGAGACTTCCAGGCGATGTCGATGCCCTTGAGCAGGCCTTCGAGGTTCTGCTCCTTCTCGCGGTAGACGATCTTCTCCTGTATGACCGGCGCCCGCCGCTTGACGATGACCAGCACTACGACTCCCATGGCCAGTATCACGCCTCCCACGACCAGCGCGATGAGGGCGCGGACTCGGCGCTCGGCGGATCGATGGGCGCGATCCGCCGCTTCGCGGCGAAGGCGCTCGCGGCCCGCGGCCGCCTCCTCGATCGTCGCGGCCAACAGCGGGTGCGCGGCGATGGTCATGCGCTGACCGGTCGATTGATCGACGATGATGCTTTCGGCCGAGAACTTCCCCTCGCGAATCTGCAGCTTGACCGACGCAAGGCTGAACGGACCGAAGTCGAGCCGGTCCTTGTGGATGAGCCACTTCTCGGCCGTTTCGTCCACCGGGCCACCCTCCACGACCGCAAATCTCTGGGACCGGCCGGTGGGTGGGCCCTTGGGGAGCAGCGGGACGCCGGCAATCGGCGTCAAGGGGCGTGGGGGAGTCGGTACGCGAGGGACGCCCACGATCGGGGTGGGGATGCGCGGGACCCCGACGACCGGTGTCGGCATGCGCGGCGGACGCGCCGCCTGCATTCCCGCGCTAGGGGTCGGAGGCGGCTTCGCAGGAGCCGAGGGCACAGGACCGGTGGCCGAGGCGGCCTTGGACGCGGCATTGAGCACGGCCATGAGGTCGTCCTTGAGGCCACGCGCTTGGCTGTAGCGCTGTTCCGGGTCGCTGTGGAGACAACGACGAACGATGCCGTCCAGCTCCTTGGGAAGCGCCGCCAAATTGGATCCGGAAGGAAGTGCGCCCGAGAGCAACTCGTGCAACAGCACTCCCACGGCGAAGAAATCGGCGCTCGAGTCGGGCGCCGCCGCCGCCGTTTGGGGAGCCAGGTAGGCTGCATCGCGCGCCGCGAGCGCCGCCGCATCGGGGGCTTTGCGGAAGAGCGTGGACAGAGCGCCCAGTCCGAAATCCAGGAGCTTCACGCGTCCGTCGGGTGTGATCAGGACGGCCGATGGGCACAACGCGCCGTGCGCGAGGTGCCCGTGTGCGTGATCGAGCGCGGCTAGGACGTGGAGCGTGATATTGCAGGCGCCGGTGAGCGAGTAGAACCGCTGCGATTCGCGCTTGCGCTCGAGCAGGTCGCGCAGCGTTTCACCGGCGACTTCTTCGGATACGACGAACAGCCGGTTCTGCTCGCGCCCGGAGTAGAGCACGCTGGCGATGCTCTTGTGCTGAAGCGAGGCGGCGAGCTTCACGGCTGAATGCAGACGGTCCGCGGCAGGTTCGGACGCGCTCAGATCCTCCCGCACCAGCGTCACCGCGACGGCCGCTCCAGTCCTGGTGTCCTGCGCGTGGAAGGTCTCGCCCAACAGGCTCGCGCGCAATCGCGGCCCCAGGGTGAGGTGACCGAACGCCTTTGGAGGCTCCGCCACTTCCGACGAGTCCGCCGACGAGGCGGGGGCCGGTGGCGATCCGGAGTCTTCTGGCGGGGCGGTCTCCACCGGAGTTCCGTATTATGTGCGTGGGGGCACGAAGTCGCAAGAGCCTGTTGTTGTTACGCTTGAATTCGGTCGCCCTTGGTTGCATTCTCAGCGCGGAAACGCCGTGAAGCCTGTACCGGTCCAGTGGGAAGATCTCGAGATGGCGTTCGAGCGCAACGCGCCGGACGTCACGAGCTTTCTCGAAGCCGAGAGCGGCGCCGTGCTCACCGTCGTGGACGGGAGCGATGGAGCCGATGAGAAGAAGCGCCACGCGCGCGCGGCGCTCGAGGAATACGTCGAGATCGAGCCCGCGTCGAGTCGAGAGCAGTATCGCTGGATGGAGCGCTTCGTCGCCACGGTCGCAGACGAGGAGCTGAAGCGGCGCCTGCTCATCGCCATCGACGGCAAGGGCGCGTTCCGACGATTCAAGGACGTGCTGCTTTCCTATCCCATCGAGCGCGAGCGTTGGTACGCCTATCGAGGCGCCTGGCTGCACTGGCACATCAACCAGTGGCTGGCCGCTCGCAAGGTCACTCTGGCGGGTCCGGTCCCCTGGGGCGAAGTGGAGCCCCCACCCGAGCCGGCCGAGCTACTCCCGCGCATGACCCCGACCGGCGAGACGCTGGCCGAAGCGCTGCGCAGGCGTGCGCGCGATACCGTGGACGTGCTGCCGGCGGGTGAGTTGCCCGCGGCGCTGGCGTTTCTGGCGTTCCTGCATGACCGTGGGAGCGTGGAGCTCACCGGGGCCAGGGCCCGTCTGGAGTCGCGGCCGATGGCCGAAACCGCGAGCTCGCCGAAGCACGATCGGGACGACGAAGAGCCGGTCGTCCTCACCGCGGCCGACGCGCCTCACTGACGTTGATCCAGTCGCGGATCAGCTAGCTGGCGGAATCCAGATCCAACCGTCGCTCTCGAAGACCGCGCGGTCATCCGCGGGAAGCTGCCAGGCGTCTCTTGCCCAGCGGTACGCGGTGTAGGCGCAGATCACCGCGTCGAAGCAGTGGTCGTTGCCCAGACATCCCTCGCGCCATACGTCGAAGCGCAGGTCGTCCGCCAGGCGTTCGAGGATGCGAGCCCGAACCTGCCAAGTATCGGGGTGCCGCTTGTAGTGCCGCACGTCGCGACCGAACAGCCGTACCAGCGTGGCCTTGGGGTAGACCTCGAGGAGGTTCTCGTTGAGACGGAAATGGCCCTCGAGAGCACGGCGTAGATAGAGAGCGCGCGCGGTCAGCGGGCCCATCCCCTGGCCCAACGTCTCGCGTGGCTGGATGCCGTGCTGGCGTTGCAGGACGACTTCGCAGGCACGCTGCGTGTAGGGTGTGAGCAGGGGCTTGCGGCCGCCCCGACCATCCACGCCGTCGTGCACCCGGGGATCGCCTGGCGCCGGCACTCCGACGGCACGACGGAACCAGGCGACCGTTGGCTCCTCGCAGTGCTCCAAGGTCAAGCACTCCGGAAGCTGGCAGCGCACGCAGGCGGTGGCGGTGAGCGGCGCGTCAATGCCCAGCACCGCGCCTGGCGCGTGCTCGCGCAAGTAGTGCACGAGAAGGTGATCGTAGAAGGGGGGCGACTTGCCGTTCCGCCCGGGCACGCGTGTGCCGACCTCGACGACCCTGGCATGGCCATTCTCGGCGACAAGGCGCGCGACCGCGGTGGTCTTGCCCTTGCCGCCGCCGAGGTCGACACCCAGAAAAGTCGTGAAGCTCGCCGGCGTCACTCGCAGTATTCTAGCACCGCAATGGCCGGGATTACGCTGGGTGACGCGATCGGCCTTGACAGCGGGGACGTGGTTGCGATCGTCGGTGGCGGGGGCAAGACCACGGCGTTGCTGCGCTTGGGGGACGAGTGCGCCGCCCGCGACGAGCGCGTGCTGCTCACGACCACCACCAAGATCGAACCGCGGCACGGGTTGCGCACGGTGTTCGTGCAGGAGATGGCCGTGCTTTCCACGCTCGGACCGCCCTGGCCGGTGCTGGTCGTCACCGAGGACCTGGGCACGAGGCTGCGTGGCGTTCCACCCGAGTGGGTGGACGCGGCCGTCGCCTGCGGGCTGCGCGTGCTGGCGCAGGCCGACGGCTCGGGCCATCGGCCGTTCAAGGCGCCGGGGACGCACGAGCCGGTGATCCCGCGATCGGCGACGCTGGTCGTGTCGGTGGTGGGCATCGACGCCGTGGGTTCGCCCCTCTGCGACGAAAACGTGCACCGCGCGTCCCGCGTGGCGGAGCTTTGCGGGTTGTCCATGGGGGCGACGGTGACCGAGGAAACGATTGCCAAGGTGCTCTGCCATCCCGAGGGCGGCGGCAAGGGCGTGCCCGCGGGTGCGCGCCGCGTCGTGCTGATCAACAAGGTGGAGACCGAAGGCGAACGCGCAAGCGCGCGAGGCATCGCGGCGCGCATCCGCGCGGGCGGCGTCCCCGCCATCATCGCGTCGCTCCGCCAGGGTTGGATCGAGGTACCGTGAGGAAGGGTGCCGGAGGAGGGATTCGAACCCTCACGGAGCAAAGCCCCGGCGGATTTTGAGTCCGCTGCGTCTACCGTTCCGCCACTCCGGCTGGGCGTCCGCCAGTATGGCGCTCCCCTGGCATCGCGCCAAGGCCTTGGTTGGCCGGAGCCGGCGGGAAGTTTGACAGGGTGGGCAGCGTACAATAGACAGGCCAGGCAATGCGAATCGCTGTCACGTCCCTGCTGATCTTTGGATGCGCTTCGACCCAGCACATCCGCGGGACCGAGATCCCCGATACCGAGGAGAACCGTGCCGTGCTCAAGGCCGTCGAGCGTTACCGCCAGGCGATGGAGCGGCGCGACGCGGTGGCGTTGGTGTCGCTGGCCCACCCCTGGTACACGGAGAACTCGGGAACGGCCGGGGGGCAGGACGACTACGGCTACGAGGGTCTGAAGAAGATCATCGCGACGCGCCTGGCCGCGCTCAAGGCGGTGCGCTACGGGATGGAGTACCGCTCGGTGTCGCGTAGCGGCAACCGCGCCTACGTCGAGGTGTTCATCGACGCCAGCTTCCAGATCGTCGCCGACACCGGTGATCGTTGGGAACGCAAGCAGGACTACAACCGCTTCGAGCTCCTCTGGGACGGAAAGAACTGGCGCTTTCTCAGCGGGATGTGACGGCGGCGGTCGTGGTGCGGATGGTGATGGGCGTGGCCTCGTCGATCGGCTCGCGATTCAGCTTCGCTTCCTCGCCGTAGATGCACAGGCCCCTGGCCTCGGGGCCATCGGGCACCTCGAATGTCAGCGTGTGAGCTCGCCTTGCGGAGAGCGGCGCCGTCGCTTCCAGCACGCTCCCCAGGCCGTCGTCAGGCGGCGCGCTGAAATCCCCGATCGCGACCCGGTCGAGCAGGATGCGGAAGCGGCTGGTGCCGTGGGCGGGCGCCCGGCCTCCCGGGTATTCGGAGCTCACGCGCGCGCGGATGCGTAGGGAGGCGTTCTTCGATCGTGGGGCGGTGAAGCGGTACTCGAAGCGACCCGATCCGGCTCCCCAGGCGTGGGTGAGGACGCCGCCTGGGTAGACCCCGACCTCCTCCCACACGGCGCGCGAGAAGGCGCCCGGGGGGATGTCGAGCTGCCACTGGCCATCGCGCCGCCGCCAGCCGCCGTGCGGGTTCGCGCGGCCGGCGATCATCGCGTGCGTGGGAAAGACCGGCTCACGCCCGCGCGCGGCCGAGAGCGACGGATTGCGCGGCGGCGGCGCCGAGGCGAAGCGCTTGGCGGCGCGGCGCATCTCGCGCCGCACCGGATCGCGCTCGCGTTCGATGGCCACGCGGAACTCTCGATCAGCGCCGAGATCGGGCTGGTAGATCCACACCAAAGCCCCGCCCGCGCCGTCCCACAACAGTCGATCGAGCAGCTTCCTGTGCCAGCGCGCGCGCCCGGGGCCATCGAAGCCGAATTCGCCGACGATCCAGGGCTTGCGTACGACGTGACGTGCGAGTTGGGCGCGGTCGTCGAGGAACAGCATCAGGTCGCGGGCGCTGCGCACGCGCAGATTGCTCTGCGGATAGACGTGCTGGTCGCAGAAGTCGACGTCGGGCAGGGACATGATGCGGAGCCATTCGTCGCGCTCTGCGCCGCGCGCGTAGCCCCACAATCCGGGGGAGAGCAGGTGGTTGGGATCGCGCTCCTTGACGAAGCGCAGCGCGTCGCGGAAGAAGGCCAGGCGGGCCGGCGCGGCTTCGGTCGTGCCGTGCGCCTCGTTGAACAGCTCCCAGCCCAGGATGGTCGGCTCGTTTCGATAGCGCATGACGATCCGTTCCACGTGGGCGAGATACCAGGCCCGCGCACGCGGGTCGGAGTAGAAGCGATCGTGGAAGCCGTAGGCGTCCACGTCGGTGTGGCCGGCCCAGCGCAAATACTGGGGGATTCCGCCGTAGTCGGCCCAGTGGTTCGCCAAGGTCACGATCAGGAAGAGGCCGTGCTTCCTGGCCAACGCGACCGCACGATCCAGCGCGGCCATCGCCTCGGGCCGCCAGCCGTCGGGACCGGCGCGGAACAGCAGATCGCGCCTCTGCCACTCCGGCGCGTCGGGCGGTCCCTCGCCCAGTGCCCACAGCCTTCCTACCCGGAGTCCGTCGCGAGCCGCCGCCGCGATCGTCTCCTCGGCGCGATCCCGCCCGTCGGCGCCGTGCATGACGTGCAGGTTGGCCCCGACGAAGCGGAAGGGGCGGTCCCCGAGCATGAACTCGCCGTCCTGCACCCGGACGAACTGCGCCAGGGTGGCGACGCCGAGGGCGAGAGGGATCACGCGATCTCGAACTGCACGCGTGGTCCGGCTTCGACACGGACGCGCGCCGCGGAGAAGATCTCGCCGTCGAGCAGGTAGGGTTCCGGGCGACCGAAGGCGATCTCCAGCAGGCGCACCGGTTCGTCCAGCACGGCGTCCGAAAACGGCCGGCCGCGCAGCGCGGGCAGGAGCTTGGTCCACAGATCCGCGCGGGTGGCGGACATGGCCAGCGCATGGAAGTGCCCGGGGCGCTCCCCGCAGCGGCGCCCCACGCGGAGCCCAAGGGCCACGTCGCGGACGGTGGTTGCCAGAATGATGTTGGTGGGGGTCGCGGGCATGGGTCGGTCATCGACGACCAAGTCGGCGGTCAGGGACGCGAGCAGGTCTTTCGCGAATCTCCCGCCAATCAGCGTCGAGCCCAGGGTTTTGGCGATGAGTCGGAGCGCCTTGGATCGACCGGTGCCGGAGCCCCGGTAGTACTCGGCGAGGAAGCGCGACGGCAGTCCGGCCCCGAAGATGAACCCGACGCGCTGGTCGACGCGCAGCAGGTCCATCGACTTGGAGCGGGCGGGTTCACCGCCACTGCGGCGCTGCAGCAGCCGCGCGAGAACGGCCTCGGGCGCGCCCCGAATGCCGAGGTTTTGCGCCACGATGTTGATCGTCCCGCCCCCGAGGATCGCCAGTCGCGGCATGGCCTGCCCGTTGTACAGCCCGGCCATCTCGGTCAGCACGAACAGGTTCGTGCCGTCGCCGCCGCAGGTGGCGACGAGAGCACACTCCCGCGATCGGAACTCCAGAAGCGCTCGGCGTAGCTCGGCCACGTCGCGGGTGGCCACGACCTCGCCCTGGTCGCCCAGCGTCGAGCGCAAGCGATCGATCAGGCCGGGATCGCGAGCGACGCGCCGGGCGCGGGGGTTGACGATCAGGCCGATCACGCGGAGATTATACGCGTCCGCCGCGGCGCTCCCAGGCGAACCGCTCGAGCATGTCACGGGCGAAGTCGGGATCACCCCCCTCGCCGCGTGGGCGCAGAAGCACGCGCGCGGCGGCTTCGGCCGAGAGCAGGTCGCCCGAGCGCCATGCGGCGAGAGCCAACAGACGGTGGCATTCGCGGCGGAAATCGACTCCCGGGAGGGGCAACTCGCAGGCTGTCCGCAGCTCGGCGGCGGCCCTCTCGAAGCGCCCGCGTTGCCAGAGCTGTCGGCCCAGCAGGTACGGAGCCAGCCCCAGTCCCGGTGTTTCGGTGGCCAGGCGGCCGAGCACGACGCCGTCGATGAAGGCGTCACGCCTGCCCTGCTGCCCCCCGAGCAGGAAATCGAAGAGCCGGTCGCGGACCATCTCCTCCGCGGACAGGGCCTGGATCTTGAGATCGAGCAGCCGCCGATCGCCCTCGGGGGCCGGCTCACGCGCGGCGCGCTGGTAGGCGTCTCTTGCCGCCGCCATATCCATAGCTCGCCAGCTCAGATCTCCCATGGTCGAAAGAGCTCTGTGGCGCAGCGGCGCCGAGGCTGCCGGATGCGACAGGGCGCGCTCGGCGGTTCGCCGCGCTTCGACGAGCTCGCCGGCTTCGCGCAGCGCGTCGGCCAGGCCGAGCAGATGTGCCGGCTCGCCCGGATCGAACTCCACGACACGCCGCAGCAGGAGCGCCGCCCTCTTGGGATGCGACGCGCGCAGCCCGTCGGCCTCGCGGGAAAGGGTGGCGACCTCGTGCGCGCAGACCCTGCGCCAGATCGCGGGCCGTCGGAATCGTTCGTTCAGCGCGGCCCGATCCCGGGCATCGAGCGCCGTGCGCGAAACGGTGTCGAGCCACTCCGCTTCGAGCCCGGACAGAGGACGCCCGTAAGTCGCGAGGAAATCGCCGCTGCGGTATGCGCGGCGCAGCGCGGCGGCGCCGTGGCGGTCCAAGAGATGTCGGACGAACGAGCCCGCCAAGGTGTACGCCCGCGCGGGCGCCACGCCCAGGAAGCCCTTGCCGAACAGGGACTCCAGCGGCGGCGCCAGCCCCTGATCGCGCAGCGCCCTGGCCTGCTGATGGGGGTCGAGCCCTTCGTCCGACGGCCAGTCCAGCGCGACCGCCAGACCCTCCACCAACCCCATGTCCAGGGTCCGAGGCAGCCCCAGCGGCCCTTTGGCCACGGCGGCGCCGAACACGTGAACCAACTCGTGTTTGAGCGCCGGCTGAGGCGGCTCCCCTTCCTGGAGGTAGATCTCCGAACGCCAGGGCTTGGCGACGAAGGTGCGGCCGGCGCCCATCAAACGCCGCTTCTCCGCGGCGGACGGGAACAGATACGAGCGGATCTTCTCGCTCGGGCGCACGCCGAGCGCCTCGGCCAGCTGGGAAAAACGGAACTCGTGATCGCGCTCGATTGCGCCAAGATCACGGGTCCTGCCGTCGTCGCGGAACAAGATCACGAAGTGTGGCGTCTCAAGACGGCCCCCGAGAGCCTGCTCGATGTCGGTGGCCGTGTTGCGGAAGCCGAGCCGCGGTCCTTGGGCGTAGAGGAATACGGCGCTGGCGATGGCCAGGAGCGCGCGGAGCGGCCGTTGCGAGGCCAGGAGCAGCAGCGCCAGGATGACGGCGCCGTTCATGGCGCGAAACCACAGCAGGGCGGACGGGACCGTGACCTCCTCGTCGTAGAGGGCTCCGGGGAAGTAGCCGAGGAACGGGTCGTATGCGTAGACGGGCGGATCGAAGTACATGCGCAGCAGTCCGAGGGCGAGCGAAGCAACGACGACCGAGAGCGACGCGGCGGTGGCCAGGGCGGGGCGATCGATCATGTGCGCGGACAGCAGGCCCGTGGCGGTGGCGCAAGCCACCGAGGCGACGGGGAGAAGCGCAAAGAAGGCCAGTCCCTCACCGTAGTTGCAGTTGCGGACGCGCAACGCGTTGAGCGTGATCAGCGCAAGCGGTGGCACGAGCAACAAGAGGTGCGCTGCAAAGGCACAGAGATACGATCGTGCCACGGGTCCTGCCGGGGCGGTCCGGCCGAACACCGACCCGAGGTGCGCGGCCGCCAGGCTGGCAAGCAGCGCGATCGCGGCGGAGAACTCATAGGCGAGGAGGTTGAACAGCGGGACGAAACAGAGCAGCGCCGCAAGTGTGGCGAGGGCGGTGGCCCACAGCAGCGTGCGTCGCCGGCGTAGGTGCCGCCAGGCCCGCCAGGAAAGGCTTCCTTCGGACACGAGCGATGGGTCAGCGGGGCGCGGCGCGGCCCATCAGCTTGATGAAAAGCAGCTCGCCCAGGTTGTCCTTCATCAGTCGTCCCACGGCATCCTCGATCGCCTGACGCTGTC
>Ga0247727_10010632_pt1 | contig 16263 bp, 15 predicted proteins | sample WisWelCaveWW1625_FD_202498 | JGI IMG/M metagenome (GOLD analysis project Ga0247727, IMG submission 202498) | Biofilm microbial communities from Wishing Well Cave, Virginia, United States - WW16-25 | ecosystem: Environmental > Aquatic > Deep subsurface > Groundwater > Cave microbial mat | place... | reverse complement strand
TGGCAAAGCTGAGATAGAGTAATTCCGCAGGCGACCAGATCGTACGGGAAATCAGAAGCAGCGCGAGGCCGAACGCCAGGAAGGTGTAGCCGCTCTTCTCACCCAGATAGAGATGACCAAGACCGGCGATGATCGAGAGCGAAGCCGCGCGAAGACCGTGCCAAGTCTTCTCTCTGCCGTCCATCAGGCTACAGAGCCTTCAACACAGCCAGCACTTCCCTGGCGTGGCCGTCTACCTTGACCTTGCGAAACGCCGCCGTGATCACGCCGGCGCCGTCGATGACAAACGTGCTGCGCTCGATACCCCAATATTTCCGGCCATACATGTTCTTTTCTTTGTACACACTATAGGCCTTCGAAACCTTGGCCTCTTCGTCGCACAAGAGCGAGAATGGGAGCTTGTACTTGGCGATAAACTTCCGATGCGCAGTTTCGCCGTCCAGGCTCACGCCCAGAATCACCGCGCCAGTTTTCTTGATTGCGGCTTCCGCATCGCGAAAATCGCAGGCTTCTTTCGTGCACCCGGGGGTATCGTCTTTGGGGTAGAAATACAGGACGGCCGGCTTGCCTTTGAAGTCCTTCAGACGGAGGACCCTACCCGCTTGATCCATCAACGAAAAGTCAGGAGCCCGGTCGCCCGCTTCAACAATCTTCGCCATCGCAGCTCGGACTTCCGCTACCGTGGCCCGCCGCCGAAGGTTGGCTTTGAATTGGCATAGGGATGCTCTTTCTCTTTTTTTGGAATATTGGCGCCGGGCGAGCTGTAGGGGCTTAAAGCGGGAGAATCCCAGATTACCTTATTGCCCGGCGAGAGATTCGCGGCCTGGATGAACTGTTCTCGCGCGGCCTCGGTGTCCCCCAGCTTGAACAGGGCCAGGCCGAGATTGTACCGCGCTTCCCCGGAATTCGGCGCCGCCGAGACGGCTTGGGCAAAGAGCGCCTTCGCCTGATCGTACTGCCCCGTCAGATACGCGCTGCTGCCCTGCGACGTGTATTGCTGTGCGGCCGGCGGGACACTCGGCGACAGCGTCAAGGGTTCACGCACCTTGACCTTCGACTCGCTTGCACAGGCGGAGACGCCCCACACCAGCAACACAGCCAGCATCGTCACGGCGCTGAATCGTCTTGTGTTCATGAGTGCACCCTCTTTCGGCTTTCCTCTTCGAACGTTTTTCGATACAGGATATCCCACTCCTGACTGCCTTCCACAATCGGCCGGGCATAGGAGGCCAGGCGAGCCCTCACGGCACGATCGACGGCTTCCTCCTGCGCCAGCTCAGCAGCCATCACGCGCTTGATCTCGCGCAGCGCCGCAGCCTCGTCTCCTGCCAGTTTCGCGACCATGCTCTTTTTGATCGCACCAAGAATGATGTGCGAGAGATGACTGACTTTTTCCTCGCTCAGCAGCATCCGCGTCCCTACAAAATCACGCCGCGCTCTTTAGCCAACTGCTTTTTCACCATCAGAAACATCTTCTGGTAATCCACCTGCCCCCGGTCGATTTCCGTTTCATACTTCTTCATGAGCGTCCGCACATCGGCATTCAGCTTGTCCTCGACCGACAGTTCCTCCGTGATGGCACGGCCCAACGTCTCGACCAGCGCCTGGTGCGAACCGGCCAGCTCCACCATTTTCTGCTGCGTCAACCGCTGCGCGAGCGACTCGGCCATGTGCGCGATCCGCTCCTTGGAGAGTTTCATGCCCGCTCGACCTTGATGCGCGTAGACCCCATCGCCTGCCGCAGCACGGTGGCGTCCCCGACGATGCGACCGATGACGTTCACCCGGTCGGCGGGAACCGGATCGGACCCCATGCTCATGGGCGTCCGCCCGAAGAACACGGCCAGCACCTCCCCCGCCCCCCAGAAGGCCACGTCGCCCACCTTCACATGGGTGGTCGCCATTTCCCGGTGATCCTTCACACCTGGAATCTTACAATAAAATTCCTCGCCCCACATATTGACTGGGGCCTCGACCGGCAAGGCGGCATAGACGCCGTCTGCAGTCTTGTTCGACTTCAGCTCGGCTTCCAGCTTGATCGGTCCGACGATGATGCGAATGCGCTGCGGTGTTTGATCTGGCATACTGGTGAGTAGCAGGACGTGCCGGACTCTAACTTGTTTCCCAGGTGAAATCAAGACTAGACTCACGCCTACAGTCACATCCATGCTGGAATCCACGTTCATTTTCCTCAAAGGTGTCGGTGAATACACCGAGCGCCGCCTCTGGGATGAGGGCATCGCGACGTGGGACACGTTTCTCACCGCCCCGACGCTCCCCGGCATTTCGCGCGCCCGCAAGACGCTGTACGATACGGACGTGACGTCGGCACGGGAGCACCTCGGCCGCCGCGATGCACGCTACTTTTCCCGCTGCCTCAAACCTCGTGACCAGTGGCGGCTCTTCGACACCTTCCGGTCCCGCACGGTGTTTCTCGACATTGAAACCACCGGCACCGCGCCAGATGAAGGCGACGTCACCATGGTCGGCCTCTATAGCGCCGGCCACATGACGACCTTGATCCGGAACGAATCGCTGACCGGTCAGCGGCTGGCGGATGAATTGGACCGCTACGATCTGATCGTCACCTTTTTCGGCAGCGCCTTTGACCTGCCGTTTCTGAAAGCCAAATACCCGCGCCTGCAGCTCGACCAGCCGCATTTCGATCTGTGCTTTGCCGCCAGGCGGCTGGGCTATAGCGGCGGTCTGAAACAGATTGAATCCACGCTCGGCATCGCGCGCCATGCGTCCGTCCAGGGTATGGACGGCTGGGAGGCCGTCCGGCTCTGGTATCAGTGGCAGGCGGGCGACGAACAGGCCCTATCCAGACTCGTGACCTACAATGCCGCCGATACTAAAAATCTCGAACCGCTCGCGGAACATCTCTACCGCGAGTTGGTCGCGCGTTCCGGACTGCCGCTCACCACCGCTCCCAAATAATACGCAAGAATGATTGACAATCCGGCGGACGCACAGGTAGCCTCGTACGCTGCATGCCCGTGATCAATCACCACCTACCCCGGCAGTCCTCTTTTACTGGGAACCTCGTGCTGCTGCTCGCGCTGGCGGCGGCGTGCTGGATGACTCCTGCCTACGCCGCCGATCCCAAAACCCCGGAAGACGTCCTTCGCCTGATCGTCCGCGCCAACGCCGAGAAGGACATGACGACGTTCTCGAAATACATGGCGCACGACGCCGATGTCGTCGGGTACACCATCGGCGGACGGAAATATGTCGGCTGGCCCGCCGTCGAGCAGGCCATGTACGAAGAATTCGACTCCGTCACCAAGCTGGAAATCCCGATTACGGAATTGCACGTGTGGCAAAAAGGCGACGTCGCCTGGTTTTCGATGGAGCTGGACTATATTCGTTATGTCGGCACCGGCGCCACTTTATCGCGCATGTCGCTTCCTTTACGCGAAACCGGAGTTCTGGAACGCCGCAACGGTCGGTGGCTCTTGCACGTCTGGCACGAATCCTCGCGGGCCAAGCCAATCTTGAAGGTCGCACAGACTGACGACGCTGCTTCCGCTCAAAAGATTCCTACCGCATCCGACATCCCGGATCTCAGCGGAGAATGGGAGATCGAAGAGGAAGATAAAGCCTATAAGGCCACGCTGGATAAATCCGGCAGCGGCCCTTATACGCACAAAGGCGGCACCTTCACGACTACCAACTATGCGAATCGCCTCTGGCAGGGCATGTGGCAGCAGCCCGGCAACGACCGTGAAGGCGGCTTTGAGCTCCTGCTCTCCGAAGATGGGAAAGAAGCCAAGGGGATTTGGTGGTATAGCCGCGTGGGCAACCACAAAAACATTCCTCCGCGCGAACACGGAGGGACCTACACCTGGAAGCGGCTACCACCGCCGCCGGCGCACTAATAAGACGGCTCGGTCCGTTAGGAAGAGGGGTTATGAATCGTCTACTGCTTGCGACAATGCTGCTCATCATGCCGGCTGGAACAGCGCTGGCCGATGGCGGCCATCAGCACGGCCATGCGCCGGCCATCCCGACGCTCAAGAATCAGGTGACGACGAGAATTGCGGTCACCGACGAGACCGTCACGCTGACCTTCGGCCCGATCGATCTTCCCTCCCCGCACGAAGGGGACCTGGCCGCCAGCCTGCCCAAGCATGTCTTCCAATTGCCGGAAGACCGGTATATGACCGGCTACAAATCCGAAGTCTTCACGAAAGAAGGCAAGCCCCTGCCGCAGAATTATCTGCACCACATTCTGATGCTGAACAACGATAAGCCCAGCGTGTCCTGCGACGGCGAGCCGCTGTTCTTCGCCGGCGCCGGATTGGAAATGACGGAAGCGCGTTTTCCGGACGGCTATGGCGTCAAGCTCGAGAAGAGCACACATCTCATGTCCGTCGTGGCGTTCTATCATAAAGCGCCGCCGACCAAGGACGTGATGGCCCGATTCACCATGTACACGGCCAAGAAGGGCAAACCCATGCAGGACATGGATGTGTATCAGGTGGGCATCAACATCGTCTGCTACAGCAAGTTCGCCCAACGCGGGCCGGACCAGACGGATGAAGGCATCGAGATCAAGCCGGGCGTGTCCATTCATTCGGCACCGCTCAAATTCAATATGGATGGGTGTGTAAAATTCGCCTACCCGCACGGACACGATGAATTGCTCTTGATCACGCTGGACAACAAGACGACGAAGCAGACACTGTTACGGACCGTGCCCGATGTCGGTCTGGACGGCACCTTCCTCGCCTTCCAACCGCATCAGGTCTACAACAATGCGCAGGGCTTTTCCGTCAACACCAAGGATGAATATGAAATGACGATGGTCCACCACCACCCGATCCACAATCCCAACGTGCAGCACGGCATGGGCAACTACCTTCTCTATATGACGTCTGGCGAGTGCCCATCTGCCAAGGTGGCATCCTCCGTACAGTAACTTCCTTCACACGACCCCCTCTCAGAGCTCTGATTCCGATACGGGATCAGGGCTCTGTTTTTTACCATCCCAAATTTTATATCTATATATTGTGGTGAAATCACCGCTTGACTACAGTATCTTGTTGTGGCATAGATTTACGTGTCCGCTTAAAGCGCGTTGACAGGATCGAATCTGCGCGAGAGATGAATCCACCACGTCTAAAAAAACCCTTTGCGTCGCCCGCTCCGCCAGGCCTGGCTGGCGACCAGCCGCAGGGCGCAGCCCTCTCTGACACGAAGGCACTGGCGCTCCTGCTTATCCACGAACAGGCAGAGGAAATCAAACAAACGACAATCTGCATGCGACAGGTGTACCCCGGCTGCCGCGTGGAGGCGGTGTATTCCGCAGAGGAAGCGCTGGAATGGGGACCCAAGCAGGAATGGGGCGTCATTCTGCTCGACGAGCAACTCGCCCACCGAAACGCCCTCGATCTGCTGCCCGAGCTGCGGCGGCAGGCCCCTTCGTCCGTCATTATCGTGCAAGCCGAACACCATGACGCCAAGACGGCGGCCAAGGCCCTCCGGGCCGGCGCGGATCTCTTTCTCTACAAAAAATCGCCCGCATTTCTGACGGAATTGCCGATCGTCACGCGAGGGGTGCTGGAACAACGGGCGCTTCAGAAAGAACTCGCAGCCGAGCGGGAACGCCACTCCTGCCTGATCGAACACTTTCCCGGCCTGCTCTATGAGTTGGACGCCGACGGCCGATTCGTCATCATCGGCACCGGTGTCATGGCGCTCCTGGGTTACAGTCCGCAGGAATTGATCGGCACGCATTATTCGACGCTGTTGCACCCAGACGAATGGCAACTGGCGCGGCACCACCTGCACGAACGACGGACGGGCCTTCGGGGCCGGCACGACAAGTCGGTCCGGCTCATCGGAAAACACGGCGGCGTCGTGAAAGTCACCTGCCAGACTTCAGGCCTGTACGGCCGGCAGCGTCAGTTCCTGGGTACCATCGGCACCATGAAACATCCAAGCGAGGGCAGTTCGGTGGCAGCCGCGCTGACCCGTCCTTCCGAACGCGCCCTCCACACCGACCCCACGCCCTTCGCCCCCCTCTCCGTCAGAGAACCGCAGGCCTTTTACCCCGAGCGTCGCTGCGCCGCGCGCGTCTCCGTTCAGATGGAGGCCTCGCTGCACCTTCGCGATACCGCATTTCCTGGATTCGTCCGGGACATCAGCTTTGCAAATGTCTACGTAGTTGTTGAAGGCGCCCCCGCCGTAGCACGAGATCACCAGGTCCGGCTCGACTTTTTCCTCGAAGGCGCCACCTTGCAAGTCCGGGGTAAGATCGCTGAGATCCGGCAATCTCTTCTGCCGTCGCACGCGCCCCATGGACAGCCTGGGCTCGGCCTCGTCATCCTGTACTCTGACCTTGGAGCCATCGAAGGACCGATTCTCGCCTCGTTGCTTGAAGAACTCCGCGTCCAGCCAGGCTGTGCGAAGCTGACCATATTCCCCTCCCTGTCCCGTCACGTCGAATCTAACTGAATGCGGGCCGCCAACACGGCGCTTCCAGTCAGATACCGTGTCCGATACACAGGTCACCAGTCTGTACAAAATTGGCCAATGCGTTTTTTACCGTATACGTGAATTCCGTAGGCTGTTGAAAAATAAAAATAATTTTGCAAACCGGACAGGGCTTGCTATAGTCGGCAAGCGTAACCCATAGTCTTGCAAGGAGGATTTGATGCGGCACAGCGCCGGGACCACCTCAACGGCTCTTCCTGCAGATATCAAGAGCACTGCAGAGACACCTCAGGCACAGCCTCAAGCAATTCTGCCGCGCCGCTACCAACGGGGAGCCTTCAGTGTTCCCGTCTGTATCCAACAGGGCTCACATCAAACGCATGGCGAAACTCTGGACTTCACACCAGGCGGATTTCGCCTCTTCTGTCGGAACGCTCCAGTTCTAGCGCCCGGCTCCGCGCTGAACCTGACCTTCCAGTTTGGCGAGACGTGCAACCTCACTACCGCGGCGCAAGTGGCCTATTGTCTGGAGTCATCCGCCGACAAGACCTACACCATGGGCATCCGGTTCGCGGGCCTGCGGGATTGGGAGCAAACCATCGTCCTCTCGGCGCTCAAGGAACTCTCGGAATCCGACCAATCCAGGCAAGCGTCGCTCATTACCCTGCACGTCAGTGAAAGCACCGTCGCGCACGAGGCCGTTGCGCTCGCGACCGGTACGCTTCCCTCTGCGACCGAGCTCCGCCGGTGCCGGCGTGCGCTCGCCAGGATCCCGGTCAAACTGACCTTGGACGGACACGTGTACGACGCCCATACCCGTGATATCGGCGCCGACGGGATGCAGCTGACAGCCCCCGTCGAACTGACGGCCAAAGCACTCCTAGTGATCCAGTGGCGCTTCAACGGAAACGTGCACCACGATATTGCCGGACAGGTCGTCTACAGCAAGCCGTACGACGACGCTCCAGATGGTCAGTATGAAATCGGCATTACATTCCTGGGCCGGCGGGAATGGGAAGTCAAAACTCTGGCTGCGGCGGCCGAACGGCTGCTCACGCACCCGGAAGACCAGGCAGGCAGCACGCTGGTTATTTCCCTCGCCGGCCACGCGCTGTCGCTGGGGCAGAAGAAATTTTATTGTCGAAGCCGGCAGCCATTCACCGGCGAACTCGGCATGCTTCGAACCGCCACCCCACATGCGGCAAAGATCGTCGGATGGGGCGCCTATGTGCCGCCAAACGAGCTCACGAATGACGACGTCAATGCCATTTTGAAGGTCAAAGGGGACACAACCAGCTTTGCAGACATCGTCGGCCGCCTGACTGGAATCAAAACCAGGCGCTATGCCGGTTCGGCCATGCTGCCGTCCGATTTAGCGGTCAACGCGAGCCGGCAGGCTCTGAATCGTGCGGGCATCGATCCGAAAGATGTGGATGTCATCATCTCCTGCGGAGTGGCGCGCGACGTCGAAGAGCCCGCAACGGCCTACATCATCCAGGAAAAACTCGGCGCCGACCGCGCCTACTGTTTCGACCTCGTCAACGCCTGTAACGGTTTCATCTCAGCCCTGGACGTGCTGGATGCCTTCATCGCGTCAGGGCGTTGCAAAACAGGCCTGGTGGCCGCCGGCGATCTTCTGTCGCAATACGTTACCTGGGATGCCAAATCCCCCAACGACCTCCACATGAGTTCGATGGGCTATACGTTCGGCGATGCGGGCGGAGCTGCCGTCCTGACAGGCCGAAGCGACACGGATACGCAAGGGCTCCATGGCAGCTGGTTTCTCTCCGACGGCTCGTATTGGAAAGTCGCGGTCATCCCGCTCATCGACCAGAAGGCGCGCTATTTCAAGAGCAATGCCTCGAACATCGAGCGCGCCGCGCTCGAACACGTTCCGGGCGGAGTCGAGGAAGTCATGAAGTTTCTCGGCTGGACCATGGAGGACATCAAACTGGTCATCCCTCATCAGGTTTCCTCCCAGATCATCGAGGACTTGTTCTACAAGCGCCTGCGCATGCCGCCCGAAAAAGTCTTCTGGAGCTTTCCCTATCACGGCAACGTCGGCGCGGCCAGCATGCCGGTCGCCTTGTGCCACGCCATCGATGCCGGGCTGGCCGCACCCGGCGACAAGATTCTGCTCGTGGGGGGATCGGGAGGATTCGGGGCCGGCGTGCTGGGTCTCACACTCTGACAAGCGGCTCTCCCTGCCATGAACACGAGCGACGTCGAGGATCGCATCAGGAAGATCGTCGCGAAAATATTCGACGTGAAGCCGGACGACGTCCGGCGCGAAACGGAATTCTCAGAGCTGGGCGCGGACTCCCTCCATCAGGTGGAACTGGCGATGGCCGTCGAGGAATCGTTCGGGCTCGAAATTTCGGAGGCAACCGTGCGGCAGTTCGTGTCCGTGCAAACCATCATTGACTATGTGCATCAGCATGCCGACCTGAAATGAACGGCGCACTCCTCCAGCACACGTTCGCACTGACCCTCACGTCGCTTGCCGTTTTTCTGCTCGGTCTGCTCGTCTTCTACGCGAAAAAAGAAACACCGCTCGGAAAAGTCTTTTTCATCTACTGCATGAGCATTTCCTGGTGGAGCCTGTTTCAGGCCCTGCACCAATCGCTCCCCGATCCGCAGCAGTCCCTGCTGGCTGCCCAGTTCATGACCGCCGGCGGTTCATTCCTAATCCCAAGCCTGTTTCTGCATTTCGTCGTCACGCTCTTGAACGCACCCCGGAAGGCCTGGCTGATCCGTGGCATGTACGCCGTCAGCGCTCTGCTGGCCATCCTGTCGTTCACGCCCCTGATGGTGCAGTCCCCCGCACCGAAGTTTTACCTGCACAACTTTTTCAGCCCCGGCCCCATCTATCCGATCGGCGTGGCGTTCTTCATCGGCATGATTACGATCGGACATTACTGGCTCTACCGGAAATTCGCATCCTCTTCAGGGCAGACCAAGAACCAGTTCGCATACCTGTTTTTCAGTTCCGCGATCGGCTATCTGGGCGGCTCGGCAAATTTCCTCCTGGTCTTCGACGTCGACATTCCGCTGTTGAACCCCTGGGGAACTTATGCCGTACTCCTCTACGTCGCCGCCACCAGCTATGCCATCGCCCGCTATCGCTTGATGGATATCAGCGTCGTCATTCACAAAGGCGTCGCCTACGGATTCCTGCTCGCCGCTATTTTTATTCCGACGTATCTGGCCGTGGCCGCCAGCGAACGCGCAACGCTCTACTCCGTGCCGCCCCTGCTGGCCGGCACCGTCATCCTCGCCTGCGGTCTCTGGGTGTTGATGAAACAGCCACGGGCTCTCGTCAACATCACGTTCAGTCTTGTCTGCGGCGCGGTCAGTACCTGGCTCTTCAGCTTCTTCATGGTCTATTCCTCGGCCGATGAAGCAGAAGCCAGTTTTTGGGGCCGGTGCGTCTACATGGGGGTTGTGTATATCCCGGCTGTCTTCTACCACTTTTCCAGCAGCGTACTGCAGCACCGGATACCCAATAAGCTTATCGTCAGCAACTATTTCATCAGCACGGCGTTTCTCCTGCTCATCCCGACTCCCTATCTCTTGAACGGCGACTACTCGTACTTCTGGGGACACTATCCGAAGGCCGGCCTCCTGCACCCGCTTTTCCTGATGTATTTTGGCCTGGCCGGCGGGTTGTCGCTCTTCCGGATCTATCAAGAACACCTGGCAGCCCAGCATGCCAACGCGCCGGATGCCGCACGCTTGCGGTCGCTCTTCTGGGCTTTCACCATTGGGTACATCTCGTCGCTCGACTTTGCGCAGGCCTACGGCCACGAGTTTTACCCGGTCGGCTATGTGCTGGCCAGCATCTGCGTCCTGATCGTGACGCATACGATCGTCAGGTACCAGTCGATGGAGGGCGTACTGATGCCGACGGCGCCACGCGCACTCCTCTACGTGCAGACGCTCGGTCTGATTCCAGTCTATGTGGCCGTCCTGCTCTTGATACGGCTCTTCACAGGCTCCACCCAGTACCTGCTCGCCGGCATTCTCCTGACGACCTTTCTGATCTTTGCCGGAGCCCTGGCAGGCATCCAGAAACGTGTCGAAAAGGCGATCGAGCGCATGCTGTTCACGCAACGCCACGACGCCTACGAAACGCTGATCGAGTTCAGCAAGGCGATGGTGACCATCTTGGACCTGAGCGCATTGAACAGCACCATCATGGAGACATTGACGCGCGTGCTCGGCATCGAGAAAATTTCCGTCTTTCTGCTCGACAAGGAAAAAGGGCAGTACTACCTGGCCTCCTCCTACGGACTGGATTTCGACGAGATGAAGACCGTCACGTTCTCGGCCAGCGCCCGCCTCGCCCAACACCTGGCCCGCACACGATCGATTGCCGTCCTGGAAGAAATGCGGCAGGACCAGGACAACCCCGCCGAACAGGCCGTTCTGGACTCGTTGCAGCTCCTGCAGGCCGAGCTGTGCATTCCGTTGGTCAATAAAGATCGTCTGATCGGATTCTTCAATTTCGGGAAGCGCGCCAGCCGCGGCATGTACTCCGAAGCCGACCTGTCCCTACTGACCACGCTGGCTCAGAATGCGGCGGTCGCGCTGGACAATGCCATGCTCTACGAAGACCTGCGCCGATCGCGGCTGCTGATGCGTCGAACAGACCGGCTCCGTTCCCTGGAAACGATTGCCGGAGGCTTCGCGCACGAGATTCGCAATCCGCTCACATCCATCAAGACGTTCGTCCAATTGGCGCCGGAGCGCAAGCAGGACGATGAGTTTATCGGACACTTCAGCCAGATTGTCCATGAAGATGTGCTCCGCATCGAACGCTTGATTCAGGAAATCCTGGATTACGCCCGATATATGGAACCGAAATTCTCCGTGGAGAACCTGAACGACATTGTTTCGTCGTGTCTCTACTTTGTGGAAGTGAAGGCCGAGAGTAAAAGCATTGCGGTCGAAAAGGACTTCGCTCAAACCTTGCCGACGGTCATGCTCGACCGCCAGCAAATCAAACAGGTTCTGCTTAATCTGTTGATCAACGCCATGGAAGCCATGGGTGACCGCGGAGGGCGGCTGACCGTGCGGACACGCCAGTTGAGCAAACCCGGAGGAGATGTCTGGGTTCAAGTCGAAGTCCGTGACACCGGGCCCGGCATTGCTCCGGCCGACCTGGACCACATCTTTGACCCCTTTTATACGACGAAACACCATAGCGAAGAGCGGGAGGGCACCGGGCTGGGCCTGACGATTGTCCATCAGATCGTCCAGGAGCACCACGGATACATCGAGGTAGAAAGCCAGCCCGGACGCGGCACGACCTTCTTCGTGAATATGCCCATCCGACAACCCGACGATCTCTTCGTAAGGGAGCACATGGAACATGAAAAAACGGATTCTGTTGGTCGATGACGAAGCGGGCATCCGCGCGTCTCTCAAAGTTGTGCTGGAACCGGCCCATGAGACGCTCAGCGCGTCCACCGCGCAGGAGGGGCTGGATTTGTTCCGCAGTGAATCCCCCCACCTGGTGTTGCTCGACGTTGTCATGCCGGGCATGGATGGTCTGGCCCTGCTCAAAGTAATCCGCGAGGAGGATGCCCGCGTCCCCGTCATCATGCTGACCGGCACCAAAACCGTGAAAACCGCCGTGGAAGCCATGAAGCTTGGCGCGGCGGATTACCTCTCGAAGCCGTTCGATGTCGAAGAGCTCCGTCTCATTGTCGCCAAGACGCTGGAAACCGGTGAACTCGAACAGGAGGTCCTCCAGCTGCGCGCGCAGGTGGCCAGGCGCTACTCCTTTCACAATCTCATCGGAAAAAGCCCGGCGATGCAGGAAATCTACACGAAAATCGAGCAGGTCGCCGACACCAAAACCACCGTACTGATCACCGGGGAAAGCGGAACCGGAAAAGAATTGGTTGCCCGCGCGCTCCATTACAACAGCGCACGCCGGGAACGTCCGTTTATCGCCATCAATTCCGCGGCCCTGCCGGAGACGCTCATCGAGAGCGAGCTGTTCGGACACGAAAAGGGATCCTTCACGGACGCCCAGGCCCGTCGCATCGGCCAATTTGAGCTGGCCCACGGCGGCACGCTGTTTCTTGACGAAATCGGCGATCTCAGCCCCGCCACGCAGGCCAAACTGCTGCGGGTGCTGCAGGAACGGGAATTCACGCGCGTGGGGGGAGCACAGCCCATCAAGGTTGATGTTCGGATCATCACGGCCACGAACAAACACCTCGACGAGTTGGTCAAACGCGCGATCTTTCGCGAAGACCTGTACTACCGCATCAACGTCGTGGTGCTGCACCTTCCCCCCCTGCGGGACCGCCGTGAGGACATTCCACTCCTCGCGCAGCATATCCTGGCCAAGCGGGCAGAAGGCGGAGGCCGGCCTCCGCAGGAATTCACGAAGGACACCCTGGAGCTCCTCACCTCCTACTCCTGGCCGGGCAACGTCCGGGAGCTTGAAAACGTGATCGAACAGGCACTCATCTGGTCCCACGGAAAGCCCATCGAACGGGAGCATCTGCCGGCCAGTCTTGTGCAAGCCACATCGCGATCGGAGCCCACCGGCATCGACCTGTCATCGGGCCAGGTGTCTCTTGAAAAATCCGTGCTGGAGTTTGAGCGGAAGATGATTCTCGACGCGCTGCACCGGACCGGCTTCGTGCAAACCCACGCGGCCGCGCTGCTCGGCATCAGCCGGCGCATGCTGAAATACCGGATGGACACGCTGGGCATTTCGCGGCCGTCCCCGGAAGCAGGGCCGGAGACCCATCAGGCGGCATCGCTCGCTCAATAGGAGCTATGGGGGAAAGCCTGTCACGCTTGACTATTCACGACACCCGGCGTATCAGGTGAATGATCATGCCAGTAGAACATTCTAAGCCGACCATTCTCATCGTCGAGGATGAAGAGGGCCCCCGCAACGCCCTCAAAATCATTCTCCGTCCGTTTTATGAGCTGTCGATTACGAGCAACCGGCACGAAGCCTTGCAGGCACTACTGACACAACCGATCGACTTGGTCACGCTGGATCTCAAGCTTCCGGACGGGTCCGGGCTGGATCTCTTCCATGCCATCAAACAGGCCCGCCGTGGTATCGAAGTCGTCATTATCACCGGCTATGGCACCCTCAAGTCCTCACAGGAGGCCGTGCAGCGTGGCGCGGCCGGGTATCTCCTGAAACCGTTCAACGTGGCGGAATTGATCACGCTGATCAATCGCACCCTGGAGAAAAAGCGCCGTCTTGATGGCATTCGCAGCTTCCTCCGTTCCGCGCAGAACCTCTGGAGGGACGAACCTGGCTCCGCCTACGCATGGGCACAGCTTCGTGATCGCTTTCCGGTGTCAGAGATGTCTCAGCCCATTCAACCGTCTCTGGATCCGCACGGTGCCGACACTCTCTCCTTGCTCGCAGACCTCATGGAAGCGTCCGATCACAGGCTGTTTTCCCACGCGAACCGGGTCCGCAGTCATGCCGCCCTCCTGGCCGCGCCATTGAAGCTGAGTCCGGCTGATCAGCACGTCCTGGCGATCGGGGCCTTCCTCCACGATATCGGCTATGTGGCGATGGATTGCTGGGACGCCGGCGCGCAGGATGCGCGGGCCGGATCAGACACAGCTGAGGTACTGCATCCGATGCTTGGCGTTCGGATGGCGACTCCGCTCGGAATTCCAGAGCGCGCGCTGGAAATCATCGCGCATCACCATGAACGGCACGACGGATCCGGCCACCCAAACGGGCTCGCCGGGGATCAGATCCCGCTGCTCGCCCGGATTGTCGGGATTGCCCAGACGTTCGATCATTTGATGACCTCAAACGGACAGGCCTCCCTGTCGTTTGTCGACGCCTGCGACCACCTGAGCACCATGGCTGGCGCCGCCCTGGATCCCGACCTGGTTGAATTGTTTCTTGAGCATGCCGGCGCGTTGCATCAGTCGCGGTCGGCCTCGACACGCACTTAGCAAGTCCCGTCCGCCTCCCCGATCATTTCAGCCGCCGTCTTGCGAGCCGCATTGGTCACGGCCAGCCCGCCCAGCATGCGCGCAATTTCCTCCTGCCGGTCAGCCTGACCGAGCTTTCGTGCCTGCGTAACGGTTCGTTTCTTCGACACGCTTTTTTCAATCACATAATGCACGTCCGCGTGCGACGCGATTTGCGGCAGATGCGTGATACAGAACACCTGCCGGTGTTTGGCCAGGGCCCGGAGGCGCTTCCCCATCACCGCAGCCACACCCCCTCCGACGCCTGCATCAATTTCGTCGAAGATGACGATCGGAACCTCGTCCGCTTCGGCCAGCACCGTTTTCATCGCCAGCATGACGCGCGAGAGTTCCCCGCCTGACGCCACACGAGCCAACGGCTGAAGCGGCTCGCCCTCGTTGGCCGAGAACTGGTATTCGATCCGATCACGCCCGGATGGGCCGAGGCCGGTCTCGGTCCGATCCGTATCCACCGTCACGGCAAAACGAGTCCGATCCATCCGCAGCGCCGCCAGCTCACCCATGACCGCGGCCTCCAGCTTTTTCGCCGCCTTGACCCGCTCGCGCGTGAGGCGTTCGGCCAGCTTGTCTGTCTGCTGCCTGGCTTCGACCAGCCGGCAGTCCAGTTCGGCGAGACGCGTCCCGCCGGTCTCCAGTGTGTCGATCTCGCAGTGCAGTTGTTCCCACTTCGCCAGCACAGCCTCTTCGGTCCCGCCGTATTTCTTCTTCAGCCGCTGAATCCGATCCAGCCGCTCCTCGATCTGCGCCAGCCGCGCAGGGTCCTGATCCAACCCGTCGTGATACTTCCTCAGATGATGCGCCAACTCGCGCAACTGCGCCGTCGCCCCGTCGCACAGGGCCGCCCATTCGTCTCCCTGCGCATCGATCGACGCCAGTTCCTTGATGGAATCCCGCACTTTTCCCAACGACCCCAGCACGGATTGCTCATTACCGTACAAGGCGTCATAACCGCCCTGAGACAACTCGTTCAACCGATGCGCATGCGCCAGCCGGTTGCGTTCGGCTTGCAAGGCCGCTTCTTCCCCCGCCTTGATGCCGGCTTCCTGCAATTCCTTGAACTGAAACCGAAGCAGCTCCTCCCGCTGGCTCCGCTCTGAAAGCAGCGTGGCCATGTCCTCGCGCTCACGCTGGCGGGCGCGCCATTGTTCATAGCCCTGCCGATAACTCTCCCGTGCCTCCTTCAGATGGCCGAAGGCATCGAGCGCATTCAGCTGCGACTGGGCCGACAGGAGCGACTGCTGTTCATGCTGTCCATGAATATCGATCAGCGTACCGGCGAGACATTGAAGGGTCCGAAGCGGAGTCAGGTTGCCGTTGAGATACAGCTTATGCCGGCCTGATCGTGACAGCACGCGCCGTACGATCAGCTCCGTGTCGCCCTCACCCAGCAAGCCCTCTTCCCGCAGACGCGCCGTCAGCGGGCTGGCGGCCGGCAGAGCAATCGCCGCCTCCAGCACGGCTTCCTCCGCCTCGGCGCGGATCAGGCTTTCGTCAGCGCGTCCACCCACCAGCAGGGCGATTGCGTCGATGATGATGGATTTTCCGGCTCCGGTTTCGCCTGTCAGGATGTGCAGGCCCCGTGCGCATTCGAGGCTGAGCTGATCGATGATCGCAAAGTTGACGATGCGCAACTCAGTGAGCATGCAAGAAACGCAGAACGATGAATGAGGAACGATGAATGAGGGTTAGCGCAAGGCCTGACACTGCACGCCGTTCATCATTCTGCGTTCAGCGTTCATCGTTTCCCTGTCAGGCCGTCTTGGATGTTTGCGCGAGCAAGGAATCGAGCACTTCCTTGAATTTTCGCTTCGGCATTGCGCCG
>Ga0247727_10010631_pt1 | contig 16263 bp, 12 predicted proteins | sample WisWelCaveWW1625_FD_202498 | JGI IMG/M metagenome (GOLD analysis project Ga0247727, IMG submission 202498) | Biofilm microbial communities from Wishing Well Cave, Virginia, United States - WW16-25 | ecosystem: Environmental > Aquatic > Deep subsurface > Groundwater > Cave microbial mat | place... | reverse complement strand
GCGGGCATGGACAGAGAAACGCAATCGCGCCGGGGTGCGCGCCGACTGGCGCTTTACCACCGCCGAAGCGCGCATCAAACTAAAGCGCCTTTACCCTTGCATCCAAGATTGACGGAGCACTAGTGTTATGTAACCGCCTCAGCTTTACCGTGATCGTCGCCTAAAGATTGTAAAGGCAGCACTGTTACACAACACTAGAATCGATGCTCGGGACCACATCGGGCGACTGGTCAATGGCCCACTGCGGGAAATAATGAGGCGAGAGAAGCAAATCCACCTTGATCCGATTCGCCGTGGCCGACTTGAACACCTCCAGGATCGAACGCCCCCAGCCGTTCAGCGAACCGTCGGGATTCATCGAACTGGGCCCGCGCTCCTGTTGAACCAGGGTCACTCCGAATTTCGGGAGGATGGGAATATCCGCCGCCACTTGACTGAAAGCTCCGTAGCCGTCAAAAAAACAAGGCCGCTGGACAATCTTGGAGTGATCGCCAACGGTGGCCTCGGTGTAGAAAATCCCATCGCGGATTGTGACCGGTCCGCCCGTCGGTCGGGGAACCCGGTCCGGCCTGGGCGGTGCCGTTGCCGCCAGCTTGATTCTGGCTTCCGTTTGATCGAGCACCTCCTTGACCTCGTTCACTTGCAGCCAGGACCAGTCCAGCGACTGCAGTCGTTTGGCATCGTTGTCCTCAACGCGTTTGAGGAAACGTTCCGCAATGGCGACCCCAAGCTGAATGTAATCGTCCCCGGCAAGTTGCGGATGTGCTGACAGCTGGTTTGTAACCGTAAGCAGGTGATTTCGTTGTTCCGTTAAGAGCGCTTGAATCCGTGGTTTCAAATCCGTATCGGAGGGGGTGGGCACCGGCGTTGTCCCTTCAGCCCCCTGCGTCGCCGCAACCCAGCGCAAAAATCCGATGACTACCCAAATCAGTCCTAGTTGTTTGTTCATGGCGTGATACCGCCGCCCTTCACTCCGTTCGACTAGACGACCCACCAATATTCCGGGCTGATCTTCGGGAGCCGAAAAGCTCGATGTTCAGGTGGCAACGATTCGAGAAGTTCCTGCGCCTTTTTCCCGATGGCTTCCGATGCGATCTCGATGCAACGCCGCCCCACCTCAGCGGAGGCGTGTTGACGCGGATCAAGGCCGCCGATCCCCGATTGTTTTTCGCCCTTCTTGCTCTGATACGTTTCGCGAGTGATTGGGCCGTCACCGAGTTCAGACATATCAACCAGGTCGCCATAGAAGAACATCATGTCCGAAGTCTCCCACTTGGCCGCATGATCGGTATTACATTCATCTCCGCGTGAGAGCGAAACCTCCCACAAGCCCATTCCGGTACACGTGCCGTCGGCGGTTACCGGCGCAAGAGCTTTGTCAATCATATCGGTCATGCTCGGAACGTTGTGCCCGGATACGCCGAGGATCACCCGAAAACCGGTTTGCTTCAGACGTTCAAAGAGGTGGGTCAGAACCGGCAAGAGGTGAGGCAGGTCGTATCCGTCATGCAGATAGAACGGGGGATAGACGATACCGCCGAAACGCTCGGCGGTCTTCACCATTGCGCCGTGGGCCTTGAGCGGGTCGGTGCCGACCGGCAGGTGCAACCCATGCCACTCGATGGGGCCAAATGGCACGTACACAACCGGAAAAGCGCGTGCGCGTTCCTCGATCTGTTTCGGACGCAGGTACTGCATTTGCACGTCGCGGCTTAGATCTGGATTCATGTTCAAATTTCCACCACGATCACTTCATGCAGATCCACCTGCGGAACGGTGATCGTGGAAGGGTTTCCGGTGATTTCCAGAACCCGATTTTGCAACGGCATCCACGCCGACTTGGCGCTAAACGCGTTCAATCGAATCCGGATGTTGTAGATCGGGTTGATCTCCTCGAGATTATAAAAATAGGTACACACGTCGTGCGCGTTTTCTGGGGACATGGAATGGGCGATAAACGGGGTTGGATTGTTGACCAGATGAATGAGAAGTCGCTTCGGGTTCTGCATGGCGGCGGTCACTTCAATCACCTGTGGCGCTTCGACTTCGATGGGCGAGGGAGTTCTGCTGACGAGGTCGGCCACCCATCGTCTCAGCGGTGGATACGGATTACGGGTAAACCCCTGACCGATGTTTCCGCCGATGTAGAAGGCCTTTCCTTTGCCGAAATGATGCAGGGTCACGCCCGGTTCACCCGAATCGTAATTCGCCCCGGGATCGAATTCATCCAGCGGCCGTTTCCCCTTGATGGAACTTTTCGTAAAGAGAATTTCGGTGTTGGCGGAGGACCGGATCGAGAATCTCGTCTCCTCGGCCTCAAAACAGGCGACGTAACCAAACCGTCGAACAAGATCCGGGTCTTGGGGCACGTAAATAATCCCGTGCGTGGCTCCTTCTTGCACGGCACCCCGGTAAGTAACCCCCAAGACGTCCCCGAGTTGAAAATCATCCCGCCTTCGGCCCCATTCATCGCGAAGGGATGTTTCATGCGTGGCGAACAGCGTGCCCCCGCGATCCACGAAGCGCCGGATCGCGTCGCACTGATTATCCGAAAGACAGGCGCTGTCGGACAGAAACAAAACCTTGTACGGTGACAGATAAGTTTCGGTCAACTGTTCGTCGAAGACCACGTCCACCAAGAGATGGGACTGATTAAGGATTTCGTAGGTTCCCTGGATCATCTTGATATACGCGGCCGCGGATTTGTACTGGTCGGGGGACGGATGATGAAAATCCCGCGTCTGCCCCGACCAATGCAGCGCGAGGTGTTTGACGGTTTCGCCGTCCATGTAATCCACCCGTTTCTTGACCTCGCGGAAAACGGTAGAGATAAATTCCTGGTTCAACGGAGAAGGATACGGCAGCATCGCCAAGATCGGTCGCGCGCCATTGGCCATGGCGGAAAGGCAGTGAACGGTAACCGAAAGTGATTCCGGGTACGGCGCGGTATGAGTCGAACATTCGTTCAGGGATTGGGTCGGACCGAAGAAGATGCCACAGGGCGCGCCATGGGCCCTGCCATATTTTGAGCACAAACTTGTCCCATCGTAAATGGTTCGCTCCATGAAAAAGTAACCCCCGCTTTTCTCCAGATGGAGCGGATTCACCGGGTGTCCCATGCCCCAGTTGTTGTAAACTCCCGCGTAATGGTTGAAATCGAGGATCGCTTCCGGATAGGCTTCTCTTATCTTGCGAGTGAGATGGGCCATGAACTGCCGCAGCTTCTCGCATCGCCAGGCGAGGAACTGCCGGAAGGGGATCGATTCAAAATCCACCCAGGTGGGAATAGCCAGACCCGTGTCCTCGGTAAAGAGTTTGCGGCAGTAGTCACAGCGGCAGGAAACAAAATACGGCGGCTCCCCCTGTGCCCCATGTGATCCCCAGTTCGTTCCATCGAAGTAGAAGCCGTCCAGATCAAGGTTTTCGAGCGTCTCCTTCAGGTATTCCGCCAACCAGTCCCGGTACGGCGAATTCAAACAGAACCAGTAGTCCCCTTTCGGAGCCGGTCGGCCGTCGTCGAGGTATTGCATCAACCACTCCGGATGCAGCTTCGCCAACGGCTTGTTCGCGGTCATGCCATAGTAACTTAAAACGATGATTCCTTTTTGATGGGCAAACTCCAGAAACTTCGGCAGCCGGTCACGATCGACTGCGGGATCGGCAGGGATCAATTTGGACTTAAACCGCGGCAGGCCGGGATCGACCGTACCTTGGACGACCTGGACTTCCAAACCCAACTCATGGATAAAGTTCACATATTGTTCAATCGAAGCATCGTCGCCGTCGTATCCGGGCATCTGGCAATGGGGATAATTCTCCCATCGGCAAACCCGTTTCTCGTAGGGCTTGTCCCTCAGCCACTGGGCGGTGGAGCCGATGCGCTTTATCTTCTGCATACTCACTTGCTTTCTTCAACGTAGACAGCGAAGAGCTGTGCGTCCTCCGGCCGAATTCCCTGCCAGTTGACGCGGACGCGGATGGGGTGATCGATCTTATTCAAAGCCGATCGGTTCCGCCAGCGGACCGGTTGACGAAGGCCTGAGTCGGAAATCGCCACACAGTCGTCGCCCGAATAACCCGGGATCGGGCGGAACTGAAGGTCGAGCAATTCCACTTTGAGCTGGCTGTATTGGCCCAGGCCGTCCGCATTGACGAACAACTGCGCATCCGCATGGTTCACTTCAATGGGACAGGAGATGCAGTGAGGCTCATACGCGCCGCACACACCGTAGTTCGGCCGGCAGGGCGAGAAGTAACCCAACCGGTCGCGGATCCATGTCGCGACTTTGATTCCCGTCGGCTGTTGATTGCACCAAACCGGCGAGCCGGTTCGACCCAGCGAGTACCAATAGACCGTCCGATCCCCGATGTTGGCGAATGCGTTTCGCGTCAGGAGCAATTGGCCACCGCCGCCGCGTTCCTCGTAGGAATGGACCATCTTGAAGTCCGGGACGGGTTCTTTGAAGTGCAGGGCGTCGTGGCTGACGATCAGTCCGATATCGGCCTCGTAGTACATGCGGTCGTTGCTGGGACTGCGGTATTGGCCGTAGAAACCGATCAGCACATTGCCGCGGTTCCAAACGGCGGCGCCTTCATGCACCTGTTCGCCGCGGTGCGGCTCGAAGTCGGTCGGGAGGCGCGGCGGGATCGGGTCGCGGCGGAAGCTCATCGCCGCGGCGTGCGTCCAGTGCTCAAAGTCATAGGACGCGAACGTGATCATGATTCGCTTCGGCGGCGTTCCGACCGGAGGTGGGATCGGGCGATTGATCGGAGACGGGCCGCCCTGGCCATTGGCATAAAAACAGCCATTGAACCGAAATACGTGTCCCAGTTCGCAGCCGATGCCGAAGATATCCTGCGCGCCGGGCTTCCAACGCAGGCCGTCCCTGCTATACCAGGCATTGATCCGCATTCCTGCCTGGGGACCCATCCGCAGCGATTTGAAACGTCGATCCGGGTTGGGATCCTCGGGGTCGTAGAACATCCACTCCCCGCACGAACCTTCGACGAGGTTGTTTTGCTTGTTTCCGTTGAATTCGGTCAATCCAAGCTTGGGCTTCTCCCAATGAAACCCGTCCTTGGATACGGCATAGAGCCCGGTGTGCCGCCGGCGATTGTCGTCGGCGCCCAAGTACCACATCCGGTACTCGCCATCGACGAAGAAGACATTCGGGCAGATGACCTCGGTAGAATCCGGGTCGCCCGGCTGGCCTTCGGTCATCACGGGCCCGTTCGGTTGCCGTTCGTCCATCACGATGTTGGCTCCCCAATCGATCTCATCGGGCATCTTCCGACCCGTGACCAGCGTCATGTGCAGATCGCGGACAAAAGGCATTGAGCATTCGTCGAACGGAAATAGAACCGCCTCCTTCACGCTTGGCGAAGTCGGGGCGTTATCAATTCGCATAGATGGTCTCCTTTTAGCGCGACAAGTGAAACACGCGGACATCCTCCGGATCGACTTCAAGGCTGATGGCGCCGTTTTCGAGCAAGACGGGCTCGTCGCCGTGAACATCCACAGCCCGGGTATACTCGGCCGGTAACGCAATGCGGTCCTTCAGTCGCTGCGTCCGTGAATTGTTGAATATCGCCAGCAGCGCTTCGCCGTCCCCTTCGATCAGGCGAGGTCGAAGCGTCCTGCCGCGCGCCTTGGGCTGGCAATGTCGCGAGATGATGTTCGTGACGAGCTTCATCGCCTGTTCGTCCTCCGCGGCCAGCGCCAAGCCGACATGTGTGCCGAGGTAATACGCGGTGCCGCGGCCGTACGCGTTCTGCACGCCGACACAGAGCGATTCGCAGTGACCGATCGGTTGACCGCTCGTTGGCTCCAGTGGGACCAAAAATGCGCGCGCACGAAAGCTCGCGTCGGCCGGTGCTTTGAAGCGAATCAGCGGGCCGTTGTAGATCGGGTCGGGCCATGGCTCATTGCGGGGGTTGTTCAGGCGCGGACGATTCTCCGGATCGCTGTAAATCGCCTCGCCTTCGACGGCGCCGACGACTTCCGCGAGCACTCCAGCCGGCAATCGCGCGCGGTTGTACCCGCGATGGTCGAACAATCCAGTCCGTGCTTCGGCGATCACCACTCCGCCGTCGCGGACAAACTGCGCGATGCGTGTCGCCACACCCTCGGGCATCGTGAGACACATGGGCACGAGCAGCACCTTCAGGCCCGCGAGGTCGTCGAGCGTGCCATACGTCACGTATCGTGCATGCAGGTCAGATTCCCACGCGGCACGGTAGTAGCCGATGTGCGAGCGCGTGTAGAGTTCGTCCTCTCCCTCCATCGCGAACAACTGCATGGAATTGTCAGGATCGTAGAGGATGCCGACCTGCTCCTGTGGACGATGAGCGTCGATGATGTGTGCGTAACGGCGCAGCGTGTTGGCTATGTTGGCGGCTGCCGAAGCGCGCTCGGTGAGTTGACCGTTGGCGCGCACCAAGCCGAAATTCGTCGCTTCCGGGCCCGTGCTTTCCTCCAGGTAGCACCAGTGAATTGTCGCTTTTGCGCCGCAGGCGGCGGAGAGCCAGTTCCACGCGCGGTAATCCTTGGCGCGCGGCTGCGGGCTCTTGGCAAAGCCGCGCACGTATGTCGAACCGCCGCTCATCTCGCTGATCCAGAATCGTTTTCCTCGGGCGGCGCTGCGGGTGGCGTCGATCGTGCCGGCACAGGTACATAGATCCCAATTGTGGCACTTCGGCGCGTAACTCGTCCCCCACAGGTCCACTGGCTCGGCCAGCTTCCAGTTGTGAATGAAAGCGTTCGGCCGCGGCAGAAACGGCGGCACCGCGCCGCTATGGCTCATCACGAAATGGTCGGCGTCGATCGATTTGATGACCGAGTAGCGCCAGCGCATGTGCTCCGCCAACTGGTCGTACCAGAACCGGCCCCAATCGAGCCAGTCGGCGTACGTTCCATGGCGGTTGGGTGGATTGATGTCGTCCCATTCCCCGTAGGCCCGGCCCCACTCCGCGTTCAGCGCTTCGACGGACTTGTACTTTGCCGTCAGCCACTCCCGGAATCGCCGGCGGGTCTGCTGGCAATAGCAGAACAGCCGGTCGCCCATATTCCCCCAGTAATTGCACACCCATGCCGGCTCCAAGTGCGGCTCGTTCCAGCAATCGTAGCCGAGCAGCATCCGGTGCCGCTGAAAATGGCCGGCCAACTCGCGGAGGTAACGTTCGCCCTGCTTGCGAATCGCCTCGTGATCGGAACACAGGCCCGGATAGCCACCGAACTGCGTGGCATCGTACGGCCCGAGTTCCATCGCCTGACCATTGGCGCTGACATACCGCGACTCGGGATGGGCGCGCTCCAGCCAGTAGGGCGCTGACTCCAGACTCGTTTCCAGGAAGAACTGGAGGCCGAGTTCGTCGCAGATTTCCGTAATCTCGTCGTACTCGTCCCAGTCGAACCGGTCGGGCTGGCGGTGAATCGCGTTCCACTGCATGCGCAAGCGGATCACGTCGAAGCCGAGTTCCTTCCTGATCTTCGTCAGGTGCTGCCGATGTTCCGCCCGCGGCGGATTGGGCGGGCGAAAATACGCGGTGCCGTATAGATAAGCTGAAGGGAGTTTCATGAAAGTGAGTGGCGCCCGACCTACTGTGTGGCCTTGCTTCGCCATTGAGCCACAATCTCGTCGCGAAACGGACCACGCAGACCGCTTTCGATGTTCACCGCGTTGTTGGCCTTCGCAATCGCCTCGAATTCATCCATGAGTTTCACGTAATCCTGCAAGTCCTGTTGGCCGCGTCCGCGCCGACACAGGACGTAGAGAATCGGCAACTTCGCGAGCTTGACGCGCGCGGTAAGCGTTTCATCGCCCTCGGCAAGATGCTCGGCCTCCAACATCAAGCGGTGACTGCGATCGATGAACTCGGGCGTGAGAACCGCCTCGAACACACCGGGGCCGTATTTCCTTTCCAACCGCCTGAGCTCCGGCAGATCTTTGTGCAGGCGTTCCCATGTTGCCCACAGCAGGTCGTCGTATTTCTGCATCGGCTCGGCCGCCTTGCCGTAGAAACCGTGGTTGAAATCGCGGACCAGTGCTTTGGTCTCGCGCGACAGGTCCCACATTTGTTTGGCCCAGACCCAACTCCGCATGAGGCTTCGATCCACGCCATAGGTTTGATTGTGCTGCGCCTGCTGAAATATTCCGGTTGCGCCATGCTTGACGTAGTACCGCATGTTCTCCGTCACCACCGGCATGTTGGGCAGCGGGAGGATGTAGTTGTGGTAGTCAATCGGGTAGTCCCAAATGACCATCTTGGCGCCGATTGCGTGCCACCCCCGCAGCGCCTTGTCGAACACATCAACATGTCCCGGCGTCTGGTTTTCTTCCGGTTCAGTCTCCCACACGAACTGCAGCAGATGCTCCCAGGCGTGGCTGTCAGTGCATAGCCAGATCAGGACGTTGTCGCGCGGGCGCAGTGTTTTGGGGGGAAGGATGGTGTCGAGATAGGCGAGGGTGGTGACGCGGACGTCCGGGTGCTCGTCGCGAATCGCGTCGGCAACGCCGTTCACAAAGGTGAGCAATGATCCCATGCCGCTTTCTTCCCGCGTATTGATCGCCTGGCAGTTGTCGCACTGGCAGATGCCACCGCCGTCCCTGGGCGAGACATCGACAATGCGCGCGTCCGGTTCGGCGGCGAGACCCGCCTTGATCCGTTCAATCGCGATCCGCAAGACGTCCGGGTCGGTGAGGCAAAGCTGGTTCGGTGTTCGCCGGCCGTTCTCGACCATGAAGTATTCGGGGTGCTTATCGAAAAACTCGGATGGTGGGATGATGTTGGGCATCGAGTGAACATATCCCGTCAGACCAAGCGGCTTGGGATAACCGCCCCAGGCGGGCGGTATCGGGATGCCGATCCCCAGGGTCCGGTTCCGCAACGACCAATCCACGTCCTGGGCTTCGGTGTAATACGGGTCGCGACGGTCGATGAGGGCAGGGCGGTAGGTTCGCGGCACGGGCTTGAATCGGAGCCTCGAAGAATAGGGAAGCGTGGCCGTCCCCGCGGCGTACCACCGGCAGCCCAAATCCTCCTCCAACAGGGCGTAGGCGGCGTTGATCGGCCCGCGCTTCGTACCTCCGACCAGATAGAGATTTCGATCCTTCACGCCGATGGTGTAACCTTCTGCACTCAGGTCCGAGTTTTTTTTGGTTAAACCTGCCTGGGCCAAAAGGCGGGTCTGGCCGATGGATATGAAGTGCGCCGGCGAGATTCCGACCCGCACCTTCTTGCCGATGCCGAGGATCGTGTAATGACGTTCGTCAGCCGGTTCTTCCTTGAGCACGGGGAAATTCGCCCCGGTGATCTCGCCCAGCCAATGCGCCAGGTCAATCGCCGCCTTTTCTTCCTGCGTCGTCGGACTCGCGGGACAGACAATGGCGTAATCGGTTTTGCCGTTCGCGGCCAGAACGATCTGCGGTCCCGGTTTGCCCCGGGGCTTCAAGGCATTAATCCATGCACTGTGTTTTGGTTCGTTTTTGATAGCGCGGCTGGCCTTCACCACTCGGGAGGCCTTGCATTGTGTAGGAACGACGGCAAGGTGGGTGACCGGTCCCAGCCCGTCCGCCGTCTGCTTGAGTGTTTTCAAGCTACGGTCGTAAATCATAATCTGGCCTTCCGTGGTGCCGATGACGATGTCATCGTTGGCCCGCACGCCGAGGGTGGTGATCGGGGCCAGGTTCGAAAGCTCGGCGATCGGGGTTAAGCTTCCTTCCTTCAGAATCTGCACCCTGCCGCCGCCGGTGCCCACGACCCAATCCCCATTGGAAAGAGCGGCGAGGGCGACGATCGTGCCGCCCGCCGACTCTGCCGGTTCTTGAGTGGCCTCAACTGTGAACACCAATTCACGGCAACTCAGTTGCCGCAGCGTTCCGGATTTGACTCCCAGCGCGATCTTATCGTTCTTATTAACTGCGATGGCGGTGGGAGCATCCCCTTTGATGCCCGTGCGAAACATGCTGTTGACGTGATCCATGATGTTTGTCCGGGGCCGGAACCACAAGGTCGCCATGTACTGGTCGGGAGGCAGGGCTTCATATCCCGCCAGCACCCAGTCGCCATTGGCCAGAGCCACCCCTGCCACGCCGCAGGCGGCTGGATTGATCGACCCGGTTTGCTCGAACCCGTGCTCGCCGTACGGACGCGGCAGGGACGGATCGAGCCCGTTGAACAGTTCCGCCCCGTCGTAGTTTTGGTTCGAGTTCTGGGTCAGCAGCACCTCGCCGAACTGATTCACAATTCCGCCCAGCGAACCGTCCGCGGCGTAGGCCGCATCGCCGGAGTACCGGGCCGTCATGCCGACAAACCGGTAATTGAACCCATCGAAATCGCTCACGTCAACCCGCGACACCGAGGCCTTCCCGATGCGTTCCTCCTGCAACCGCCGGTCTCTAGGACAGCCACGGCCGGTCCGTTCGACAATCGCGACGTTGCCGTCCGGAAGTGCCAGGATCGACGCGATCGGTCCCCAGAACCCTTTTTCGAACGACGCCAGTGCGCCCAAGGTGTCCGCGTCGAGCTTCAACACTTCGTCGCCTGTCTCACCCCGGATGGCAACGATCAGGACCTCGCCGGCCGCGACCGGACCTGGAAAACCGGCAACCGAGACGCAGAAAAGGCAGATTATGAGTTTCGGTGACATGCGCTACCGCCGTTTCATCAACGCCTGAACCTGTGATTCGGTTAGTTTCTGGTCGCTGAGGATCAGATGCACCGGTTTCCAGACGCCGCCCATGCCCGCCGAGTTGTACACCCGGACCGCCAGCAGGTCACCGCCGCGCAGCTTCACGCGCGTCAACGGCACGACAAACGGACGTTGCCAAATCTCTTCCGGCAACAAGCCCGTTGCTTCGTACGAATGGTTGAAGACCTTATGCCCGTTGAGGTACACCCAGGCGTCTTCGTCACAGGCCCCGAAATAAAGAGCGGTGTACTTTTTCTTCGCGTCCTGTTTCGTCAGCGGCAACTCATTTCGGTACCAACCAAAACCGGTGCTGGTTCCCCATCCTTTATCCTGGGAATCGGTGGGCAGCGTTTCCCATCCGCGGTCGTCAAACGCCGGCCCAAACCACTTCTCCCGCACGCCGTGGTCTTCGACGTCCATCTTCCACCGCCAAGGTTTGGAAAGGGTAATGACCTGGACGCGTTTCATGTCGATGCCGGCCAATGCCTGCTCGGGAGAGATCGGCCTTGCCCCCAGGTTCAACAGCGCCACAATCCGCCGCGCCATCTCCTGGCGGAGGGCGTCGAGATCGCCATGGAACACATCCAGCCCGTTGACCCACTGCTCGGTTTCGCGAACGAGCGGATCCTCGGGATGGCGCCCCCGGACACGGTTCAACGTGTCCAACAGCGTGGTCAGGTAGCGGACATCGTCCACGCCCGCGCGGACGCCCTCCCACCGCAGCGTATCCAGCACCCCGTCGTCGGTTCGGTAAACCACGGCGCATACCAGTTCCTGGTCCACGCGGTCGGACAGCACGGTGTTGTGCGTGTAGGCCCAGTTCATTGTCCCACCGAAGCCCAGCCGCCAAAGACCCAGGCCCTCACTGCGACGCTGAAATTGCGGCAGGGAATTCACGCCCGTCGTGTATGAGAAAAGCCGGTGCCCCAGCCGGTTCACCCCATCGATCATTTGTCGCGTTTCCGGATCCGTTGCCAACCGCTCCAGCGCGGCGACACCGATTTGACCGATCTCGGCCATGTGACGGGGCACCTCCGCCGGCTCGTAATGCTTCTGCTCATTCATGAACCGCCCCATCTGAAGTTGGGGCTTGCCCAGTTCAAAGACGGGCCGATGCAGCACCTCGCCCACTCGCTCCAAAAAGTCGCGGTTCATCGCCACCGCCACAAACGTCCTGCCACCGGCCTCGTGGACCGAGAGCATGCTGTCGCGCTCGCGGGACAACTTCTCCCCGAACCATTCGTCGCCGCCCATAAAAAATACCTTCGGATAGCCGCGCCGGGCGGCCCAAGTGTTGATGTCCCGCACATACCGGTGGCTTTTCTCTCGTTGGTCGGCCGCGAGCGGACGGTCCTCGTAGAGCACGGGGTGGCCGACCAGATACAGCGTATCGGGACGCATCCCGACGCTCTCGCGCAGTTCCAGAATCTTCTCCAACACCGTGAAATCAACCGTTCCGTCACCGCGCACGCTCACGGCATTGTAAATGTTCGGATTCCCAATCCCGTGCGCCAACATGTTTCGGAGTTCCGCGGCGTACTGCGCGGCCGTCAGGTTCGCGTCCAGCGACACCGGGTAGTAAATGGAATATTCCAACATCGGCGGGAGCAACTCAAAAGGATAAACTTCCACTTCCAACGCAAGCTCTGACGATGCGTCATTGCCCGGTATGATCCGCACCGAGGTCTTGTAGATTCCTGCCGTTGCGTTTGGAGGGATTTGCACGGTAATCCAAAACTGCTTGCGACCCTCGATCCGCACCGGCTGCAACGTGGCCGTGTCCCGCAGCCCTGCCCGCGCGACGTTTTTCATCGCCTTCGGGTTGGCGGGCGTCGGGGCCGGCTCGATCGCCAGAAAGGTCTCGTCATGGACCAGCAGGCGGGGCATCGCGCTGGGCGGCCGGTAATATTCCTTAACCACGCGCACGTCCACCGCCTCGCGGGGCCACGAGCCACCGGGGCCGCTCAGCGGATCGACCTCGACGTCCACGTCCACGGCCTCCAACGGCCGGGAGGTTTCGACCACGAAGGACGCCGGCGCGTACTGCCCACCGCAGCCGGATAGTTTGATGGAGTTCGACTTTTTGCAAACCGCCGGCAGCCCTCCATCTCGCAGGATCATCTCGTCTGTAATCGGCGGGGTCACGACGTACACGGCATAATTCGCCGCCTCGCAAGCCATGACAGTCCACACCGCCAGCAGCCCTGCCGACCAATTCCGTTTCATTTGGACAAAAACTCTGGGGCGCAAGGGTTGGGAACGCCCAGTTCTCTGAGACGCTCGGCCATGCTCCGAAGCGCGGGCAGATTGTGCGCCATCAATCGATCGCTGTATAAGTATGGTCGCTTGTCGCTCGTCCTGGAACTCACCGACAGCCGCAGCAGTCCGAGGGCCTCAAGTTCGTCCACCGGATCGCGCATGTACTGAAAGAACAGGTTGCGCCGAGCCCGGCCGTCCTTGCGTTTGAGTGCGGAATGATAGATCCGGTTGTCAAACATCACCGCATCGCCGGGTTGCGTGTGGATCGCAACGCCCGGGACCTCCGATGGTTCGAGCCGCAAGCGCCCGCGACCCTCGTCCCAACGACCGCAATTGGCAAACAATGCCCGATTAAATTCCGGGTGGTGCGTACCGGGGATCAACCTCAGCGAGCCCTGTTCCGCCGTCGTTTCGTCCAGATACCACGCGATCTGCATGGCCTGCGCATGGTGACCGACCGCCGTATCGGAGTGCCAGGGCGTTTCGTCGAGGTTCCACCACATGTCAGAACTGGCGTTAAAAAACCAGGGCGCGGCCCCAGATCTGTCGCATGGCATCCAGGATGCGCGGATGCACCGCCAACGCAGCGATGGTGGAGTCTTCCTCGTGTGGGTGGAGATACTGTTTGGTGCCGGCCGTGCCGAAGTAGTTGAACTCCGTCGCCTTGGCCATCAGGCGTTCATAAGCGTCTTCGAATCGTCGCAGTTCCGTGGCCGACAGGCAGCCACGCAGCACCGTAAACCCGAAAGCACGATATTGTCCCACATCGATGTCAGTCGTCATCTTGCAACTCCTTCAGTTACTGTCCGGCAGATACGCCAGACAGGTCATCGCGTTTTTTCCGCTATCCGCTTCCAGAAAAGGCCGAATCTTTTCCGCCACGGCCTTGCCCAGCATTTCGCTACCGGCCGCCGTGAAGTGAACACCGTCTTCTACGATCAGATTTTCTGGTCCAGCGTGCACCACTTTCGCGTGCAGGTCATTGACCGGCACGCCAAACGCCGTGGCAACTTCGATCGCCGCCGCGTTGTACCGAACTACATCCTCATTCCGACGGAGGAAGGGGCGGTGCGGGTCGTCTTCCAATTGGCGAGATTCAACCACCGGCGTTGTCGTGGCCAGGATGACTCGTGCCTCGGTTCGTTCCAATATTATGCGTAGAATTCGTCCAAGGTTGATTTTGTAGATGTCCAACGGAACGTAGTATCGCCCGCTCTTGCGGCATTTGGCCATGTCATGCAGTCCGCTGTTGACATGCACGATGTCGGGGTCGCGGGTCAATGCCCAATCGCGGAGGTGTTTGATTACTCGCCAGGTGTTTCCGCAGTCCGGCAGCCCCCAAACCTGGGCGATGTCCGCCGTTTCGCGAGCGACGATCTCTTGATAGCACCAGCGAATCGAATCGCCGATGAGGATGATCTCTTTCCTTCTCATGCCACCTGATACAAGAACTCGGGGAAGTGCGTGCCGAGCCATTCGCGCACGGCGGCCACGGTGGCGTCGCTCCAGCCGATGTACGGCGCCCGACAGCGAGCGCTTCCGACTGCAAAACCCGACGCGACGGCGAGCCCTTTGTCGCCCACGGGATCGATCAGCCCCTCGCCCAGACTCTCGATGAACGATTCCAACTCGGTGAAGAACCGCGAAACCTGCTTCTGCGTCGCCATAGCGCGGTCCCAGTTGCCCGCTTCCGCGGCACCGTAGAAGTCCAGCATCACTTGCGGGTTGGTTAAGATCAGCGAGCTGTAACAGCCACGGGCGCCAAGTTGCATGGCCGAGGCCAACAGGTTCTCGCCGACGAAGTACGAAAGCTGTGGCGTGACACGCACCGCCTCCTGCAGCGCAGCGAAATACTGCCCGGCGAACGTGAACTTCACGCCGATCAGGCTCGGACAGATCTCCAGCACCTTGCGATAATCCGGCCCGGTCAGGAATCGCTTGGCGCGCGGGATGTTGTAGTGGACCAGCGGCAGGTCCGGACAGGCATTGTAAAGGTCTTTGAAGAACTGGAGCATCTCCCGCTCGGTCAGTTCCATCCAGTACGGCAACACCACCTGCGCCGCCCCGACGGCGGGCTTGGAGGCGGCGTATTCGAGCAGCCGGATCGTCTTGCGCGTCGCGTCGGCGCAACATCCGATCTGGAGCGGCAGGTCCGCGCGCCCGCAAAGGTCAGCCTGGAGATCGACCATCCGGCGGAATTCGTCGAACTCGATCGCGTAGAACTCGCCGGTGCTGCCGGTGGTGTACACGCCATGCACACCCGCCTCGATCGCCCGACGGGTGTTTTGCGCGTAGGACTTTTCATCGAAGCGATCCGCGTCGTCCCACGACATCGTGATTCCCCCCCAGATGCCGCGAACACGATCCGCGTTCAATCGTTTCGTCTCAGTTGACATTGCCGGCTTCCTTCAGGTTGAACAATCGCACGGCATTGTCGCGCAGGATCATCCGCTTTTGCGAGTCGGGGATGTCCGCGTGATCGATCCGCGCCCGATACATGGCGGTGAAGTACACCGGGGTGTCGGTCCCGAAAAGCAGTCGGTCCGCGCCAACTTCCTTCACGGCCCATTCGATCAGTCCGGGCAGCAAACTGCTGGCGCTCGAGGTGTCCACATACACGTTGCCATGTCGGGATGCCTGGATTGCGCGCACCTGATGGCTCAGATCGTTGTCCCAACCGCAACCAAGGTGTGCCAAGATCAACTTTGCCTCCGGAAAACGATCGGCCAGGCAAACCAGATCCGCCGGCAGACTGTTTTTCTCTCCACTGTGGCTGAGAACGACCTTTCCGTGCCTGGCCGCCAGCTCAAACGCCGGACCACCGTGTTCCGCGACAAGATAGAGATGTTCTTCCGGGTGGATCTTGATCCCCACGCACTTCTCCTGCCGGAGCATCCGGTCCGCCTGCTCGTAAGTTGCCGGCTTGCGCGGATCGACGACGACCCACTGCAGCAAGCCATCATGTTCCGCGACCAGCCGCGCGGCGTCCTCGTTGGCTTCCAACGGTTCGCCGCCACCGCGCGGCATCATGGCCGCCAGTGGTGAAACAATCGTGTATTGAACATCCGACTCCCGCGCGCGTTGCAGCACCGTCTCGATGTCCGCGCTCATGAACGCGGCGTTACGCTCATGTGGGCCATTGAGATAGCTTCCATAATGGGCGTGTACGTCGATCGCCGGAACATTCATATGGGCACCTCCGGTAACTCAGCAAAAAATGACGGAGAAGAACGAAACCAGGCGCCTGGGAAAAAGGTGCTGATAGAATTTGCCGCATGAAGACCTGTCAAGCCTCCCAAACTCCCGGTTTCTTT
>Ga0247727_10010630_pt1 | contig 16263 bp, 16 predicted proteins | sample WisWelCaveWW1625_FD_202498 | JGI IMG/M metagenome (GOLD analysis project Ga0247727, IMG submission 202498) | Biofilm microbial communities from Wishing Well Cave, Virginia, United States - WW16-25 | ecosystem: Environmental > Aquatic > Deep subsurface > Groundwater > Cave microbial mat | place... | reverse complement strand
TTGGCCGGGTTTTCTCCGAGATCGAGCCGCACCTGATTGATCTCGTGATCCTGGAGAAGGAGCTTGGCGTCATACATCAGTTTCTTTAAGAGTTCCTCCCCCGGACCCTTCGGAAGGCAGGTCTTGATCAGCTTTCCGGCCACCTCTTCCGGCGCGTGTGCCTTGGCGGAAAGCGCGTCAAAACCGAGACTGTCTTTTAGAACCGCGATGTGACGGTAGGCGTTCCCCGCGAAGAAGCGGACAAAATCGCTCGCCAGCTTCTTATTGAGGTGAGCCACGAGCGCCTTTGCTTCCTTGGTAGTGATGTTTCCGGCCGTCGGATCCGCCAGCTCGCCGTTAAACTCCGTGATAAAGTTCATCCGGAAGGCGACCTCGTTCGGTTCCATCTTGACTTCCAGGTTCGCGGCCTCAAAGGGACCGGGCCCGTGGTAATACTTTTTGGGGTCGTAACCTAAGGTGGCGAGGAACGCGGCCTCAGGCGACGGGTCAAAACCGTCCTCCAGAGACTTCGCCTGACCGACCTTGCCGGCCTTCGCGAAGAAAGAGAGATTCGGAAGCTTGCTCACCTCAAGCGGCGTCTTTCCTTCCAGTTCATCCACCGGGTGGTCCGAGGCCGCATTGAGTACGATCAGGAGGTATTTCATAGGTCAATCACTTTCATCACCGCTTCCATTCGGGGCTCAACGAGTACCGGCCGGTCGTCAAAGCTTAAGGCATAATCAGGGTCTTTGAGTCCGGAACCGGTCAGGGTGGCAACGATTTGAGCTCCAGGTTCGTCTCTAAAATACTTTTTTCGGGCCAATTTTGCAATCCCGGCCACCGCGGCCGCCGAAGCGGGCTCCGCGAAGACCCCTTCCTTTTCCGCAATGAACCGGTAGGCCCAGGAAATCTCCTGATCTGTCACAGAATCAATGAGCCCTCCCGACTCGTCCCGCGCCTGCGTCGCCCCCTTCCAACTTGCCGGGTTCCCGATTCGAATCGCGGTCGCAATCGTCTCCGGTTTCTCAATGGGGTATCCCTTCACGATCGGTGCCGCTCCCTCCGCTTGGAAGCCGAGCATCTTGGGAAGCGTGTCCGAGCGGCCGGCCTCTTTGTACTCCCGGTAACCCTTCCAATAGGCCGTGATATTTCCCGCATTTCCGACCGGGATCACGTGATACTCCGGCGCGTCTCCCAGGTCGTCACAGATTTCGAAAGCCGCGGTCTTCTGTCCCTCAATCCGGTAAGGATTCAGAGAATTGACGAGCGTGATTGGGTGACGCTTCGTGATTTCCTTCACCAAGTTGAGCGCATCGTCAAAATTGCCTTTCACCATAATGACCTTTGCCCCGTAACGGTAAGCCTGGAGGAGTTTCCCCTTCGCAATATTTCCTTCCGGGACAAGAACAAAACATTTTTGACCACTCCTCGAAGCAAAGGCCGCAGCGGAAGCAGAGGTGTTTCCGGTCGAGGCACACATCACGGCCTTTGAGCCCTCTTCGAGCGCCTTTGAAATCGCCATCGTCATTCCGCGGTCCTTGAAGGAACCGGTCGGGTTTAACCCTTCGAATTTGAAATAGATCCGAACGTGCTTGAGGTCGAGTTCTCTCGGAAGATTTTCCGCAAGGATGAGCGGAGTATTTCCCTCATTGAGCGAGACGATGGGAGTCCGGTCCGTTACCGGTAGAAATTCCTGGTAGCGCTCGATCACGCCGACCTTTTTGACGGGAACTTTCTTGACGGTCATTTCGGCTCCGCCTCGATATGGATCACTTGAGCCTTTCCCCGGACGATCTTAAGACGGTCAATCGCCTGAATCGCGGTCCGGAGCTCCCGCTCTGAGGCGTCGTGCGTGAGAAGAATCAGAGGGACCACGCCCCCGATCTTCCGCTCCTTCTGGATCACATCCGAGATGCTGACGTGGTGCCGGCCGAGGATGCTTGAGAGTTTGGACAGAACACCCGGTTTGTCGACCACGTGGAAACGGAGATAGTAACGGGAAAGAATTGACGAGATGTTCTTGATTCTGAGGGATTTTGAGAAGGCCCCGCTGGAATTTGAAGAGACCGCTAAAAACCCTTCGCCCGCCCTTCCCTTGGCGAGGTCGACCAAGTCGCTCATGACCGCACTCGCCGTAGGCTCCGGGCCCGCACCCCTTCCGTAAAGGAGAATCTCTCCCACCTCATCTCCCCGGAGGAGAATTGCGTTAAACGATCCCGACACGTTCGCCAGAATGTGATCCTTTGGAAGAAGGGTCGGCTGAACTCTCGCTTCAATCCCGTCCGGATCGCGCTTCGCAATCGCCAGGAGCTTGATCCGGTAACCGAATTCTTCGGCAAACGCAATGTCTTCATTTCGAATCCGGGAAATTCCTTCGCAATAAACCGATCGGAAAGGGACCCGCCCTCCGAAAGCGAGGCGCACCAAAATCGCAAGTTTGTGGGCGGCATCGACTCCTTCGATATCAAGGGTAGGATCCGCCTCGGCGTAGCCTTTCTTTTGGGCGAGTTTGAGCGCCTCCTTAAAATCGAGGCCTCCCTCCGACATTTCGCTGAGGATATAGTTGGAAGTTCCGTTGATAATCGAGTAAATCGAGTCGATCCGGTTGGCCACAAGTCCTTCTCGAAGCGTTTTAATGACCGGGATTCCGCCGCCGACACTCGCTTCAAAAAGGACCTGGCGCCCCTCTTTCGCGGCACAGGCAAAAATTTCATCGCCGTGCTCCGCAAGAAGCGCTTTATTGGCGGTTACCACATCTTTTCCGTTCCTGAGCGCGGTGAGCACGAGCCTTCGCGCAACGTCGGTTCCGCCAATGAGCTCCACAATCACGTCGATTCTTGGATCCCGCACCAAAGCTTCGGCCCGGGCCGTGAGAAGCGAAGCGGGGACCCGAACCGGGCGCGCTTTCTTCGGATGCTTCACCGCAACTCCCACCACTTCGAAACGGACTCCGGCTTCTCGAGAAAGCGTCTTCTCTTTACGAGCGAGAACCGAATAGACGGCAGAACCGATCTGGCCGCAGCCGAGGAGTCCCAATGATAGGGTTTTCATCGATTTTTCCCCAAACAATGCAGTAACTTCTTTCAGAAAAGGAAGTTACGAATTAAAAAGGCGGAGTTAGTATATCACAAGCGGCTTGCGCCTGGCAATTTGAGGCGCTCGCGCCGCCTCTCGCGCGCCTTATAGACATTCGGTTCCTGAGTGGCTATACTTATTTTTAGCCGGTTTCTATTAACTTTGGGAGGATTTATGAGACGCTTTGGTCTTCTTTCTTTCGTCCTCGTCATTTCCGTTCCCCTTTTCCTCGGCGCCGCGAGAAACCCTTCTGACTACGACACAGAACCTTTGGAAGCTGAAGAGACCGAGAAGGAACCCTCCTCTCAGGGTTCTCCTGTCAAGGAAATGGCCACGGGCGTGAAACAGGTGGCTTACGACGGCCCCAAGGGTTTTGCCGAGGAAACCGCCGGAGAAATTCCGAAGAAGCCGACCATTACAAGGTTCGTTGAAGGGGTCAACGAAGGGACCCAAAGACTTTTGGATTCTACGGTGAAGGGAACCTACAAAGTCGCAACGTTTGGAACTTCAGAGTTGGAATCCTACGAGGTCGAGGAACCCGAGAAGGGCTCCGGCGAGCCGACTAAAATCAAAATCTCCCTACCGGGCACCTGAGCCCGGTAGGTTTCAAGTTTTTCCCCGTCTACTCGTGGGAAAGTGTCACCTGATCCAGAAGAATGGCCCCCGTCTTTGGACTGGAGTTAATATCGTCAAAGACCAGCACGAGCTCGTTGAGCCCACTCCAATCGGTGACCTGGCGGAACTTCTCCAAAGGTACCGAAATCTTCTGCCATTGGTCGGTGATTCCGGTCACGACGTAGGGCGAAGCGGTGTTGCTCATATCTTTGAGTTCCACCTTGAGCCGTTTGGTAAAACCGGCTTCTACCTCCCCTTTTAGATAGAAGTTGATCGTGTGGTGGCCGGTAGCGTCGAGTCCGTTGAGTTTCATCCAGAACCCGTTGTAGGCCGGATTGGGCGAGTCGACATCGTAATCGATCCGGAGGGAATAACCTTCCGCATTTCCCAGCGCATCGTCCGAGACAAACGACATATCCGCCCCTTGGGTGTCATCGTTAGGATCCTTATCCCAGGAACCGAAATCTCCGCCGAGATTGGTTGGTTTGTCTCCCGTATCAAAATCAGCAATCACAAGCTCTTCCGTCTGAGCCCCTTCCTCAATTTCAGCTAGCTCCGGCGCTTCAATCGTTTCCTCCACTGGAACCAGCTCTTCACCTTGAAGAGGTTCTTCTGCCTGAACGGGGTTTGCCGTGAATAAACAGACGATTGCCGCCCAGAAAAGTGTCTTACCAGGGTTTTCCATTGGTAACAGTCTCATTTGCAGTTCCTCCTTTGAACAGAAACCGCTCATGAGACGTCGGAGGAGTGGAATTTATTCAATCACTAGTAGCCGGCTTCGAGTGCGAGAATCAAGACCCCTTCTTGGACCGGGGGGCCTCCCAGAAAGACGGTACCCGGTTTCAGGATAGAGAGTACGGTATTCAGATATTCCTTCCCGTTGCCCCGGATCGAGGCTTGGACGAGCGCCTTCTCGCCTTCTTCCCGAATCAACGTGAGGGTCAATACGTAGCCTTCCGGAAGCTGGAGCGTGGTTTCCTTCCCCTTCTCTAGATTTAGGGCATAGGCTTTGATCTGGCGATAAGAGGGGTAAGAGAAAAGTTTAATCAGCTCGTCCCGGTAGGCGTCGTTATCCAGATCAAACCCCGAGCCCTGATTCGAGGCGACAATCACGGTCACAAGAGTCCGAGTCGCCCCTTCCGAAAAAGCAAAGGGAGTGGAAAGGAGAAAGAATAGAAGTCCTGCGAGTAAATGCTTCCATTTTGAATTCATTGGGGATTCCCTCCGGTAAAAACCCAAACAATCGTTACAGGAACGTCTTGATACACCTTTTGATACACAAGCGTCGGTCCCACCCCGCTCCCCACCCGCCTCACCTCGACCCGGGCCGGGGCAAGTTCCGGCCCTGGAGAGACCGGAATTTCCGAGGGGTGATAGTACGTGATAATGAGCAGTATAACCAAAAGAGCGAGGGTGGGAGCTAAAACCTGGGGCCGGAGCCAAACCGGCGTCTCTTTAGGAAAATAGGTATTGAGAAACTCTTTCTTGGCGAGACGGATCTCGGGCTGTCGCAGTTCCCGGCGAAGGTAATTCTGATAAACTTCTCTGAGTTTCGTTTCTTCTCTTTCCGGCTCCTTCACGGCTTCTCCCCTTCCCCCCTAATTTTTGGACCGAGAATTTCCCCCAGTTTTTTCTTGGCATAAAAGAGTCTCGACATCACGGTGCCCATTTCGATCCCGAGGGTTTCCGCAATCTCCTCGTAACTCAATCCCTCCCATTCCCTGAGGATGAGAACCGCCCGATGCTCCGGGGAGAGGTGCTCGAGCGCCTCCCGGATCAACCGGCCGAGTTCCGCCCGCGACGCTTGTTCGCGCGGACCCGGGGCCCGGTCGGAAACCACGTGACCTCTCGGCTCCTCTTCGCCTTCTCCTCCGCCCATCTCGATCGGTTCGACGGGACGCCTCCGCCGAATCTGGTCAATCGCCGCGTTGACGGTAATCCGATAAAGCCACGTTTTAAATTTTGACTGACCCTGAAATCTTTCGATTTCGCGGAAAGCTTTAAGGAGGGCCTCCTGCGCGGCGTCGCGGGCCTCTTCGTGGTGGTTCAGAATTCCGTAAGCAACCGCGTAGACCATTTCATAGTAACGGTCGACCAGTTTTCCGAAGGCCGCCTTGCTTCCTGCCTGGGCCTGGCGAACCAGGTCGCCGTCAGGGTCTCCCTTCATCTCCAGATCTACCTATTAAGACGGCGGAGAAGCAAAGAGTATTCAAAGAAATGGAGCGTCGTTACAGGTTAAACTGCAGGTCGTGGAGGCGTTTGTAAACGCCCCCTTCCTTGAGAAGTGATTCGTTCGTTCCGATCTGGACAATTCGTCCTTCGTCGAGAACGAGAATCTTGGTGGCTCGCTGAATCGTGGAGAGCCGGTGGGCAATGACAAGAACGGTGCGTCCTTCCATTAAGTACTCAAGCGCTCGCTGAACTTCTCTTTCACTTTCGGTGTCGAGATGCGAAGTCGCTTCGTCCAAAATCAAAATCGGAGGATTGCGAAGAATGGCCCGCGCAATGGCCAGACGTTGACGCTGGCCGCCGGAAAGCTTGATCCCCCGCTCCCCCACGAGCGTGTCGTAGCCTTTGGGAAGTTCTTGGACGAACCCATCGGCGTGCGCGGCTTCGGCGGCGCGCCGGATTTCCTCCCGCGTTGCATTCGGCATTCCGTAAGCAATGTTCTCCGCCACCGAAACATTGAACAGGACCGTCTCCTGAGTCACCACGCCGATCAGATCCCGGAGTGAACGGAGATTGATTTCGCGAAGATCGATTCCATTGATCTTCACCGCACCCTCCGTTGGATCGTAGAAACGAAGAAGGAGGTTCACCAACGTGGTTTTCCCCGCCCCACTCGGTCCCACAATCGCAAGCACTTCCCCCCGGCTTACTTGAAACTGAATCTCCGACAAGATCCGCCTTCCCGGTTCATACTCAAAAGAAAGGCGCTCGTAACGGACGTGTTCCACCTCTTCCCTATCCAAGCGGACCCCGGAGGGGTCTTCAACGATCTTCGCCTCAGCATCGAGGATTTCAAAAATCCGGTTTCCCGAAGCAATCGATTGCTGGACCGTGCTGTTGACCTTGCTCAACTTCTTCAGAGGCTCGTAAAAAATGAAAAGGGAGCCGACGAAGGCGCCGAAACGGTCGGCCGGCAGGTGCTTGAGCGCAAACCAGACGGCGAAAGCGGTTCCGATGGCCCCCATCACTTCGATCAGGGGGCGTTGAATCGCCGTGTTCTTGACCGATTTCTTGAAGAAATCGAAAACGCTCCGATTGATCGCCTGAAACCGGCTGATTTCGTAATCTTCCTGGTTGAAAGCCTTCACCACGTGAATTCCGCTCAAGGTCTCGCCCATGGCCGCCGTGATGTCGCTGGATCGCTCCTGCATCCGTTTCGTCAGGCGACGCAGTCTCTTTCCCAAATAAATGATCGGAATGGTGGCCAGAGGAAAGACGAGGATCGCAAAAACGGCGTAAGGCCCCCCCCAGAGAAAGACCATCGGGACGTTGAAAAGAATCGTCATCGGCTGTTGGATCGAATCAACGATCACGTCCGTAATGGCCCCCTGGATGCTCCCGACGTCATTCAAGGTGCGGCTGATCAGGTCGCCGGTCCGACCCCGGGAATAAAAGTCCATATCGAGTTTCACGAGGTGGGCGTAAAGGTCGTCGCGGATCTGCCGGATCGCCCGGATCCCCACCCCCGCCATCAGGTACTTTGAAAAGTAGTCAAAGACGCTGTGAAGAAGAAAAACCGCGATAATGATCGCCGGAATCCAGTGAGCCGAGAACTCAAACCGGGAAAGAAAAGGGGCGTGGGGAATGTTGTCGATCACCACCCGGTTCCGGTTGGTGAGCCCATTCAGAGTGACGTAAACCGTCACCGAGATCAAGGCATTGGCCAGGGAAACCCCCAGCATACAGAGCGTGGCCACACCCAAGCGTCTCCGGTAGGGCCAAACATAGGCTAGAAGGCGTCTATAGGTACCCATAGAGTGCGCCAGTGTAACACACCCCCCTCCTTTTTGACAAACGGGCCTTCCCGCCGGACCCCCTGATTTTTCGAGGATTGACACCGCCTCAGGGGATTGCTAGATTGTGCCCCAATGACTAGCCGTATTCGAATAGGACTGGTGGGTATTGGGCATGTCGGGAAGGAACACGCCCGACTCCTCGCCACCCTCCCCCAAGCTGAACTGGTCGGAATTGCCGACACCGACCCCTCCAAGCGGGAAAAAGCCCAGGCGTTAGGGGTTCCCTTTTTCGAAAACTACCGCGACCTTTTTGGGAAGGTGGAGGCGGTGAGCATTGCAACACCTACTGCAAGCCACGCGGCGATCGCCCGGGAGTTTCTTGAGAAAGGGGTGCACGCGCTCGTGGAAAAGCCTTTTACCCTTCGCCTCGAAGAAGCGGACGAACTGATTGAGCTCGCCAAGGAAAAGAAATGCGCCCTTCAGGTGGGACACGTGGAGCGCCACAACCCCGGGTTCCGGCGAATCGAGCAGATTGCGCGCAATATCCGGTTCTTTGAAATCCACCGCCTCGGCCCTTTCACCCCCCGGGTTCAGGATGTGGGCGTGGTCTTGGACCTCATGATTCACGACATTGATATTGTATTTGGCCTGGTGAAATCGGAAATCCAGAGCTTTGACGCGATCGGGGTGCCGGTCTTAACGCCCTACGAGGACATTGCGAATGTCCGGATCAAATTCAAAAACGGGGCGATTGCCGATCTCACCGCTTCGCGCCTCACGCCCGAGCGCCAGAGAAAGATCCGGATTTTTCAGGAAGACGCTTACATCTCCCTCGACTATGAAGCCCAGAGCGCTCAGATTTTCCGCAAAGAAGCCTTCCGAATCTCCCAGGAAAAAATTGACATCCAAAAGGCGGAACCCCTTCGAGAAGAATTGGAATCGTTCCTCACCGGAATTCGAACCGGAGAATCGCTCGGCCGTCCCGATGAGGCGGCCCGAAACGCCCTTGCGTTTGCTCTCGAAGTCGTCGACACAATCCAGAAAAATATCCGCGAACTTGCGGCGAACGCAAGATAGCCTTTCCCGGTTCGTCCCCAATCATGGCTAAAATCTTTATGATCGCCTGCGAAGCCTCAGGCGATTCGCACGGCGCCCACCTCGTCGAATCGATCCGCAAAATCGATTCAACCGTCCAATTTGAAGGCTTGGGTGGTGCTGAAATGGAACGGGCCGGGGTCCGTCTTCTGGAAGATATGACTAGAATTTCGGTGCTCGGACTGGGAGATGTTCTCGGAAAATATTTCCATTTTCGAAAAATCTTCTATCGGGCCCTTCACCACGTGGAGGCCACAAAGCCCGACCTCCTCATTCTTATTGATTCCCCCGCCTTTAATCTTCGCTTCGCCAAAAAGATTCGGCGACGAATTCCCGTCGTTTATTACATCTGTCCCCAGATTTGGGCGTGGGGCTGGCGGAGAATTCACACGATTCGAAGGACCGTGGATCAGATGATTGCGATTCTTCCCTTCGAAGAAAAGATCTATCAGAAGGAAAGGGTTCCTTGCACCTTTGTCGGCCATCCGCTTCTCGACCGCGTCAAGCCGAGCCGGCCGAAACCGGAACTCCGGAAAGAGTTCGGTATGAGAGATTCGGAAAAGGGGGTGGCGCTCCTTCCCGGCTCCAGAGAACCCGAGGTTCGACGGATTCTTCCAATCATGTTGGAGACGGCGCGCCTTCTCCAAAAAGAAAAACCGGGCCTGAAATTCTTGATGAGCCAGGCGCCGCACGTCTCCCCGGCCGCCTACGAAGAGATCTTGGGTCGCTACCCCGAGGTACGGCTGGAGCGTTTCTCCGACCGGATCTACGACCTGGTGGCCTCGGCCGACTTCGCCCTTGTTGCTTCCGGAACGGCTACGCTCGAAACGGCTTTACTTGGCACCCCGTTTTTCCTTCTCTACAAGGCGAGTGCCTCGACCTTTTTTCTGGGCCGGCGTCTCGTCCGGATTCCCTACATCGGGCTCGTGAATGTCCTCGCCGGACGGCACGTCGTCCCGGAATTCATCCAGCACCTCGCCCGCCCCGAGAGAATCGCCCACGACACGAAGCTCATGCTTGAGAATGAGGAACTTCGGAAAAGTTTTCTGAAGGACGTCCGAGAAGTTTGTCAGCAGCTTGGGGAGCCGGGCGCCAGCGACCGCGCTGCTCGCGTGGTGGTCGAAACTCTACGTCGCGCCGCGGGGCCTGCGAAAACCGCCTAGGTCCCGCAGGTCGGCAAAAAAAATCAAATAAATCGTCACGTCCACAATCGCCCAACTGAAGCAAAAAAGCGGCCAGAGGTCCGTGTAGTATCGGAAGCCGAAAAGGACGAGGAGCGAGAAAATCACAGGCGCCGGTAACAAGAGGACATAAAGCTTAAAAAGCGAGCTCGTTGTCACCTCCCCCTCCTGATCGCTCGGAAACCTCTCGAGAAAAATCGGGGCGGCTTTTCCCCGCTCTTCGGCCGAACGGTTGAGCCGCCAATATTCAAAAATCATCCCGAGGAGGAGGAGCGCCACAGAAGCTCCTGAGAGGAGGAAGGCCCCGGCCGGCTCAATATCGGGAGGCGGCGCATTCGCTTTCCGGACTTCGATCTCTCGATAAGCTCGCTGACGGAGCTCGTAAGGAGAGGCTCCGCCCGCTCCGCCGGCGTACCGGAGAAGAACTTCCTGTTCCTGAGCCTCCTTGGGTTTTCCAAGCTTCAAATAAATCTCGCGGGCCAGTTGATAGGCTTCGGGAAAACGGCTGTAAACTTTGGTGGCTTTACGAAGTTCCCGGAGGGCCTCCTCCTCGTAGCCGGCTTCGTGAAGGCTCTTTGCCTTTTCGTAGTGATCGATCGCTTTGCTGTAGATTTTGACGCGAATTTCGGGCCGGAGTTCTCCGCGGCGAAGCGTGCCCCGCCCCGCCATTCCGGAGAGAAGGAGGGAGGCTCCGAGAAGGCCTAAAAGGGCAACCGTTCGGAACGGGACCTTCATCGGCTTTCCGTGAAACTCAAGGGACTTCTTTGAGAAGACCGAGGTACTCTAGAGCAAATTCAGGTTCGTAAATCGGCCCGAAACCTGAGGGGGCCGGCAAAGGAAAGGTCACGACATCGTAAACTCCCGAAAAAGCCCGGAGGACCGCAAAGACAGAACCCCGTCCAAGGCCGTTGAGCCAGCCGATAAAGGCCTTCTCATCCCTCTTTTCCTTTGCCATTTCGTTGGAAATTTCCAGCGGCGAGAAGGCGGCGTTGAGGAACCCGCGCTGCAGTTTCCGCTGCCATGTTCCCTTTGCGGCAAGGGTGGCGGCTTCCGCGCGCGGGAGAAAAAGAGGGCTCAAAAGAAGTAGAAAAACAGTTACATTTGCGACTCGAGAAGACATTTCGTCCTCCTTGGGTTTGAACAACATCCTACCTAAAGGAAATGCAATACGCAACCGCCAGAACAAAGTAGAAAACCATGCTAAGCGCCAGAAGCCCGTTCGCCCATTTTCCAGGTACGGCCGCTTTCGGAAGAAATTGAGGAAGAATTTTCACGTTTAGTACCAGGAGCGCTGAAGTAAAAATGACTGTCCCGATAAACCCCAAAACGGCGGAAAGCAAAATCAAAGCCCCCGGTTCTCCCAAGGGCATCGTCGCGGCGGTCACGACGGTCAAGAGACCGACAAAGAAATAGTACCACCAGCGGAAGCTCTTCCGGTGCGTCGCCGGGAAGAAACTGTGGAAGAAATCGGCCTGGATCCGGCTCACGGCATCCAGCGTCGCAAACCAGGTGTCGGAAAGAAAACAGGCGGCCACCAGGAGAAAAAGGATCCGCCCCGCCCCTCCCCAACTCACTTCAAAAAATCTCGCCTGCACGACGGCGAGTTCGTAGCCTTGAGGAAGGATTCCCTGGGGGTGAAGAAAGGCAAACGCAAGCAGGCAGGTCAAGAGCGTGGTCACGATATTTCCGAAAATCCCGACCCCGCTATCGAAGACAAGAAACCGTTTCCATTTTCGAACTTCCCGGATTTCGGAAGCATTTCCTTCAAACGTGAAGCCGACGTCGGGGATCACCTCCTCTTTTCCTGTGATCGGACTGGTCACTCGTCCCACCCGCTCCGCCATTCCTGCCCCCTTGTCCCGAAGCCAGTAAGAATAAAAAAGGGTCCAAAAGCCTCCGAGGCCCGCAAAGGTGATTGCGGTGAGAAGTTTGGTGGCATCAGTCGGATCCCACGCTCGAGCAAGCCCGGATGGGAGGATGAGCCCTCGAAGGAAGTTCGGGAGCGCGCGCTGAACCTCCGGATGACTCGCTGCAATCAAGAGTCCCACCAATGTGAAGAGGGCGACCCCCCACATTACCTTTTCAATCACGGGGTAGACGACGCGGCTGAAAAGAATCGCGGAGAGAAAAATTCCCATTGAAAGGTAGGCCCAAAAGAGGGTCCGCGCTTGCTCGCTCCACCCTGCAGGAAATTGCGTCATTGCGGCGAGAGCCGTTCCCCCGGCCGAGGCGAAGGCGCCGAACCAGAGGAACGACACGCTCATCAGCACCCAGAGAAGGAGTGCAAGCCATCGGTTCACGCGCATAAATCCTTGAAAGATCGTCTCCCCTGTGAGGAGGGTGTATGAGCCGATCACATAATTGACCGGGTACTGAAGGAGGCACGCAGGAATCAGGAGGAAAAGAAATCCGAGGCCGTACTTCGCAATGAGGTAAGGCCACCAGATCAGTTCTCCCGAGCCTTGGGCAAGGGCCATCCAGACAATACCGGGACCCAGCATTGAAAGGAGGCCCGGAAAGGGAGGGAAAGTGGCTGGACGCAGGGGCGCAGAAAAAAAAGAAGGGGCAACTCCTTTTCGGAATTGCCCCTTCAGGTCCTTGCCCTCAGGCAACGACATTCAGAACTGAATTAAATGTCGAAGTAGAGGTAAAACTCGTGCGGGTGAGGCCGAAGACGAATGGGGTCGATTTCCGCCTCTCGCTTGTACGCGATCCAGGTGTCGAGAACGTCTTTCGTGAAGACTCCGCCTTTGAGAAGGAATTCGTGATCCTTCTCAAGGGCATCGAGAGACTCTTCGAGAGATCCTGGAACCGTTCGGATCTTTGCTTTCTCAGATCCTTCGAGTTCGTAGATATTCTTGTCGACCGGTTGACCGGGATCAATCCGGTTCTGAACTCCGTCCAGACCCGCCATCAGAAGCGCCGCAAATGCGAGGTAGGCATTCGCTGAAGGATCGGGGCAGCGGAATTCGAGCCGCTTTGCGCTCGGATTCGAGGTGTACATCGGAATACGGCAGGCGGCGGAACGATTCCGCTGTGAATAAACCAAATTCACAGGGGCTTCGTAGCCCGGAACAAGCCGCTTGTAGGAATTGGTCGTCGGTGCGCAGAAAGCCATCAAGGCGTGCGCGTGCTTCAAGAGACCGCCAATGTACCAACGGCACATTTCGCTGGTGAGTGCATAGCCCTTTCCGTCATAAAAAAGAGGCTTGCCGCCCTTCCAAAGGCTTTGGTGGACGTGCATTCCGGAGCCGTTGTCCTTGAAGATCGGCTTCGGCATAAAAGTGGCCACCTTGTTGTACTTGCGCGCGGTGTTCTTTACCACGTACTTGTACCACATCACGTTGTCCGCCATCTTTGTGAGCGGGCCATAGCGCATATCAATTTCGCACTGACCCGCGGTGGCGACTTCGTGGTGGTGAACCTCAACAGGCACTCCCACCCGCCGGAGAGTCAAAACGATCTCAGAGCGGAGGTCCTGAAGGGTGTCGTGCGGAGGACACGGGAAGTAGCCTTCTTTGTACCGTGGCTTGTAGCCCAAGTTCGGCTTCTCATCTCTTCCGGTGTTCCAGTCTCCCTCGACCGAATCAATGTAGTAGTAGCCGAAGTTTTCACCCTGATCGAAACGAATATCGTCGAAGATGAAAAACTCGAGTTCCGGACCCCAATAGCTGACGTCAGCCAGGCCGGTCTTCTTCAAATGCTCTTCGGCTTTGCGGGCAATGTAGCGGGGGTCACGGCTGTAAGGCTCTCGGGTGATCGGATCGTAAATGTCGCAGATGATGCTCAGGGTGGGAATCTGACAGACCGGGTCGACCGCTGCGGTCGTCGGATCCGGCATCAGGATCATGTCGGACTCCTGAATCTTTTGGAATCCGCGGATCGAGGAACCGTCAAAACCGATTCCTTCCACCCAAATGCTCTCTTCGAGTTTGTCGTAATCGATAAGCTCTGTGGCTGGAATTGAAAAGTGCTGCCAAAGGCCTGGTAGGTCGTTGAATTTGAAATCAACGATCTGAATCTTATTTTTTTGGATGAAGCGCTTGATCTCTTCCGGCGTCGTGGGACGCGTCGCTTCGATCAGCTCTTCTTCCCGATCCTTTCCAGTAACGAGTGTGGTCATTGAAACTATCCTCCTTGTTTACAATTGGAATACTGCATTTTTTTCCCGCGGTGGGAACAACCTGAACTGCTAGGAGCCGATAGATTACTAAAACTGGCCTCCTCTGTAAAGCCTGAATTTCAAGGAATGCAGGGGCGACCCGACCGGGTCGCCCCGAATTCTGAACTTTAAACGAGGGCTCTTTCTCCCCGTTCCCGGGTGCGGATCCGGACGACTTCGTCAACTTCCGTGACAAAGATCTTTCCGTCTCCCACGCCGCCGGTATAGGCCGATTCCAAAACGGCTTGAATGATCTTTTCGGTATCGCCGTCCTTGGCCACGATTTCAACCTTGATCTTAGGGAGAAAGTCGACTTTAAACTTTTCCCCGCGCCACTGCTGGACGGAACCTTTCTGGAGGCCGTGCCCTTCGACTTCCGTGATCGTGATCCCCGGGTAGCCGGCCCGATCCAAGGCGGTCCGAACGCCGTCCAACTTTTCAGGTCTGATGACTGCTTCAATTTTTTTCATGATCGTATCCTCTTGGGTTACCGGATTATCGTTTCCCGGCGTATTCGCGCACAGGCTCTTCTTCCGTGGCCGTGGCGAAGGGAACCATTGTATAGGAAGGCTTCCGCACCACGAAATCGGGATAAGCCGAGTTACCGTGTTCGCCAATATCGAGACCTTCAATTTCTTCTTGCAAGCTCACGCGGATTCCGACCGTAAACTTCAAGACGAACCAGCAGATCGCGGCAGCGACAAAGGTGAATACGCCGACAGCAGCGATTCCGGTCAGCTGGGCCATTAAAAGCTTCGTGCCTCCCCCGAAGAGAAAACCGTTTCCGGTCGTATTGGGGCTGACCCAGTCTTCGGCAAAGAGACCGACACAAAGGGTTCCAAAAACTCCGTTCAACAGGTGAACGGCCGTTGCACCGACCGGGTCATCGACATGAATCCGGTCGAAGAAAATAACACCCAACACGACGATCACCCCTGCAATGAGACCGATAATTGCAGAGCTCTCAACACTCACGAACGCGCAAGGCGCCGTGACCGCCACCAGACCCGCAAGACAGCCGTTCAAGGTCATTCCCATATCCGGCTTCTTCAAGAGAATCCACGACGTAAACGTGGAAGACATAATCGCCGTTGCGGCAGCCATGTTCGTGGTGACACAAATATGAGATATCAGTCTCGGATCGGCGGCCATCGTGCTGCCGGGATTAAATCCGAACCACCCGAGCCAAAGGACGAAGGTTCCAATCAGACCCAAAGACATGTTGTGACCGGGGATCACGTTGATCTTTCCGTTCGGTCCGTATTTTCCGAAGCGGGGACCCAAAATCATGGCGCCCGCCAAGGCGGCCCAACCGCCCACGGAGTGAACTACCGTTGAGCCTGCAAAATCCCACATTCCCAGTTTCGCAAGCCATCCCCCGCCCCAAATCCAGTGCCCCACCGTGGAGTAAATGAGGCCAACCAGAAGGAACGAGAAGAGAATGAACGAAAAGTATTTGATTCTTCCGCCCACGGACCCGGAAACAATCGTCGCCGCGGTCCCAGCGAAGACGAGCTGGAAGAAGAACTTAGCGAGGAGCGGAACTCCGGTCCAGGCGATCGAGCCGTAGGCCCCCTGGTAAAGATCTCCGGTTAACGGGCTGTTATCAGCGCCCTTCAGCATCAGGAGCCCTTCCGTTCCAAAATAGGGATTGCCGTCACCAAACATAATTCCCCAACCGACAAACCAAAAAGCGATGGTTGAGCACGCGAACACCACGAAGTTCTTCGAGAGGATGTTCACGCAATTCTTGCTCTGTTGAAAACCGGCCTCCACACACGCAAATCCCAGGTTCATGAAGAAGACCAGCATCGCGGTCACCAGAACCCAGATTGTGTCCAATGCGACTTTCGGGTCCATACAATAGCTCCTTTCGCTGTTTTAAGAACTGCTGAGAGAAACTTCCGGAACTTTTTAGCTAAATAAGTCTATTTGCCCTACGAAATCCCTTGGCTAGGTAACGATCAACTGCAGGGAAATCGTCTTAATAGTTGCAACTAGCGTGCCAGACCGGTTTCGTGCGTAGCCGAATAAACCTTGTAGCTAGGATCCCCGACAATTTTGTTATCTAGGAGGCGGCAGATTCAATTTTGTAGGCCCCTATCAACCGCTAATCACCAAATGGCATTCGCGAGGCAGATTCTTCGCCAGGGTCCGAAGAACGTCCCCGCGCAAGAGATTCATCAAAGCG
>Ga0247727_10010629_pt1 | contig 16264 bp, 15 predicted proteins | sample WisWelCaveWW1625_FD_202498 | JGI IMG/M metagenome (GOLD analysis project Ga0247727, IMG submission 202498) | Biofilm microbial communities from Wishing Well Cave, Virginia, United States - WW16-25 | ecosystem: Environmental > Aquatic > Deep subsurface > Groundwater > Cave microbial mat | place... | reverse complement strand
TGGCTATCGTCGAGCGTTTGCGGAGTTCGATCCGAAGAAGGTGGCGCGATTCACAGCGAAGAAAAAAGCCGTGCTGCTGAAGAATCCCGGCATCATTCGCAACCGGCTCAAAATCGACTCGGCGGTGACCAACGCGCAGGCGTTTCTCACTGTACAGAAGGAGTTCGGTTCGTTCGATCGCTACGTCTGGCAGTTCGTGGGAGGAAAACCGATCGTGAATCGCTGGGCCAGGCTGGCTCAGGTGCCGGCGACGAGCACGGTCAGCGATGCATTGTCGAAGAATCTCAAGAAGCGTGGTTTCCGGTTTGTCGGCAGCACGATCGTCTATGCCTACATGCAAGCAGCCGGATTGGTGAACGATCACACGACTGATTGCTTCATACGTACTCGTCGTTCGTGAAGCGTGAGCGAGACAAGCAAGACGTGCGCGACAGGCGCAACTAGCGAAGATGAAGCTTCCGACCCGTCCCGCTTTTCTCGCAAGTCTCGCGCGAATGACGAGATACATTTCACGATTCATGCTTCACGGACGTCGAGAACGACGCTGCGGACGTTGCTCTAGGGGGAGGCAGCCTGATCATGAAGTCGATGTCGGTGCGCTGTTGCATTGCGGGAGGCGGCCCGGCCGGGATGATGCTTGGGCTGCTCCTGGCCCGTGCAGGCGTTGACGTTGTGTTGTTAGAGAAACACTCCGACTTCCTCCGTGATTTCCGGGGCGACACCATCCACCCCTCCACCCTGGAGGTCATGCATGAACTGGGATTGCTGGAGCGGTTGCTGACGTTGCCACATCAGAAAGTGTCGCGGATCAACGGGCAGTTCGGCGACCTGGCGTTGACGGTCGCGGATTTCTCGTCTCTCTCGACGCAGTGTCGCTTTGTCGCCTTCATGCCGCAATGGGACTTTTTGAACTTTCTCGCCGAAGAGGCGGCACGTTATCCGACGTTTCAGTTGCGGAGGCAAGCAGACGTGACGGGCCTTATCGAAGGGTCGGGCTCTGTGGTGGGACTCCGAGCGAACACCCCAGATGGTCCGCTCGAGGTGCACGCGAGTCTTGTCGTGGGAGCGGACGGGCGACATTCGATCGTCCGTACGAAGGCCTGCCTCTCGATCGAAGAATTCGGCGCGCCCATGGATGTCCTATGGTTTCGTCTGTCCCGGCGGCCAAGCGATCCAGGCGATCCCATAGGCCGTTTCGACGCGGGTCGGATCTTCATCATGCTGAACAGGGGCGACTATTGGCAGTGCGGCTTCGTGATCCCAAAGGGATCGCGAGATCAACTTCAGGGGGAAGGGCTGCAGGCATTTCGTGATGCTGTCGTACAGCTCGCGCCGTTCATGGGCGACCGTGTCGGCGAACTCCACGACTGGGAGCCGATCAAGCTGCTGACGGTTCAGGTCGACCGGTTGCGCCGGTGGTATTGTCCTGGTCTCCTCTGTATCGGTGATGCCGCGCATGCGATGTCGCCGGTCGGTGGGGTGGGCATAAACCTCGCCATCCAGGATGCGGTTGCGGCGGCGAATCTCTTGGCAACTCCGCTGCGCGACGGCCGGCTTACGACCGAAGATTTGTGCCGGGTCCAACAGCGACGTGAGTGGCCGACCCGCATGACGCAACGAGTACAGCTCATGATTCAGAATCGAGTCATCAGGCGCGTCCTCACCGATAAAGACAGGTTCTCGCCGCCCTTTGCAATCCGACTGCTGGCGTCGGTTCCGTTCCTTCGCCGGATTCCCGCCCGGATGATCGGACTCGGATTCCGACCGGAGCATGTGTATACGTCTGACACAAAGACCCCGCATACGTCAGCGACAGACGTATCGCCATAATACTTCGTATACTGATTCCGCGCGCACTCTGTGAGTTGCGGAGTGGGAGGAGGCTAGGACTTGCGTCCTTTCCGTGAATTCTCCGTCTATAGAGGTAGGGGGAAACACGTTGCCTTCCCATTCACTCGAAAGGAGAACCCCATGAGACCTCATCTTTCTCTCGATGTGCGAAACGTGCCCGCCTCGGTTGAGTTCTATCAGAAGGTCTTTGGTGTGGCGCCGCAGAAGCAGACGACGGACTATGCCAAGTTCGATCTGACGGCGCCGGCGTTGAACTTGACGCTCATGTCTTCCGCCGGCACGATGAGCGCGGTGAACCATCTCGGCATCGAAGTCGAATCGACCGATGAGATCGCAGCCTGGAAGCAGCGCTTGCTAGAGCCAGGCATTCTCGAAAAGGTTGAGGAGAACATCGCCTGTTGCTTCGCACGGCAAGACAAACTCTGGTTCTGCGACCCGGACGGCAATGCCTGGGAGGTGTTCACCGTCCAGGAACAGTTGTCTGTGGAGGGTCCGCTTGCGCAGACCGGCTGTTGCGTGCCAAAGGGCAGGGGTGCGTCGGCACCGGCAACTTGCACGGCGTGAGCAAGAAGCAGTACCGTATGGAAGCGAACGGCGGAGGTGTTGGCATGGAAGCCCATGCGCAGGAGATTTGGCAGCAAATCCATAATGGCCTCCGCGTCTTCATTGCAAAACGTGTCGCCAATGAGGCTGAGGTCGATGACATCGTGCAGGACGTCTGGCTCAAGATGCAGCGAGGGCTCGATGGGCTAAAAAATCAGCGCCGGCTGATCTCATGGATCTACCAGATTGCGCGTCACGCAATCATCGATCATTACCGTGCGCCTGGGCGCCGGCGAGAAATGCCTGCCGGTCTCGCGGCAGACCTCGAAGCCTATCAGTCGTCGTCCACCATGACGACAGCATCTAAGGACTCCGGCCAGTCCCGTACGGAGCTGGCCGGCTGTCTTCGTCCCATGATCGAACGTTTGTCCGGAGAGTATCGGCAAGCGGTGATTCTTGTCGATCTTGAAGGGCTCGCTCAGCAGGAGGCCGCCGTACAACTTGGGCTCTCGCTCTCCGGGATGAAATCTCGCGTGCAACGTGGGCGTCGCCAATTGAAGGGGATGTTGGAAGCCTGCTGTACGATCGAACTCGACCAGCGCCGCGGGGTGGTCGACTACGAGGTACGGAATCAGCAGGACAATTCGTGCCGGGACCGACCTGATTGTTCCTGACAGGATGCCGAAAATTCCTCCGGCGTTCTCGACACCCGTGAAGCGTGAAAACCGGCGGGTTGCTCTGGTTTATTTGGTCTGTCTCGTTTATTTGGTTGAACCAGGCTAACCAGATAGACCAGATCAACCAGACAAACCAGATGAACCTGCCGTTTCTTATTGGTTGGAGCTCTCCGACGAGCTGACGAAAGATTTGCGGTAGCCGGTCACTTTTTCCAAATATTGGCGGGTTTCCTGGTAGGGCAGATTTTGGCGCAACTGGTCATAGACGCCGGCCGGTTGGAGGCTGTTGATCTGGTTGACAGCAGTGGTGCGGTCCCGCGAAAAGGTGCAGAAGACGTTGCTCGGGCCGGTATTGTAGGCCGCAATCACACAGTACTCGCGTGACACATTGTGGTCCACGGCTTCCAGCTGATTAAACATCAACACGTTCAAATAGGCGGTTCCCAACTCGACGTTGTTGGCGGGATCGAAGAGGTAATCCCGCGAGGGGGCCACGTCCTGACCTTTCGCCTTTCGGTAGGCTTCACGGCCCCCGCTGGTGGGAACCAGTTGCATGAGTCCATAGGCGGGGGCCGAGCTGACTGCATAGGGGTTGAAGTTGCTCTCTGTGCGGATGACGGCGAAGACCAGGCTGGGGCTGATGCGATATTGTTCTGCAAACTGGTGAACCAGCGTTCGATATTTCTCCGCCTGCTTCATCGGAGATTGGACACCATTGCCATCCTGACGTAGTGGACCGTCTTCTTGGTTCCGTCCTGGTCGACTATCCGCGTGCCGGATTTCTTTTCAAGGAGATAGGCGGCAAACGGCTCGGCTTCCTCCGGCGTACGCATTGGTTTATTCTGCTGATCGAGGACGAGGCCAAAGAGGTAGGGGTCCTTGTCGCCGGTGAGGACAATTTCTTTGTCGGAAAACAAATCGACCGCTCTTGGATCCTCCGGGGTCAGGATCGTCGTGATCACGGCATTCTTGAGACTGCGTGGGGGGTCTTGATCGTCCAGCGTCTCGACCAGAATCTCGCCTGAATCAAAGTCGACAATCGCCCGGCTCTTATAGTTTTGCGTGTACTTCACATATTTTTTGCGTTCGGGCAGTTGGACTTCCTTCTTCCCCCAGGTCTTTCCGACGTTCACCCCAAGGACGGCGAGGATGGTCTCAAAGTCTTTCTTTGCCTCGCGCAGATCTCTGAGCAGCGCATCGGGGTCGCGCGCATATTGGTCGAGTCGCTTCTTGGCGATCTGTGCCGGATCTTTTCCCCCGGCGAGATCGATGATGGCCTTTCCGGTCTGACCGCTGGCGACTCGTCCGGCCGCCGTGAGGGCTCGGTCGGTCGTTTCACAGCCGGTGGTGAGCAAGGCGAAGGTGAGGATCACCAGTGAGGAGAGCAAGACCAATGGACGCATCGGTGTATTGTACAGATTTTGCCGTGGCTTACAAGGCAACCAGCTGGTTGCTCTGGTTCATCTGGTTTGTTTGGTTCATCTGGTTTCTCTGGTTCAACCAAATCAACAAGACAAACCAAACAAACCAAATGAGCTATAGGTGCTAAGGTTGGCCAGCGGACTGTGCCTGTTTTCCCTCGAGTTCGGTCCAGCGATTATAGAGCCGCTCCGCAGCTGTGCGGGCTGCATCCAGCGCCTCAGATCTTTCTTGTAGTGCCGCTGCATTGGAGGCGACGGCGGGATCTTCTACCGCGGCCTGACAGGCGGCGATGGTCTCCTCGGCTTGGAGAATTCTTTCCTCCATCTTCGCCCACTCTTTTTGCTCACGATAGGACAGGCCTGTTCGTTTTGCCGTTGGAGTTGATCCCGATTCGGCGCGGGGTGGCTTGGAGGGTCGTGACGTCGAGGCACGAGTCTGTTCAGCCGCCTTGCGTTCTTGCGCGTACTCCCATTGCGCATAGTCGGCAAACCATTCGGTCTGTCCTGTGCCGTCTAGTGCGAGCAGTATTGTGGAAACGCGGTCTAAGAGCCATCGGTCGTGCGTCACCAGCATCAACGCGCCGGGGAATTCCACCAGATTGTCCTCCAACACATCGAGGGTCGGAATGTCCAAGTCGTTCGTCGGCTCGTCGAGGATTAAGAGGTCGGCCGGTTGGAGCATCAGCCGTGCGATGAGCAGACGCGCCTGTTCGCCTCCGGAGAGGCGGGAGACCGGGAGATCCAACTGCTCCGGCCGGAAGAGAAATCGTTTCGCCCATGAGACGAGATGTACCGAGCGGTCTTGATAGACGACCGCGTCGCCGTGTGGGGCGAGGGCTCGACGGAGCGAAGAGGATTGGTCCAACGATTCACGGTGCTGCTCGAACGTGACCACGCGCAGCTTGTCCGCGCGGATGATGGTGCCTGCGTCCGGCTTCAGTGTCCCGGCTATCAGCTTCAGAAGCGTGCTCTTTCCGCTTCCATTCGGACCCAGCAACCCAAGTCGCTGTCCCGGTCCGAGCAGGAGATCGAGATTCTTCACGATCGGCCTCCCGCCGAGCGATTTGCAGAGTTGGGTGGCCTCGACCAACTGTTTCGACCTGCGTCCCGATGAGGTGAAATTGATGCCTGCCGTGCCTTGATCTTTCCGAGCATCGGCGCTGTTCAGTTCCTCGATCAAGCGGCCGGCTGAGTCGATCCGTGATTTGGCCTTTGTCGTGCGGGCTTTGGGGCCGCGCCGGAGCCACTCCACCTCGCGGCGGACACGATTGGCCAGTGATGTTTCATAGTTGGCTTGCGCGTGCAGCGCGGCATCCCGCTGTTCCAGGAAATCGCTGTAGTGTCCTTTGACTTCGAACATTCCGTTGGGATAACTGTGATTAAGCTCGATCATCCGCGACGTCACTGCTTCTAAAAAGCGCCGATCGTGGCTGACGACGAGAAAGGCGCGGGCTTCGGCCCGTAACAATCGCTCCAGCCACAGTATGCCTTCGACATCCAAATGGTTGGTCGGCTCGTCCATCAGAAGAACGTCCGGCTCCAGCATCAATGACCGGACGATGGCCAGGCGTTTCTTCCAGCCACCGGAGAGCGTGGCCGTGCACTGGTCGGTTGCGGGAAACTCCCCCAGGCTGAGCGCTGCGGTCGTGCGACCACTATGCTCATGGGGGTCTAGACCTTCGTCGATAAGGATCTGTGCGAGCACTTCCTCGATCGTATGCGCTCCGTCAAGTGACGGTTCTTGCGGAACGTAACCGACGCGGAGTTGACGGCGCATCGATCTAGTGCCCTCATCCGGTTCTTCGAGCCCCGCCATGATCTTCAGCAAGGTCGATTTGCCGGAGCCGTTGGGTCCGACTAATCCCACATGATCGCCCTCGGCCAACCCGATTGATAAATCAGCAAACAGCGGCTTCACGCCGTAGCTTTTGTTGATGGACTCGCAGCTCAAGAGAATTATAGGTGGCATAGCTCTACCGAACGAATGAATAAATTATCGATCAGCTGATAGACGATCGGCAGGACTGTTCAGGCCAGGCTGGATCGCGACAATATCAGTGTACGGGTTGGACGACAGAACTGCAAGTGGGGAAGGGGAGGGGAAGGAGCGGCCAGGTGTCCTTCTTGCTCGCAGAACGCGCACGGTGAAACTGTGCTCGTTCGATGCGCGCAGTAAAGGGCAACCTTGGCCACTCCCCTAAAGGGAGGTATAGGGAATCGGAAGGCCCTCGCCTGGGCTACTAGCACATCCCGTCGTGCCAGTGGGTGGGCGGGTAAGAAAGCTGCGCGCAGTGAAAGAGCAATCAGCCCCCATCCCCGAAGAGAGAACGAGCAAGCTTGGAGGGAGCATGTATATCGTTCGACACGCGCAGTGGGAGACCATCTAGCCCGCCCTCTAGGGTGAAGATAGGATGGGCGCAGTGAAGGACGGTTTGTCTGTTCCCTCAAAGAGGTTAAAAAATCGGATGGGAGTCGCTCGATGCGCGCGGGAAAGGGCACGGGGTCGAGCGGGATGCTGTTCCGCTCGACCTTGTGAGGATTACGGAGCGGGGCTACTTGGCCACGATCTCGAGGAGTTCGATCTCGAACACCAACGTCGCGCCGGGCTTGATAAGGGGGGGCAGGCCCTTGTCGCGATAGGCGAGACTTGATGGGCAGACCAACTTGCTCTTGCTGCCGACTTTCATCTGCTGCACCCCTTCCACCCAACACTTGCTCATTTCATTCAATCTGAGTGTGGCCGGCCCGCCCTGCTTGGTGGAACTATCGAACACCGTCCCGTCGATCAGGGTTCCGAGATACTGCACTTTCACCATATCTGTGACTTTCGGGGTCGCGCCGTTCCCTTCCTTGATTCTCGTGAGGATTGCGCCAGACTCGGTTTTCTTGGCACCGGATTCTGCCGCAGCTTTTGCGAGGAACGCGGCTCCCACTTTCTTCTCCGCTTCTGCGACGACCACGGCGCGGGCCTGTTGCAGTTCTGAAATCTTCAGGCCAAACGTCTGGATGTCCACTTTGGGCCGTTTAAAGAACCCATCGGTGATGCCGGACTTCACGAGCTCAAATTCAGGCTCGCTCAAGGTGAAGTTCCCGAGCGATTGGTTGATGGCTAATCCCAAGGCATAGAGAGTTTTTTGTTCATCGGTCGTGGGTTCCGGTGCTGCAGCGAATGCCGCAGTGGTTCCGAGGCAGAGCAGGGTCACCAAACAGGAGACAACGAAGCGCATGAGCGATCCTTTCTTTATGTGTGACGGCGCCGGGTCCGATGTCGCAAGGTTTGAGGTCGTATAAACTATGCGATGTTGCGATGGGGATCAAGACAAATTTGCCTGCTTGGGTTCATCTCACAGGAGAGTTCCCCGCATTACGCTAACGGCCAAACTTTTCGTTGAATGGGTGGCTCCTAAGTCGAGCGGGACACTCTCCCGCTCGACCTCGCGAGGATTACGGAGTGGACGGCTTGCTCACGATCTCAAGAAGTTCGACCTCGAACACTAACGTCGCGCCGGGCTTGATCGTGGGGGGCCGGCCTCCGTCGCCATAGGCGATACTGGACGGGCAGACCAACTTGTTCTTGCTGCCGACTTTCATCTGCTGCACCCCTTCCGTCCAACACTTGATCACTTGATTCAATCCGAACGTGGCTGGCTCGCCCCGCTTGACGGAACTATCAAATACTGTTCCGTCGGTCAGGGTTCCGTGATAGTGCACCTTCACCGTATCCGTGATTTTCGGAGTCGCCCCGCTCCCTTCCTTGATGGTCGTGAGGATTGCGCCGGATTCGGTTTTCTTGGCGCCGGATTCTGCAGCAGCTTTCGTGAGGAACGTGGCCCCCGCTTTCTTCTCGGCTTCCGCGACGACTGAGGCGCGGGCCTGTTGCAGTTGTTGAATCTTCGGGCCGAAGGTCTGGAGGTCTACCTTGGGGGCCTTTTTGAGGACCCCATCGGCGATGCCGGACTTCACGAGATCAAGTTCAGACTCGCTCAGGCTGAATGAGCCGAGCGATTGGCTGATGGCTAATCCCAAGGCATAGAAGGTTTTTTGTTCATCGGTCGTGGGCTCCGGGGCCGCAGCGAATGCCGAAGTGGTCCCAAGGCAGAGCACGGTCACCAAACAGGAGACAATGAAACGCATGAGCTGTCCTTTCTTTTATATGTGACTGTAACAATCCTAATAGCACAAGTCCTGGATCTGTGTAGGGTATGCGATGTCGCGGTGGGGCTCAAGACAATAATGCAGGCTCGGCAGGGTGCTGTAAAAATCAGCCAGTGGTCGGGAAGGTTGAGACTCAGGTCAAGGCTGAGAAAAAATAGTCTGGTCTTTGCTCAACCTTACCCTCGACCCTGCAGACATCGGAACTGCGGGCTGATTACCAACCGTAGGCACGGTAGCGTAGCCCATAGAAGGGCGGGCCAAAGGCGAACGGGGGAGAATAAAATGGCGCCCCGTAGATCCAGGGGTTCCCCAAGTACAGACTGAGTCCCACAGGAGGATAGGCGTAGAGGGGAGGGACCGTTGGCACGACAGCGGGCGGTCGTGCCAGTTGACGTTGCAGATCGGCACTCGCAGCGGCTTGGCGGTCGATCTGATCTTTTAAATGATTGATGATGTCTTGTTGAGCTTCTAACTTTCCTTGAAGTGCTGCGATCTGGTCGCGCTGCAACTCGGCGAAGGCCTCCAAACAACGGGTGAGGGCGTCGCCGGTATAACTCGAACATTCCCACGGTGTCTGCGACTCGCTCGCCTGGGCCGGTAGTCCGGCCAACACCATCCCGACTCCGATCGCTCCGATGAGGAGCTGTGGCCACAGCCCTGCTGTCTTCCGAGAGGATTCTCGACGATGGAAGTTGTGATCGTGCATAGGCATCCCTCTTGGTAACGACTATTATTAGCCTACCATGCAATTAATCAAGGGAACAGGGGGGCTAACTGGTTGGTCTTGTTTGTTTGGTTTGTCTCGTATATTTAGTTGAACCAGACTAACCAGATGAACAAACCAAACCAGATGAATCAGATCAACCCTCGCCTGTCTCGCTCGGCTCTCCTGTGGAAGTGTTTTCCTACGGTAGAACTTCGATGGTCTACACATGTGGCACAATGGGGGTACACTCCCGCAGGATGCTCAAAAAGGCTGTCCAGCAAGGCCGCAGGCGAGTCGAAACCGGAGGCGTACCTTTCCTCACCCGCCCGTCCCCGAGCTGCCAAGACAGCTCGTTTCCCGAGTGGGGTACGTTGAGGATTTCGATGAACCGAGAACGCTGCATGGGAAAAAGCGCGTCTCGGCGCACCGGGGTCGGGCGGGTAAGAAGAGCGACTTTTTCAGCATCCTGCTAGAATCCGTCCACACGTATGCCTAAGCCGCTTCGATGATTCTGGGATTCGTCATTCTCTATATACTCCTGTCGGTGGGGATCGGACTGGCTGCCGCCAGGCGGGTCCATACTACGAAGGATTTTGCGATAGCTGGTCGGAGCTTGCCGCTTCCGATCGTGATTGCCACGGTCTTTGCTACCTGGTTTGGCGCAGAGGCCGTACTCGGGATTTCTGCCACGTTTGTGAAGGAAGGGTTGCACGGCGTGGTTGCCGATCCCTTTGGGTCGAGCCTCTGCTTGATCCTGGTTGGGTTATTCTTTGCCCCTCGTTTCTATCGGCTGAACCTCTTGACCGTCGGCGACTTCTATCGTCTGCGGTACAACCGTGGAGTCGAAGTCCTCTGTGCCTTATGCATTGCAACGTCCTATCTCGGATGGGTGGCTGCGCAGTTCAAAGTATTCGGATTAGTACTGAACGTGGTTACGGGGGGCGCAGTAAGTCAGCCCGTCGGAATGGTAATCGGCGCGGTGATCGTCCTGGCCTATACGACCTTCGGTGGCATGTTTTCCGTCGCCATTTTGGACTTTGTCCAAATTTCCGTGATCGTAGGGGGGCTGCTCTATATCGCGTCTGTCGTCAGCGGGTTGGTAGGGGGAGTGGGTGCTGTGATCGAGCACGCGGCTGCCGCAGGCAAGTTAGACTTCTTTCCGCCGGCTACGTTCGCGGCTTGGATTCCCTTCGTCGGGGCCTGGATGACGATGATGTTGGGGTCGATCCCCCAACAAGACGTATTCCAACGCATCACCTCGGCGAAGGACGAACGCACGGCCATACGCGGATCGATGCTGGGCGGTACGCTCTACTTCTGTTTCTGTTTTGTGCCGATGTTTCTGGCCTATGCGGCGACGCTGGTCGATCCGGCTATGTTCAATACGCTCCTCGATCAGGATTCTCAACTGGTGTTGCCGACCTTGATCCTGCGCCACACACCGGTCTTCGCGCAGATCGTGTTTTTCGGGGCCGTCCTCTCGGCAGTGATGAGCTGTGCCAGCGCAACGCTGTTGGCGCCGTCGGTGATGCTGAGCGAGAACGTGATCAAAGGGGCGCTGCCGCATCTCAGTGACCGGGAGTTTCTTCGGGTCATGCGGCTGGTTGTGGTGGTCTTTGCCGCCCTGGTCCTGACCATCGCACTCAGCTCCGGCTCCAGCATCTACACGCTGGTGGTGAGCACCTACAAGGTGACGCTGGTGGCGGCCTTCGTTCCACTCTGTGCCGGACTTTTTTGGTCCCGAGCGACAGCGCAAGGGGCCTTGTGTGCCTTCGTGGCTGGGCTGATAACCTGGATGGGACTGGAACTGTTCGGTCCGTCCGATTCGATCTGGCCTCCGCAACTGGTCGGGTTTTTCGTGGCGGCGACGGGGATAGTTGTCGGCTCGCTTCTGCCTCAGAAGATCGGAACTCGTGATGCGTAAAACTGGTTGGTTGGTCTGGTTGCTCTGGTTCATCTGGTTAGTCTGGTTCACTCAAATAAACGAGACAAACCAAATAAACCAGATCAACCCGTCCCGCCTGTCCTGCTTGTCGGTTATGCTGTGGTGAGGTTCCAGAATCGTGAATAGACCTGCCCGATGGGTAACATATGCGAGCATGGTCCTGGCGGGCCTCGTCGCAGCGCTCGGCCTCGTCGTTGTGGTCTATGGCGCGTATTTGGCGACCTTTCTCGAACTGCCCAAGAGCGACGAGCATCCTCCGCTGCGTCTGTACAGTGGACCCTTCCTGCTGCAACCCGATCTCTCGATTGCGCACAGCCACCTTCTTGAGCGGCTGCAACGGTTGGGCTATCGACGAGTGACAGTGCCCGTGCAGTCTCCTGGCGACTATCAGCTGACCGAGGAGGCCTTGACGGTCTATCTCCATCCGCAGCCGGAGGCCCATGTCGGCGCGACCATGGTGACCTTGCCGTTGGATCAGGGGCGAGTGACGGATGTCCTGTCGCCGCTTGAAGGCACACCGCTTTTTCCCATCTTTCTGGAACCGGAACTCCTGAGTGGTGTGCGCGGTGAGTCACGCCAAGTGCGCGAATGGATTCCGTTGGCGCAGATTCCTCAACGGATCATTGAGACAGTCCTGATTGTCGAAGATCGCCGGTTCTATTCCCATTTCGGCATCGATCCGATTGCCGTAGGACGGGCGCTCTGGACCAATTTCACGAAGGGCGGTGTGGTGCAGGGCGGCAGCACCATCACGCAGCAGCTGGCGAAGAATTTGTTTTACTCGCCGCAGCGGACGATGGGACGAAAATTCAAGGAAGCCCTGGCGGCGTTGGTGCTGGAGGTGAAGTATACGAAACAGAACATCCTAGAAAGCTATCTGAATGAAATCTATCTCGGGCAGGCGGGATTCGTCTCGATCTATGGGGTGAGCGAGGCAGCCCATCGCTATTTCGGCAAGACCCTTCAGGAATTGATGGTCGAAGAGGTCGCGATGATCGCAGGTCTGATCAAGGGACCCAATAGCTATGCTCCGACGAAACATCCTGAGCTGGCGAAACAGCGGCGTGACGTCGTGTTGCGGCGGCTGCGGGAGACAGGTCTCCTGACGGAAGAGGCCTGGAATCGTGCCGTCCATGAACCAGTGCGCGTGACTCCGTCAGAAGACGTCCTGACCGATGCGCCCTACTTCGTCGATGCCGTGCTTCGGGAGGTGGAAGAGGCCGGCGTGGTGCCCTTGCCGGAGGGCTTGCGGATTGATAGCACGCTCGATCCGATGATCCAGCAGGCTGCCACCGAATCGCTGGAAAAGGGACTGGCCAAGTTAGAGACGACGCACCCCTATCTCAAAAGTTCGCTGGAACCGATGCAAGGGGCGGTGGTGGTGCTCGATCCCAAGACCGGGTCTGTGCTGGCGTTGGTGGGAGGGCGGGACTACCGGCGGAGTCAATTCAACCGCGCGGTTCAGGCGCAGCGGCAACCGGGCTCTCTCTTCAAACCTTTCGTCTATCTTGCGGCGCTGGAAGCGGCCCGTGAGGGTCAAGCCGGCCAGTTGACCGCGGCGAGCTTGTTGGCGGACGAGCCGGTGACCTTTGAGTCGGAAACCGGTCCCTGGTCTCCGCAGAACTACGATAAACAATTCCACGGGCCTATCTCCTTGCGGAGCGCGTTGGAGCAGTCGCTCAATGTGCCGGCGGTGCAAGCGGCCAAGACCGTGGGGACTAAGCCGATCGTGCAGCTGCTGCACCGTCTTGGCGTGACGAGTGCTATCGGTAATGATCTTTCGTCGGTGGCCTTGGGCAGTTCGTCGGTGTCGTTGATGGAGATCACGGCGGCGTATGGAGCGGTCGCCAACGGGGGGATCGCTGTCAAGCCCACTGCGGTGCGATCGACCAGGGATCGACAGGGAGACATTGTGTGGAATGGCGTACCGGATCGGCAACAGGCGACTTCGCCTCAAGGGGCCTATGTGTTGACGTCTCTCCTCGAAGGCGTCATCCAGAGGGGCACTGCGAGCAAAGCCAAAGTGCTCGGACTCCAAGGCACGGTGGCCGGGAAAACCGGCACAACGGACGGCTATCGTGACGCCTGGTTTGTCGGCTACACGTCCGACGTGGTGATCGGGGTCTGGGTGGGATTCGACGATGAACGGGCTCTGCGTCTCACAGGATCGCAGGCGGCCTTACCGATTTGGATAGATCTCGCACGCCGGGTGATTCCGCCCAATGTCCCCGCATTCGTGAAGCCGCCCGGTGTGGTCACCCGCGACATCGATCCGAAGACCGGACAGTTGGCTACGTTTCAGTGTCCCGAGCAGGTATCGGAAGTATTCATCGAGGGTACGGAGCCCAGCGTCTACTGTGAGGTGCATGGAGGGGGAATATGGGAACGGCTCAGGCATACTTTCGGATTCTCCTAGGCCTCACGAAGAGGAATAGTGTAAGCTGATGTCAACAATCGGGCGTGAAGGGAGAATGACGCATGAAAAATAACAGCTTTGCTGGAGATGACAACATTACCCTCCTGGCCAAAGGAGTGGTGTTGAAAGGTGAAATCCATGTTGAAGGGACGGTGCGGATCGATGGCCGTCTCGACGGCGACATTCAGACCAAGGGGCAAGTCATTATCGGCGAGGATGGACTGGTGCAGGGAACGGTTACGGCCGGCACGGTGATCAGCAGCGGTCGCATCAAGGCGAAGGTGACGGCGAATGAGCGAGTCCATCTGATGAAAACGGCGACGCTCATCGGAGAAGTCCTTACGCCGGTACTCATCATGGAAGAAGGTGCCAAGCTCCAAGGTGTGACGGATATGGGGGTGACCGCCTGGGCTGATGAGCCTCCGAAGTTGCTGGGCAGCGTCAGTGATCTCTCCGCACACCGGGCCAAGCAGGTCGTGGTGCTTGATAAATAAAAAGTCCAGCGGCGAATCGCACCGTAGGTCTGCCGGTTCTCTCCGATTCGTATCCGATCCATGACGAAGCCGCAGCTCTTCACCGCCGTGTTCTTTATTCTCCTTCTGTTGCTCCTGTATCAGATCGCCCTGATGTTTCGGCCGTTTCTCTTCCCCGTCCTCTGGGCCGCGCTCCTTGCCCATCTAACCTTTCCACTCCATGTACGGTTCACATCGTTCGTTCGTGGCCGGGAGGTCGTTTCGGCCTCCTGTCTTACCCTCTTGGTTCTGGCTCTCGTGGTGATTCCGATTTCGATGATGGGGGTGTTACTGGTACGCGAAGCCAGTACTGCCGAACAGACCATTCGCGAGTGGGTTGCGAGCGGGGCGCTCCAGAAGCTGCCGGAGCAATTGCGCACGTGGCCGGTAATTGGAGGGCTTCTCCAGCAGATCGGTGGCAGTGCGTTATTGACGCCTGATTCTCTGGAACAGGGGCTTCTCTCGGCCGCGACGTTCCTGACCCGTTTCTTTCTCGATCAGGTCGGCGATCTGCTGAAGAACGCCTTTCTGCTGGTGACGGATTTCTTTCTCATGCTCTTTGCCCTCTTTTTTCTCTTCAAGGATGGGAAGCATTGGTTGGCGTCCCTTCAGGAAGTGATTCCACTGGAAGCGTCCCATAAGCAGCGGATCGTCGATCGCATGGATCAGACCATTCGTGCCGTAGTGAAGGGGATAGGCCTGACCGCGATCGTTCAAGGTCTCCTGGCAGGGCTGGCCTATGTGGTCCTCGGCATGCCTTTTCCTGTCGTGCTGACGGCGGTGACGGTGATCCTTGCACCGCTTCCCTTCGGCGGGACTGCATTGGTGTGGGGGCCGGTAGTGCTCTACTTCCTCTCGGTCGGTCCGCTTTGGAAAGCTCTGGCCATGTTGGGCTGGGGAATCGGCGTGGTGTCGATGATCGATCAGTTTCTTCGGCCCTGGTTGATCGGACAGGCGGTCCAGATCCCCGTGCTCTTCCTCGTGTTCAGCGTCCTCGGCGGGCTGGCACTCTACGGCCTCATCGGGCTCTTCGTCGGGCCGGTTCTGGTGAGTCTGTTGATGACTATCATCCAGATCTATCGGGAGGAATATCACAACGCTGAAACAGGTACACCCGCTGGTCCTGCCACACCGTCCTAGCCCGCATTATTCACGACCGTTTCTAGTGCAATCGCCAATATTCTGGCGAGAGGCACGGGGCCAGAGGCGAGGGGTGACCAGAAGGACTATCTTCCCTCTCGCCTCGTGCCCCTCGCCCCTCGCCACACCTTCCCTATTCCAGCGGAATGGTGATGGCGATCCCACCCATCACATCGTTGAGCTTAAAGTCCCGTTTCGGGCTGAGCAGATGACCGTTGTGGCAGTCGATACAGGCCGGGGAGACGGCGAGGTCGGGATAGATCGCCTGAAAGTATTGTTGGCGCCCACTGGTCACGATTCCGGTGACCGGCAGGTCGGGATTCTTCCGAAGAGACTCCAACGCGTTGCGCTCCAGGTCGCTCGCCGGAGCGTTGCGCCGGTAAATAGGCCAGAGACCAATCAGTCGATACCGGATTCCGCTTCCGTTCTCGGCTGCCAGCTTGCCCGAATGCTGGAGAAACTGGGCCGGCAACATGAGGGCATTCTCTTGCTCCCAATGTTCAGAGGCCGTGGTGACGCCTTTCGCCTGGAGTCGATTGACGATTTCCGTTGTGTACAGCGTGCGATCGGCCTTGATGACGGCATAGACATAGGCCGCCGCTTTCTCCGGCGGGATGCCTGGCGATCCAAGGCGTTCCTTGGCGGAGAGGGCATAGGGCCCCCACCAGAGCCCAGAGATTAGGATGGCGAGGGCTGCGGCGTAGAGCGAGACGTTGAATCGGTGCATGAAGCCTCCTGTGTGGGCGGCAGAAGAGGAATCACCGGGAGGGTCACGATGCACGAGGTGCCGCTCCCTTCCCGGCTCTCAATCCTGATGTCCCCTCCGAATTTCTTGATGATCCGGCGCGCGACGGTCAGCCCGAGTCCGGATCCTTCGCCTTGTCCCTTGGTGGTAAAG
>Ga0247727_10010628_pt1 | contig 16266 bp, 17 predicted proteins | sample WisWelCaveWW1625_FD_202498 | JGI IMG/M metagenome (GOLD analysis project Ga0247727, IMG submission 202498) | Biofilm microbial communities from Wishing Well Cave, Virginia, United States - WW16-25 | ecosystem: Environmental > Aquatic > Deep subsurface > Groundwater > Cave microbial mat | place... | reverse complement strand
CCGCCCGAGATTTTGTACGCGAATCGCCCGCGCGCGCCGGCATGCGTCAGGTTCGCGTAGCCGGTGTCGAACTCACCGCCGCCCGCCACCAGATGCGTGCCGAGCAACTCGCGCGGCGACTTGGTGATCACGTTGACGACGCCGGTCAGCGCGTTCGCGCCCCATACCGCGCTCCCCGGCCCGCGCACGACTTCGATCTGCCGGATCTCGCGGGTGCTGGTCGGCAGGAATTCCCACATCACGAAGCCGAAGAAATCGAGGTAGATGGTGCGGCCGTCCACGAGCACCAATTGGCTGGTCGCCAAGCTGCCGGCGGCGCCGCGACCCACGATCTGCACGTCGCGCGCGCTGATCTGCGTCACATTGACGCCGGGGACATTGCGCAGCAGATCGCCATAGTCATCGGCCGGCGAGTTCTCGATTTCGGCGGCGGTGATCACCGACATCGAGGCTGGTGCTTCTTGGATGATTTGCTCGGTGCGCGAACCGGTCACGACCATGGTCTCGCGCACGCGCGTTGTGTCGGTCGGCTGTGCCGCGGCTGCTCCCGCGACCATCACGACGGCGAGGTTCCCGATCCAAGACGTTCGGCTGGTCATCGTCATGCTCGCCTCCCGATTGCGGATCGGGGGAGCCACGTGGCGCAAAGCGCCCGGCGCCCGCCTCGTTCCGTGTTCCTCGTTGGAGGCGGCAGCCTAGCACATCATCGCTGCGACTTCGACTTCCGAACGGAAAACTTGAGACCCGACCAGGTGGCGTCCACCGCGCAGATCTTGTAGTCGACGAGGCCGTTCGCGAGGCCGATGGCGCGCACTTCGGTTTCACCCAGATCGGATTACATGCCGGAGGTCTTCTTCGGCCACACGATCCAGAGGCCGCCTTGTGCCGCGTGCAGCGTCCATTTCTTCACGTCACGTTCGAGCGCGCGGCGTGAGGTCGCGAACCACAGTGTGACGTCGGCTGCACGCGCCCGTCGCGTCACCTTCGCTCCGGCCGGCAGCGCGCCGAGCGTTGCTTCGAAACCCGCCGGCGCGCCGACCAACAGAACCACCGAATCCGGTTTGACGCCGAGCTTCTTCGGCAACGGCGTGCCGGAGTAGCCCGCCAGTGCTGAGTTCGGAATGGTGGTCACTTTCGGCGGCCGCACAATGGCACGCGCGAGCGTAGGTCGGATGCGCGCCCACGTGGTGTACACGGCGTCGGGCAGCTTCGCGCGCAGCGCCGTGACCTTGTCGGGATCGCCGCCCACGAACACGAGCGGGATGTCGCGCGTCGCTTTCGTGAGCCGAAAATGCAACGCGACCTCGCGCCCATGACTTGGAAGCCGCCCGAGATCGATGACGACGGCGGCAGGTGGTGCGGCACGCATCCGGCGCGTGATGTCGGGCGTCAGCGGATCGTACTGCACGGTGTAGCCGGCGGCGCGCAGCGTCGCGATGCGCGGCACGGCTTCCTCTGCCTTCCAATGGATCAGGCGGATGATCTTGCGGGTGGAACTTCGTGCGCGTTGCATGGCGGGCAAGATACCAAACACGCACGCGCCGCGGCGAGGCCCCCACGGCTCGCCGGGCGCGTGTCGCGGTCGCCGGGTGCGCTCGAGGCGCATCCGGTCGTCGCGTCATTTTTTCTCGTCGGTTTTGTCGAACTTCAACGAGCAGGAGTTGATGCAGTAGCGCAGTCCGGTCGGCTTCGGCCCGTCGTCGAAGACGTGGCCCAAGTGCGCCTCGCAGCGCGCGCAGTGCACTTCGGTGCGGCTCATGAAAAGGCTCTTGTCGCTCTCGCTCGCGACATTTTCCTTCGCGACCGGCTGATAGAAGCTCGGCCAGCCGGTGCCGGAATCGAACTTGGTGTCCGACATGAAAAGATCGGTGCCGCAGCCGGCGCAGCGGTACACACCATTCGAATGATTGTCCCAAAGTTCGCCGGTGAAAGGACGTTCGGTGCCCTTTTGGCGCATGACCGAGTACTGCTCGGGTGTGAGTTCCTGCTTCCACTCGGCGTCACTCTTTTCGACCTTGTCCACCATTGCACTCTCGTTTCGCTCGACGGAGAACACCGTCACCCGTTGCGGTTCGGCCTTCGGTGCGATGGACTCCGCGGTCTTGCTCTCGGCACCCGCCGTGCGCGTGCGGACGAGCTGAATCCCGGCGGCGACCGCCGCCACGAGGCCCAAGCATACGACGGCACCGACGGTTCCCTGCATTCTCACGGTGGCTCATCCTCCTTCGGCGCCTTGCGCCCCTTGCGTCGAACCTACCAACCGGCCAAGCCCCCGACTTGTTCCCGGCCACTCTACGGCCTGCGCCCCTCGCCGGATGTCGGCTTGACGCCTCCATCTCAACCCAAGGTTGACTCATCTGCATGAATCATGCATCCTCATGCATATGAGAACGACCCTCAACCTCGACGAGAATCTCCTGCGCGAAGCCCAGAGGCTCAGCGGCCTGAAGGAAAAGACCGCGGTCCTTCACGCGGGTTTGCTCGCACTCATCGCCCGCGAGAGTGCGCGACGTCTTGCCGCGCTCGGCGGCAGCGAGAAGCATCTCCGGACGGCTCCACGGCGGCGGAGCCGAAGGACTCGTTGATGGTGCTCGTGGACACCTCGGTTTGGGTGGACCACTTTCGTCATGGCAACGATCGCCTCGTAGTCGCACTCGAGGCCGGGCATGTCTGGGTGCATCCCCTTGTCATCGGTGAACTGGCTTGCGGACACCTGCAACGCCGGCAGGAGATCCTCTCGACGCTGTCGAGACTTCCTCAGGTAGCGCCGGCGGCACACGATGAGGTTCTGCACTTCATCGAGACGCACGCGCTCGCAGGCAAGGGTCTCGGTTGGGTCGATGTCAATCTGCTCGCTTCTGCCGCACTCGTCGGTCTATCGATTTGGACCCTCGACCGCAGGCTCGCAATCGAAGCAAAAGCCTTGAACTTGGAACTGCAATAAGCGCGGCGATAGCGCTACGCGACGGTGAGGACGATCTTGCCGAGGTTGGCGTTGGTGGCCATGTGCACGTGCGCCGCGGCGGCATCTGCCAGTGGAAACGTGCGATCGAGCACCGGACGCAGGCTGCCATCTGCGAACCGCTCGGCGGCGAAATCCCAGAAGCGCCGCATCATCTTCGCTTTGGCATCGGCGGGCATGCCGCGCAAAGTCATGCCGCGCACGGTGAGGCATTTGCGCATGACCGGTCCCAAATCGAGATCGCCGCGCGAACCACCCAAGAAGCCGATCAGCATCAGCCTGCCGCCAATGCGCAGTGCTTCGAGGTTCGCCGCCCAATACGGGGCGCCGCCGAAGTCGAGAACGACGTGCACGCCATCGCCACCGGTCGCGGCGCACGCTTCGGGCGCGAAACTGTCCGCATCGCGCGCGAACGCGAGGCGCGCGCCAAGCTTGCGGCAGAGCGCGCGTTTCTCGTCGCTCCCCGCCGTCGCCAGCACGTCGCACGCGGCTTCGACGCCAAGTTGAATTGCCGCCGACCCGACCCCGCTCGCGCCAGCATGCACCAACACGCTCTCGCCCGAGGTGACCTGCGCCAACTCGAAAAGATTCAACCACGCGGTGACGAACGCTTCTGGAATCGCCGCCGCATCGGCCCAACTCGTGCCGCGCGCGACCGGCAACGCATGCGCTTCGGGCACTACCGCGAGCGTCGCATACGCACCGCCCACGACCAGCGCCATGACGCGATCACCGGGACGAAAGCGCGTGCATGCCGCACCGACTGCCTCGACTTCGCCGGCCAGCTCGAGCCCCAAGATGTCGGATGCACCGGACGGCGGTGGGTACTTCCCCGTGCGTTGCAGTAAATCGGCGCGATTGACGCCGGCCGCACGCACACGCACCAACAGATCGGCCGGTCCCGGAATCGGATCCGGCACTTCGCTGAGCTGCATCACCTCGGGTCCACCTGCGCCCTCGCACACGATCGCCTTCATGCGGCGCAGGATAGCGCATGTCCGTGCAGTAGACTGCGCTCGGGAACAAACCGGCGGTCGCGGGCGTTGTGCACGGCATCGGCCGGCGGAGGAACATGCGGAACCCGATCGCGCGCTACATGCATTGGCTCCACACGCGCTGGCCCGCCGGCACGGTTGAGAAGTTGCCCGAGGTCGGTGTCGACGGAGCGACGTCGCTGCCTGGTGTGCGCATCGTCGGAGATTTGACCGGCATCCCACTCTTGAAGTTCTCGGCCGACACCGGCGCGCGCGCGGTGCAGGCGATCGTGCACGAGGCCGACTTTGCGCGCGGCGTCGCCTCCGACGACACACTCGACCTCGCCATCGTCGGCGGCGGCGTCTCCGGCATCGCGGCGGCTCTCGAAGCGCGGAAGCACGGCCTGCGCTTCCAGGTGTTCGAAGCCACCGAGCCGTTCTCGACCATCGTCAACTTCCCGAAGGCGAAGCCCATCTACACGTACCCGACGGACATGGTGCCGGCGGGTGATCTCGCACTTACCGCGACGGTGAAGGAAACGTTGCTCGAAGAACTCGAAGCGCAACGACGCGCCGCGGGCATCGAGCCGTTGAAGGCGCGCATCGTGCGCATCACACGCCGAGGCGACGGGCTCGAATTGGAGCACGGCGACGGTAAGACGATGACGCGCGCGCGCCGGGTCATCCTCGCCATCGGGCGCACCGGCAACTATCGCAAGCTCGGCGTTCCCGGCGAGAAACTCGACAAGGTCTACAACCGCCTCTACGACCCGATGGAACATGCCGGCAAACAAGCGCTGGTCGTGGGCGGCGGCGATTCGGCGCTCGAGACCGCGATCGCACTCGCGACCACCGGGGCGCACGTCGTGCTGTCGTACCGCAACAAGGAATTTTCGCGTCCCAAGCCCGAGAATTTGGAAAAAATTCAAATGTTGGTTGTGCATCCCGATGCCGAGGTTGCCGTCGAGCACCCGACCTCGGAACGCGTCACGACCGCGGCTGGATCCGCGATGCGCGGCGATGCGCCGATGGGTTCGTTGCGTTTGATGCTCGGTTCAAAGGTGAAGGACATTCGTGCTGACACCGTGTCGCTGCAGGATGCCGGCGGCCGCGACGTCACGCTGCCCAACGACGTCGTCTTCGCGATGATCGGGCGCGAGGCACCGCTCGATCTCTTCCGCCGCTCGGGCATCGCCGTACGCGGCGAGTGGCGCCCGCGCACTTGGATCGCGTTCGGGGCGTTCTTCGCCTTTTGCGTCTTCGTCTACAACTGGAAGGCGAGCACCGCGCTCATGCGCACCTTCGAGATGCGCAACTGGTTCCCGTTCAACGTGCCGGCGTGGATCGCGAGCTGGTCGGCGGCGAGTTCGGATCCGCGCACCTTTCTGGGCACGATGGCGATCACGCTGCGTGAGCCGGGGTTCCATTACAGCTTGGCGTACACGCTGTGCATCGTGCTGTTCGGCCTGGATCGCATGCGAAGGCGGCGCACGCCCTACGTGCGCGCGCAAACCTGGACGCTGATGGCGTTCCAGGTGCTGCCGCTGTTCTTGTTGCCGTACATCATATTGCCGTGGCTCGGGCATCGCGGCGCCTTCGACGGCGGCGCCGGACATTGGCTTGCCGATCAACTCTTTCCCGCCGCGAGTTATGGACACGGGCGCGAGTACTGGCGCGCCTTCGGTTTCGTGCTCGCGTGGCCGCTCTTCATCTGGAACTTCTTCACCGAGAAGCCGATGTGGCTGTGGCTCGCGATCGGTTCGGTGCAAACGTTCGTGCTGATTCCGCTGATGGTGCGCCGCTGGGGCAAAGGCGCGTACTGCGGTTGGGTGTGTTCGTGCGGCGCGCTCGCAGAAACCATGGGCGATCGCCATCGTCACAAGATGCCGCACGGGCCGCTGTGGAACCGACTCAACATGGTGGGACAAGCGATCCTGGTCGCAGCCTTGCTGCTGTTCTTGGTGCGCATCATCGGCTGGAGCTTTCCGAATGCGGGCCTCGGTCACTGGGCGACGCAGTTCTATCGCGGCATGCTGTCGGGATTCGCGCCATTCGGCGTGCAGTTCAATTACTACCATGTCGTGGACATCGGACTCGCCGGCATCGTCGGCGTCGCGGGATACTTCTGGTTCAGCGGCCGCATCTGGTGTCGCTTCGCGTGCCCGCTGGCCGCGCTCATGCACATCTATGCGCGCTTCACGCGCTTCCGCATCTTCCCCGAGAAAAAAAAGTGCATCTCGTGCAACGTCTGCACGTCGGTGTGCCACCAAGGCATCGACATCATGAACTTCGCCAACAAGGGCATGCCGATGCAGGACCCGGAATGCGTGCGCTGCTCCGCCTGCGTGCAAATGTGCCCCACCGGCACGCTGCAATTCGGCCGCTACGGCACCAACGGCCGCATCGTCCTCGACGCCCTCCCCGCCTCCCCCGTCCACCAACAGGAAGCGTGATCAGCGGAACATCGATTTGACCGAAGACCAGGTAGTCGATTCGACTCCCACGGTGCAGTTGCCTCCGTTGAGTATTGCTTCACCACCGGGAACTTGAATGTACGTGAAGATCGGGGGGTCACAGATCGACACCATGGGGGCCAGGGACCAGTGTGGATCGAATGGACGTGCGGCACGCAAGAGGCGCGGCCCGAGCGGCGGCATCATGACGCAACGCACGGTGAAGAGAAGAACCGGACTCGCGCTTTGGCAGGTCGAGAACCCGACGTGGATTTCGTCCAGCGGGCCCCCGACCGTGACGGAAGCTGCTGGATTGGCAATCATCGTCGGGTACCAAGCGGGATCGATTCCTCGCAGACTGAGCCTGGCGCCGGTGATCCCCCCTCCCACGATATCGGTGCCCAGAATCGCGGCCACGTAGATATGGAACTCCGACCCATAGGGAACCGATGCGTCGCAATCGGTCGCGTTCGCATCGAAGAACACGCCGATCGAACTTGGCGATGCAGCCGCGTTGGAAGCTAGCGTGAGAAGTAGCACCGTCGTCATTCTGCGCAGGCGACTCATCATCACACCACCTCGTACTCGAGCGAGACGGTGCCGGTCTTCTCGTAGATGCGCTTGTTGGCCAGTCGCAACTTGGACATGCTCGATGGGTGCGGCAGCAGCGGCAACCCGCCGCCGAGAAGCACGGGAATGATCGCCACCTCGACCTGATCCACCAATCGCGTCTCCAGCAAACTCCGGAACAAACCACCGCCGCCGAACAACCAGAGATCCTTGCCTGGCTTTTCCTTCAATGCAGTCAACGTTTTCTCGGGGTCGTCGGACACGATCACACCGCGGCAATCCGCTTGGCGCAAACTGCGCGAGAGCACGTACGCCTGCATCCCCGGCATTCCGCCGCCACCGCCGCCTTGCTGTCGCGTTCCTTCGTACGTTTTGCGACCCAACAAGATGGTGTCGAAGCTCTTCATCATCGCGCCGAAGTCGATGTCCGGATCCATGACGATCCAGTCGTTCTCGCCCTTCGGGCCGGCGATGTACCCGTCGAGGCTCATGGCCACCGCATAGCGAACCCTTCTCATGCTTCCCCCTCGCGTTGCATTCGTGAGTGGCGCCAGTCTAACGCATCACCGCGGCGCGCTGGGCGCGCTTGCCTTCAAGCGCGCAATGGTGGCGGCGCAGTCCTTCCGCGCGAGGGCTCTGTCCAAGTCCTTGTCACGCTCCAAGGCAGCCAGATCGCGGTACCCGGCGTCGACGGCCCGACGGATGGCCGTGCATGCTTCCTCTTCCTTGCCGCACAAGGCCAGTGCGATCGCCAGCCGACGCCAGACCTCCGCGTCGTGCGGTCGGATCTCGGCCGCGATACGCAAAGCGGTTGCACGGGCGACGGGGCGCGACATCTGCTCGCGGGGAATATAGAAGTGTGTGCGACCGAACGCCCAGGCGAGAACGCGACGCGCAGCGCCGCCTTCCGGCGTCGCTGCCTCGGCTTGGCGCTTCAACGCGCGCAGGTCCATTTCCTCCGCGATGTCCTGCCACAACTCGTAGGCCACTCCTTCCTCGAGTCGGCCGAGTGGCGCGGCCAAACGCGCCTTCGCTTGCTCCTCGAATACATCGGCCCGACGTTCGCCCTCGCGCTGCGTCGCGACGGCGGAGCTTTTCGCGAGCGCATTCACCGCCTCGCGGACCGACGACAGGTCGAGCAATCCATCCCACGTCGTCGCGATCATTTCGTAACAGCGCAGTGCTTCCAATTCCTTGCCGCCCGCCGCGAGCGTGCTTGCGCGGCTCATGTTGCGCGCAAGGGCTGCTGTGACCACCTCCGCATCCACCGGCCGGAGTCCCGAGCGCATGGCGAGCACATCCATCCATTCCACCGCTTCCGCCGCCAGCTCGTGCGGCATCCACGCGTGACCGCCCTCGAAGGCGCGGAACTGATGCGGCATCCCTCGGTTCGCGACCACAGCATCGAGCAGCTTCATCTCGGAGTAATTGAAGTCGGTCTCGCCGGCGGCGCCGAAGTGGGCGAAGCGAATCGTGTCGGTGGGAATCTCGTCCGCTGGGCGACCGCCGCACGCGATGATGCCGGCGAGCGGCGGGGTCGCGAACTGCGCCAAGTACCACGCCACGATCGCGCCGCCCGAGAATCCCGCCGCGTAGATGCGCTTCGGGTCGGCGGCGAAACGTGCGTGCACTTCCGGCCACAACGCGCGCAGTGCCCGCGCATTCGGCTCCCACGGGCCGTCGCTCTGCGTGTTATTCGAACTGACGAGGATCCAGCCGAACTTCTCGGCGGCGTCGCTGAAGATCTCGGCGGCGAACCGGCTCCGCCCGCGCGGATCGAACACCAGGAGCACGGGCCAGGTGCGATCGGTGGCGTACGCGCTCGGCAGGTACAGCGTGTATGTCTGCGTCGAGTCGGATCGGCACGGGATCGACGCGTTCCACCCTGGGCCGAACTCGAGCGCCTGCGCAGTCGACCCCGCAAGAATGGCCATCGCGATCAGGAGTCTGCGCACGGCACCTTCCCGCTGCGATTCTGGTAGCCTTGGGTCGTGCACCTGTCAAGGAGGCGCTGCGTGCTCCGAACGCCATGGCTCAGCATTCTCGCACTTTCGAGCCTCAGCGTGCTGTCACCCACTGCTGCCGCGGCACAAACCCTGGTGCTGCCGCTGCGCACGATCGGCGTGAGCGATACGACGGCCACCGTCGTCGGCGATCTGCTCGCGGGTGAACTCGAGTCGCGTGGCATCGCGATCCTTCCCGCGAGTCGGCAAGCCGACCATCCACGTGGCGACGCGGCATGCGATGACGCCGCCTGCGCGGCGGATGCCGCTGCGAATCACGGTGCGTCTCAGGTTGTTTATGGGTCGTTGAGTCGCCTCGGCGACAAAATCATTCTCCGGATCCGCGCCTTGCGTACCGGCGAAACCACGCCTTCCTACATGGATCAACTCACGTCCACGACGGAGGAAGATCTCGACGCCGTCGTGCGCCGCGCCGCCGACGGCCTCGCATCCTCCAGCCAAGCGGAGACCACGCTCACGACCGACCTCGGCGTCGGCCTGATGGCACTGCGAACCTACGATCTCTCCATCATCGTGGACCTGCGATACCACATTGTATGGGCCGACTTCGACGCAGTCGGCGGCAAGGGCGCCCACGGTATCTCGCTCACCTTCGGGACGAGCCGGTAGTCGCGGAAGCAGAACTTGACGCTCGAGGCGCGATGGCGCGATACTGGCGCACCCCTGTGAAACACCCCTGGGAAACTTGAACCGGGGCGACCCGATGTTCCATCGGAGACGGACCATGCGTTTTTTGGGTTCACTTGGCGCGCTCGCATTGCCGGTGCTGCTCGTCGCGACGACTTGGGCCGGGGGTCCGCCAGCGGCGGCGCGACCCGACTGCCCGATTGCCGATCCCGACTCTTCCATTCTCACGGTGACGTTCGAAATCCCAGGACGCGACGTGGTCACGATCGTGCCTGACGGCCGCAGCGAGACGTTGGCCGCCAACGGCATTTCGATCGTCGCGGTGGTGAAGTATCTAAGCGGCGTACCCGCGGCCGGCATACCGTCCCAGGAAATGGTTCTCTTCAATCCGGGGCTGTGCCTTTGCCCAGGCGGCAACATCGCCGATGCACCGACGGACATCACCGGAAGAACAACCTTCCGTGGCATGCTCCAGGGCGGGGGTTCGTGCGAGTCGCTGCAAATGTATGTCGACGGCGTCCTCTTGGGCTCGTTCCCGATCCGAGTCAACAGCCCCGACCTGAACGCAGACTGTGCCGTCGACGGCGGGGACATCTGCGCCTTCGCACCGCGGCTCGGCACCCGAGTCGGCAACCCCGGCTATACCTTCGCTGCAGACTTCAACGAAGACGGCGCCGTCGACGCGGGAGATCTCTCGAGGCTCGCATCCTCCCTCGGTGCCCGCTGCGGTTTTTGACGACGGCTGGTATGCTTGCTCGTACGGGCGGCAGTTGAGCACGCCCATCCACTCTTGATCCACATGCGAGGGTTTCCACCATGAAGACCGGATTCAAGTTCGTGTGCATCGCACTCGCAGTCGCCGCCGCGTTCGGCGGCACGCGCAGCAAGGACAAGAGCACTGCCGCCACCGCGCCCGCGGCGCCCGCCAAGGTGCCGGTGACCGCTGCACCCGCCACAGTGACCGCGTACGGCGCCGGCGTCGCCGCCGACAAGGAAGCGATGCCGTTCGCGAAGCTGTTGGGCGAAGCATCCAAACTCGACGGAAAAACGGTGGTCGTCGAGGGCAGCGTCGCCGCCGTCTGCAAGAACAAAGGCTGCTGGATGACGCTGCAACACGAAGGCAAGGAGATGCGCGTCCGCTTCAAGGACTACGCGTTCTTCGTGCCGAAGGACTGCGAGGGCAAGACCGCGCGCGTCGAGGGCGTCTTCGCGATCGAGATGGTGTCGGTGGCCGACGCGCGTCACTACCTGGAAGACGAAGGCAAGCACGAGGAAGCCAAGAAGATCACCGAGCCGGTCGAAAGCTACACCTTCATGGCGAGCGGCGTGACGTTGCGCTGAGCCTAGCGAACAGTCACATGACGCTGGCGGCGACGAGGGCGGCGACGAACGCGGCAAGCTTGTCTTCGTCGAGACGGCCATCGGTGCGCACACCGGTGCACACGTCGACGGCGAATGGACCCACCGTCGCGACCGCCTCGGCGACGTTATGGGCGCGCAAGCCTCCCGCCAAGTACACCGGGACGGGCACCGCGGCGCGGATGCGGGCGCTGATCATCCAATCGTGGCGGCGTCCGGTGCCTCCCAACACGGGAACCGCGAGGTTGGGATTCCCCGAATCGAGCAGGATCGCGTTGACGTAGGGCGCGACGTGCTCGGCTTCGGCGAGTGCTTCTTCACCGGTCACGTGCACCACTTGCACCAAGGCGATGCCGGGCATGGACAGCCGTAGGAAGTCGTATGCGTCAACTTCCATGCGATCGCAAATCTGCACCGTGTTGCAATGGCAGCGGCGCGCCTGCGCGACGAGTGCGGTCGGATTGTGCTCGCTCGTCAGCAGAAACGACGCGACACCGGGCGGAATCGTGGTCGCGATCGCCGCGATGCGCGGCTCGGGAATGACGCCCGGGCCACTCGGCATCGCGGCCACCAGGCCCAGCGCCGACGCGCCGTAGCGCACCGCCAGCTCGGCTTCCACCGCATCCTGGATGCAGCAGATCTTGAAGCGCGGGCGCGCCGTGGGCTGCATGCGAACTCAACTCCCGACGCCGTAGCGCTCGCGTAACGTTCCCATGTGATGTCGCACATGTCCCGCCAGGATGAACGCCAGTGCGCGTGTGCTCATCGGCGTGCCGTTGGCGTTGCCGACGCGCGCGAGGTCGGACGCATCGAGTCCGGTGAGCAACGAGATCGTCGCGCGCCGCACTGCGATGAAGTCGTCGAGCACTTGCGGCAAGCCGCGCCGGTCGCAGTGCGACTCGGGGACGTAGGCGTTCTCGTCGAATCCGGCCAGCGGCGTCGTATCGCCGCGTGCGATGCGCAGCGCGCGATACGCGAAGATGCGCTCGGCATCCGACAGGTGGCCGATGACCTCGGCGACGCTCCACTTGCCCGGCTCGTACCGGTACGTCGCGCGCTCGGCCGGCAAACCGCCGAGCACCTTTTTCATTTCATCCGGCTGGCGGGACAGGACCTCGAGCACATCCGTCTCCGGCACGCGGCCGATGTAGGGGCCGTAGTACGGTGAATGCTCCTCGGCCTTCGGCCGCTCGATCTGCACGGTCATGGTTCCTCCTTCGACATGAAAGTCGTGGCGATTCTACGCCGTGAGCCCAGGCGCGTGGGCAACGTAACTGGTCTGTAAAGTCCCGCATGCACATGAGGTATCATCCCCGCGTATTCGCTGACTCCCCGGAGCCGCCATGGTTCGGGATCTCGCAAGCAGGCTTCTGATCGGCGCAGCCGTGTGCGCCCTCGCAGGCTCCGCCCGCGCGCAGACCTTCACCGATCCATTCATGCAGGCGGGCGTGTATGCCAATGGCCTGCAGTTCCCGACCAGCTTCGCGTTCTTGCCCGGTACGCCCGCGGCGCCGGTGGATCTGTTGGTGCTCGAGAAGTTCACCGGGCGCGTGCAGCATTTCCGCGATGGTGCATTCCAAGGCACGGCGCTCGATCTTGCGGTCAGCAATTTCGGCGAGCGCGGTTTGCTCGGGATCGTGGTGCACCCGCGTTTCGCAACCAACCGCCGCGTGTACCTCTACTACACCGCGAGTCCGACGGCCGTGGATGCACCGGCCATCGGCGACGTGCTCGACAACCGCGTTGCGCGCTGCATCTGGAGCGGCGTGACCCTCGACTCGGTGCAGACGATTCTGTCGTTACCGGCGGCGACCAACTTCGTGCACATCGGCGGCGTGATTACTTTTGGGCCGGACTCGCTTTTGTACGGCGTCATCGGCGACGTCGGCGTGTTCGGCCAGCTCGCGAACGTGCCCAACGGCCCACCACCCGGCGACACTTCGATCATCTTCCGCGTGCGCGACGACGGCACGGCGCCGCCCGACAATCCGTACTTCGCGCTCGGCGGCGCGATGCAGAAGGTGTACGGCTTCGGTGTGCGCAACAGCTTCGGCATCGAGTTCGATCCGGTGTCGAACCTGCTGTGGGAAACCGAGAACGGCACGTCGCAATACGACGAGGTGAATCGCGTGCTGCCGGGATGGAACGGCGGCTGGTCGAAGATTCTCGGGCCCGATGCGCGCGACCCCGACGGCATCAGCAGCTTGTGGTATCCGACACCCGACACGACGTACTCGGACCCGGAGTTCTCGTGGGTCGAATCGGTGGCGCCGACCGCGATTCATTTCCTGCGCAGTGACAGCTTGGGATCGGACCCATTCGGATCATCGTATCGCCATGACGCTTTCGTCGCGACTTACATCCCCGCGCGGGCCGGGATCTACCACTATGAGATGACACCCGACCGCACGCAGTTGGTGATGACGGATGCGAGCGTCGCCGACCTCGTCGCCGACTCGCCGACCGAACGCGACTTGTTCCTGTGGGGTTCAGGCTTCGGCGGCGGGGTCGTGGACCTCGACACCGGGCCGGATGGCGCGTTGTACGCGCTCGGCTTCGAAGCCGGGAAGCTATTCCGCATCGCGCGCGCCGCGACGTCGAGCGCCGGCGCGCCGCCACGCGCCCGACTCGAAGCGTGGCCGAACCCGTCACGTAGCGTCGTCTTCATACGCGTGCCACAATCCAATATCACGAGTGTTCTCCGCATTCACTCCGCCGCCGGCCGATTGGTCGCGATCGTCCACGGCCGCGATCATTTCGCCTGGGATGGACGCGACACAACCGGCCACTCGGTCGCACCCGGCATCTACTTCGCGCAATTCGCCAGCAACGCCTCACTCAGGCTCGTGCGCGTTCATTGACCGCACAGGACTTCGTTTCCCTTCGCCCCTGTGAAACCTGTTGCAGATATCTGTCACGTAGCGTGACGAAACTCCGGCCTCGCTTCAGCTGTCTGGCGCTTCCATTGCCTGGCATCTTCTCTGCTGCTCGCCTTGGCCGAATCCTCCCGTCTCAAGACAAGGTGGCCGTTGCATTCGGGTCGCCGCACGGGGTAGTTTCGTGGGGAAACTTCGCCGCGGTGGATTCGTCTTCCTTCATTGGATCTCGGATCATCCACCTCGTCACGTTCATGTTTTCCGTGACGGCAAGTTGGTGCTGAAATGGAATCTCGATCGACAGGAGCCACTCGAAGGCGTGGCAACGCGACGCCTCAGGAAGCTGCTCCGCGAACTGCATCGCGAAGGGCGTCTGTGAGAATCCGTCGAGTTGTTGCTGATCTTGACGGCGGATCCTTCTTGGTTCGGTTCGCCACTCGCGAGTACGCGATGCCGTTCGCAGTTTGTACCCCGCGACCAACGCGCTCCAACCCGGTGCGCGAGGTTTATGTGGATTCAGAACTTGCCAGCGAGGGGTTCACCTACCGGCTCGCCTCCGGCGCGGAAGGCAGCGTGCACGCCGACCACGTCTTACACGCGAACCAGGATCCGGCATACCTCACGAATCTCTTGCTCTATGAACTTACTGCCCGTGCGCGCGAGCAGCTCGAGCGATCACCGATGACCGTTCGCGCACTTTCGCACCATCTTCACCTGTCGCCGGATCGCGTCCGACGTCTTTTGGACACCACCAACTACCGCAAGTCGATTCGACAGATGTTGTCGTTGCTCCAGGCGCTCGACTGCAAGGTCGAGATCCAGATTCGCTCCCGCAAAGCGGCCTAACGGAGATTCCGGGTGCCGATGCGCCCGCCACGCTCACGGCATTCGTTGCCGCACTCGAACATCTTGTTGCGCGCGGTACCGATCGGCGGATTCCGCATGCTCGACGCGGATCAAGCCGACGACAAGATCCTGGCGGTGTTGGAAGGCGATGCCGTATACGGCGCCTGGCAGGACATCGGTGATTGCGCGCCTGCGGTGATCGAACGATTGCGGCACTACTTCTTGACCTACAAAGCCGCGCCGTCGGAGATCGAGCACGCTGGAGCGCGCCCGCGGGTCGAGATCGCAGCGGTGTACGGCTGCGACGAGGCTCACGCGGTCATCACATCCAGCCTCGAGGACTACGCCCGGCGATTTCTCGGGAGGTAGCAAGGCGGCTGGGCCTACCTCACGTAAACCACCTTGCCCGCACCTGCAGGGTGGCCATCGAGTTCGATGCGGTAGAAGTAAACGCCGCTCGGCACCAGCGTGCCGCTCTCGTCGCGACCGCTCCACTCGAACCCCCAACGGCCGGGCGAAACCGCGTGCTTCAGCACTCGAACGACCCGGCGGCCATGTGCGTCGAACACCGTCAACGTGACACTCGCCTCGCGCCCGAGATCGAAGGCGAACGAGACGCGACCACCGAACGGGTTCGGCGTCGCCTGCAGCATCGAGAGCGCTGGCAAGACAGTTCCCTCCGGCGCCGGCTCCACCCCGACGACGGCAACTTCGGGTGCGTGAACCGCCACTGCCACCTCGCTGCCCGGCATCGCGTCACGACCTTCGGTAATGACCTGCAGGGTTTGCCCCTGGAGGAGTGGCCCGTGCGTCAACAAAGTCGAGAATGAATCGATGCCCGTGGGCGCGAACGCCAGTTCGAACGTGTAACCCTGTTCCGTGATCTCGAGCGTGATCGGGTCCATCGAGATGTTCTGGACTGCAAGCGTGAAGAGCGAACCACCCGTACCGGTCCATGGTGGCAGCAGCAGAGCATTCCCTGGCGGCAAAACAAACGACGCCATGGTCATCGGATGACTCGCGTTCAATTGAATTGTGGCCGTATTCGTCCCGGCATTCTCGAGACGCACGCCCGCGTGCTTCCCGAACGGGGCAAGCGCGAGGTCCGCAACCTCGCCCGCGTCGAGCTGCGCCACGGAATGGCGCTGGATCGAAAGGCCGACGCCCCCGGCGCCGGAGCCGCCCTCAAGCACGACGTCAACGCTCAAGCTGTCGTCGTCCTGGCCCTCGGTGCTCGCGGCGCAACCGCGCAGTGAGTCTTGCGAGGTCGACACGCTCTTGATCCGCATGAACGGTTTCGCCGGTGGAAGCTCTGGAACGTTGAACAGGAACGGTTCCTCGCACATCGCGAAACCGCAGTTCAGGAGCGCGGCGACCTCGCGCAACGTCTGACTGTTCCGGATGTCTTCCGTATCCCAATAAAAACCCCCGGCGAACACTGCGTCGCCGAGCATGTCTGCTGCGGCCACCCGGCAGCGCTCGGCGCCGCTCGTGTTCCCGGTCTTGATCCCGGTGGCGCTGCCGACCAGGTCGCGGAGATCACGAAGGAACCCGTTGAAGTACGTGGCGCGAAGG
>Ga0247727_10010627_pt1 | contig 16266 bp, 20 predicted proteins | sample WisWelCaveWW1625_FD_202498 | JGI IMG/M metagenome (GOLD analysis project Ga0247727, IMG submission 202498) | Biofilm microbial communities from Wishing Well Cave, Virginia, United States - WW16-25 | ecosystem: Environmental > Aquatic > Deep subsurface > Groundwater > Cave microbial mat | place... | reverse complement strand
AAGGCGAGGGTAGTTCAGTTGGTGTAATCTTTCAGATTGCGAAAAATGATTATTTTTTCAGAACTACCAATTTTTTCACGTGCCGCCTGACTCTATTTTCTTGTATGTCTCTCGCAGTAATCACAGCTAGATAAACACCATTAACTCGTCGCATCTCACTGAAGCGAGCAAGCGATGCTCCAAGTGATCTCGGTTCACCCACTTCATCCAGCAACAAACGCCCTCCTAAACTAAAGAGCTGTACGCGCCCCCATGCATTCTGAATTTCTAAAGAATTTAGTAAAGAATCAAAATTCTGCTCCTCGATCGAATCTGGTAAGGGCAAAGGCAAGAGCGAAATTTTTACTGTGATGCAATCGTTTGCTGAGTTCGTATCTCGTAATAAAGTCGCACAGGCTTTTAACTCATATGTCTGATTGGGATCAATCTTGCTGATCGCAAATCTTATTTTGCGTGCACTCTCTTTGAGAGAGAAGCGCATTGAGGTTGGAGAGATGCGTAGCGGCGGCACGGCTCTCACGCGCACGGTCGCTTTCACGGATTCACAGCCCAGATTATTGACTCCCAGAAAAAGATCGACGACTGATGGCGATAAACGTTCAGGACGAGCCCATGAAATGCCCACGTCTCGCCCCCCTGCACACTCGCGCAGCGTGAGCACTTCGTTGGTAGTTTGCGATAAGCCGAACGCACCGCTTCCTATCGTATAGATCGCATTTGACAGATTGGGTGCAGCGGAGGCCATTTCTGACGCTGGAGTAGGCTTAGCAGGCCCCTTGGTCCATGAATCTGAGTCAGGGTGATAAATCTCGACAATATCCAAATTTTGGGTGGGATCCGAAGCCGCGAGCCCGCCAATCACAATGGGGTGACCCGCCAAAATGCCCGCGATCGCACTCGATCGCTCGGTTGGCATGGGCGCACCAAGCGCCCATGTATCAGTAGCACCATCATAGATTTGCGTGGTTGCACGGGCCTTCTCACCATCAAAGCCACCGAAGACGTAAATCTTGTTATCTATGACCACCATCGAATAATTGTCCATCACTGCAATCGGGAGAGGCGCACGCTTGAACCATTTGTTCAGCTTGGAGTTAAAAATTTCGTGCACATCCAGCGCCTTGCCCGTTTGTGGGGCGTTGCCATCGCGCCCACCGATCACGTGAATTTTTCCATCCAGCGCGACTATACCAAAGCCCGAACGCGCCGTAGGCATCGGCTTGCCGGCCATCCAACGATTTCGCATCGAATCATAGATCTCCATCAAGGAGCCCGTGCGTAGATCGCGCCCCCCAATAACAAAAAATTTCCCATCGACCACCGCACCGCCAATCTCCGAGCGGGCGAACTTGGCCGACGCACCCAGCTTCCAGGTGTCTGTGACGATGTCATAAATGCGCAAGGCATTCGTATCGCCTGCGCCGAAACCATGGCTGATGTAGATTTTCCCATTGATTAACCCCGCGGCTGCGCCTTCGACGCCGACGCCTCCTACTGGGATGATTGGCGCTTTGGTCTCCCAACTCAGCACTCCCAGCGGATGTCCGTAAAAAGAGAAACTCGGCACAAGGGTCAAGAGCACCGTCAAGACGCCAATTACAAAAAGAAAATCTAAAAATTTTCTTTTTTTCTTCTTGCACGTTTCTTCAAAAATTTTCTTGTTCGCTTGAAAAAAAACAGAACTGCTACCAATACCAATGATGCCCATTCCTATCTCCTCACAGCGTCAAAACTTTTCTCAGCCTCAATAAATTCTCAAAATGTGCACTATCCTATAAGATAAAGCCAGAGAGTGTCAATAACCTCATCTCTTGATAAGCTAGCGCCAACGAAGGCGCTACGTATGTTGAGGTTTCATGGCTCTAGAGTTCGGCTCCTTTCGCTCCAATAGCGTGACCGAGAGAAGAATGTTTAGGCAGGCTGATAATAAGAAAGTGAAGATATATCGCGATGACTTTTCTTTACGCCACCAAAGCTCGCTCGCCTGAACTGAGAAGAGCATATTGGCTTAAGATAACCCTCGTCGTTGCTTTTTTCAGTGGCTTCTTGCTTTCACTCAAGCTCTGGGGCTCCGATCGCTTTTTCCCCTTGGCTCCCGTCTTTGAGTTTTTGCCGCCGATCCCTGCTTCGTTCGATTATCTCCTGCTTGGCTTAATGTTTTTGTGGCTTGTCGCCATTGCGTTGATCTGGCGCTCACAAAAGCTAATCTGGGGGTTCTTGATTCTCGCATTTGGGTTTAGTTTATGGGATCAGAACCGGTGGCAACCCTGGTTCTATCAGTATCTCTGGATGCTAGGGGCGCTCAGTTTTTATCCTTGGCAGAAATCAGATGCAAATAATCGCAAGGCAAGTTTGAACATCTGCCGACTGATCGTAGTGAGCCTCTATTTCTGGAGCGGCATCCAGAAGATGAACGTGCTTTTTCTGCAGGAAGTTTTCCCCTGGATGCTGGAACCCTTCAGTCGGCACTGGCCCGAGAGCTTGAAGCAACTCGTCAATTTAACGGGTTACGCGGTTCCCTTTATAGAAACAGCGATCGGGCTCGGTTTGCTGACGCGGCGATTTCGCCCCATCTCGCTAGGACTGGCGATCGCAATGCATCTCTTTATTTTGCTCTGCATCGGCCCCCTGGGTCATGGGGTGAATAGCGTTATCTGGCCTTGGAATCTGGCCATGATTGCCTTTCTTCTTCTTCTTTTTGTTAGAACAGAGTCCATTACTGCGAAGAGCATCATAGGGATAAAAAATTCGTTGCCTCACAAAATAGGACTAGTATTTTTTGGCATCATGCCTTTCTTCAGTTTTTTTGATCTATGGGATTCGTACTTGTCAGCGGCGCTATATTCGGGCAATATTGCCCAAGCTCATATTTTTATTGAGGAGTCCGTGAAAAAAAATTTGCCAAGCAGTCTGGGGGCTCATTTGAGTAAGACGGAAAGTCGCGCGGGTTACAAATTGAACCTTCTCGACTGGTCGAGTGAAGCCGTAGGGGTGCCTCCTTATCCCGAAGCACGCTTCTATCGACGGATTGCTCACTCTCTGTGCGACTACGCAACCCAACCAAACGATGTAATACTCATCATTGAAGAAAAAGCGGATTGGCTCAGCGGGAAACGAAATAGCTCTGTCTATAATTGTGTTTCACAACCATGAATGAGATACTGAAGAATCTCGAAATCTATTATCGCCAACATCAATTGAGCCATAGGGCCTTCGAGATCAAGCACCTTACTTCCCTCACTTCAGGCTGGGAGAACGAGATGTACGCGTTTGATTTGGAGTATGCGTTAGAAAACACTCAGCGCAAAGAAGAGCTCGTCTTGCGTATCTATCCTGGGTTGGACGCTCAGACAAAATCTGCTTCCGAGTTTCAGAATTTGAAATTACTACAGCACAACAACTATCCCGTACCAAGAGTTTTCTTTTTGGAGCAAGATCGCTCTTTTTTTAAGAAACCCTTTGTAGTTATGGAACGAATCAAAGGAGAGCTTTTGGGAAAGCTACTTTTCCATTCTGAGAATCCCGATGAAAAAAAAATCTTAGCGCTCTTCTGCAAGCTCTTCGTTCAGCTGCACCAACTCGACTGGCAGCCCTTTGTTGAATCTGAAAAACACGCTCAATATCGACAGCCCTATTATTTTGTGGACGAGTGGCTCCACCTCGCTCGCAGCTATTTGAGCAAACAAGAACTCAACGAATTTTTGCCTGTTGTCGATTGGTTAGAACAACGGCACGATCGTGTGCCCTGCTCGCAACCCTCGGTGGTCCATCAAGATTTTCACCCTTTCAATATTCTGGTGCGCATTGATGGCACGGCTTCAGTGATTGATTGGGGAAGCTCTCGCGTCTCTGACGCACGCTTCGATCTCGCCTGGACGATGATGCTGGCGAGCGCTTATCACGGAGTCGAGTGGCGCGAAAAAATTTTGAGAGAGTACCAAGACATAGCGCCAACAGAGCTTAAAGAAATAGAATACTTTGAAGTCTGTGCTTATGTCTCGCGGCTTTTCGATATCATTGTTTCTCTCACGGAAGGGCCGGAGAAGCGCGGGATGCGGCCCGAAGCCATCGCCATGATAAAACAAGAGATGGGCGCTGCCAAGCGCGTCTATGATTTTTTGGTGAACCGTACAAAAATCAAGCTGGATGGGGCAGAAAGAATAATATCAGAATATATCTAAGCGCAAAGAGTTTTTGAAGCTTAATTTTCCCTAACACTCTTCAACGCCTGAATCAGCTCAAGCAAGCTTTCTGTCACTTCGCCGCCCTTGTTGGATTTTTTGCCAGAGCGCGCCTTCGCTTGAGTAAGTGTGTCGGTCGTCAGCACTCCGAAAACGAGCGGCGTCTTGTACGCTAATGAGAGCTGCATCAAGCCGCGCGAGACTTCATTTGAAATATATTCAAAATGCGGCGTCTCTCCACGAATCACGCATCCCAATGGGAGAATGCCGTCATATTTTTCGGACTCGGCCAGAGCTTTGACAAGGCGCGGAATCTCGAACGCACCCGGCACCCAAAAGACAGAAATCGCTTTCTCGGAAGCGCCGTGTGCGATTAGGCTTTGTATGGCCCCGGCAAGCAGACTTTGTGTGATTGCTGTGTTGAAACGGCTCACGACGATCGCAATTTTGAGGCCCTTCGCGCTCAATTTATTTTTTGCTTCACCGCGCTGACCCATGCTTGGCCGGACTCTCTTCGGGCTCAAAAATTTCATCGAGCTTGTGGCCCAATTTTTCTTTCTTTGCTTTCAGATAGTGATAGTTGTGGGGATTGGGCTTGACCGCAATCGGGATCTGCTCGACGATCTCTAACCCATAGCCCTCAAGACCCCAGATTTTTTTTGGATTGTTCGTGAGCAGTCGCATAGTCGTGAGCCCCAAATCTTTGAGTATCTGGGCGCCGATGCCGTAGTCGCGCAAATCTTCTTTGAAGCCGAGATGGCGATTGGCTTCGACGGTATCGAGTCCGTTGTCTTGCAAATGATAGGCTTTGATCTTGTTGCCCAGCCCGATGCCGCGGCCCTCTTGTCTGATATAGAGCAAGACGCCCTGGCCTTCTTCTTCGATGCGTTGGAGGGCCTGAAAAAGCTGCGGGCCACAATCACAGCGCAGCGAGCCGAGCACGTCCCCGGTCAGACATTCGGAGTGCACGCGAACCATCACATTGGCTCGGCCTGCGACATCGCCCTTGACGAGCGCGATGTGTTCTTTGCCATCCACCAGACTCTTGTACGCATGAATATCGAAGACGCCAACTTTGGTGGGAAGCTTGGCCACGGCAATTTTTTCAATCAGCCGATCGCGCTGGCTGCGATAGTGAATCAAGTCTTCGATGCTGATAATAATCATTCGATGCTTTTTGGCGAATTTTTCCAAATCGGGCAGGCGCGACATCGTCCCGTCATCGTTCATGATCTCACAAATGACGGCCGAGGGATAGAGCCCGGCCAGGCGTGCCAAGTCTATGCTCGCCTCGGTGTGTCCGGCACGACGCAAGACGCCGCCGGGCTTGGCGCGCAGGGGGAAGATATGCCCCGGCTGCACGAGGTCGACGGGCTTGGTTTCAGGGTCAATCAGAACGCGAATAGTGATATCGCGATCGTAGGCCGAGATGCCCGTCGTCGTGCCCTTTTGAGCGTCGACTGAGACGGTAAAATTGGTCTTGTTGCTATCGTTGGCTCCGTTGACCATCGGCTTAAGACCCAGCTCATCCAAGCGATCTCCGGTCATCGGAATGCAGACAAGGCCACGGGCATGCGTGGCCATAAAATTAATTTTTTCGGGTGTCGCATGTTCCGCCGCGAAAACCAAGTCTCCCTCGTTTTCGCGGTCTTCATCATCCACAATTATGACCATCTCGCCGCGTTTGATTGCAGCAATGGCCTCCTCAATGGTTGCCAGCGGCATAGCTAAACTCCCGGCCTCCTTTAGACAACAATTTTTCCATGTATTTAGCCAAAACATCAAATTCTACGTTTACTTTAGCGCCGGGCTTTTTCTCATGCAAATGGGTGACCTCGCGCGTATGCGGGATCACGGCGACGTCAAAACGCCCGGCATTGATATTAAAGATAGTTAAACTTATCCCATCGAGCGCAATCGAACCCTTTTCGATGAGATAACGATCGTACTCGGCTAACACCCTAAAAGTGTAGATATGCGAATTTTCTTTCTTCGCAATCGAGAGCAGCTCTCCCGTCGCGTCAACGTGCCCGAGAACCCAGTGGCCATCTAGGCCCTGTATTGGCTTTAAGGGCAACTCTAAATTCACTTTTTCGTCGCGTTGGAGTATGCCCAGATTGGTGCGCTCGCGCGTCTCCGGGCTGACATCGCAGCAAAATTCTTCGCTGATCGGATTCAGTTCTACGATCGTAAGGCAGACGCCATTGACGGCGATGCTCTTGCCCAGGTCGAGCTCGCCAAAAAGCTCGGGCGTCCGGACCGAAAGCTTGTGCAGGGCATTATGGGTCACTTCGCCGAGCGCTTGTATGATTCCAGTAAACATAAAAATTTGAACCGAAATAGTCTACAGAAGGGCCTACTCTCCTGCAATGATCAAAATCAATATCTTTAAATTCTCGCACAGCGTGAAGCGAATTCGTTCTAGCTGAGTCTACCCGAAGCGCCGGCAGACGGGTGAGACAAGTCCGATAGGACACAGGCACCTTGACGGGCCCCGTCTGAGTGTGCTATAGTGCAATCATTCCACGCCGGGCAGAAAACCCCGGCAAAAGGGGGTGAGACGCTATGCGCCATGAACAATGTGGCGAAAGTTTAGGCGTCCGCCCCGGAGACCTGGCCTAACCAGAAGGCCTCCGGGGCGGGATGCCCCGTTCACTCCTCCCATGTCGCAAAGAGTGAGAGGAGGGACCCGCCTGTGCAACTGCATCACACGTTCTATTCCAAAAAGCTTTCTTCTTTCGAGGCACGTTTTTTAAAGGGCAGCGAGATCGCCAAATGGACCCGCCTCTGCCTAAACGGCAGCGCAGAGCACGAGCTCAGAGAACTAGAGCTCTTGATCGGGCGCGGACAATTTTATAACGAAGAATTTATCGTCGCCGAGAGAGAAGGCCGCCTGATTGGGCGCTTGCGCGCTCGCTCTAGGGCCGAAAACGAGAATTTTTTCGTTTTGCTGGAGTCGCCCATTGTAGTTGATCAATTTGAGTTCATCGACGTCGCGCCAGAGTTGGTCTCTTGCGTTGTCGAGACGTCACGACTCAAAAAAAATATCAGATATATTCAAGCACAAGTAAGCGTATGTGAAAGACATTGCGAAGCGCTCCTGCGACTGTACCAGCATTTAGGGTTTATACGCCTCGATGAGACTACAGATGAAATAACGAAGCTGCGTATGTATTTATAGTTCGTAAGATAAATACTCTTAATCTCATCCAAAAGAGCGAAGTCCATTGAGCGCAAAGGCGGGTAAACGTATGCTCTTTCGTAAAAAAGCAAAAACAAAAGATAAAACGGATGGAGAGATTCAAGTTCCTGAGTACAATGAGGGCTATATTCGTGGCAAAGTCGGGTCGGTCAAGTATTACAAAAAGAAGCCTCGTCGTGAGGGCACCGACCGATTGCCGCCGGGACAACAGCTCATCGGGGCACGTTTTCCAGTTCTGGATTTAGGTTTCAAACCAAATTTCGATCCCAAAAAATGGAAACTGAAAATTCATGGGTTGGTCGAATACCCTCAAGAGTTCACCTACGATCAATTCTCGAAGCTACCCAAGACAACGGTCAGCGCTGATTTTCATTGCGTCACGCATGGAGCAAGTTTGATGTGGAGTGGAGCGGCGTGCGCTTTACTGATCTGCTCAATATTGTGAACCCCCTGGCCGAAGCCAAGTATATTATCACCGAGTGCGCTGATGGCTACACCACAAACAATGCCCTTGATGAGTTTTTGGATGACAACGTCTTGCTGGCGTATGAGTTAGACGGTTTGCCGATCCCACGGGAGCACGGCTGGCCAGCCCGCGTGATTATTCCGCATCTCTATGCCTGGAAGGGCGGGAAATTCGTGACGGGCTTGCGCTTTGAGAATGAAGATGAACCAGGCTTCTGGGAAGAGCGGGGCTATCATAACCATGGCGATCCCTGGCAAGAAGAGCGTTACAGCGACGATTGAAAATAGAACCGCTCAGCTTCTAGGGCAGCGCAGCTGAGCGGTTACTAATACCTTCCTGGCTCGGTCAGGAAGTCTGGCCCTTGCTTAAAGGTGTCACTTCTCGTCTATCATAAGTTGGGGAGCAACCTGGAATAGTAAGATAAGGAGCTAGAATAGAATAATCATACTTTTTCTTCGGCAGCCTAGCTACCCTCGCAGTTGCTCGTCTTCTACTGCCTTAGGCCTATGGCTTTGCGTCCTGCGGTTTCCCGCAGTTTGCCCTTTCGGATGTATTTCATTTATAACACAATTGTAAGGATTTGTCAAGTGTATGAATAAAATATTTTATATGTAATTATATTATTAAAAATTATTCTAAGAAACCAATGTGAATCGGCTTAACGACACGCCCGATTGGAGATACTCTAAATTACACTTATTGGGTTTGATTTTTCTTCGTAGTTACGGACTAGCAGCGAATCGTGCGCTGAGATTGAAACAAATTTTGCTTCTGTAATCTCAGTTACATCAAGAGAGTCGGAGTGAAACTAAAATTACAGACAGGCGTATATTTAGCCGATTACACTCAAGCCCAAAGTATGAAAGGAGGGGCCATGAGATGGAAGTGGGTGTACGTGCGCAGTCGCAGCAACGGATTGGAGTTCGCGATGGTTTCCGTCCCGAACGATCTGACAGTGTCACAGTTTAAGTTGATGCTCGGTGCCGATCCACGCAGTTTAGTGACCGTGCATTCAGAGTTTTTGCCTTTGGGCGAAAATGACGCGCTCTTCGAGCGAGTCAACAACTATGACACCATCTATATCGAGCCCCAAAGGAGGTGGGCCGCCCGGTGAGTTGTTCGTCCACACATCCAGACCAATAGAAAAGCCGCTGGAACTGTACCATTCCGGCGGCTTTTCTATTTTCTCTCCCTTACTTCTTCTTTATTTTATTTTTGTTAAAAGCGCTCGATCATCGACTGTTTTTCGTCAGATCATACTTCCCTATTCTTTAATAAGACAGCCGACAGAGCCTAGTCATACCATTGCTCCACTGCGAAAAACCTGATACAACAGAGACTACGTAATTATTCGTATTTTGCCTGAGGAGGCTCGAATGAAAAAATTTCAATTGATTGCCTTAATCGCACTCGCGACATTGGCTCTGGGTGGTTGCGCGGGCGTGCTCTCAAACGAACGCGAAACGCGCTCTTTCCAAGTGCGCCCTCAGAGCGGCGTGGGGCTCTTGCCCGATTTACAGACGGTCGTCCCGCAACAGCTTCAAGTCGTCAACAAGCAAAAACATGAGACGCTGCGATTTTCCAACAGCATCGCCAATACTGGCGTTGGTCATTGGCGCATGCGAGCCGAATTTCCCTTGAGTGACCCGAGTCAGTCCCAACTCGGCATCCAAGAGATTTTGGACACCGCTGGAAACATCGTGAGCTCGCAGGTCGTCAGCGAGTTCGAGTTTCACCCTACCCATAACCATTGGCACATTAACGGCGTTGCCCTCTTCGAGATTCGCGCCGGAAGCCCCCGCTGGCCCAGTAGTAGGAGCCAATCAAATTAAGACAACTTTTTGTCTGATTGATTGGGTCAAGCTCGACGGAAATTCACCGAACAATGAGAGAACGTACTCGGATTATTTTGGAGAATTTCAAGGCATTAGCCCTGGCTGGGCCGATCAATATCATCAAGCGACGGACGGTCAAGAATTAGACCTCACAGGTGCTGCTCCGGGACTGTATTATCTAGTGAGCACGGCCGACGCAGAACACAATTTTATCGAGAGCGATTACACCAACAACACGGCGTGGGTTGCCTTCAATCTCACTCGTGACAGCAAAGGGAACGCTAAGATTGACATCGTTAGCACCTCGCCCTGCACAGGCGCGCTGTGCGGCTTTTCTGCAAATCGATAACCAGCCGATTGCTCAGACGACGCGACACTCTCTTTTCTGTAGCTTTGTACAGGACTAAAGCAGCACTTTGAGCGATACAAAATATCTCATTTAAGTTTAAGAGCGAACGCCGCCAAGACGTCGAGAAAATTGTATGACTCCTCTGCGATCTTGGCGGTGAGTCTTTCTGTGCTTAATTTTTCCAAAGAAACACCCAAACGCTCTGCGGGCGAAGGTGTTGGCTCCCAATTCGGATCAAACTGAGTAATCAGGATCTCGTATAAATCAAAACAGACGGCATTAATTTCTCTTGTCATAGTACGCTAAAATTATGCTAGCATGTTCACAAGGAGAATTTTATGCACTTACATCGAACCATCATCTTCAGCCTGCTTGTCATTCTAGTACTCGCGAATTTTTCTTACAGTCAACTTTCATCAAGACAAATTGCTGGCTTCCGCACGCCCGAAAGCGCGGCCGTCGGCCCCGACGGCAAGTACTATGTCTCCAACATCGGCAGCCTCAGCGAGCTCAACGACGGCGCGATCAAGCAAATTACGATTGAAGGCGAGACCGTGACCGTCACCGATTTTGTCACTGGTCTCAATAACCCGACGGGCACTGCCTTCTTTGGGAAAGAGTTGTACGTTGTAGATACTATCGGCATCTGGAAAATCGATCTGCGCGGCGAAAAATCTGTCTATCTGTCGGTTGAAAAACTGCCCGTCCCGCCTGGTTTGCTCAATGACATCGCGTTTGACAAAGAAGGCAATGCCTATGTTTCTGATACGTTTCGATCGCTCGTCTATCGCATCACGCCGACGGGCGAGATCACCATTACGCTGGACCCGAAAAAGCTGCCCGAGCTCAGCGGACCGAACGGACTTGCTCTTGATGACGAAGGCAATCTTTATGTCGTTGATTTGAATCGAGGAAACGTTTTCAAAGTGACTCCTGCCGGCGAAGCGACGGTGATCATGCCGGCAGTCGGCGCGGGCGACGGCATCGCCTTTGACAAAGAGAGGAATATCTATGTGAGCGATTTTCTTGGCGGGCGCATTCTAAAACTCAATACAAAAGGCGAGATCAGCATTGCCTTCTCTGGGCTGACCAGTCCCGCCGATATTACGATTGATAAAGAGCGTGAGCTGCTCATCGTTCCTCAATTTGATGCAGGCAGCGTCGTGCTCGTATCGTTGATAAAGTAGAAAATAACTTATCAGATGAGGCTCATAAAGAGGAGGCATTATGCCCATCAAGAAGAAAGCAGCAAATAATCAAGTAGAGTGGCTTAGCGAGATGATGGAGGTGGCTTTCCAGAAAAAGAAGGGACTTTGGGCGGCTTCATTGCTCGACGCCATCGAAGGGCTTACGCCGGAGCAAGCGTCCTGGAAGCCAAAGAAAAAAGACGCGCGCTCGATCTGGGAGATCGTCAATCACGTCGCCTTGTGGAAAGATGTGATGACCAAGCGATTGGGAGGAGTACCGCGCGAAAAGGTCGACCCTTTGATGAAAGTCAGTTGGCTTCCGATAAAAGCAGTCAGTGCGGCCGAATGGAAGCAGAGCGTGAATGGTCTTACGAGTCGGCACAAAGCTTTTGTAAAGATCTTGACGACATTAACTATGAAAGATTTAGAACGACCTACCGCACAGGCAAAAGTAAACTGGGGGTATCATATCTATGGAGTGCTCGCGCACGATTGCTATCACACAGGGCAGATTTTGACGCTGCGACAGATGCAAGGGATTGGCCTCGAAGAGTAGACTTTATTTGTGCTGTGCACAAAGAGGGGCAAAGCAAGTCTTGCCCCTCTTTGCAGCCATCTCTGTTTTCTTCTGATCAAAAAACTAACGCTTCACAATTAATTTTTGTAACTGGCTCTGTACGGTTTTTCCGTCATATCCGCGAGCGGTTATTTTATAGAGATAGACACCATTGGTCAACGTTTTTCCGTGATTATCGACGCCATTCCAGATCAAAGAATTTCCCTTTATTTGTTCACTCTCAAACACTTTGAGACCGGCCAAGCTCGTGACGACGATTTGGATTTCGTTCACCCCTTGGCCTTGAGCCAGGAAAGTGATGGGTGCGGCACTCTCCAGAGGATTGGGAGTCGCTTGCCATTGGTTCACTTGGAGTTCAGCGTTGGGATTGATAGCGATCTCAAGGCAACGGCACTCGATCGTTCCATTCACACGGGCGATCCAGCCCTTAGGGCCGAGCTCACAGAACTGATCGTCGCGAATATCGCTACGGCTGGTCAGCGTGGCATGAAAGACGCAGGGCACGCGCCGCACCCGATTGGTTCCAGGAATGGCGACAAATTTCCCCAGCGTGCCGCGCAAGCATCCTTCATCGTGAGGGAAGGCGCAGCAGCGGTTTTCGGGTGTTGCGTCGAGTTCGGTATCAAAGCCCCAGGTGCCCATCATCTCGCCATGGGCCAGTTTCACTCCGGCTGTCGGATGAAAGATATCAAAGAAGCCCTCATAGCGTCCGACGACCTTTTTGATGACCGCTCCAGCTCCGTCCTGACAATTGTTATACGTCCAAACGACCCTCAGACTCGCCAAGAGAATACTATTATCCGGGATAATTTTTTCATCGCACGTCGACAATTTGATTGGGGTTCTGAATCTCCACGAGGCGACAAAATTTTCTTGTTGATTGCATTTACACGGTTCGCATTTCCACTCGTATTGTTGCAGCGGGCCAAGGTCCCACGAAAGGCGTGAGATTTCGGGGCATCCCCGTACGTTGTGGGCTTGTGCTTCAGAGGAAGCGCCGGCTGCAATTCCTAAAGCGATCGCTCCAGCCGAAACGGTCTTGAGGAGCGAACGTCGTGATAGGTTGCTTTCTGATTCGGCTTCGTCGAGCTCACTGAGCTGAGCGTTCAATTCCTTCTCTTCATTCTTATCGCCACAGCACATAAACGACTCCTCCCGAAAATTGAGGTTAGATTTCCCTCCCAGCGAGGGTCCTGATGCGTCGCGTTTGGGTCATTTTCACCTCCCTTCGAGCGAGGGTATGAAATGAAAACAAGAGAACGAACGCCGTACAAAAGTATAAGCACCGTTTAGAATAATAAAACAGCATAAACCGATCATGCCCCGGAGTCAAATCGGAGTTTTATCTCACAAGCAGAATAGTACTTCATCTATTTGAGGGTGAGGGGTAGAAGCGAGCGAACTTACGGAGGCTGTAAGAAAGATTGTGTAACTGCTCAAGCTTGACTACTCTAGAATTTTAGGAGGAGGAGAGAAGATGAGCAGCCAAACGAACCGTCAGAAGCTAGAAGTCCTGGCCGAAGAACGGGCCAAGGAGATTCACACCGAAGAAGACCTCAACGCGTTGAGCCGCCAGTTGCTCAAGCTCACCGTCGAACGGGTGCTTAAAGCCGAACTGGATAACTGCCTGGGCTACAAGAAACATGCTCCGGAGGGACGCAACTGGGGCAACAGCCGCAATGGCTATTCTTCCAAGACGCTCAAGAGCCAGTCGGGTGAAGTGGAGATTTCCACCCCTGGCGATCGCCAGAGCCTGTTTGAACCTCAGCTGGTCCGCAAGGGCCAGACCCGGCTCACCGCGATGGACGATCGGATTCTGGCGCTCTATGCGCGGGGCATGACCACTCGTGACATCGCCGAGATGTTCGAGGAGTTGTACGGAGCCACTGTCTCTCACGATCTCATCTCCCAAGTAACTGAAGCGGTCTGGGAAGAAGTGCAAACTTGGCAGAACCGCCCCTTGGATGCAGTCTATCCGGTGGTGTACTTGGATTGTATTGTGGTCAAGGTGCACCAGGATAAACGAGTCATCAACAAATCCATCTATCTGGCTTTGGGTCTGAACCTACAAGGACGTAAAGAACTGTTAGGTCTGTGGCTGTCCGAGGCCGAAGGTGCCAAGTTCTGGCTGGGGGTCTTGACCGAGCTACAGAACCGCGGAGTCAAGGACATCTTCATCGCCTGTGTCGATGGATTGACCGGCTTTCCCGAAGCGATCCGCACGGTCTATCCCAAGACGAAGGTGCAACTGTGTCTGGTGCATCCGATGCGCCAGTCGTTAAAGTATGTCTCGTGGAAAGATCGCAAAGCCGTAGCCGCGGACTTAAAGCGCATCTACCACTCGATCGCCGTGATGGAAGCCCAACAAGCCTTGCAGGAGTTTGCCCAGAAATGGGACGGGAAATATCCGTTGATCGGTAAGGCGTGGTACCGGCAATGGGAACAGATTGTGCCGCTGTTGGAGTATCCCGATGAGATCCGTCGTGTCGTCTACACCACCAATGCGATTGAGTCGGTGAACAGCATGATCCGTAAAGCCATCAATAACCGCAAGATCTTTCCTAACGACCATTCGGCGTTAAAGGTGGTGTATCTGGCGATCCAGCAAGCGTCGAAGAAATGGACGATGCCGCTACCAAACTGGAGTTCGGTCTTAAACCGATTCGCCATTGACTATGAAGGTCGCTTTGTGCTATAGTAGCTTGAAGCCGGTTACACAAATTCCCTTACAGTCTCAACTTACGCCGGGCATCGGCAGTGGTGAAGTCCCAGTTCACTCTCGCTGCTTGTCGGTTTCGCTCCGTTTCCCGGGCGCAGATCTCTCTCACTAAGCAGGCCTCTTCCCCGACTCGCCGGTTCAGACACTGCCGTGCCAATACGCCCAGCTCGATCTCTACTTGGTTGAGCCAACTGCCATGTATCGGTGTGTGATGAAACTCCAACTTCTGCAACAGACGCTCGGCTTCGAGAGCGTCCAATGTTTCCATTAACGAACTCGGACGATGCGTGTTGAGATTGTCCAACACTACTCGAATGCACTGGGCTTGCGGGTACAGCTGGTCCACCATCTCTTTCATACACCCGGCAAAGTCCGCCTTGGTCCGCCGTGCGGTTACCCTGACATGGCGCCAGCTGCGCTTGGGCTCAAAGAAGACAAAAAGTTACGAGTGCCGCGCCGCTCGTACTCATAGTCATAGCGCTGGGGACGACCGGGCTCTGCCGGCAAGGCAGGACGGGTCGCAGCGAGCAGCTGCTTGCTCTTCTCATCAAAACAGACGACGGGACGCTGGGGATCGTACGGCTCTTCGTAGAGCGTCAGCACGTCTTCCATTCGTGTGAGGAACTGCAGGGTCAGCGTCGGGAAGCACCATTGCTTCTGCACCCAGGGCTTGATCTGCTTTTTTTGAGCACTTGTCGTACTGTCTCGGGGGCGATTGAAGGGACTAGGCCCTGCTTGACCAATTCCTGGGCTAACAGTTGCAGGGTCCAGCGGTGATGCCCCGGTGGGGGCTCGCTGCAGGCGATGACCACCAAGCGAGCTTGCTCAGGCCCCTCCAGTTTGGAGGCACGACCGGGATGCGGCTGGTCCGGGATCGCTGGGGTAGGCCCCCTTGAGCACACTTGCGGCGGGTGCGTTCCACTGTGACGAGGCTGGTGTGCAAAGCCTGGACGATCTGTTGATCGGTAGCCCCGCGGTCGCTCATCAACAGGATGCGTGCCCGGGTAATCTGGCGAGCCGAATGCCGACCTGATCGGATCAGCGCTAGCAGGCTGCGGCGTTCAGGGGCCTTGAGCTGGACTCGATGTTTCTTCATGCCCCATCTTAATCTCTTCACCCTCTTACCCGTCAATTTCACATGGCTCAAATACTAGAGGCCGAAACCACTCCAACGTTAGACTGACGGGTCAGGCACGCGCTTGGCCCTTGTTGCATCAGACCCCACCTGCATACGATTACTCACTTGTCTTCGAGCTCATTGAGTCGTTCCAGCAGTCTCGCAGGGATATAGTAGCCCGGCTGCAAGAAGACTAAGACCTTGCCGTCTTTATCCGCTCCTTCCAAGGCATAGCCGATGCTCTTTCCGGCTTTGGTCGCCCTCATCGCGACGCCTGGTTTAGAAGAACTGGTTAGTGGATCTCCCGACACGATTGGGCCATTCTCCAGGGAAACTTTCACCGAGACACGTCCCACCAAGGCTACGGTCGTCTTTGTTCTGGTGATTAACTGGGAGTTGTCTCCTGCCAGATGGGTCTGGCCATTGTCGAAAACCAAGCCGGGGTTGGTGGAGACCACACCCGCGAGTAACTCCTCGTAGGGTTGGGTGGATTTGCGCACGGTAGCCACGGTTCCCGGAACTGAACTACCCTCGCCTTGAAGGCGAGGGGTTCGGAGTATCGTCAATTCGAAATTGACTATCATCATGAACCGGCTCACCTTCTTGCTCCTCGGGGAAACTCCTGGAGCAGCA
>Ga0247727_10010626_pt1 | contig 16266 bp, 21 predicted proteins | sample WisWelCaveWW1625_FD_202498 | JGI IMG/M metagenome (GOLD analysis project Ga0247727, IMG submission 202498) | Biofilm microbial communities from Wishing Well Cave, Virginia, United States - WW16-25 | ecosystem: Environmental > Aquatic > Deep subsurface > Groundwater > Cave microbial mat | place... | reverse complement strand
AGCCCACCGCCGCGGTGGACTGGGCGACCGCGAGCTGCTCCTCGGCGTCGCGCAGCTTGGCGGTCACCGTGAGGAGCTTCTCCCGCGCCTCGTGCAGGGCCGCCGCGGTCGCCATGTGGAGCACCACGAGGTAGTGGTGCGTGAACTTCGTGAGACCGATCTCGGCGGTGTCGGTGCCAGCATTCGAGACCACGAACTCGAGGGCCGCATCGATCTGAACCTGCGTGATCTCGATCGGGTCACCAGACTCCTTCGCTCGCGTGCGGTTCACCAGCGCCAGCAGCGGCCCGATCTGGTCGGCCGTCATCGTCTCCTGCACCCACTCGCCGGTCGCGAACGCCGGCAGCCTCTCCGGCTCGTCGTTGTCCCGACACGCCAGCGCGACTATGTACGCGGCCTTGGAGGTGTCGAGGATGTCGGGGTCGTCCTTGGCAACGGGCGTTTTCTCGACCGCCCTCGCGACATACGCGTGCGCCCCGACGAACGCGATGTCCTGCTCGCGCTTCGTGGGCACACGGATGCGGACCTGCATCTTGCCGTCCTCGAGTCCGAAGATACTGCTCACGTCGTACTCGAACGCGCTGCGCTTCTTCGCCAGCAGGGCGTGCGCTGCGCTGGACACGTGCTTCTCGTCGCTCACTTGCTGTTCGCCTTCACGTTCTCTTCGTAGACGGCGCGCGCTGCGCGGTACGCGAGCCACTGACCGTCGAGCAGCGCCACCAGCGGCCGGCCGTAGTACCGGTCTGGCCTGGGGATGAATCGATAGACGCGGTCGAAGGTGGCAACGTCGTGCGAGATCCCGAGCATGTGGTAGGCATGCAAGTTCTCGAGCTCGCGCACGCCTTTACAGAGGACGTCGTTCCACTTCGTCATGTCGATGACGTGCCGCCACGGACTGATACGCTTGAGGACGGCGAGTGTGGCGCGAGCGAGCGCGTCGTAATCCGGCAGGGGGAGGTCGAGCACCTCATCCGTGGTGAGAGCCTGGCGGCCCTCGGCGTCGACGATTGCCGTCGACAGGATGATCGGTGTCGGGTCGCCGCGGTCGGCGGCCCCCACGACCACCCCTGACGGGATGGCTCGAACGTGGAGGCCGCTGAAAGGCGCAGGGAGCGCCTCGACGGGCTGGGGAGAGGAGAGGATGCGGAAGAGGCGCGCGGGTGCGACGCCTTCCGGCGGGAGCAGCACGGGGCCGCTCCTAGATGATCGCGCCCTCGAAGCCCTTGGCCTTGAGCGTCGCCTCGAAGGTGAGCTTCGTGCTGTCTGTTGCGGAGACGGAGATCGAAGGCTCGTCGATCCAGCCGTCGGTTTTCATGCTCAGGCCGGAGGCCGCCTTGAACTCGAAGCTCACGAAGTCGCCGGACAGGTAGAGCTTGATGACGTCGAAGCCACCGAAGCCCGAGTCGGGCACGAAGCTGGTCGCGCTGAGCGTGATCTTCTTCGGGACCTTGGTCTTTCCGGCGAGCTCCTCGAGCAGCGTCGAGACGGGAATGTCCTTGCCGTCGTACTTGAGCGTGTAGCTCTCGATGTAGCCGAGGGCCTGGCCCTGGCCGATGATGAAGAACCGATCGAAGTTCGCGAGGTTGCCCATCGTTCAGCCTTCAGTAGCCGGCGCCGGCCTGGTTCAGCTTGGTGTTCGACTGGATGAGGTGCTCGATCACGAGGACGTCGCAGGAGGCTTCGAGACCACCCGCGATCTTCGTGACGACGATCGAGTTCTTCATCGTCGTGAGCTTGTCGAACTGGAGGATCGGGCCGGGGTACTGCCCGAGCGGACGCTCGCTGCCGCTGTCACCGCCGGCGAGGTCATCCATGACGCCGCGCAGGAGGTTCTTGAGCTGCGAAGGCGTCGATGTCAGCAGCGGCGGCTTGCCGCCCGCCGGCGCATCGTTCGCGACGTTGGGCTGCTTCTCGCTCTGCCAGCGCGCGAGAGCCGTGCGCCAGAAGAACTCGACCGCGTAGGGGATGTGGCCCTCGCGCGTGCGGTAGTCGTTGTTACCCTGCGCGTTGAGCGAGCGTGTCGTGACGAAGCGCGACAGGAACGTCCCCGTCTTGCGCTGGTGGATGGCGCAGATCCCGTTGTTGAGATCGGCCTTCCACTCCGTGTCCGTCGGGATGTCGTCCGCGTTGTAGAACGCGGGGATCGTGTAGACGTCGCCCGAGTCCTTCGGGTACTCGTTCAGGTTCGCCGCGGGGTAGGCGGTGAGCTTGCGCCGCGCGATCGCGGCGTGCTCCGCGGCGATCATGCCAGGCGTGTAGTCACTGTCCTCCTGGTGGAAGAGAAACGCGTAGGGCGAGTTGAGCGAGCTCGTGATGGCTGCGGTTGTGGCCGCCGCCTGCGTGCCGACGAAGCCGAGGAAGAGCTGCTGGAACTTTCCGAAGTTCGCACCGCTCTGCTCGACGATGCCGGCCATGTTCTCGCCGATGCCGTTGTCCGTGGCCGAGATCGCCGTGGCCGAACCCTGTCCTGCCGCGGCCGCGGTGTTCTGGTGCTTCGGCGAGATCTGGACCGTGTACTCGCCAGCCTTCATCTGGGCGATCGCGAGCGTGAAGTCGTCGTCCGTCGCGCCCGCCGTGATGGCGCTCTTGGTCGAGGTCATGCCGGCGCTGACCGTGAAGGTCACACGCATGCCCTTGCCGGCCGCGTCGGCACCATCACCGATCAGGTGGTCACCGCGCGGGCCGAGGTTCGCCGCTGTAACGGTGACGACGCCGGCCGCTGGGGACGCGGTGACGGGCCACGAGCCGTCGGCCGCTGCGTTGATCGCATTCGACACCGCGAGCGCGACGACGGTTGGCGTGTCGTCCTTGGCGACGGAGACGTGTAGCGTCTCGCCAAGGAACTGGATCTTTACGGAGGTGACCGCAGAGGCGTTCGTCGCGAAGGTGAACGTGCACGATGCCGCCGTCGCGCCACCGCCCTCTGGCACAGCAATCGCGTAGATCGTCGCGCTCTGGTCGATGGCCGCGTACTTGCGGAACAGCCAGTAGATCTCGCTTCGCCGACCGAAACGCGCGATGCAGTCGGCGTCGTCGAGGATCGGGGTGCGGATGACGTTCGTCGCTTCGCTGCCGGCGCTCGTCTTGTTGCCGAAGATGAGGACGTAGTCCTGCTTCGACGATCCAGCGGACAGACCCGTCGCGAAGACGAACTGGCGGCGGTCTACCGGCCGCGGATCGTTCGGGTCAACGCCGTCGAGCGGCATGGTCAGCTACCTTTCTCGTCGGCGTCGACGTTGCTCTCGGGCGACTCGTCGGCGTCCTGGTGGTCGTCGTTCGCCGGCTCATGCGCCAGGTGCTCGGCGAGCTTCTTCGCGGCCTCGTCGGCACTCTCCGCGACGACGTGCGCCGGCCCGCGCTTCTCGAGCTCGCCCTTCGCGACGCTGTGATCGAGCTCAGCGGCCCACTTGTGGACGCGCCACGCGGGCCGCATCGACTCGAGCGGGCTACGGCTCGGGCCGTCTGGGGCCGGCTTCTTGTCGGGGTCGTGTTCCCAGCCGACGAGCCGCCAGCGGAAGTTCGGGTCACCGCCGAACGCGGGATCGGCGATGGGCCGCCCGGGCTTGCCCCGGTAGACGGCGAACTTGGTGGGCATCGGGTGGATCTCTCCGCAGGCGCGCGAGGGCGCCGAGGTGGTGGCCGCGCGGATCGCGGCGGTGGGGCGCGGCGGTCTACGCCGTCGTCAGGGGATGAACTCTTGGGGAGCGCACCAGCGCTTCACCCAGTTGGTGCCGTCGAAGATCGCCTCGCCGACCCACTGGATCCCCGCAGCGCAGGTCCAGAGCGTCGTGCCGGCGACGTCGTCCTTCACGGTCAGGGTGAAGGCGCTCGTCTCCTCGCGCGTGAGGAGCAGCACGTTGCCTGCGACAGCGCCCGATGCGGCGAGGCGCTTGATGCGGTTCGCTGTCAGCGCGACGATCTGGCGGCGCCAACGGCCGCCGAGAGAGTAGGAAAGCGTCTGGTCGGCGTCGGTCAGGGCCGTGCCCAGGTCGTAGATGATGCCCTCCGCGCTGCCGCGTGCGAGCCACCGACCGTTCGAGCCGCCGGTGTGGCCGAGCGACGTGGAGCTCAGCGCGGTCGAGTCGCCGAGCACCCACTCGAAGAGGATCGGGCGGTCCTCGGGGACGGCGTAGGCGCCGTTGGTGGCCGGGCCTGTGGCCGCCTCGAGCACCGCCACGCTCGGCCACACTGTCGCGGCCCTGAGCGGATTTGCCACGAGCTACAGCTCCTCGCTGCCGTCAGGCGCGGGCAGGTAGCGGACCATGTGCTCCGCCGGAGGCGCCTCGCCGCCGGTCGCGTTGATCGTCAGCTCGACGTCGCCGAGAGCGTCGCCGACCTCCATCGTGTCCTGCTCGACGCGCTCGTGGACCTCGAAGCGGCCGCGGATCGCTGGGTACGTGCGGCCCGCCTGGTCCCGGCGCCCGCGCTTGTCGTTGTCGATACCGAACCGCTCGGGCTTGCCGCCGAGGTATCGAAACGCAACGGTGTCGGGGTCGACGCCGAGTGAGCCGAAGAGCGGCGTGCCGACCGGGAAGCTGTTGTAGCCGTAGGAGGGGTGGCGCTGTCGCTCCGCTGCCTTTGCGAAGGTCGCGTTGACGGCGTGTAGCAGGCCGGCGCGCTTGGCCATCTCGACCTCACGCGGCAGCTCCTCGAAGACGTAGAGCGCGTGGATCTGGCGGATGAGGAAGTCGAAGTGCATCGACAGCGACCGCACCTCGCTTTCGCCCGTCCACCACACGAACAGCGCCGGGGTCGGCAGCTTGACGAACTGCCCCTGCGGTTCGTCGGGGTCGTAGGTGAAGCGGTTCGTCGTGGGTACCGCGTCGGCCGGCGTGCCGATCAGGGTGGCGAGCTTCGCGTCGAGGCTGTTCTTGATGAAGAACGCGAGGTAGTCGAGAAGCCCGTCGACGAAGGGATCGCTGAGTTTGCTGTTCGCGGCCCCAACTGGGACTGGCAGCGTGAGCGCGCCGACGGGACTCGTGGTGGACGGCATCAGAAGTCGCCCATCGAATCGATGAAGATGTGCGGCACGACCTCGGTATCGTCGGGGTTGCCGCTCCGAACCACGCCACCGTTGTTCGCCGCCGGCTCCGGCGAGCCGACGACATCGAGCCGCGTCTTGCCTGCGCTCAGGTCCATCAGGTCACGCCTGGCGCGGTCCATGAGCTTCGTCCCGTCGACCCGCACGTAGTCGGGCCAGCGGTCGACGAGGTACGCTGTGGCTACGTCCAGGCAGAGGCGCTTGATCTCGTTCGGGCACGCGACGCCGAGGGCGCGAATTGCCGTGAGGTCGTACTCCTTACGGAGGAAGCCTTCGACGTAGGACTCGGCGTCGGCGATGAGCCGGGCGACGTTCGCAACATCGGCGGTAGCGTCGTTGTTGTCGTCCAGGCACTGACGGAGGACCTGCGCGGACACGCGGGCCTCGATATCGGCCTGGACGATGTAAGCCACGGGCTACTCGAGAGGGACGAGCACACCAGGCAGCGAGGCGATGTCACCGGCGGAGAACGCAGCGACCGAGCCCTCCGGGTGCGTGCGGCCGTCCGCGATGACCGCCGTGCCGACGCATCGGCAGAGACGGTGGCCGTGTGGCAGCGGAGAGCACTCGGGGGTGGAAGGCTCGGGTGCGGCTTCGGGGGCCGCGGCATTGGCGAGTTCGCCTTCGCGCGGCAGCTCGTCGCCATTGTCATCGAGACCGCGGAACCCGGGTGGGTAGTCCACGGCCTCGTGCCTCCAGACGCCCTCTCTGATGAGCAGCTTGCGAACCGGCCAGACGCGTCCGTCGTCGAGACGGACCAGCGCCCAGCCACTCCGAAGCTCCTTCACAACGGCCGATGCCTCGCGACCGCCGAGGTCGAGGCAGAACAGCTCGTCGCCCACCCTCAGGTCGGCAGCGTGGGACCGCCCCGGTGTCGCCGGCGGCGCGTCGTGCGGCTGCAGGATCTTCTCCTCGCCGGCAGGGACGACCGAGGCAGCCTCCGGAGAGACGCCACCCTCGGCGGCGACTGCGGACGCAGCCTCCGCCCTAGGCGCGGCCGCATCGGTCGGCACGGTGTCGTCCTGTTGGGGCGGCGCCTTGACTGCCAGCGCCACCGCTTCGTTCTCGTCGTGGAGCGACGTCACGGATCAGCCCGTGACCGTGGTGAGCAGGTAGCAAGTGTCGGGGGCGACGAGGTGGTGCTCCTCGCTCATGCCGACCTTGCCGTAGTAGCCGCCACTGACGCCCGGCTCCGGGTCGTACCACTGCGTCGTCTTCTTCTCTCCGAACCGGAAGGTGAAGCCGGCGCACGCGGTGCGGATGCTCGGTCCGGTCGCGACGCGCGCGATTCCGAACGTGTTCGTGCCCCAGATGCGGCTGTACACAGCCGCCTGGTTGATGTTCGCCGTGTCCTCCCAGGCCGAGCCGACGAGGTATTCGTCGCACTCGAAGAACGCGGCGATCATGTCGCGCGTCGCCAGGCCGCTCGTGACGTTCTTGAAGAGGTCTAGGATCGCGGGGTGGCGCGACAGGACGTTGAAGACGGTTCGCGGCGAGTACATCGCCACCTTGGTGCGACCCATGCCCTGCCAGATCAGCGAGCGCGCGTCCTGGATGTCTTTGACGGGGTTGCCGCCGGATGCGCTGTCCCACCGATCCGCCGCTGCGAGAGCGGCCGTCTGGCCGGGGAAGTTGCCGGCCGTCGTCATGATCGTCGCGATGCGCTTCTCTTCCGCGAAGTCCATCACGTCGTTCACGGACTGGATCAGGTCGACCATCTCGTTCAGCGGCGCGTCGGCGCGGCGCATGACCTCGTCGTCGAGGAACTCCTCGAGCGCGTAGCCCTGCGTCGCGACCGTGCCGGTCGTGCGCGTCTCGTTGATCTCGTTCGGCTTGCTGCGCACCGAGACCTTGTCGTCCGGAGTCGCGAGCCGGTCGCGCTTGCCGTACTTGAAATACTTGCCGTCACCGGCGACGGGCGCGACGGGCAGGAGCGAGACCCCGATGAAGGACTCGTTCTTGTACTGCACGCTGATGTTGCTCAGCGTGCCGTTGTTGTGCACCTGTCCCGGGGACAGGGCCTTCATCGAGAGGATTTCCTCGTTCGCGCGCTTCACCAGCTCGCGGACCTTCGGGTCGCGCGAACGGAGCATGGACTTCACGCGCTCGAAGTACGTGGACGTGGCAGCAGGCATCTTCGGGTCCTTTGAATCGGCTGGGGGATGCACGCGTGCGCTCCGCGCTGTCGGCGACAGCGACGCGACGCGGTGAGGTTGTTGGAGCGGGCGCGGTCAGGCGCTCACGCCGGCGAACTGTCCGACTGCGAGGCCGACGACGTCGCCGGTCGCACCCGTCTCGGTGAATTTGCCGAGGATGTAGCGGACGGTGGTCCCACCCCCGAGCGTGCGGTCGATCGCACCCGTGGTGCCGATCTCGGCGTAGAGGCCCTGAGTCGCGCCGGCGCTCCCGACCTTGACGGGCACGACCGCGCCGCCCGTGAGCAGAGCGACCTGGACCTTCTCGCCCGCGGTCTTCGTCTCGAGCGCGATGGCAGAGGCGTTCTCACCCGCCGTGGAATCGCGACCGGTGCTGTCGGCGGTGAGGGTGAGCGGCATGTACAGAGTCGCCGCTCCCGCAGCGGTCACCGTCCACGTGACGATGACGGCGTTCTTCATGATCTGGTCGGGTCGTGCGGACATGTGAATCGGCTCCTCGAGCTCGCCCCGACGGGGCGAAGGTGGATCTGTGCGCTCACGCCGCCGGCGGGGCGCGTTCGCGGTGGTTCGGGTGGCGCCGCGGCGATGTGGCGGCGGCGCCTGGTGGTTCAGCCGCTCAGCAGCGGCACGTGGTCACTCCGCGGCTTCGGCCAGCGCAGCGAGCTCGTCGGACGCGCTGGCGCCGGCCGGCATCGCCGGGCCCTTCGTGTCCGTGGCCTGGATGACCTTCTTGTCGAGCTGCCGGTCGACGAGCTTCGCGACCATCTTCTCGAAGAGGGCGTGGTTGCTCTTCGCGAGCTCGACGAACTCGGCCTTCTGGCTCGGATCGATCTGGTTCGGGATGAGCGCGTCGACGGCCTTCTCGATGAGCTGGTCCCCCTTCGCCTTGGCGTCGGCACCGAGGCGCGCGATGCACGCGGCCGCGCGGGCGTGGAGTGGTTCGACGCCCTTCTCCTCGATCTGGCCGGCGAGCGCTGCGCCGAGCGCCTTGCTCACGGCCTCGGCCTCGCTCTTCGCGTCGACGAGGCTCTTCTCGGCGACGGCGAGCTTCGCGGTGAGGTCGTTCGACTTCGTGCGCTCGGCCTCCATGGCCTTGGTGTGCTCGTCCTTCAACGCCTGGATCTGCTTCTCGTCCATGATCTTGGTCTCCTGAGCCGGGGGCTCCGTGGAAGTGGCGCCCCGGCTCGCGAGGGCCTTCAGTTGTGCGCGGTCGGCGTCGTGGGCCTTGGCCACCGCTTCGGGGTTGCTCCCCATCGGACAGACGCTGAGCTCGAAGAGCTCGCAGTCCGAGAGCTTGTAGACGTCGCGCCCTTCGATCTTCTCGGACTTGACGTTGTGCGGCCGGAAGCCGACCGAGATCGCGCGCAGGCTCTTCTGGACGAAGCCCTGCCAGACGTACTCGGCCATTGGCGATGCCTTGTCGTCGACGAAGAAGAGCGTCGCCTCGAGCCCGGTCTTCGTGACGCGGACGTTCTCGGCGTGCCCGATCGGTAGCGTGTACGGCGGGTCGGGCGGGTCGAAGTACCCGCTGATGTTGTGGTGGTAGAGGACTACGGGGTTGGCTTCGTAGCGCTTGAGGTCCCACGACGACTGCTCGATCCACTCTCCGTGGCTGTCGATGGCGTCGGTGCTGGCGATGACGTCGACGGATCGCTCCTCGACGTTGACAGCTCGAATGGTGACACCGAACGATCGGCGTACGAGCTCGGTGGTCTGGTCGGGCATGGTCCTTCGCTACTCCTCGGCCTCGTCCACCGGGGGATCCTCTTCACCGGCATCGTCGTCATCTGCCTCTGAGTCCTCGTCGCTCGGCTTGTCACCGACCGCGCCTGGCTTGGGCTTCTCGGTCTCGGCCGGCTTCGGCGTGCCGCCGATCGTCTCCTCGTCCTCTTCTGGATCGGGAATGCCGGCCTGGTCGCGCACCCACTTTGCCGGCAGCGTGAGGCCCGCGTCGACGAAGGTCTTCACCGCCGTCGAGAGCTGCACGACGTCAGCCGCGTCGTCGGTCAGCAGCTTGAACTTCGACGGTCTGATGCCGGGCCCGAAGTTCATGTCGAACATCGGCACGACGAGGTCGCGGTTCAGGTCGTCGGCGATGTAGCGAACGGACGCCTCGCGGAGGTCCTTCTTCTGCTCGTTCTGGACCTGACCGAGCGCGCGGTTGCCGCCGGTCGATCCCACTTCGGTGGTGAGCGTCTGGCCGAGAGCGGCCTTGCTCATCTCGGCCGCCATCATGCTGATGAGCGACTCGTGCGGCCCCTTGCCCTGCCCACCGCCGGAGCCCTTGGCCCACTCGATGAGGACCTGGACCTCTTCCGAGTAGGTTGCGACGCCGTTGGTCGTGAGCCCTTCGAGGATCGCCGTGAGGTGGTTGATGTCCTCCTGGCTCGCGCCCTTCTTGTAGATGCCCCGCCGCCACGGCTTCCACGCGATCTCGCCGACCTTGAGCAGATCGCCGATCGCCCAGTTGCGGAACAGCGCGGCCCACATGAGCACGCGGATGAGTCCCTCGCGACACGGTACGTCGCCGGTCACGCGCGGCTGCGAGACGATGAACTTGCGCGGGTGGTCCCGCCGGAAGTCGACGCCCTCGAGCGGCATGCCATCGTCGCGCCAGACGAAGGCCCCGTCGGTCTGTCGGAAGCCGAATCGCCGCGGGGCGAGGTGGTCGAACGAGCGCGGCCCGACGAAGCCGGACGCGAAGCGCCAGTCGATCTCGCTGACGGCGTATCCGTAGAAGCGTGCGCCCGCGTGGTGCGCGATCAGCCGCGCGAGCTTTGCCTCGCGGAGCGCCTTCTCGACCTTCGCCGCGGCGCGCTTCTCCTTCGCCTTCGGCTTGTCGGGGAGCTCGAGCTCCCACGGCAGGGCGACGATCGCCTCCTCGCTCGTCGCGAGGACGGAATGGAGGTGGCAGTCCTTCTGCCTGGCCTCGTTGCCGAGGTCCATGAGCCGGGCCATCTGGCCCGAGTCCGCCTCGCGGATGATCTTCGAGACCTGCTGTGGCGTCAGGCCCCCGCCGATGCGCGTGAACTGCGAGTACAGCGACAGGTCCGGGACGACCTTGCCGTGCGTCTTCGACGCTGCCTTGGTGGTCGTCGCCGCTGCCGCTAGCTCCGCACGGGCCGCGGCGCGTCTGGCCGGGCGTCGGGACATGCGGCGCTACTCGTCCCAGACGACGCGGATCCGTCCCGTCCACGTTCCTGTCGCGGGAACGGTCGCGTGGATCAGGAAGCCTTCGTTCGTCACGAGGTGGAACGGTGGCGGCGACAGCGGCGGCTTCGGGGGCATGAGCTGCGACGCCTCCGTGAGGAGGAGCGGCGGTGAGCCCACGACCTGAAACACCGTGTTCGCCGCCGCGCTGATGGTGAAGGCGAGGAGACCGTGGGTCTGTCCGTCGAGCGTCCTGGTTCCGGGGGTGAGTGCCGCGGTGGTAGCGATGCGCAGCCCGGCGCTTGCTGCACCGGCGCTGCTGACCATCTGCCCGTCCTCGCCGAGCGTCGGCGCGGTGCCGCCGCTGTCGTCCGCGGTCCACGCGGTCGCCTTCCAGACTGCGAAGCTGCCAACGCCGGCAGTGAAGCCGGTCCCGAGCGACTCGAGGCCAACGTGGATCTCGCGGACGCGAGCGATCTTCGTGGCGTGCGTCCAGCGAAAGCCGAAGATGGGGCTGTTCGCCGCCATCGCGGCCGCCATCGTGCCAGTGGCGAGCTGGACGCGGTAGCTGTTCATCGGCTGGCCTGGTCAGGTCGGATCAGGCGCCGTTGTTCGCGAGCAGGTTGCCCACGATGTGCAGGTATCCAGTCCCTGCCGTGAAGGCGCTGGTGATCCTGTCGTGCAGGAAGTTGTCCGTCGCCTTCCACAGGGCACCGCGGCGCTTCGCGATCGTGTCCATGTCCGTTCCGACCGTGCCGGAGACGATGCCGACGGACGCCACGAGCGTCGCTGCCGCATCGCCGGCCACGCCACCGAGCAGGTCTCCCTTGGCCACCCAGCTCGTGGGCGCCGTCTTGTTGGACGACACGCCGATGGTGGAGGCGGCGCCGCCGGTCCAGTCCGCCGTGACCTCCCAGAAGAGGTCGTCGAGCTGCAAGAGGGAGCCGGTAGGCATCGTGAGGTGCACCGCGGCGTCGGCCGTCGCGAACGTGATCGGGATTCCGATGTCGATCGCGCCTGGCATGCGGAGCCAGCGACCCGTACCGGTGCCGACCACGAGGTGCGTGTTCGCGGTGAGCGAGGAGCTCGGATGGAAGCGCCACAGGCCGCCGCCGTCGCGGGGCGCGGCCTTGACCATGCAGAGCATGCCGTCCACGCGGCGGTTGCCGGGGATCGCGGCGAGCTCGGTGACGTCGGCGACGGACAGAGCGATGCGCCGGCTGACTTCGCGGGCTGCGCGGTCGCCGTACACGATGAGCATGGTCTTGGGCCTTCTGGGTCGGGGCGCTCGCGCGCTCGGGGGTCAGGGGGAAGAGGTGAAGTTGGTGGGCCTCAGCCGAATCCCCGCTCACCGCCGTACCGGTAGGGGTCCTTCGGCTTCGCAGGCGCCCTGATGGGCGCGGGTCCGCCGGCCCCGGCCTGGACGCACGCGAGCACGACGGCCATCAGCACGTCGCCGTGGGACCGCCCCTCGGTGGGGAGGCGGACCTGGATCTTGCCGGCCGGTGTGGGCCGCGTCGTCGTCTCGCGGATCATGTTGATCAGGCGAGGATCGTTCGGCAGCTCAAGCCGGCGCTCGACGAGCAGCCTGCGGAACTCTGTGAACGTCGCCGCGAGCTCGTCGCTCGTGGTGCTGACGTCCTCGTACCAGACGCCGAGCTTGCCCATCTCCTCGCGGGCGGTGTCGGCGTAGTGCAGGTCGCCCTGGACGCTCGTTGCGCCGTAGCCCTTGCACGTGATCGCGAACGAGGCGCAAACCTCGCTCGGCTTGAGAGACCTCTGCGGCTCGGGCCGGAGCTCCTCGTGGTAGGCGAGGACGACCCTCGCGCCTTCGGTGCGCGCGACCGCCAGAGCCGAGGAGTTGCGACGGAAGCCGAGGTCGGTGCCAGCGTAGTGCTTCACGCCCGGCTTGGGCGGCAGGCGCCAATCGCGCTCGATGGCGATCGAGGCGTCGATCGCATCGCGCGGGAAGAACGCAGACGAGAGGACGGTGAGCGGGATCGCGTCGTACTCCCGAGCGGCGTTGTCCGGGTCGCGCTCGCGCTCGGCGCGCTCGTCCTCGAGCGAAAGACCCGGGTACATGGACCGCGAGTCGCTGTGGAACGCGACGGTGTCCCCGGGTCGCCCGAAGGCGTCCGTGAACAGCTTGTGGAACGGGCCGGTGTCGGCCCAGGGCGAGGAGACGATCCAGACCTGACCGTTCGGCAGGATGCGGGGGATCGTCGCCCGGAGGTTGTCGGGCAGGTTCACCGCGCCGTCCTCGCCGTGATGGAAGTCGGCCTCGTCGAACAGAGCGCCCGCGAGCCACGTGCTGCGGAGGTTGATGCCGCCGGCGGAGGAGGCGGCGATCTGGACCGCGACGTGGTGGCCGTCGGGCCGCCGGATCACGCAGGACTCGGCACCCTCGGTCACCAGCAACGACGAAAGCCGCCTGGAGGCGCGCATCGTGCCGACGAGGTGCTTGAAGGGGGCCGAGCCCGTCCTCAGCCGCGGGACCACGATGACCGCCCTCACGTGCTCTCCTGGGCGGACGCACGAGAGGTCCGCGGCGAGGATTGAGCGGAGCAGGCCGAGTGTGGCGAGCAGGCTCTTGCCGGCACGGACGCCGGTGCGGACCACAAGGATCCGCGGTGGCGCCGTCGGGAGGGTGGCGCCGAAGTGGAAGAGTGCTCGATCGGGCGCGAGCGTGATCGCGGTGCCGTCCGAGGCACGGACGAGGGCGAGCTGCGCGGGGGAAGGCGCGAACGCCGCCATGTCTGGGGCGGTGAGGAGCTGTTCGAGCGTGAGGCTGGCGAGCCCGACCGGCCTGGCCCGGCGCAGCGCTGCTCGAGCCAGCGCCGTCGCGTCATCCGCTGCTCGCATGGGGGAGCGACCAGGCTTCCTCGGTCTCGACGAGCTCGATGACCGCGGCGAAGGCATCGAGAGCCTTGAGCCGCTTGGGCTCGTCGAGGCGCCCGAGGCGCGTCGCAAGCGCCGGGTCGAGCGTGAGGGTCACCTCGCGGCGCTCTCGAAGCTCACCGGTCACGCGGCCCAGCAGCTCGAGCGCGTGGCCGACGGTGCGGACGGCGCGGGTGCCGACGACGATCGCTGCCGCGCGAGTGCGCAGCGGGTCGTCGATCTTGATCGTGAGGCGGCGACCTTCGCCGGCCTTGTCGATTCCGGTCTGGATGGCGTCGGGAGCGCCGTCCTCGCGCGCCTTCGCGGCGGCCAGAAGTGCCGTCGCCTCGTCGTGCCACGTGCGCGCCATCGCCTCGAGCTGCCCGACCTTCTCGAGCAGCGTGTCGGCGTCGGACTCGAGCTCCGCCTGCTGCGCCTCGGCGAGGATCGCCGGGATGTGCGCGAGGCCGTGGCGCCAGACCGACGTGTCCGAGAGGCCGTAGCGGGTCGCTAGCCCGCGAAGCGAGACGTGCTGGCCGACCAGCGCCTCGTCGATCTCCGCTCGCTTCTCGTGGCGACAGATCGTGCAGACGCGCGGCACGGCCTATCGATCGGGTTCGATGCAGAAGGGGCAGTCCGCGAGCACCGTGGTGGGATTCGTCAGGACGCCGAAGGCGATGCTCGCCGCATTGTCGTGGTGCCTGCGCAGGATCGCGCGAGCTGTCTCCTCCTTGCAGAGACTGTACGGCCAGCAAGCGAGGGTGACGAATGCGCCGATTGGCGCTGCCATCTTGACGCGATGGACGCGGGCGCGGTGCGGCATTCAGTCGCTCGGCTCGACGAACAGCGAGAGCTGCTCGCCGGGGAAGATGGGGTGGGCCGGCTCGGAGACGCGGTGCAGGCGGCGGGCGACGTCTCGAGCGACCCGCTGGTTGCGCGCCTCGATCACGACCTTGACGCCCTCGATCTCGATCGTCAGCCGCGAGGGCTTCTTCGGTCGCGTCATCCTGTCCTGGCGCGGCTCGCATCGGAGAAGCGGAGTCGGCCCAGTGCCGATCCGCCGCCCTGCGCGAGCCGTTCGATGCGGTCGAGCCGATCCCATTCCGTCGCGCACAGCGTGGCGTTCACGACGACCGTGGTGTCGTGCGCCTGACGGTGGATGGTGACGTCGGAAAGCGGGACGTCGAGGGCCCAGGAGACGACCCATCGAAGCTCGGGGATCGTCGGGGCGCCAGCGCGCCACCTGGCGTGGAGCTCGGCGGCCATCTGCGCCGGCGCGGGCCGGGGGAGCGGGACGTTGCAGCAGCCGCACTCGCCGAGCTCGCGGTAGCAGCCGTGGCAGACGGCGGAGTGGTCGGGCTTGCGGGGCGCTCGGGGGCGACGCGGCAGGGGCGCCGGCGGCCGACTCGAGCGGCCCATCATTTCACGCGGAGACACGCAGGCGAGAACCAGATGCGCTCGCGTCGCCGGTCACCCGAATCCGTCGCGTAGCCCTTCCGAGCACGCCACTCGCGCTTCTGCCAGGAGCGCGGCATGCGGTGCTCGCCCTCGTAGCCGCAGAGCGCATGCGAAGCTTCGGGTGATCGCCGTTCTCGATCGCCCAGGCGCGTACCTCGCTCGCGATGTCGCCAGAGTCTTCGCCGTACAGGCCGCGTGTGCCCTCCGTGTACGGCGGATCGAGCAGGACCCCGGTGAGTCCGTGGCGGTGGGTGACGGCCGGGGTGAGGACGCGGCACCAGTCTCCGCACGTGACGCGCGTCCGTCGGAGGCGGGCAGCGATGGAGAGGAGGTAGCCTGTGCACGCCCCTCCCGGCATCGCCGAGGTGAGGCGGCCCATCCCGGCATTGCCGAGGTGCGGCAACTGCTGGCTGAGCCTGTGCACGCCCATCCCGGCATCGCCGAGGTGAGGCAACTTCCTGGATTGCCCGCGACAGGCACACCAACCAGAGCCGATCCACGCGCTCTGCCCCCACACCCACCAGCCCGCGATCTTCGCGTCGAAGTACTCTGGGTCGGCGCGCATCCGGTCGCGGAACTCGGTCCTGTCGACGAGCCAGCGGTGGCGCGCGTGTAGATCGATCTCGTTCACCGGCGCGTCGGCGTACGCAGCGACGTCTTCAGGAGCGAGCGAGAGAGCGCGCCAAAAGTTGGCGACGTAGCAATCGAGATCGTTCACGGTCTCGATCTTCCCCGCGCCTCCAGGTCGGAGGAGCAGCGTGGCGAGCGACCCTGCGAACGGCTCGACGTAGTTCGTGACGTCGCCGAGGCCGGACCAGATCAGCGATGCCGCGCGCGACTTCCCCCCAAACCACGGGAAGGGTGCCCTCAGCGGCGCCGAGGTGGCTGGGGCCGTGGTCAGCATCGTAGAGGTGCGGCGGCGAGCACCGGGGCGCGGCACTCGCCGCCGCCGATTGGAGACGGTGGCGTCGACCAGGTTCGGTCGGGTGGCGGCAACGCTCTCGCGTCCTTCGCCGACTCGTGCCCGAGCGTGACGAGATCGTGCGTCGGATCGGACCCTTCAGCCAGCGACAAAGAGCGACACGCCGGCGAATCTTTTCTAAGCATCGACGCGGCGTTGCGGATCGCGGTGCGCCAAACAGCGACACGGTCCGTCTAGTCGTCGGTCGGCTCGTCGGATCCACCGAACGTCAGCGGCCCCCTCGGGCGGGTCTCGGTGGTGATCGTCGGCGCCGTCACGTACCCAACCACCTTCTCCGCGCCTGGCGGGGGCTCGATGCCGAGCGCCTCGAGAACGTCGGCCAGGCTCACAAGCGGGGCCAAGGTCAGCACCGGCAAAACGTCTGGGAGGAATGTCTCGATGCTGAGCCGGCGTCGGACGGGTGCGTCGCTCACCGTTTCGTTGTACCAAACCCGCCGCCTTTCAGCTTCCAGCCCACCCACTCCTTGCCCCACGTCACGAAGAACTTCGCGAGGCAGAGCGCGGCGTACGCGACGAGCCATGGCCAGGCGCGCCATCCCGCTCGCTCGCGCGGGGTCAAGGCCATGCGTCCAAGCGGATCGCTTCCGCGCGCCTCAGATCCT
>Ga0247727_10010625_pt1 | contig 16268 bp, 9 predicted proteins | sample WisWelCaveWW1625_FD_202498 | JGI IMG/M metagenome (GOLD analysis project Ga0247727, IMG submission 202498) | Biofilm microbial communities from Wishing Well Cave, Virginia, United States - WW16-25 | ecosystem: Environmental > Aquatic > Deep subsurface > Groundwater > Cave microbial mat | place... | reverse complement strand
CGTTGACGAACGACTTAAACTCTTCGTTCCGGGCAACGAAGTCGGTTTCACAGTTGACTTCGATGAGCACACCGATTTTTCCGCCCATGTGGATATAGGCGTGTACGAGGCCTTGGTTGGTCTCGCGACCCGACTTTTTGAGTGCGGCGGCCAAGCCTTTTTGGCGCAGGTAATCGATGGCTTTCTCAATATCGTCGCTATTCTCGGTGAGGGCCTTCTGGCAATCGAGGATGCCGGCGCCGGTTTTTTCTCTCAGTTCTTTGACAAGCTGACTTGATCCAGCCATACGTGACAGTCCTTCTCGCTGTACAGTGAGTGTAGCCGTTGATGCATGCGATGCCAGGCGTTATGAAGCCGGTGCGCTCGCGAAGCTGATGGCCGCGGCCTTGTCTCCCCCTGCAGGAACTGGTTTGAATTCCGCTTCTTCGCGCTGTGTCCGCAAATGGGCGCCTTCAATGCAAGCGTCGGCAATGCGAGAGGTGATGAGCTTGATGGAGCGAATGGCGTCGTCGTTTCCAGGGATCGGGTAGGTGACGTGGTCCGGATCGCAGTTCGAGTCCAGGATCGCGATCACGGGGATCTCCAATCGGTTCGCTTCCTGCACGGCAATGTGCTCGATGCGTGTGTCGAGTACGAACACGGCTCCTGGAACGCCGCGCATGTCCTTGATGCCGCTCAGATACTTTTCAAGCTTCACGATCTCCTTCTGCATCTTCATGATTTCTTTTTTCTTCAGCCCGTATTGGCTGGGATCTGCCAGCTTGGCCCCCAGCTTTTTCATTTTATCGATGCTCTTCCGGATGGTCTGAAAGTTCGTCAGCATCCCGCCGAGCCATCGTTGGTTGACAAAGAACATGTTGGCGCGCAAGGCTTCTTCTTGAAGGATCTCAGCAGCCTGCCGCTTGGTCCCGACAAACAGGACTGATTGGCCGGCGGCAACGGTGTCGCGGACGAAGGCATAGGCTTGCTCCATCCGAGTCAGTGTTTGCTGAAGATCGATGATGTAGATGCCGTTGCGTTCTCCAAAGAGGAACTTCTTCATCTTCGGGTTCCACCGATTCGTCTGGTGCCCGAAATGGACACCCGCTTCTAACAATTCCTTGATCGAAACCACCCCCATGCCTTCACCTCCCTTCAAGACTTGCAGAGCACCTACTGACGCAGGCGAGGGGGGCTGGCCCCCTTATTCTCAAGTCGAGCGACGTCCGTGACGTCGATATGAATTTGATACTGTTCCTCTCCGCACGAGATTGTACGAGAAGGAGACGGTTTCTTAAGCGCTACAACCGTGGCACGCTAGCATGGTGGCGGTCAGTTTGCAAGACCAGCGTCGTCCCCTTCGCTTGCCGCCCCATTCGACCCGGTGTTAAGATCTCGCAGCAGTTGGAGGGAGTCGGTGCCGAACATTTTGTTATTAGTCTCGCCTAGTTGCGGAGCCTGCCCATCGGCGAAGAATTTGTGGAAACAGTTGCGGGTGAAATATAGCTTCAGCTATCGCGAGGTGGATATCACCACAGAAGATGGACGGAGCCTCGCCGATCGGCATTCGGTCAGGGCGGTGCCGGCTACCATTATTGATGGGCGGCTGACCTTCGTCGGCGTGCCGAGCCGGGAGAGTGCCGAGAAAGCTTTGCTGCTCAAAATGAAACCGCGCGAGTAGGGAACGAACGCTCCATGATCGACGACGATTTTGAACTACCTGAGCTTCCTGTCATCGACAAGGGACCTCCGCCGGAGTGCCCTATGTGCGGTGACCCAATGGAATTCATCGATGGAGACTGGTGCTGTGTGGATTGCAACGGCGAGCTCTTGGGGCCGGAAACCGGGTAGTCAGAAATAATGTTGAATGATGAATGTGTAATGATGAATTAGCGCTATTCCGACATTCCACATTTCTCATTCAACATTAGATGAGATGCTCCGCATCGTTACAGGGCCTTTTCATCCAGCGCTTGATCGTGCCCTGGTCGAGGACATTCGGTCCTGCAAGACCGACGATCCCTTTGCTCTCCTGGCCGTTATTGTTCCCTCGGCCTCCCTGGTCGAGCACCTGAAACAGTTACTCACCCGTCACGAGCCTCGCGCCTTCCTCAACATCTCCTTTCTGACGTTCCACCAGTTGACCCTCCGTCTACGTGAGGATTTCGCGGCGGCCTCTGAGGCTGGCCCGGAACCGACCCTGCAACTTACCGACGATTTCTTTTTCGAGCAATTGGTGCGGCAGATGGTTCGACGCAAGCTTCCAGGGCTCGAACCGCTCGCGCGCTTGCCGGCCTCACCAGGGACCTGGAAAGGTCTGTGGGCGACGGTGCGTGATTTGAAAGACGCGGAGGTCCCGCCAACAACGGCGTTGAAGGCCCTCACGGAAGGGGTATTCGAAGAGGAGGACCGAAGCTGGCTCCGTTCCATATTCACCCTGCATGCGGCCATCATGGAAGCAAGCCGGTCGCTCGGGGTCGGTTCTCCGGATGACCTGGCTGCCTCACTTGGCCGGGATCTCTCAGGTTCCTCGTTTCTCAAGGGGTTGCAACATCTGTTCTACTATGGTTTCTACGATCTCTCGCAGGTCCAACTCTCGTTCTTCGAATCGGTGGTCCATATTGCCCCGACCACGTTATACTTTCCATTGGAGGACCGTCCGTCCTTTCTATTTGCCCGCCAATTTTTCGAGCGTCATCTTCTCCCGCTGGCAGACACCCATGAGGATCGGAGTGGGGAAGGGCATCGAACCGTAACAATCGAGTTGGTCGAACTCTCCGTCATAAACGTGATCGGGATCGAAGAGGAGTTGGCGACGGTCTGCCGTAAAATCCTGACCTTGGTCGAGGTGAATGGCTACCGTTTCGACGAAATCGGAGTGGTCGCTCGTACGCTGGAACCTTACCAGGCCCGGCTGCAATCGGTGTTCGATCATCATCTGGTGCCCTTCACGTCAACGGCCGGGAAGAAGCTCTCGCGCGAACCCCTGGTCAAAATCCTCTTGCACCTGGCCTCGCTCCCACTCAATGACTTCGACCGTGCTGCCGTGCTGGATGTGGTCACGTCGCCCTTCTATTACGCCCAGGGTGCCGGCTCAGCCAGAGCGAATCTCCGCCCTGATATCTGGCGCTCCCTCGTCTACACCTTGGGTATTACGAAAGGGGAAGCGGAGTGGAGGCGTCTGGCAGAGCCGACCAGTTCGTCGATTCTTCGCGATGCAGAAACGGAGCCTGACGAAGACGATCAGACAATGGTCGGGACGTGCGAGACCTCTCAACTGCCATACTTGTGGGAATTCGTATCGCAACTGATTCACGATTGCCGGGCTCTCCCTGCGCAAGGATCGATCGGGACACTGACGGACGCATTTCTCACGCTGATGAAATCCCATATTCACGTGGCTGACCTGTTCGACGAACCTTCGACCGAGTCGATCGAGCTTGCCGATCTCACCAAGGTTGACTCGCTTGTCCGATCCTCGTTGGCCCGTCTACAGCAGTTGGACCCGCTTGGAGGAGACATCTCATGGGAGGAATGGGTCGAATTGTTCCAGCGGGTCTTGGACGAAACCAGCATCCCCATCGAAGAGGACCGGCACCAGGGTGTTCAGGTGCTGGATGCCATGACCATCCGTGGCCGAACGGTTCGGGCGCTCTTTGTGCTTGGCATGAACGACAAGCTCTTTCCACGGTACGTGCGTGAAGACCCATTTCTTCGTGACCGACATCGTGTCGTACTGGAATCAACCCTGGGCTACAAAATCGATGAGAAATTAGCCGGGCATGAAGAGGAGTTGCTATTGTTTGAACTCCTCAGCCGCTCGGCAACCAATCGGCTGTATCTTTCTTACCAGCGCGCCGATGAAACAGGACGAGTCATGGCGCCGTCCGGCTTCATTGCCATGGCGATGCGCGACCCACGATTCGTCGGGAAGCCGGAAGAGACGGTTCCTCGACGGCTGACCCTGCGTATCAGGGAACAGCCGTCGATTCAAGACCTGTTACCGGTTGAGGATTTGGCCCTGGGTTGCCTGTTGCGGGGCTACGATGCGTTACCCCTACTCGATGCGACGGGACATGACCGACCCCTTTTTGAACAGGGCCTCGTCACCCTGAAAACCATTGAGCGAGAATCCCCTGTGCTTGGTCCATTCGACGGCATAGTCGGCGTATGGGCACCTGCCGTACCAACTGCCACGGAACGGAGTTTCTCGCCGACAGCATTGGAGCGATATGCGACCTGTCCGTTTCAGTACTTCGCAGAAAAAGTTCTTCGGTTGGAGCCTCTGCGACGGCTCCATCACAACCACCTGCCTCCCTTGATGCTCGGAACCCTTGTTCATGAATCGCTTCGTGTGAGCTACGAACGGTTGGTGCTGCTCGGGTGGCCGGATGACTCGCTGACCGAGGCCACGATGCAATCCACGGTGCATGACGCAGTGAACAATACGTTTGCCGCCCATGCTGCAAGCCAGGGGACAGGTCACACCCTGCTCTGGACGTTGGCTCGCGAACAAGTGACAGAATTAGTCGCGGCTGCTGTCTCTTCCGACCAGGCGGAGTATCAGTCGACCGGATTCCGTCCTGTTGCATTTGAGGCTGCCGCCCAGGGAATCGTCCCGCTGGAGTCCGAGACGTCATCCGTGTCTCTGAAGATCCATGGCACATTGGACCGTGTCGATTATCGCGCTGAACCTCCCGCGCTCCGTATCGTGGACTATAAATTTAAGCAGGGAAATGAGATCACCCCCGTGGATCGCAACCTTGTCCTGTCAGCCGTGCGCGGATTTCGGTTGCAACCACCGCTCTATGCCCGCATGGCCCTGCCGTCGATGCCTGCACCAACCGAAGTCCAATTGCTCTTCCTGGCTCCGCAGTGGAAGGAGCCTGTCTCTCGCTCAACGTTTGACGCGGGTCTCTGGACCAGCCACACGGGTGACATGATCCGACAGACGCTCTCCACATTGATCAAAGGCATCTTGAGCGGAGAGTTTTTTATTCTTCCCGATGGCTATTGCGACTCCTGCGAGTTTTCAGGCGTCTGCCGACGCCACGACACCACGGCCTGGTGGCGCTCGCATCGGTCGCCCCAGGCTCGAGTCTTACGCCGGTTGAGAAGACAGAAAGTACATGATGAGTGATGTACTGACACTCGCGGACTCCCAGGATCGGCTCCTGGCGGAAACCACCTGGGACCGTAATATCGTGGTGATTGCAGGAGCCGGGACCGGCAAGACCACGATCCTCGTCAATCGCATTCTCAACCTCCTCCTGAGAGAGCCAAACCCCTTGGCCATCACAGAGATCGTGGCTCTCACCTTCACTAACAAAGCCGCCACTGAAATGAAGCAGCGGCTCCGCGCGCAACTCCTTCGTTTGACCGAGCTGGCCGATGACATGATCGCCATCTTCCGGACCCGGTACCATCTCTCAGCTGAACAAGTAGGCGAACGGGCCAGGATGGCGCTTGAACAGATGGAGAAGGCCCAGATTGGGACCTTGCATAGTTTTGCCGCGCACCTCTTGCGGCTCCATCCTGTGGAGTCTGAGCTTGATCCATCATTTCAAGAGGATGACGGATCACGTTTCAAGGAATTGTTTCACTCTTTTTGGGATCGTTGGTTGGACGATGAGCTCGGATCAACCGGACCACAGCATGACCGATGGCGAGGAGTCCTGGCCGGGACCACCCTCGACGATATCCAGCAGTTTACCTTTGCCCTCGCCGGGGATTTTGTGGACCTCGATGAGCTGGAACATCAGTGCCGATCCCTCTTCCTGGAGGGCGCCTTGCGCGACTGGGTCACGGCCATGCATGGCCGTGCTGCTACTCTCCTCGCAGCGCAGGATCGACCGAAACGGCGTAAGGCGGAACAGATGCTCGCCGTCGCGCTGCAGTCGTTGGCACTTTTGTTGGAAGAAGGGCCGCAGGGGCTCGCTCGCTTATCTCAGGATGAACGGGCCGTGCTGGAGAAGGACCTGGGAAAGGCGCCTGCCGGGTGGGATGAACTTGCGTTCCAGGAGGCAGCCTCCATCATCGGGCTTGCCCAACACCTTTTCATGGTCGACCAACCATACTTTCAAGAGGTGGTGACGCTCATACGGCCCTTCCTCCATCAAGTACGTCATGGGTTTCTCAACTCTGGATGGATCTCATTCGATGGGTTGTTGGCACGGTCCAAAACCCTCTTGCGCGAGCATCCAGCCGTCCGCGCCCGGATTAAGCAGACCTATCGGGCAATCCTGGTCGATGAGTTTCAGGACACCGATCCGGTGCAGTACGAAATTATCCTCTACCTCGGTGAACGGCCAGGCAGTCATCAGACTTCGTGGCATGACGTGGACTTGGAGCCGGGCAAGTTGTTCATCGTGGGGGATCCCAAGCAATCGATCTATGCCTTCCGCCGAGCCGACATCGAAGCCTTCGAGCGAGTGGTGGAGAAAATTCAGTCGGGTGGGGGAGGCGGCTATTCCCTAGTAACGAACTTTCGTAGCGATGAGGCCGTGCTCGACGTCGTCAACAATGTCTTCGACCGGCTCTTCCAACCAACAGAACATGTTCAGCCGGCCAATGAGCGGCTGGCAGCCAGGCCTCAACGCAAACCGGAGGTCTCAGTCTTCGGGGCACAGCTTCGCCTCGTCACGCCGGGAGAGGACGACGAGGAGTTCGATGTGCAGGCTGCGACCAGGGCGGAGGCGGAAGCGTTGGCGCGTTGGCTGAAGGAGGAACTCCTCGTCGGCACGACGGTTCTGGATCGCGGGCGACGAGAAGGTCCACTTCAGCCGGGTCACATTGCCTTGATCTTCAGAAAGTTGACTCAGGCGCAGGTCTATCTGGATGCCCTCCGCCGCTACGACATCACCTATATTACTGATGGGGAGAAGCATTTTTATCGTCGGCAGGAAATCATCGATTTGGTCAACCTCCTCCGGGTCATCGACAACCCGCATGATACGATTGCCCTGGTCGGAATCTTACGCTCACCCCTGGGCGGCACGGCGGATCGGGATCTGCTGGCCCTTCAGCAGAGAGAGGGATTGAACTATCAGGAGCGGGATCGGCTCTCTGCCTGGAACCATCCACAAGCAGGAATCGTGAGGCGGCTCTATGAGCGATTGGCCGAGCTGCATCAGCTCGCTCCCTTGCGACCTGTACCTGACGCCATTGATCTGATCTTCGCTAGATTGCCCGTCCTGGAGTTGGCCGCCGTGTCTCTCCATGGCGAGCAAGCCGTGGCCAATCTGCGGAAGATCAGGGAGATGGCCGAAGCACTGGCTGATCGCCCCCATCTCACGTTGACCGGGTTCGCTAACTTAATGATGGCCAGGCTGTCGGAACAGCCTGATGAGGCGGAAAGCGCCCTGGCTGAAGAATCACTAGACGCCGTCCGTGTACTGACTATCCATAAAGCCAAAGGATTGGAATTTCCCGTGGTCATCCTTCCCGGCCTGCACCAGGGGTCCAAGATTCCTCGCAAGGGGCCATCCATCCATCATGATTGGTCGAGCCGCTGTTATAGCCTGCAGATGGGAGGCCGCTCGAATCTCGGAGCCGTACTCGTGGACATGAAGATGGCGGCGCGGGAAGAGGCGGAACAGCGGCGACTCCTCTATGTCGGTATGACCAGGGCACGCGATCTACTCGTCCTGTCCGGTGGGCAGACCACCAAACCGGGACATGATTCCGTCCTCTCTCTGCTCGCAGAAGCAATTGAAGACGGGGGAGCCCCTTCGACTTCTGACCAGATCTGCATCGGAACAAGCCGGCTCACGCGTGTCATCACGCCGTCCACGGTGGCAGCGAGACGGCGCCGACAGGAGCCCCTATCCACGATAGCCCCTGGACCGGCCCTTGGTCCCATTCTCATTCGCCGCCAGTCGCGGCTGGTTGAGTGGGAGCAGCGTCGTACGACACCGCGACGACTGACCCCTACGGGGATCGCAACAGGCAGGCCAGAGGCCGTTCTCCCTCGTACTGTGACAGGGCGCGACGCCGATTTGGCTCGGCTGGTGGGAGTTTGTGCCCATGCGGTGCTCGAACAGTGGGACTTTAACAGGCCTCGCGCTGAAATTTGCACTATCATCAAGCAGGCCTGTCGGCGGTACGTGGCACAGGATCACCCGCAATTGATGGACAACGTCACGGGGGATCTCACTATGCTCTTTGAGAACTTCCTTTCCTCCGAGCCGTACAGGAGACTGCAACGTGCGACGATGCTCGGGCGAGAGGTCCCGTTCGTCATGCCCTTGGGGGAAGGCCAGATCATGGAAGGGGTGATCGACTTGATTTACCGGCTTGACGACCGGGTCTGGATTGCCGACTATAAGACGGATGATGTGGCAGCTGGGGACGCACAGACCAGGGCCTATCACTACCGGTCCCAAGCGGAGAGTTATTCACGAGCCGTCGCGAGTGCGTTAGGATTGCCGTCTCTCGCGTTTCAGTTTATCTTTTTAAGGCCAGGCGTTGCCGTTGATGTCTAGCAGGCCGTTATTTGGTTTGTTTGGTTTGTCTCGTTTGTTTGGTTGAACGAAACTAACCAGATGGACCAAATCAACCAAATAAACAAAACAAACCAAATAGACCAGCTAAACGTCCAATGATTGTCTCACCGGAAGAATTCGACAGGTGGATACAGGAGGCGCTTGCCGAACTACCGCCGCGTTTTGCAAGGCTGGCGCAGGAGGTGTCTATTGTCGTCGAAGAGGAGCCTTCGGCCGATATTCTACGGGATCTTGAATTGGAATCAGAAGACGATCTGCTGGGTCTGTATCAAGGCGTCCCGATTGATCAGACATCGTTCTTCCAGCCTGCCGGCGAGCTGCCCGCCCGTATCTCCATCTATCGAGGCCCAATCCTGCGTCTCTGCCGGACAAAGGCCGAAGTCATTCACGAGGTCCGCGACACGGTAGTCCATGAACTCGGACACCATGTCGGGTTGGATGACGAGGAGATGCCGTACTAACCTTCTGGTTGGTCTGGTCTGGTCTGTTTCGTTTCTTTGGTTTGTTTGGTTTATCTAGTTGTTTGGTTGAACCAGACTAATCGGTTGAACCAGATGAACCAAATAGATAAGACAAACCAAATAACGGGCTTCGTCTGAATCCAATTGGATTCTACGGTAATCAAAATAGATTCAGTTGAGACCGTGCTGTCATCTTCTGCACCTTCGTATTTCCCTTCGACATCGTGAAAACTTAGGAGCCTGTCCAACATTGATCGTTCTACTACGGCGAACGATCCGCAGCCATCTGCGTCGTTCTCGGCCCGAAAAAATCCTCAATGTATTCCAGCGAATACACCTCCGGTTTTTCCAGGCCTTGCGCCGCTCATCTGGCGCCCCTCTTTCGCCTCGTCACGAAGACAATATCGGACAGGCTCCTGCCAATTTTGAAGTAATCACGAAGAATTTCTCGACGCCGGCTGCGCAAGCCGCTGGCACATCGATTGCTCCATCCCTCGCAGGATGCTCAAAAAGGCCGTCCAGCAAGGCCGCAGCGAGCGAAGAGGCGAAGGCGTACGCTTCGGTACGTTGAGCTTCTAAGCGACGCGAGAACGCCGCTGGCGGACTTTTTCAGCATCCTGATACGGCGGACGCGCAGTCGACCTATAGTCATTGGGCTCACGTGTGAGCACTCACTGGCGAGGATTCAGGCCTGAGAACTCAATGGCGACGTGATTCTGGAGCATACCCAACCAGAACCTCCTCCTGGTTGGCAATCTCCTGATGGACTGAGCGTGAACGCCACGGGAGCCCTGGCTCTGCTATCCCCGGAGCTGCGGCTCCCTCCCTAAAAATGGTTGAGCTGGTTTGTCTGGTTTCTTTGGTTTGTTTGGTTTTTTGATTGAATGAAACTAACCAGATGAACCAAATAAACAAAACAAACCAAACAAACAAGATGCCTAGCCGTCGCAGCCAAGCAAGGATCATGCCCCAAGGTCTTGTGGGTGACGCGTCGTTCGTCCGGGACTGGAGTTTCGAGTTTCAGGTTCCAAGTTTCAAGTACGACCCCGGAATTTCAGCAATCCGAAACGAACAACTTGAAACCAGAAACATGAAACTAGAAACTCGAAGAGTCCGAGCTTATCCGTATTACCCGAATGGGCTATTGCTAAAAATGCCGTACAGGTTTTTAGAGGCTGCCAGTTGCGTGCATGTAGCAGGGCGTGTGGCTGGTTTCTCTCACTGGGTCTTCAACGGAGCCGGCCATGAATGGTAACTCAGGCTTCCAAGCAAATCGGTCTTCCACTTCCCCATCACCATCGTCTCGCTTCCTGCACGAGCAACGGCATCAATTCGGAGAAGGCGTCTGGCACATTTCTCATGCTCTGACACCGTTTTCTGTTCGCGTCAGTCCTGTGGCACGCGTTGCGTCACAGCCAAGTCAGCTTGTGCGCCCTTACAACACCATGAAATTTGTGGGGATCCATCAATTCCTGACTCCATTTTCATTCCGGAAGGCTTCCGCTCACAACCACATATGGAGGGTCAAAGTCACCGAACAGGCCATTTGCTGGTCTGGTCGAGATTCTTATGTTGCCGCCTCCGCTCTTCTGTGTGCTCAAACGATAGTAGACATAAGTCTCGCCAGATGTTCCTTTCAACAGGTTCCAGTCGCTGGCGTCAGGCTGCCAGGTCGTGTGACAGCCTGAGGAGGACGTATTGGAAACGGTCTTCCAGACTCCAATTGAGGGCCCGCTGGCCGGAGTACTTGTCCTTCTATTCGCAGGAGTAAAGTTTATATCGTTGGCAATCTCGACCTCAAAAGCCGTGTTGCAGAGGGAAGGTGAAGCGTTCGATACGGGTTTTGCTCCACCGTTTACTTTGAACTTATAGAGTGGACCAGTCCAAATGTGGAACGTAGGGGGACTGCCGCTACGGGCAAGATAATCCTTCCCAGGCTCCACATCGATCACCGCATCAGCGCCGCTCTCGCAGGGGCTCCCGGCTGGAGTGGTCATATTGCCGTCGAGGCAAGCCCAACGGATCATAAAGATGCCGGCCCGCGCGAACCCGGACACAACCTTATTGACTGTGGATTCCCCTGGATTAAGGGATCCGGCCCACCAGCGGCTTGCAAGCTTGACCTCTATCTCAACCAGATAGCGGTAAATCTCGCGATCGGAATAAGGTGCTGACAGGGCCGGCTGACCTAGCCAACCAGTCGTGGCAAGGGTTTGCACAAATCGAACTAGATAAAGTATGGCGCCCGCAGCTGGTTCACGCTTCTTGAGGCCCTCCCGCACCGCCCAGAGAGCAGCCGCAGCAATTTGCATATCGGAGTATTCGTCCCGCTGACCAGCCTTCCGATGCTCGGGAAAGTGATCCTGAGGATCGTTCGGATCGAAAGTCATCCCGACCTCTGACAATCGTGGAAAATCACCACCCTCATCATGCGGTTGGTGATTTACAGGAGGAGGACCAGATCCTTGGTATTTGCAGTCGTGACTAAAATTTGTTCCCCCACGGTTTTTCCCCAACCATCCTCCAACGCAGTTCGTATCTTCAAGAACCTGGCTCCAGGCATCGGCAAAATCATGAAACAATTCGCTTCGATATGGCATAGGACAAGGATCCTGCGGCTGGCCACTCTCTAGCGACGGTCCCAGGCACCATGAAGGTGGGCGCTCGCCCTCTGGTTGAACGAGATCCTCAGGCAATCCATATTGGTATAATGTAAACGCATGACCGAACTCATGCGCGACGACGGTATGGTCATGTGCGGGATTAAGATCGCCTATATCCGGACAACTTGAAAGCTTGTAGCCTTCACAGAGCCCAAAATAGAACCCCGAGTTCGAGTAATATGCGTTACAGCCCTCTTGATCCATATCCATTACGACCGTTCGTTCCCTTCGTGGGAATGATAGCACCGGGCCGGCACTATTAAAGGTCGTATGGTACCTGCTTATCGTGGCCATCAGGTCAACTTGCGCAAACTCTTTATTGCCAGACTCGCACGCGACAGACTGAATCGTCGGGTTTTGGCTGAATGAAGCTTCGTCGAATTCCATTGAAGACTGTGCTACCTCACTATCGTTGTAGTTGTCATCGCCTTTCCGATCCAATCTGCTGAAAGTGTGGGATAGCATCAGTTTAAATTTGCCCCCGGCAGGAGGATCATCGATGTTGAATTCTACTGACTCCGTTGCCGGCAGACTGCTTGGATCGCGGTTGAACGCCTTGCCCGTTGCCGATCCCATCGCCGGCACCAATTGAAGAATCTTCCCTGTGCCCGCATCCAGCCATAAATAGAACGTTCCTTTCATGCCGAGGAAATCCGCCAGCAGCGCCGTTCGGTAGGCGTACTTGAACGCCGGTCGGCTCTCATGTCCTCCAGTCCCGCCATACGGGAGCAGCAACAGCTCAACCGGAGACAACAGTTTTTCGGACACAGAGCGGATCCCCTTAATCTTCGCCAGAGCTTTCCTCGCAGCAGGGAGCACCGCGTCAGGTCTGATCGAGATTACGTTGGTCACAGCCATATCGTCATTGATGACGCGCCCTGTTACGAACAAACCGCTCTCCCCTTTCCGTCCTTCGACACGAATGCCGGTATGTTCAAGGGGCACCTTTATAGGAACGTCAGGAACCTTCAGATGCTCTGATGCCTTGACTTCACGTTCCTGGGTGAAAAAATACTCCACCGCGACACGTTCCAGAGCCTTCTTAAACTGGCCTACCGTCATGCCGATTCTGGTCTTGAAGGACGCATCGGCCTCCGAAGTCTTGTTCGATGGTTCGCTCAACAACTTGCAGGATTGTCGGGCCTTCTCATCGTTCTGAATCCACCACCGACGACAGATGATCTTGGCTAGCGAATCGAGATCTGCCTGGGGCAATTCCCTACCCTGGTAGCTAGTATCGAATAGCCGAAACCTAGTAGCTGGCTTGTTGAACCCCATGGCGGACAGGAAGGGGATAACAGCCTTCTTAAATACTTCATTTGCGGGCCCTAAGCTCGCTTCAGTTCTGCTTAGGACGAAGAAAAACCCATCTCCGTCGAATTGAGGGAACCTATCGATCAACTTAGAGGACAGCAAATTGGGTGGGACAGCGATCGGCTTCTCCGGGATCGCTGGAGGCCTGATTCTCGGGGGTTCAACATTCTTGGGAGGCTGAAGAGCCCGAGTTACGGCAGCGGTAGAACCAGCGAGGTCTGGCTGCAAGGGATCCTGTAATGGTCGGGAAGACGCAGGCAGAGAAAAACTACAAGCCAATCCCACCGTCACGAGGGCAATCTTCAGCGGATACAGCCTGCGCAGGAAGGTAGCCACAGCAAAACCTCCCCAGTCTGGCGAAATTAGAGGTTAGTTACTAGGAGCAATAATTGCGAGCGCCGGTACCCTACGCCGTCTGCAGGAACCTGTCAATTCATTCACCTCTCCCTCTTTAAGAAGGGGAAAAACGGAATGGGTCTTCGAATACTTCACACTGCAGCGACAAATTCACAGAATGGGTAAGAACCTTCGCAATAATGCGGGTACGATGCCTTGCTTCAAGGATTAATACACGCAGTTCATCACTGCGAACAGCAAGACTGGCACTAGAGTTGCTTGCTTCTCGTGATATGACCAATGACATATTGCTTGCAATAAACTATCCTACTTTTCGATAATGCATCCTCGTCACTCGATCTACTCATACAATTTCGCCATGCATAGACAGCCCTATGCCTTATGAGCATTTTGGTGATCTTGCCCTTCAAGCAGGAAAAACAAACCCCGCTAACGGTTTCCAAACCTACAACGAAGGAGAAAAGAATATGCCAGTCAGCATTGTGATCAACGGAATAGCTGTCCCCGGCGCTAATTGTTCGACCAGTGGGAACACGACGACGTGCCTTATCGCCGGCACGTATGGGAACGTAGAGGTAACCAGCCATCCAAGCGGAACGACAGCTAAGGTAGTCGCAGTGTATGATGCAACCCTGCCTGTTCTCCAATTGCTTAATGCAAAGTTCCGCGCAACGGCCAACGCCGTCAATGGATCGGTGACCTTCGAGGCGACGTCGATGGCGGGGAGAAACGGACCGAAGATGCAGAGAGTGGCGGGTGGTTGGCTCGGACGCATAGAGGGCACCTCAGCTCCCTATACCAGCCCCACAAACCGTGGCCAGTTTATCGTGGATGGCGTTGTGATCAGTTCCTCGACGACTCCCAACGCCGAGTCGATCGATGGCATCTCCTCCGGAGGGGATACGAGTGGATCATCGAAAGTGGTTTTGAGCACCGCATGGGCCGCTGGTGAAATTAAGGATACGACCTTCACCAAGACTGAAACCATGGGGTCCTTGAACGGCTCGCGGACACTCAAAGGGGAGTTTACCTTTTACCTTCCCCTCACAAACGATTACCTTCGTCTCACCAAAGTCAACGTGGAGACGAAGGACCCATTTAGAAGAGAGGATGATCCTGCACTTCTGGGCTACACCGACCTATGGGATGACGACACAGGACGTTGTAAGCATAAACCGGCTAAAACGGGTAAAAAGGGAAAGAGCCAAAGAAAAAGTATTCGGGTAAGGACTGCCCCCAAACTGGGCAAGAAACGCTAATGATGTCCGAAGCTCTGTATGACTATATGCATGGGAACAACTGGATCAAGGAAGTATTCGCACACCATTTTCTGATTCAGTGAAGACGGGGCTACCTTTGAGATAGGTTCAGGTGGATCGAATCTGATACGGCCTGTACCAGATTCGATCCACCTCTCTCAGCCATACGACCAAACACTGTTCATGCAGTAAGTACAGAATAAGACGAATAGCCACTCCCAGTCACATTGTCAGCCTCTGCGTCTTCGCAGAAGCTGGTGGATGAGCATCAGGCACGGCGGTTGCGTTTCACCGAAACGAGGGCGCAGTATAGGCTCTCCCGTTGCCTGGTCTGGGAGGATTCATCATGGCAACACGGCTCGTGCTTCTGGGCAGTTCCCGTCTCTGTCGCTCCCTCGTCATTCCGTTCATCGTCGCCCTCAGTTTCCTGCTCCTAGCCAGCACAACATACGCCCAAGTCATTCAATCAATCGGCACTGGAAGTCTCGGCACGCAGGTGCAGTTTATGAATAACGTCTACGAAATCACCCAAGGCACGCAGGCCGGCTCGAATCTCTTCCACAGCTTCGGCGATTTCAACCTCACTGCGGCGGAAACCGCTCGTTTTCAAACCACCACGGGCATTCCCGACGCCACGATTGGCAACATTCTCGGCCGCGTCACCGGCGGCAATCCCTCCAGCATCTTCGGTACCATCGACAGCATCAGCTACTATCCGGGTGCCCACCTCTTTTTCATGAATCCCAACGGCATCATCTTCGGACCTAATGCCATCATCAACGTCGGCGGCATGGCACACTTTACAACGGCAGATTATCTCCGCTTGAATGACGCTGTTAGGTTTGAGGCGATCCCCGGAGCCCAAGATGCACTGCTCAGTACTGCCTCCGTGGATGCATTCGGCTTCTTAGGTTCGAATCCTGCCGCCATTACTGTGCAAGGCAGTCAACTCGTCCTGGCGAACGGGACCGGCCTCTCGCTCGTTGGCGGAAACGTTTCCATCGGTGCCGACCCCGAGACAGCCACCCCTGCCTTCATCTCAGCTCCCAGTGGAAAGATCGACCTCGTGAGTGTGGCGTCTCCGGGGGAAATACTGTATCCCAGCCTCCAGACTGGTCCGAATATCAACGGACAGACCTTCACGGCAACAGGCACCGTCTCAATTTCCGACTTCTCGTTTCTCGATGTCAGCGGGATCCCCGGGGAAGGGAATGAAGCCGGTGGGGCCGTCCGTATCAGAGGTGGCCAGTTTGTGATGGACAACATATCAGTGATCCAAAATATGACAATGGGAGATATCGCAGGGGAGAATCCGGGCATCAGCATCGTGGTCGATCATGACATCCGGCTAAGTAGTCTGAGCATCATCTCGGTTGGGACAGGCGCAGGTCTCGGTCGATCCGGCAATCTCGATGTCAGCGCAGAGAATATTGAGATTCTTAGTGGCTCCTTCCTGACCTCTACCAGCGGCGGCCCCGCAGCTCCCGGAGATCTTACCATTACAGCGACTAAGTCTCTGACCGTATCAGGACTCGACCCCTTCGTTGGAACAGAACCCAGCAACATCTCCACTACCGCACAATCCAGTGTGGAAGGAGGAAATATTACCATCGACTTTGCTGGGTCCACGCTGTCGGTTCAGAATAACGCTATAATCGGCACCTCTTCAAACACCACCGGCCGTGCCGGCAACATCACGCTTAATTCGGATGTTCTAAATATCACCAATGG
>Ga0247727_10010624_pt1 | contig 16268 bp, 8 predicted proteins | sample WisWelCaveWW1625_FD_202498 | JGI IMG/M metagenome (GOLD analysis project Ga0247727, IMG submission 202498) | Biofilm microbial communities from Wishing Well Cave, Virginia, United States - WW16-25 | ecosystem: Environmental > Aquatic > Deep subsurface > Groundwater > Cave microbial mat | place... | reverse complement strand
GCCGCCGTACCGGCTCGAGGACAACGAAGCGACCTGGCTGGACAAATCCGACATTGTCTTCATCGATCCGGTGGGCACCGGCTACAGCCGGGCAAAGAATGCCGAGACGGGCCGGAAGTTCTGGGGCGTGCGCGGCGACATTGAATCGGTCGGCCAGTTCATCCGGATGTTCCTATCGCGATTCGACCGCTGGGGCTCGCCGCTGTTTGTCGCCGGCGAGAGCTACGGAACCACGCGTGCCGCCGGCCTGAGCCAATACCTGGCCGACCATGGGGTGGCGCTCAACGGCGTAATCCTCGTCTCGGCCATCCTCAACTTCCAGACGACGCGCTTCGCGCCGGGAAACGACCTCCCGTACGCCCTGTACCTGCCCACCTACACGGCGACCGCCTGGTACCACAAGAAACTCCCGGCGGATTTGCAGAAGGACCTCCGCAAGGCGGTCGATGAGGCGCGCAAGTTCGCCTCCGGCCCCTATGTCCAGATCCTGCACCAGGGCGACCAGCTCAGCGAGGCGCAGCGCAACGCGGCCATCGATACGCTGGCGCGGCTGACCGGTCTCGGTAAGCCCTATCTGAAGCTCGCCAACCTGAGGCCGGAGATCCAGCGTTTCTGCAAGGAGCTGATGCGCGCCGAGGGTCGCACCGTCGGCCGGCTCGACAGCCGGTTGACCGGCATCGCGCCGCCGGATACGGCCGAGCAGCCCGAGTTCGACCCGTCGATGGCCGCAATCCGCCCGCCGTATACGTCGCTGATGAACGCCTACGCCCGGACCGAGCTCCGTTTCGAGACCGATCGCGAGTATTACGCGCTCGGCGGCGGCATCCAATCTCCCTGGACATTCGATCTGGCGGGCGGCCAAGGGTACGCCGACACCAGCGTCAGCCTCAAGAATGCACTGGCGAAGAACCCGCACATGAAAGTGCTGATCGCCTGGGGCTACTACGATCTGGCCACGCCGTTCCACGCCGTCGAGTACACCATCGGCCACCTCGGCCTCGACCCGCAGCTCAGGAACAACATCCGCTGGGCCGAATACGAGGCCGGCCACATGATGTATATCCACGTGCCTTCGCTCCGGAAGCTGAAGAAGGACGTCGAGGAATTTTACGATTTCGCGGCGGCCCCGAAATCGTGGTAGCGCGGGCTTTCCCCGGGTGACCGAAACCTGAAACGCCCACCCGCGTATCATTACGGGAGTGCGGGCGTTCCTTGTCACCTTGCTCTTGAGCGCCACAGGCGCCGCTCAATCCGAGTACGAGGCCTTGCGCCGGCAGGGACGCCTGGCGCTGGAGCGCGGCAGTTACGCCGAAGCCGAAACCGCCTTGAAAGCCGCGCTGGATCGTTCGGCCGAGTTGGGCGGCGAGGACCGGCGCCGTCTGGCGAGCCTTCACGCCGACCTGGCGACGGAATTGACCGGCCTGGCCCGCTTCTACATGTCGCAAAAGCGGTGGCTGGTGGCCGAGCCTCACCTCGGGCGCGCGTTAGCCATTCTCGAGTGGAACTTCGGTCTCCAGGACGCCAGGCTCCTGCCGGCGCTCGACCCGCTGGCCGCGGTCGAGCTCGAGTTGATGAAGCTGGCCGATGCCGAGACCGTGGTCCGTCGCGCTTTGTCGATTCGCGAGCGAACCTCCGGACCCATGCACGTCGACGTTGCCTCGACGCTCGACAGCCTGGCGGTGATCCTCTACAAGCAGAAGCGCTACCCCGACGCCGAAGCCGCCTCCGCGCGGTCGCTCGTCGTCTGGAAGAGCGTGCTGAGCGAAGAGCATCCGCTGCTGGCCATCAGTTTCGATAACCTCGCCGTCGCCCAGGCGGCCCAGAACAACCACCAGGACGCGGCCGGGAACTACCGACAGGCGCTCGCGATTCGCGAAGCCGGCGCGCTCAGAAGCATTCACAACCTCGCCATTGTCGCCTCCGCCCAGGGGAGACCGAGGCCGAGTCTCTGTATTCCGCCGGCCTGGGGATTCTCGACCGGCTGCCCGCCGGCAAGCTCGAGCAGCGCCTGGAGCCGCGCATCCGAACGGATTTCGAAGGCGGGCGCCTGGGACTCATCGAGCGCGTGACGGCAACGCACTTCCGTTGTCACGTCGCCGGCGAAACCGATCAGGAGAAACGCAACCGGCAGGCCAACTGGTATTACTTCCGGGTGGACAATGCGTCCGGGCGCGAGGTGGTCGTCGACTTGGTCGATCTTCCGGGCGAGTACAACTACAAGCCCAACCGCGGCGCGGTCACGCGCGATACGGTTCCGGTCTACAGCCTCGATCAGAAAGTCTGGAAACACTTCGATTCCGTCGACTACGACGACCAGACGCCGCGTCTGCGGCTCCGGTTCACGCCGCAGGCCGCCTCGATGTGGATTGCGCACGTGGCGCCGTACACGGCCGACCACCTCGCCCGGCTGCTGGGCGAGTTCCGCCGGCATCCGCACCTGGAGCGGGCGGTGATCGGCAAGACGGTCGAGGGGCGCGAGCTGTTGCTGCTCACGGTGACGAACCCGGCGGCGGCGCCCAAAGACAAGCGCGTGGTCTGGCTGATGTTCCGCCAGCACAGTTGGGAAGCGGGCAGCTCGTGGGCCGCCGACGGAGCATTGCGCTTCCTGCTTTCCGCCGAACCGGAGGCCGCCCGCCTCCGCGACTCGACGATCGTCAAGATTCTTCCGATGTGCGACCCGGATGGCGTGGCCCGCGGCGGCGTACGCTTCAACTTCCACGGCTACGACTTGAATCGCAACTGGGATTCGTTGGACGCGAAACGAATGCCGGAGATCGCCGCCGAGCGGAAGGCCGTGCTCGATTGGGTGGACGCCGGCAACCGGCTCGACATCTTCCTCACGCTGCACAATACGGAGACCAGCGAATACCTGGACGGCCCCCCGGATCCGGAAGGCCGGCACGACGCCTTGCGCGACCGGCTGTTCCGGCTGCTGGTCGATGCCACCGCGTTCGACCCGAGCCGGCCGCCGCGCCGCGAGGATCCGACCAGCACGCCGGGGCGTCGCGGACGGATGAACGTCGTCCAAGGTCTGTGGCACGACCGCAAGCTGCCCGCGTTTCTGATCAAGCAGCGTATCGCGTTCCACCGCAAGCTCGGGCGCTTGCCCGGCGTCGAGGATCGCCAGAAGTTCGGCGCGGACCTGGTGCGGGCGCTGTGGCGGGCGGTGGCGTGGTGACGCCGGCCGCTCGTTATTCTCCCCGCGGACCCTGTGGAATCGGGTCCGGCGGCCGCGAGACTTTGCCCCGCTTGGCCTCTTCGAGAACGATGTTGTTGGTCGCCAGCGTCTGGCCGGTGACCCGGTCGAGGTCGACCCGCGCCTTGGCGTAGGCGGCCAGCGAGGCGACTTCGGCCGACTGCGCCTGCGCCAGATCCCGCTGGTACTGGATCACGAAGAAGACGGTCGAAGCGCCGAGCGCGTATTTCTTCTGCTCGGCGTCGAGCGTCTGCTCTTGCAGGACACGCTCCTTCAGCGAAGCTTCATAACGGGCTCGCGTCTGCTGCAAAGCGATCATCGCGTTCTGCACATCGACGCGGACCTGGTTGACCTGCTGCTGCTGGCGCAGCTCGGATTGCCGCAGCGTGAGCTGGTCGCGAACCATGTCGGCCTGGGCCGAGCGGTTTTTCAGAGGGATGTTGAGCTGGAAGCCGACCGCGTAGTCCGGGAAGTTCCGCCGGAGAAGCTGCTCGAGAACCGAGCCGTAGCTGCCGACAAAGAAGGGGTCGACCTGGCGGGGAATATCCTGGCCGCGCAGCTTCAGACTATTGACGTTGCCCGCCAGCCCGCTGTTCTGGAGCGAGACCTGGAAATCGAGCGACGGGAGCAACTGGCTCCGGCTGCCCTGCAAACCGATCTTCACGTTCTCGATGCTGATGCGCGTCTGCTCGATATCCGGCCGGCTCTTCATCGCCAGATTGACCAGGTCCTGGATGGGCTGGATCGCTTCCCGCTCCGGAACCCGGATGCGATCGGTCGCGACGATGCTCGCGTCGGCGAGCGCCGGGCTGGCCGCGCCGATGCGGCTCAGCGCGTTCTTGATGATCGTCTCCTGCTGAAGCAGTTGGGTTTCGGAATTGGTCAGCTCCTGCTGGCGGCGCGCCACCTGCGCTTCGGCGCTGACGATCTCGATCGGGGCGAGAGTCCCGATCTCGACCTGCTTCTTGTTGTCGTTGTAGAGCTTTTCGGCCAGCGCCAGCGCCTGGCGTTTCACCTCGACGTCGGCGTTGAAGGTGACCAGGTCCCAATAGAGGTTCACGATGGCCGACACGGTGGTCATGACCTGCTGCTGGAAGACGAGATCGGAGACGCGAATGTCGTTTTTGGCGACGCGAATGTTCCGGTTGTTGACCGCGCGGCCGAAGCCTTGCAGCAGCCGCTGCGTGATCTCGAGCTGGAAGTTCGCCTGGCGCGCCGGATTGATGTCGCTCAACGGATTGTTGCTCTTGAAGAAATCGCTATTCCAGCCGAAGCTGGCGGTGGTGCCGGTCAGAAAACCTTTCTGGATGCCATAGTTGAGCGTGTGCGAATTGAACGTGAGCGCGTTCAGACCCGTGGTGATCGTATTGGACTGCGGCCGCGTGCGGTGTCCCCAATTGTAAGCGGTGAACATCACCGGATCGAGGTTGGGCAACGCCGCCCCGGTGGTCGTAATGACGGTTCCGCCGACCCCGGCCGCTTCGCCGCCCCCTCCCCCGCCGCCGCGGCCCTGGCCGGTGGCGCCGCCGACCGCCTGCGCCTGCGCGCTCGACGGGCCTTGCTGAACGGTCGTCGGAACACCGCGAAGCAGACCGCCGGCCTGGGCGCGCAGCAGGTCGACCTGAGCGATCATGGGCCCGTATCGCGACAGTTCGACGTCGAGGTTATTCTCGAGCGCCAGCGCGATCGCGTCCTCGAGCGACAGGTAGATCTTGCCGCCGCGGAGCAGCGACTCGAGGCGATTCGAGTTCTCCAGATTGATCGGCGCCACCGTCTGCGGCATGTAGGGCCGGGTGAACCGCGAGAAAAAGCCGGTGTCGGCGGAAGACGTAACCGATGTGCTCTGCTGGGCCGGTTGGGCCGGCAACCGAGCGGCCGCGATTAGCGGAAGACACGCAGTCGCGAGCAGCCGCCTGAGGACGAAAATGGTTTGGTTCGATCGATCTTTAGACATGATTGCTTGCTCCTTCTAGGGAACTCGCCCGCACAACGGAGCCTGGCGCGGCGGGACAGCGCGAGTTCCTCGCTGGTATGGAGGGCCGCGCCGGCCCTGTGCGGGCTGTGGAAGGAATCCAGAGGCCACGGATTGCCAGACGCGCCGAAATAACGTCTTGTTCCCTGAATTTTCAATGGTATAGTATCCGCTGCGGGCGGAGCAACCGGCGGCTCTACGCACACGCCGCTCAAGGAGAATCCGAGCGCGCCCCCTCGATCCATTCCGGTGGCGAGACGAATCCCTCCGGTGCCGCCGCCGAGAACCGCACCCCATCGGCGGGATGGAGCGCCTGCCACCGCCCGAGCTGGCGAATCATCCGGCGGACGCGTTCGGGGTGCTGCCGGCTGAGATCGCTCGACTCAAACGGATCGCGGTCGATCCGGAAGAGCGCGTCGTTGACTTCGCCACCCCCCGACCGGCTTTCGCGCACCAGCTTCCAGTCCCCGTCCCGCACCGCCAGGAAAGTCGCGGCGCCCGTTTCGACGCCCCAAAAGAGCGGCTCACGAGACACGGTCTTTGACCGGCGGATGGCGGGCCACAGGTTGCGGCCGTCGAAGCGGAGACGGTTGCGCGGGGTGACTCCTGAGGCGGCGGCGAGCGTCGGAAACAGGTCGGTCACGCTCATCACCTGGTGACTCTGGCGACCCGCCGGAAGATGACCGGGCCAGCGCATGATGGCCGGTACGCGGATTCCGCCTTCGAACGTGGTCGCCTTCTGGCCGCGCAGCGGCGTATTGCGCGCGCCGAAGCCGGTGGGCCCGCCGTTATCGCTGAGGAAAGCGACGAGAGTGTTTTCCCCCATGCCGTGCTCGTCGAGGGCTCCGAGCACCCGCCCGATCGAGCCGTCGAGGGCGTCGACCATCGCCGCGAACGTGCGACGCCGCGGGTCGGCGATGTGCGCGTACTTTTCGAGCGACTCGGGCGGCGCCTGCAAGGGGCTATGCGGCGCGTTGAACGGCATGTACAGCAACATCGGCCGCGCGCGGTCTCGCGATTCGATGAGCCGCGCCGCCTCGCGCGCCAGCAGTTCGGTCGAGTAGCCTTCCTCGCGCACGCTCTTGCCATTGCGGTGCCAGTCGAGGCCGCCATCGCGCACGTGAGTGAAATAGTCGATCGCGCCGTTGACGTGGCCGTAAGCGTGATCGAAGCCGCGCGCGTTCGGCAGGAATGCTCGCCGGGCGTGTCCCAGATGCCACTTGCCGAGGATCGCCGTTTGATAGCCGGCCGTCCGGAACGTCTCGGGCAGCAGGTGTTCGCCTAACGGCAGGCCGTAGCCGGAGTACGGGCGAATGACCGAATACAGAACCCCGAGGCGCATCGGCGAGCGGCCGGTCATCAGCGCCGAGCGGGTCGGCGAGCAGACCGGGAAGGAATAGAAGCGCTCGAAGCGGACCCCTGAGGAGGCCAGCTGGTCGATGTTCGGCGTGCGAATCTCGCTGCCGTGATAGCCGACGTCGGCCCATCCGAGATCGTCAGCGAGAAAGATGACGATGTTTGGCGGGCCCTTGCCGCTGCCGGCAGCGGCCGTCGCCAGAGGCAGTGAGAGGAACCGGCGGCGTTCGATCGATCCGTGGAATGCCGTTGCCATCCCGCTCAACGGTCCTCCGTAGGCCAGTATACGCCGGTCAGCCCTATCACTCAAAGCCACCCGCCCGCCCCAGCCTATTTCCTGACGGGCCCTACTCCGATGAGATGGGAGAAGACCATCTGACGATGAACAAACACGAGTCGAGCGATGGCGCGATGGATCTTCGCATACTGCTCCAAGCGCTGACGGCCTACCGCAAAGGCGATTTTACGGTGCGCCTGCCGGCGGAGTGGACCGGCGTGGCCGGCCGCGTAGCCGACGCCTTCAACGCCACTCTCGAGGTGAGCGAACAGGTTACGCGGCAACTCGAACATGTCAGCCGCGGGATGGGCGTGGAAGGCCGGCTTAGCGCGCGGGCGTCGGCGGGCGGTGCCGAGGGCGCCTGGGCGGGCCAGATTGCGGCCGCCAATGCGTTGGCCGAAGAGTTGATGCGCCAGGTGAGCGAACTGGGACGCGTGATCGGCGCGGTCGCCGCCGGCGATCTCACGCAAACCATGTCGCTCGAAATCGATGGGCGGCCGCTCCGGGGCGACGCTCTTCAAACCGCCCGCGGGGTTAACGCCATGGTCGGCCAGCTCGGCCATTTTGCCGACGAGGTCCGGCGGGTGACTCACGAAGTGGGTACCGAAGGCAAGCTGGGCGTCCAAGCGCGAGTGACGGGCTTCTTCGGGGCCTGGAAGGACCTGATCGACAACGTCAACATGATGGCCGGCAACCTCACCGCCCAGGTGCGCACCATCGCCGAGGTCACCACCGCCGTCGCCATCGGCGATCTGTCCAGCAAGATCACCGTGGATGCGCGCGGCGAGATCCTGTATCTGAAAGAAACCATCAACGCGATGGTGGACCGGCTCGGCTTGTTTGCCGCCGAAGTCACCCGAGTGGCCCGCGAGGTGGGTACCGAGGGCAAGCTGGGCGGCCAGGCGAATGTGCCGGGGGCGGCCGGCACCTGGAAAGACCTGATCGACAACGTGAACCAGTTCGCCGCCAACGTCACCGACCAGGTGCACGCCATTGCCGAAGTCTCAACCGCCGTTACCAAGGGAGACCTCACGCGCTCAATCCGCGTCGAGGCCCGTGGCGAGGTGGCCGCACTCGGCAACAACGTCAATGAGATGATCCGCAATCTGCGCGAGACGACCCAGAAAAACACCGAACAGGACTGGCTGAAGACGAACCTGGCGAAGTTCACGCGGATGATGCATGGTCAGCACGACCTGGCGGCCGTTTGCCAGTTGATTCTCTCCGAGCTGGCCCCGGTCGTCTCGGCCCAACACGGCGTTCTCTACGTCGTCGAGTCAGCCTCCAGCCCCGAACCAGGCCTGAAGCTGGTGGCTGCCTACGCCTCCACGCACGGCCGGCGGCCGGGTCGGAAAATTCAACCGGGCGAGGGACTGGTTGGCCAGTGCGCCCTGGAGAAGAAAAAGATTCTGCTGACCAGCGTCCCTGCCGGCTACATCGAGATCCGCTCCGGCCTGGGCCAGGCGGCGCCGCTGAACATCGTTCTCCTGCCCATCCTGTTCGAGGGGCAGCTACGGGCCGTTGTCGAGCTGGCTTCCTTTGAACTCTTCAGTCCCATCCATCAGGCTTTCCTCGATCAGCTCACCGAGAGCATCGGCATCGTGATGAACACCCTCGATGCGAACATGCGCACCGAAGAGTTGCTCGGCCAGTCGGTGAACCTGGCCCGGCAGCTCCAGAGCCAGCAGGAAGAACTTCAACAGGCCAACGAGGAGCTCCAGGAGAAAGCGCGCCTGCTTTCGATCCAGAACCAGGAAGTCGAGCGGAAGAACGCCGAGATCGAACGAGCGCGGAGTGAACTGGAGGAAAAGGCGGGCCAGCTCGCGCTGAGCTCAAGATACAAGTCGGAATTCCTCTCCAACATGTCCCACGAGCTCAGGACGCCGCTCACCAGCCTGCTGTTGCTGTCTCAGCAGCTCGCCGAGAACTCCGAGGGCAACCTCAGGCCGCAGCAGGTCGAGTACGCGCGCGCCGTTCATGCGTCCGGCTCCGAACTGCTCAGCCTGATCAACGACATTCTGGACCTTGCCAAGATCGAATCCGGAACCGTCACCGTGCAGCCGGGCGAGGTCCTGTTCGCCGATCTGGCCCTCTATTGTGAGCGGACGTTCCGCCAGATCGCCCGGAGCAAGGGCCTGGAGTTCACTATCGGTCTCGGCCCGAGCCTTCCCCGGGCCATCCACACCGATGGCCAGCGGCTCCGGCAAGTGTTGAAGAACCTGCTGTCCAATGCTCTCAAGTTCACCGAAAAGGGCCGGGTCGTGCTCCGCATCGCGGTGGCTGCCGGAGGCTGGAGCAAGGACCACGAAGTGCTGAACCGCGCCTCCGCGGTGGTGTCGTTTGAGGTCCGTGATGCCGGCATCGGGATCGCCGCCGAAAAGCACAGGAGTATTTTCGAAGCCTTCCAGCAAGCCGACGGGACCACCAGCCGCAAGTTCGGAGGCACCGGCCTGGGTCTTTCGATCAGCCGCGAGGTGTCCCGGCTGCTCCACGCCGAGATCCGACTCTCGAGCGAGCCGGGTCTGGGCAGTACGTTCACGCTTTACTTGCCGTTGACCTGCCAGGGGCTCGAGCTGCCGGAGTCCGATCCAGCCGCCAGCCACAGAGGGACAACGGCTGCCGTGCTGCCGGCTGCCTTCGGCGCGGCTCGCGCCCCAAAACCGGCTCGCGCGGCCGCGCCCTCCGCGTTCGCGCCCTCCGAAGGCGCTGCCGATGACCGGGACCAAATCGGACCGGAGGACCGGGTCCTGATGATCGTCGAGGACGATCTCGGCCTGGCTCGAATTCTGCTCGACCAAGCCCGAAAAAAGGGGTTCAAAGGACTGCTCGCGACTGACGGGGGAAGCGCCCTGTCGCTGGCCGTCGATCAACGGCTCGATGCCGTCACGCTCGACATCGGCTTGCCGGACATGAACGGCTGGGTCGTTCTGGACTGGCTGAAACACAACCCGGATACCCGCCACATCCCCGTCCATGTCATTTCAATCGCGGAGGACCGTAACCGGGCCACTCGCTGGGGAGCCGTCCGGTTCCTGCAAAAGCCATTCAACCGGCGGGACCTGGACGGCGTGTTCGCCAGTATTCAAGGATTTCTGGACCGCCCGCGGAGGAGTCTTCTCGTCGTTGAAAGCGACCCGTCGCGCGGCCGAAAAATACTGGAGCTGCTGGACGGCGATGGGATCCAAACCGCCGCCGTGGAATCAGGTCAGTCGGCGCTTTCCCGAATCGGGGTCGAAGCGTTCGACTGCCTCGTAGTGAGCCCCGATCTTCCGGACATGTCCGCCCTCGCTCTCATCGCTCAGCTCAGGCGGCAGCCCGCGCTCCAATCAATGCCCATCATCGTCTTCGCCAACACAGAGCTCGAGCCCGAACAGAAGACCGCCCTCCTGCCACTGGCGCATGTCTCGCTCGTTGAAGGTCCGCGGTCGGACCAGGTCCTGGTCGAGAAAGTTACGCTGTTCCTTCATCAGATGGAAGCGCGGCTGCCCAAGGCCCAGCAGCGTGCGCTTGCGAACCTGCGCCAGTCCGAGCCGCGGCTGGCCGGCCGGCGCGTCCTGGTGGTGGACGATGATGTCAGAAATATCTTCGCTTTGACGGCCACCTTGGAGCGGCACGGCGTCAACGTGCTGTCAGCGGAAAATGGCGTACAAGCGCTGCGATGGCTCGGCGAGAACGCGTCCATCGAGGCTGTGTTGATGGACATCATGATGCCGGAAATGGACGGTTACGAGGCGATTCGGGCTATCCGCCAAAACCCTCGCTGGCGGGACCTGCCCGTCATCGCCGTCAGCGCCAAGGCCATGAAGGGCGACCGGGAGAAGTGCATCGAAGCGGGCGCGTCCGATTACCTGGCCAAGCCGGTCGACCCACAACTTCTCGTGTCACAGCTGCGCGTCTGGCTCGACGACGCGGCCCGGACGTGGTGATCGGCGGCGGCGACGCAGGTAGGGTCGTTGCCGTATCACTACTGTAGCCACCAGGGCAACTGCATCGAGGCGTTCATTCGGACGATAAGCATCAAGAGCCGTCATGCCCGCCAGCGAGAAAGTCAACATCCTGGTTGTGGATGACGACCCGAAAAAGCTGCTGGCCATCCAGAGCATCCTCTCGCCTCTCGAGCAGAACGTCCTGACCGCCCGCTCCGGCAGGGAGGCGTTGCGGCGACTTCTCGAGCAGGACTTCGCGGTCATCCTGCTGGACGTGCGAATGCCCGTCATGGACGGGCTGGAAACGGCCGCGCTGATTCGCCAGCGTCTGCGATCCGCGCACGTGCCGATCATCTTTGTCACCGCTAACGACAGGTCGGAGGCCGACCTTTTCCAAGGCTACTCATTGGGAGCGGTGGATTACATTTGTGCGCCCGTAGTGCCGGAGGTCCTTCAGGCCAAGGTGACCGCCTTTGTCGAGTTGTTCAAGAAGACCGAGGAGGTGAAACAGCAGGCGGCAAGCCTGGCCGAGGCGAACCACAGACTCGAGGAAACCAACCGAAAGCTGAAAGAAACTCAAATGCACCTGGTCCACTCCGAGAAGATGGCTTCGCTCGGACAACTGGTGGCCGGCGTCGCCCACGAGATCAACAACCCTCTGGGCTTCCTGGTCAATCACCTGTTCCTGGTGAGCCGGGACCTGGCGGGCCGGGAACCGTGGGAACCGTCCGCCGGGAAAGCGGATGGGAAGATGGCAAGGATCCGCGTGCGGCTGAGCGGAATGCAGACCGGCCTCGAGCGGATCCGGGACCTGGTGCTCCACCTGCGCACGTTTTCACGGCTGGACGAAGGAGAAGTCAAGGTCGTGGACGTCCCGGAAAGCATCGAGTCGGTGCTGGTGATCCTTCGCCACAAGATGGAAGGCCGCGTCGAGGTGGAAAAACACTACGGTCCGGTCCGCGAGCTGAGCTGCCTCGCCGGTCAGCTCAACCAGGTGTTCATGAATCTGCTGGCCAATGCTGTCGACGCCACCGAAGGCGGCGGCAAAATCACGATCTCAACCAGCCACGCCAACGGCCTGTTTTGCATCTCGGTTCGCGACAGCGGCAAAGGCATCCCGGAGCCGATCCGCCATCGCATCTTCGAGCCGTTCTTCACCACCAAGCCGGTGGGGCAAGGCACCGGGCTGGGGCTGGCCATCAGCTATTCCATTGTGCAAGCCCACGGCGGAGCCATTGAGGTCGTCAGTGAACAGGGCCGGGGCGCCGAGTTCGTCGTCAAGATCCCGGTCGGCCTCGCGGCAGCAAGCGGGTTGTCGGTCAGCCCGGTCGCGGCGCGGGCGCCGGAGCCTTCGCCTGGCTTCGAAAACCGTCCGTCGGCTGCCGCAACTTCAATCGCATGACGGCACAAGTCAAACCAGCGGTCCTGGTGGTGGACGATGAACCGCATATCCTCCGCTCGATCCACGACCTGCTCGAGAATGACTTTGAGGTCACCATCACGGTCGAACCCGAGTCGGCCCTGCGGCGACTCCAGCAGGAGGAAGTGGCTGTTCTGGTCTCCGATCAACGGATGCCCGGATTGACCGGCGACCGGTTTCTCGGCAAAGCCTCGGAGATCTCCCAAGCCACCCGCGTGCTGATCACCGGTTACACCGATACGGAGGCATTGATCCGCGCGGTCAACGCCGCCCAGATCTACGCCTACGTCCGCAAGCCCTGGGAACCCATGGATCTCCACCTGACCGTCTGCCGGGCCGCCCGGGATTATGACATGCGGCGCGAGCTGCGTCACGAGCGGGATCTGATGCATGCGCTGATGGACAACATCCCGGACAGTATTTTCTTCAAGGATGGAGCGGGCCGGTTTACGCGCATCAATCGCGCCCACGCCCGATTGCTCGGAATCCGATCCCCCGAAGAAGCCATTGGAAAGACCGACTTCGATTTTTTTCCTCCGGAATCCGCCGGCCGGACCTATGCCGGCGAGCAGAAGCTGCTGACCGCGTGGACACCCATCACCGACGAGGTGGAAGCGATCTCCGGAGCCGCCACCTCCGGAGCCGATGGCCCCGCCGTGTATTCGACTACGAAGGTGCCCATCCTCCGGGGTCCGGTCCGGGAGGGTCTGGTTGGCATCTCCCGGGACATCACCGTGCGCAAGCGGGCCGAAGAGACCCAGACCCGTCAAACCTCCAGCAAGTTGGCTGAACTCGAGCAATTCGCCAATAACGCCGCCCACGACCTGAAGGCGCCGCTCCGCACCCTGTCCGCCTTCACGCAGCTGTTGGCCCAGGATTATCGCGGCAACCTCGATCCCAGAGCCAACGAATACATCGACCTGGTGGCGCGCGAGGCCGCCCGCATGGGCAACCTCATCGACGGCCTGCTGGCCTATGCGCAAGCGACTAGACTACAGGAAGAACTTCAGCCCACCGAGTGCGAGGCTGTCTTTCGCGAGTCTCTCGAGAACCTGCGCCTGGCGGTGAAGCTCACCGGCGCGACGGTGACCTGCGACCCGATGCCCACCGTTGCCGCCGAGCCCCTTCAGTTGATGCGGCTGTTCCAGAACCTCCTCGACAACGCGCTCAGGTACCGGGGCGCGGAGCCGCCACGGGTGCATGTCTCGGCCTGCCGGCACGCCGCCGAGTGGGTCTTCTCGGTTTCCGACAACGGCAGCGGCATCGATGGGCAACACCTTGGACGGGTCTTCAGGATTTTCCAGCGGCTGCACGGAACCGACGACGACCAGCCCGGCGCCGGCGTGGGTTTGGCCATTTGCAAGAGGATTGTCGAGCGGCATGGCGGGCGGATCTGGGTCGAGTCGGAGCCGGCGAAAGGCTCGACGTTCTATTTCACGATTCCGGCGCAGGGAACCCAGTCATCGGAAGCGCCTCCGGCACTCCCAGGAGACAAGACATCATGATCCCAACACAACCCAAGCGAATTAACCCGGCGGAGCCGGCCCGGCCGGCGGTTCTGGTTGTGGATGACGAGCCGAACATCCTCAGCTCGCTCCGCGACCTGCTCGAGGATGAATTCCAGGTTTCCACCACCCCGGATGCCGCGGCGGCGCTCGAACGGCTTTCGCGGCAGGAGGTTGCCGTGATCCTGTCGGATCAACGCATGCCGGGATGGACCGGCGACCGGTTTCTTGGCAAAGCCGCCGAGATCTCCGAAGCCACCCGCCTGCTGATCACCGGCTACGCTGACGTGGACGCCTTGGTCCGCGCCGTCAACACCGCCCAGATCTACGCCTACGTCCGCAAGCCCTGGGAACCCGGCGAGCTCCACCGGATGGTCGGGTTGGCCGCCCGTGATTATCAACAGAGGCATGAGCTCCACCAGGCCCACGACATGCTCGAAACCCTGATGGACAACGTGCCGGACAGCATCTACTTCAAGGACGCCTCCGGCCGCTTCACCCGCATCAACCGCGCCCATGCCCGATTTCTGGGTCTGAAATCGCCCGAGGAGGCCATCGGAAAGACGGACTTCGATTTCCTGCCCCCGGAAACCGCCGGCCGCGCCTATGTCGAGGATCAGCAGATCCTCCGGTCCGGGCGCCCGATCACCGATTCGGTGGAATCCATCTTCCGGGCCGCGTTGACCGCTCTCTACTCGACCACCAAGGTGCCCATTTTCCATGGGCCGGGCCGGGTCGAAGGCATGGTGGTCATCTCCCGCGATATCACCGAGCGCAAGCAGGCCGAGGAGTCGCAGACGCGCCATACCATCCGAAAGCTGGCTTCGCTCGAGCAGTTCTCCAACACCGTCGCGCACGATCTGAAGGCCCCGCTCCGCACGTTGGCCGCGTTCACTCAGATTCTCGCCAAGGACTACCGCGGGAAGTTCGACCCTCAGGCCGACGAGTACATGGACCTGGTCGTGAACGCCGCCAAGCGCATGGGCAACCTGATCGACGGCCTGTTGGCGCACGCGCGGGCGGCACGCGAGAAAGGACAACTCGAGCCGACCGATTGCGAGGCCATCTTCCGCGAGTCTCTCGAAAACCTGCGCGTTACCGTGAAGGAATCCGCCGCGACGGTGACCTCGGACCCCTTGCCGACCATTCCCGCCGAGTCCTTGCAGCTGGTCGGTGTGTTCCAGAATCTGATCGACAATGCGATCCGCTACCGGAGCGAGGCGCCGCCCCGCGTGCACGTCTCGGCTCATCGGCAGGCCGACGGATGGCTGTTCGCGGTTCGCGATAACGGTATCGGCATCGATCCGCAGCACAGCGAACGAATCTTCGAGGTGTTCCAGCGGCTGCACGGAGAAAACGAGCGCCCTGGCACCGGCATCGGCCTGGCCATTTGCAAGCGGATTATCGAGCGCCACGGCGGGCGGATCTGGGTCGAGTCGGAGCCGGGGAAAGGGGCGACGTTCTACTTCACGATTCCGGTGACCGAGCCGCGCGCAGGATGAGCCGCCGGCGGATCGTTCCGGCCACTGCTGGTTTCGCAATGATGTAAACCGCCCCGTGCTACCCTGACCATCAGCAGGCCCTCGGTGATGGTGGGGTTCCTTCCGGAAGATTGCGCCCGCGACCCGCCGATGAGGCCGACGTGTGGCTGATGAGCCTCCAATGAGATCGCTGGCCAGGCAGCGGAGTTTGACGACCTGATGGTGCTGGAGGAGAGGGTCGAACTCTCATGCCCATTGAAGGGCGCGGGATTTTGAGTCCCGTGCGTCTGCCAGTTCCGCCACTCCAGCTTCGTCTCAGTATGCCACATTCTCAATGACTTACGCCCTATAACCGGCATGGCTGGATACGCCTTCTTCGACTCAAGGCATTCGGGGGCGCCGACGGCAACGGCTTGCCAGGGATGTGATGAACTCGCACGTTGGTATTTCCCTGAGGGCGATTCCCGCGCGCTGCTGGACGGCTCAATTCGCCGTGAAGCGGAAGTCGCTCAGCGCGATCTGATCGCGGCCGGGAACGTGGAATCCAAAGCGTCCGCCGACCAGGCCGCCGCCCGGTTTCTCCCAGCTATCGATGACGCGCCATTGCTGATTCACCAGAAAGCTCGTCGTGCAGGAGTTGCCGTTGACGGCGATCAGCACGGTGAGGGCCGCCTTGTGGTCGATCCGGTGCGGCGCTTTGAGCATCTCGGTCCGCTTGCCGTTGACAACCTCAATGCGCTTGAAGTTGTCGTTTTCCACCTGGAACAGGACGTGGTTCTTCTCGTCGCGATAGTTGAGCACCCATTCGATCCGGCGGCCGCGCTGCAACAGGATGGTGAACAGAAAATTACCCGGCGCCGGGTTCACCGGCAGGAGGGTATAATCGCCGCCGCGACGGACGACCGACGCTCCTTCCCGGGTCCATCCCGGGCTTCTTTCAAGATCGGCCAGCGCAAACGCCGGCCTGGTTTCCCTGGGGCTGGCGAGCGAGGGCCTCTCCGGTTTTCGGAGAGCGATGCTGGCGGTCGCGGTGCGGTTGGGAAACACGTGCACGGTGGCGCCGTAATCCTGGTAGCCCGGCGCCGAGCCGGTGACGGTGTAGACGCCCTCCGACAGACTCACGGTGGTTTCGGCG
>Ga0247727_10010623_pt1 | contig 16270 bp, 12 predicted proteins | sample WisWelCaveWW1625_FD_202498 | JGI IMG/M metagenome (GOLD analysis project Ga0247727, IMG submission 202498) | Biofilm microbial communities from Wishing Well Cave, Virginia, United States - WW16-25 | ecosystem: Environmental > Aquatic > Deep subsurface > Groundwater > Cave microbial mat | place... | reverse complement strand
CCAGATACGTCCGTAAAACTTTATCCTTTTCTAAAGCGGAGTACATGCATCATCTGGTCACACGCTGGTTTATTGTCGAGTACAACTTGGCGATTACTTATAATCATGTATTTTGAACCACTACCAATGAGAGATTGCCACGCCGCCAAAGAATGGCGGCTCGCAATGACGGATTATACAGAGTAAAATTACCTTATGAATTCCTCCCAACTCAAAAACGAAGGCTGGCTGTATTGGCTGGCTTTTCTTATCGCCCTCGCCTTTCGCTTCATCCAACTCGGCGCATCTCCATTAACTGATTCCGAAGCGACCCTTGCCTTGCAGGCTCTCGGCATCGCGCAGGGCGAATCACCCAGCCTCTCACCGCAACCCGCGTATATCCTCTTCACCAGCATCCTCTTTGCTGTCACTGAAAGCACAAATTTCATGGCGCGTTTCATCCCTGCCATGGCGGGAAGCGCGCTTGTGTTTGTTCCATATTTCTTTCGTGAAAAAATCAAGCCCCGCCCCGCGTTGATATTGGCTTTCCTCTTCGCCTTCGACCCCGGACTCGTCGCGCTGTCACGCCTGGCAAGCGGGACAATCCTGGCGGTGACATTTCTGCTATTCGCATCGGGCATGTGGATCCATCGCCGCCTCATCCCCGCCGGAATCTTTGCCGGTCTCGCCCTCCTCTCCGGCCCCTCCCTCTGGGCTGGCTTGCTGACTCTCGGACTCACGTGGATATTCCTCAAAGGGATGGGAGCAGACCGAAGACCGCAGACAGCAGACCAAACAGTCTCCAGTCTCCAGTCTCCAATCCCTAATTCTCCAATCTCTAATTCTCTAGTCTCTGATTCTCCTATAACCGAACTTCGCCCCGCCCTCTTTGCCCTCCTTTCCACCCTCCTCCTCGGCGGTACCCTCTTCTTCATTGCGCCAAACGGTTTAAGCGCGTGGCTTTCCTCCATTCCCGCATATCTCTCAGGATGGGTTACATCAACCGTCACGACTCCTGCGCGAATCCTACTCACCTTCGTTGCCTACGAACCACTCGGACTCTTTCTTGCAAGTTTCGCCATCGTTCGCGGGTTTCGCAACAAAAGCAAACGGTTTATCCGCTTCATGTTGTGGTTTGCGGTCTCACTTCTTCTGGCAGTTTTTTATCGGCAGGCAGGCGAACTCATGTGGGTCATCATTCCGTTGCTCACGCTGGGCGCGCTCGAACTTTCACGCGCGTTCGACATCCGCCGCGAAGAACTCCCTGAAATCGGAGTGGTCGTCGCCGCGATCGTGATCCTGCTGGTATACATCTGGTTCAACATTTCAGGCATTGCCCTCGACCCATTCAATCAGTTTCCCACAACGATCCCCTTGTTTGGTGAAGTGCAAAACCCGCGCACCCTCGTTTTGCTCGGTTTGTTTGCCATCGTCGTCGTTTCGATCACGCTCGTTGCATTCGGCTGGTCGGCGCGCATTGCACGGCTCGGAACCCTCTGGTCGTTCGCGGCGTTCCTCGGCATGTACAGCGCAGCCGCGGCATGGGGCGCAAGCGGATTAAGAAGCCCGAACGGAGTCGAACTGTGGACTTCGGACTCCAAACCTCTTCAAGCGGATTTGCTGATCGCCAGCGTGAACGACATCTCTGAATTCAGCCTCGGTCATGCGCAGTCTCAGCCTGTTACCGTCTTCGGAATCGTTTCCCCCGCCCTCGAATGGACTCTGCGGAATCACCAGGTGGAAGTTGTCTCCGCGCTCGATCCGCAAATCGCGCCGCCGATTGTGATCACCTCAGTGATGGATGATCTGGGTTTGCCCTCCGCCTATCGTGGGCAGGATTTCACATGGAGGCAAACACCGCAATGGGAAATTATTCAAAACCCTGATTGGATCAAATGGTTTGTCTTCCGCCAACTCCCGATGGAAAATGAAACCATCATCCTGTGGGCGCGTGACGATCTTTTCCCTGATGCGCGGGAAAATATTCAACCGTAGGGGCGAGGTCATCTCGCCCCGTTTCATCCAACAACCCAGGGCGGGGAGACCCCGCCTCTACGCAAACAAAAATATACATGATCTCCCTGCCTCCCTCCATCATCGCCATAGACGGACCTGCCGCGTCGGGAAAATCCACGCTGGGGTTAAGGCTCGCCAACGCGCTTGGTTATCTCTTCTTCGACACAGGCGTGATGTATCGTGCCGTCACATGGCTGGCGTTGCAACGCGATATTGATCTGCGCGACGAAGAGGCGGTCACCGCGCTGGTTGAGAAAACGCAAATTGATGTCGCGCCAGCCTCCAGCGCGGATGGACGCGCTTGTGACGTCCTCATAGACGGAAAAGATATCACATGGGAAACGCGTCTGCCCGAAGTGGAAGCAAACGTGTCAGTCGTCTCTGCGTATCGCGGCGTGCGAAGCGCGTTGAGTCAACAGCAGAGGCGCATCGGTCAGCGCGGAAAAGTTGTTATGGTGGGGCGCGATATCGGCACTGTCGTTTTGCCCGAAGCCGATTTGAAAATTTATCTCGACGCCACTGCCGGGGAACGCGCGCAGAGGCGATATGATGAGATCATCGCGCGCGGCGGCGCGGCGGATTACAACGAGATTCTCTTGAAGGTGATCGAACGCGATCACATTGACTCGACCCGTGATGTGGCTCCGCTCAAAGCGGCGGAGGATGCCGTTGCTCTCGACTCGGATAAAATGAACGCGGATGATGTCTTTGAAAAAGTAATGGCGTTGTGCACATGAACAATCCCTATCGCGTGTCACTTCGCTTCCGTCTGACAAGACCGGCTTTGAAGGCGATATTTCGCGGCATCTTTCATATGCTGGCAAACATAAAAATCATCGGCAAGGAAAACATTCCGTATGGGAAACCATATGTGGCGGCGATGAACCACGTTTCGATCTTCGACCCTCCGTTTGCAGGCGCGTTCTGGCCCGAACAACTGGAGATCATCGGCGCGGTGGATGTGTTCGACAAGCCCGGGCAGGGACAGTTGTTGAAAGCCTACGGCGTCATCCCGGTACATCGCGGCGATTACGACCGCGTGTTGCTGACAAGGATCATTCACATCATCAAATCCGGTTTGCCGTTGTTGATCGCGCCCGAAGGCGGACGTTCACACGTCCCCGCGATGAAACGGGCGAAGTCAGGCATCGCGTACATCATTGAACAAACAGGCGTTCCGATCCTGCCTGTGGGTTTGGTTGGCACGACCGAGGATTTCTGGCAACGCGCCAGACGCGGCGGGAGACCCAGCCTTGAAATGCGCATTGGCAAGCCGATACTTTTGCCCGAGATCAAAGCCAAAGGGACAGACAGGCACGAAATACGGCAGAAACACGCGGATCTGGTCATGCGCTATCTGGCTGGTTTACTGCCACAGGAATATCGCGGCGTTTATGCAGAATCAGCCATCCTCCCCTCCTAAACCCGTCACGGATTGGTGGCGTCCCGAGCTGGTCGCGTTACCGCAGTTAACTCTTACGCGCCGAATCTTTCGTGTGTTCGCGCGCGGGCTGGCAAAGTTCCTCACATTTTTTACGATGCGCGCCAAAGTGTACGGAGTGGAAAATTTCCCGAAGCGCGGACCCGCCTTGATCGTGATCAATCACCTGGGCGATGCAGATGGAATTTTGCTCGCGGCATCGCTTCCTACGACGATTGATGCCATGGGGAAAATCGAATTGATTGACGATTGGCGCGCGAGTTTGATCATGCGTGGATACGGGATCATTTGGGTGCATCGCGGCAGACCAGACCGCCGCGCACTCCGCGCGGCGCTGGATGGATTAGCAGAAGGACGAATGATCGCGCTCGCACCGGAGGGCAGGCAATCTGTCATTGGCGGGCTGGAGGAGGGGACGGAAGGCGCGGCATTCCTCGCGATGAAATCAGGCGCGCTCATTGTTCCTGTTGCAATGACCGGCACTGAGAATGACAATGTGTATGGAAATATCAAGAAGTGGAAACGCGCGTCGGTCACACTGACGGTAGGGAAACCGTTTTTTTTACAGGAGCAGGCGAATCGTCAGGAGATGTTGCGAGAAGGCACGCGTCAGATCATGGAGGCGCTGGCGAGCCTCCTTCCCGAGTCGTATCAGGGAAATTTCAAAGTCTGAATCCGGAGTGCGCTACGCTCCAATGACGGATTAACGCTATAATCCGCTTTATGCAATTCCTGGCTACATTGCTGAATAATCTTGCATACCTGAATCCCATCCCACTCGCGGGGTGGCTCGTATGGCTTGGGCTGGCGGGACTGATAGCGTTCTCACTTTTAAGTTGGCGGAAATATCACTCGATATGGAACACGCGCGCATGGTGGATCGTCTTCACGCTGATTTTTGCAACACCCCTCACTGCTTTATTTCTGGGATTGGAAATTCCGCGCGGCGCGGCCCTGCCCGTGCCTGGTTTGCCTGAAGAACCGCCGGGTTCCACGATCATGATTTTCTCCGCGTTACCCTGGACTTTGGCAGGCGGTTTGCTCGGTCCGTTTGCGGGTGCGGGGTTGGGCATGTTGAGCGGATTGATCCGCGGGGTTTGGGATACGCACAGTGTATTTTCGATCCTTGACCTCGGCATCATCGCCGCGATCTTTTCAGTATCCACGCGGCAACAATATCGCACATCCTTTTTTCGTTTACTCAGGCAACCTCTTTTCAATGCGTTACTCCTGACTCTGGTCCACGCGTTGTTTTTTATTGTCAGCGCGTTCTTCACGGTTTCAGCAACCGCTTCAGTCACAGAGCGGCTGGACTATGCCTTCAGCAATGCGGGTGCGGCGAGCCTTGCCTTCGGAGTGGAAATGCTCATCGCGGGGTTCGCCGCGCAAATCCTGTTGACAATTTATCCGCATCTTTGGGGAGGGGTTGGAGCGCTTCAACCATCGCCTGCGGAAAAAAGCATCGAGACACGCTTCGTCTCTGGCGCGGGGACGATCATCTCGATTCTTTTGATCATGCTCATCGCGGGGAATTGGATCGTTGCCGGTTCCGCCGCGCGAAATTTACTGAGAGACCGTCTGGCAGGCACCGCGCAAATGAGCGCGCAAAGCGTCCCCTATTTTTTGGAGACCGGGCAAAACCTCTCATCGCAGTTCGCACTTGACCCTCGGTTAATTCAAACCGCAGATGCCGACCTGCCCGCCTACCTCGGTGAACGCATTCAATCCATTCCTTTTTTCAACCAGCTTGCAGTGTTGGATGTGTCGTCGAATTCCGTCGTTGCAAGTTATCCCCCTGAGCAGGCTTTCCAATTAACCTCGCAGGAAGGCGAAGGACTGCCTCTGGTTTTGCAGGGAATCCAGAATCAGATGTACGCGATTCCACCTGTTGCCTCTGGTGAAGCCGCGCGAATATCTTTTATTACAGCGATACCTGGCACATCGCGCGCGCTGATTGCGCGAACTGACCTGCGCTCCAACCCGACCACGCGTTTGCTCATCGAAAATTTGGACAGCCTGAACGAATTGAACGGCACAGGTGTCTTGATAGACGATCAGGGAATCATTCTCCATCATCCTCAAGCCGACTTGATCATGACCGCGTACAACGGGCAGCGCAGTGACCAACCCGCCTTCTTCGATGAAACCGCTTCTCGCGGCGCCCGGCAACTGGTCTATTTTCAACCGGTCATTGGGCATCCCTGGGCGGTGGTGTTGATGGTCCCTGCGCGCGAGGCACAGCAACTTGCCGTTGACATTGCCCTGCCCATCTCGTTGATAATCATTCTGCTCGGGGCGATCGCACTCGTTGCATTGCGCGTCAGTCTGCGCGCGGTGACCGGCTCCTTGCAAAGCCTTGCGGCGGAGGCGAAATATATTTCCACCGGCAAACTGGATCGTCCGCTCGCCGCCGAGGGGGCAGATGAACTCAGCGAACTGCGCCAGGCGTTTGAACAAATGCGCGTCAGTTTGCAGGCGCGCCTCGATGACCTCAATCGTTTGCTGTCTGTGAGTCAGGGCGTGGCATCGAGCCTCACCCTCGGCGACGCCCTGCGCCCGGTGCTCGAAGCGGTGATTTCAAGCGGCGCGAGTTCGGCAAGAATTATTTTAGTGCGCGACATGCTCCCGATTGAAACGCCTCTCCGTTTTGCGGATGGACTCGAACAGGATGTGTACATGCACCTGGATCAGCAGATTCTCGCGCTCACCGAACAGCAGGAGCGGCTCGTGATGGCGACTCTTTCGCGGAGCCGCGGCTTGATCCTCGACCCAAACCTGCCTCACCCCGAATCGTTGATCGCGGTCTCGTTGCGGCACGAAAATAAATTTTATGGCATGTTATGGGCGGCATACAACAAACAGCACATCTTCACCGAATCAGATTTGCGTTTTATCAGCACACTGGCAAGTCAGTCCGCGCTGGCGGTTGGGAATATCCGCCTGTTCATGACGGTCGAAGTGAGTCGCCGTCAACTGGAAGCGATTCTTAACTCCACACCAGACCCGGTCTTAGTCACCGACGCGTCGAATCGTCTCATTTTGGCGAACCCAGCCGCAGGTCACGTCTTTGGCGTCACCATCCGCCGCGGCGAAAGACCGGATGCCGAGAAGATGATCCAGGTGAAGGCGTTGAATGAGCTGTTGCTGGCGTCGTCCACCGAACGGCATTCCGGCGAGATCACCATGCCCGATGGAAAAACCTATCTTGCCATGGCATCCCCGATGACCGCCGATGATAAAGCGGCGGGGCGCGTGTGCATCCTGCGCGATGTGACGCAACTGAAAGAGATTGATACGTTGAAATCCGACTTTGTTGCCACGGTGAGTCACGACCTGCGCTCGCCGCTGACGTTGATGCGCGGCTATGCCACGATGCTCGAAATGGCTGGCGCGTTGAACGACCAGCAAAAGAATTACGCGAAGATGATCGTGCAGGGCGTGGACAACATGGCGAAGCTCGTAAATAACCTGCTTGACCTCGGGCGCATTGACTTCGGCGTGGGCTTGCAGGTGGAGAGCATCCCTGTGCTCGATATTCTCGAACGCGTGACGAGCGGTTTGCAGATGCAGGCGAAGGAAAAAAATATTTCATTGGGCGTTGAGATTCCAAAAGACATGCCGAACGCCATCGAAGCTGACCAGGCTTTATTGCATCAAGCTTTATATAATTTGGTGGAGAATGCGATCAAATATACCCCCGAGGGCGGGACGGTCTTTGTCCATATGAAAACCCTGACCTCGTCCTTGATCTTTGCCGTGCAGGATAGCGGCATTGGCATTTCAGCAGACGACCAGAAACGCCTGTTCGAGAAATTCTATCGCGGCACCAACCGCGATGCGCTCATGCAACGCGGCACCGGGCTGGGGCTTGCCATCGTCAAATCCATCGCGGAACGTCACGGCGGAAAAGTGTGGGTGGAAAGTGAATTGGGCAAGGGGAGCGTTTTTATTTTACAGATCCCTCTTGTACAAGAGAAAATAATCGAATCGTAAAACGGGCGTATAATATCCCAACCCCGCATGGGGATTCTTTTTGTAAAAACATGACCAATCTGAAAAACAACCAATCTACCGAGTTCATCCACCGAACTGCAAAACATCCCACTTCGAGTATCAGCCATTATTTATTGGGGCGTCCGCTTTCTACAGCCGATGCCGCCGACGAGACCATTGGCAAGGGCGTGGGTCTGGCGGTTTTCGCCTCCGACGCATTGTCCTCCACGGCGTATGCCACGCAGGAGATCCTCGTAGTCCTTGCTGGCGCGGCAACCCTCGGGGCGTTTGGCTATGTTTTCCCCATCGCCATTGTCATCATCGGTCTGCTTGCCATCGTTGTAATTTCCTACGAACAGATCATTCACGCGTATCCCAACGGCGGCGGCGCATACATCGTGGCGTACGATAATTTGGGACGATTCCCCGCGCTGGTCGCCGCCGCCGCCTTGTTAACAGACTACATCCTCACAGTCTCTGTTTCCGTTTCATCAGGTGTCGCGCAGATCATTTCAGCGTATCCGCAAGTCTTTGAATACCGCGTCGCCATCGCCGTTGTCTGTGTGGGGTTAATCACACTGGTTAACTTGCGCGGTGTACGGGAATCGGGCGCGGCATTTGCCATCCCAAGTTATTACTTCATTGTGATCATGTTTATCACGGTTGGGCTGGGCTTATTCCGCGCTTTGAATGGCTCGCTGGGAACCGTCATTGACCCACCCGAGTTGGAGCATGTCGGAGAAACCTTTTCGAGCATCACCCTCTTTCTCCTGCTCCATGCCTTTTCCAACGGTACCACCGCGCTGACCGGCGTGGAGGCGATCTCGAACGGCATCACCGCCTTCAAGGAACCGCGCAGTCGCAACGCGGGCATTACCCTGATCTGGATGGCTTTCATCCTCGGTTTTTTATTTATTGGCATTTCATTTCTTGCAAAGGAAATCGTTGCCGTTCCATCTGAAACCGAAACTGTCATCTCGCAACTTGCGCGCACGATCTACAACGGGCAGGGCTTCCTTTATTTTGCCGTGATCGCGGGGACAACCGTGATCTTGATCCTCGCCGCGAACACAGCCTACGCGGGCTTCCCGCGCTTAAGCGCGATGCTCGCCAGCGACGGTTTCATGCCGCGCCAGTTGACCTATCGCGGCAGTCGTCTCGTCTATTCTTATGGAATCGTCGCACTGGCGGCGGTGGCTTCCATTCTTATCATCATTTTTCAGGCAAGCGTGACGCGCTTGATCCCCCTGTATGCAATCGGCGTATTTTTATCATTCACCCTTGCGCAGGGGGGCATGGCAAAACGCTGGTGGCGTGTGAGCCGCCTCGACCCAAACGAAAGCCCTACCAAACAACACACCAGCTTGCATTACGAAAAAGGGTGGTTCGTCAAAATGATCAGCAATGGGTTTGGAGCAATTTGCACAGGTGTTGTGATGTGCGTCTTTGCAGTTACAAAATTCAAAGACGGCGCATGGATCGTATTGATCCTTACGCCAATCCTGATCGGCATCTTTCTTTGGATCCAACGACACTATACTGGAGTTGCCAGCCGCCTCTCGCTTGAAAAGTATGGCGAGCCGCCTCCGTACAATGTCCGTCACCGCGTGATCGTGCCGATCAGCAATGTGCACCAGGGCGCGCTCGCCGCGCTACGATATGCGCGCATGTTGTCAGACGACATCACAGCCGTACACGTTTCGCTGGAACCCGCCGATACGGAAAAAGTACAGAAGAAATGGGCGACCTGGGGACGCGGGACGCGCCTCGTCATTGTAGATTCGCCATATCGCCTCTTTCTGGAACCGTTACTGAACTACATCGAGGAAATTTTATCCACCCGACAGCCCAACGAGACGATCACCATCGTCGTCCCTCATTTTGTTCCCGGGAACAGAATCTACAACGGACTCCACATGCAGACCGCCGAATTGCTTCGTCGTGAATTGCTTGCAACACCCGGCGTAGTCATTACCGAGGTGCCTTATCAAATCCCTTAAGATAGCGTTTTTGAAAAATGAGGTTTTGGATGATAAGGCTCTCAACGAGCGATGGATACTGGCGAGATAGACCATCGACTTGCTCGACAAGGCTTGATGTTCATAATCACGGGCTAACCGTCGATAGCGACCCAGCCAACTAAAGTGCGTTCGACAACCCAGCGACGTGGCAAGACCTGAAAACCTTTTGCCTTGGGTGGACGACGCACAACTTCCACTTGCCAACCGAAGTACTGTTTGACCCAAGCGGCAATGTCTTCATAAGCACCATCTGCCCAGATCAGCTTGAAGCGACACCAACGATTTCAGAAACTGTGCTGGATCTGTTCAAACAATTTGGCCAACAGCAGTTTGCCGCCGTTTCCGTCGGGAATATTTGCCCGATGGACTAGCACAAACATGAGTAAACCCAAGGTGTCTACAATGATATGTCGTTTCCGTCTAGAGACCTGTTTGTAGACATCCACGCCACGTTCCTCGCCACCTTCCGAGGGTCTTGACGGCTTTGGCTGTCAATAATGCCTGCGCTGGGCTGTGAGTGATACACACCGATTCGGACTTGGCACGCTTCGCAGTTTGCCAGTCCAGACGAGAATCCACCGGGCAACCAAATAACAACACGAGTGGAGAATGCGATTTCTCTCTCATAGGCGGCAACGGTTTGCCCTGATGCTCACACCCCGGATGCATTCCGGTGATCGTGTCTTGCTACTTCCAAGGGTACACCCGCCACGCCCCTCCTCCTGTTCATTCTAATAACACCGCGTGCAGTCTTCCTTCGGGTGTGTTGGATTCGACGGGAATAACCTCCACAATGCCTGACGCGCTCGTCCACAATTCCTCCACAATGGATTGATACCCTTGAGAAAATTCATCAAGGAGAATCAATCCATGAAAGCTGTTGTTCACGAATCATATGGTCTGCCTGAAGTACTGAAAATCGTGGAGCTCGAAAAGCCGGAGGTGCCGGATGACGGTGTGCTGGTTCGTGTGCGCGCCTCGTCTGTGAACATCGCAGAATGGTACGGTATGACCGGTCTATTCCTTGCCCGTCTCGGCGGCGGACTCTTCAAACCGAAGGACACACGTTTGGGCGCCGATTTTGCAGGCGTGGTCGAGGCGGTCGGCAAAGGCGTTTCCGATTTCAAGCCCGGCGATGCAGTCTTCGGCGGAAGAGGCGGAGCATATGCCGAATACGTGACCGTGAAAAAAGCGATCGCACTGAAGCCAGCTAACGTCACGTTTGAGGAAGCGGCGTCTGTCCCGACAGCGGGAATCACCGCGCTGCAGGGACTCCGCGACTACGGGAAAATCCAGCCCGGGCAGAAAGTTCTGATCAACGGCGCGTCGGGCGGAGTAGGTTCGTTCGCGGTGCAGATCGCAAAGGCATACGGAGCCGAAGTGACCGCTGTGTGCAGTACGCAGAATGTTGAACACGCCCGTTCGCTTGGCGCTGACCATGTGATTGATTACACCAAAGAGGATTTCACGCGAAGCGGTCAAAAGTATGACCTGTTGTTCAATGTCAACGGGAGTCAGTCATGGTCTGCATATAAACGAGTGCTCAAGCCAGACGCCACGTTTGTACTCGCTGGTGGACCAAGGACTCCCTTGATCGGACCTCTCAGTCTCTTGATCAAGATGCGAATTGGGATGTTGGGATCAAGCCAAAAGTTCGCTTTCTTCATTGCCCAATTCAATCGGGAGGATATGCAAGTCCTGAAAGACCTCCTCGAAACCGGCAAAGTGAAACCATTCGTAGAGAAGACGTACCCAATGACGCGCATCGCCGACGCCATGCGCCACCTCGGCACGGGTCACGCGCAAGGGAAGATCGTCGTCACAATGAGATAAACGAATGCAGCATTGGCAACAATCTTTTCAGAACAACGTATACTTGAATCAAACAGCGGACTCGTAGAGGAGATCAAATGGAAATCAAATACTTCGAATTCTTGAAACATCTCATTCGTTTCAACCGGCAGGTCTATCTTGACCATAATGCGACAACGCCTGTCAGCAGTCATGTTCGGAGCAAAATGGATCAGGCTTTGAAATATCATTACGGCAACCCATCGTCGTTCTATGGCAGTGGCAGGAAATCAGCCGAGTTGGTGGAACAAGCTCGGAAACATGTGTCGCAAGCAATTCATGCTGATCCGTCTGAGGTCATTTTCTGCTTGCGCGACCGAATCGAATAATGCGGTGCTCAAATCAGTTGCCGCCCACTTCCATCCACAAAGGAAAAAGATTGTTTCTACACCAATTGAACATCCCTCTGTGTTGAACGCGCTGGCATATCTGAAAACTCAGGGAGTGGTTGTCGAATTTTGTCCGGTGGATGATAAAGGACGCGTACGGCTCGCTGAATTGGAAAAGTTGATCGATGGGGATACCTTCCTGGTCTGTTGCATCCTGGCGAACAATGAAACCGGCGTTATTCAAGATATTAAGGCTGTTACGAAAATTGCCAGAAAGCATGGCGCGCTGGTACTGACGGATTGTGTGCAAGCGCTGGGAAAAATACCGATTGATGTCCATACCTGGGATGTTGACTACGCCTCGTTCTCGGCGCACAAACTATATGGACCAAAAGGAATCGGCGCCTTGTACGTCAAACAAGGTAGCCCATTTACGCCGTTGCTACATGGCGGCCATCAGGAAAGCGGGATGCGAGCTGGCACCGAAAGTATCCACAACATCGTTGGTTTTGGAGCCGCCTGTCAGGAAGTGGATAAACTTCTGGCGCATGGCAAACAAATCCGGGCTTTGAAACGACAGTTGACTCAGCGGCTCAAAGAAATCAAACCGGATTGTGTGGTCAATTCTCCGGAAACAGAATCGGAGTGCCTGCCAAACACCCTCAGTGTTACATTTCCGGGTGTAGAAAATGCCGGGTTGATGGGGATGCTGGATTATCGAGGGATCGCGGTCTCTGCCGGTTCGGCGTGCAGTACAGGGGAAGACACGCCTTCACATGTCTTGAAAGCGATCGGCTTATCTGATCAATCCGCGCGCGAGACCATTCGGATCAGTCTCGGGCATGACACCTCAGCAAGCGACATCCAGTATATGACGCATGTGGTTCAGGATTATATTGAAGGTAGAATCTCGTTTGTCAACATGATCACGCCTGCACAATTGAACGAAAACATCCTGTTCGATGACCAAACTTACATTCTCGATGTGCGTCCGCCGGACGATCGGAAAAAGTTCAAGGGTCTGCCGAATTCGCATGAGGTCAATCCATTATCCGTCGAAAAATACTTGAAACAGCTTCCACACGATAAGCAAATTCTGGTGTATTGTCCAGGAGGCGGGCTTTCGGTCATGATCTCGTATTACTTGAAAGCGAAAGGCTTTAAGCGCGTCATGAATCTGCGAGGCGGGCTGGACGGTTGGAGAAAGCGGCGCGGTGATCTGTATCAAAAATATGCAGGGCAAAACGTCACGGTACTTGAACCGGACAAGGTCAATTAAACGAAAGATTCTTTCCTCTTTCTTCTTTCATCCTTCCGCCTTCATCCTTCATCCCTTATACTCCTCCTATGCCTCCCCTCATCCTCGTTGTAGACGATGAACCCAAGGTCGCACGCCTCGCCCGCGATTATCTGGAGAAAAACGGATTCCGCGTCGTCACCGCCGCCGACGGTCAATCCGCGCTGACAACTGCCCGCCGCGAAAAACCCGATCTCGTCATCCTCGACCTGATGCTCCCCAACATTGACGGACGCGAAGTCTGCCGCATCCTGCGCCGCGAAAGCGATGTGCCGATCATCATGCTCACCGCGCTCTCTGAGGAGATAGACCAGGTCACCGGTCTCGAAATCGGTGCGGATGATTACATCACCAAGCCGTTCTCGCCGCGCGCGTTGGTTGCGCGTGTGCGGGCTCTCCTGCGCAGGACCCGCGGTGAAGTCACAGCGCCGAGTATCATCCGCGCGGGCGGGCTTGAAATTGACTCAGAGAAACATCTCGTCACATTCAACAGCAACCCAATCAAACTCACGCCCAATGAATTCAAATTGCTGCATTTACTTGCAAGCCGCCCGGGTCAAACGCTCACCCGCGAAGGATTGCTGGATGACCTGCACGGAACCGCTTTCAACACTGATCGCAGTGTGGACTCACACATCAAGAATTTGAGAAAGAAACTCGAAGCCGCCTCCGGCGAGTCCATGATTGAAACTATATACGGAATTGGCTATCGGTTTATTGAAAGGTAAAAAGTAATTGGGAAATGGTAATTACCACTTACCAATTACCAACCACACACCTCATGTCCAACACCACCCATGCCCGCACTCGTCGCTTTGTGCCTTTTGCGATTTTCTTCCTCATCACCGCCTTTCTGTTTGTTGGGGGTGCCGCAGCGATTCTCTATCTCCTCTTTTCGGAATACTCCGGCGTTAGGAACATCTGGATTCTCCTTTGCGGCGCGCCTGTCGTTCTGGTTGTATTCGTTATCGTCACCATCTTCAACTTATACACACGCTTCGGCAGACCATTAGAAGAACTCTTCAACGCCATCAACGCAGTCGAAGAGGGAAACCTCTCGGTGCGAGTGCCGGAGAAAAATTCTGACATGTTCAGCGACCTGTTCAAACGCTTCAACAAAATGGTCGGTGAACTGGAACGCTCCGAACAACAACGCCGCAATCTCACCGCCGACATCGCCCACGAACTCCGCACGCCGCTTCATATAATTCAAGGAAATCTTGAAGGCATCATAGATGGTGTGTATCAACCGACACCCGAACACATCAACAACACATTGGATGAGACAAAACTACTCGCCCGCCTCGTGAATGACTTACAGACTCTCTCCCTCGCCGAAACCGGACAACTTCCGCTTCATCCGGCACGCTTCCTGCTCGCTGACTTGATGCATGATCTCACTTCGAGTTTTTCCTCCCAAGCCGCCTCCCAAAGCATTGACCTCAAAACAAACATCGCCGACCCGAATCAACAACTCACAGCAGATTACGATAGATTAAATCAAGTGCTATCGAATCTGATTTCCAATGGGTTAAGACACACGCCTGAGGGTGGGGAAATTTCCATTGAAACAGGATCAGGTTCAAGCGGGGAACGAAGCGTGCGGATTGTAGTCAAAGATACAGGTGCGGGAATCGCATCCGATGATCTTCCATTTATTTTTGATCGCTTCTGGCGCGGCGACAAATCGCGTAGCGAGAGAACGCACAGCGGGCTTGGGTTGGCAATCGCAAAACAACTCATCCACGCGCACGGCGGGACAATTGATGCGCAAAGCGACGGCTTGCCTGGCAAAGGCACAACCTTTACCATCGAATTACCCCAGGGAGCGAATTAATTATTGTTGTACAAGGCTGATCCAAAGACAAACTCATGGCTAAGATTCTCTTCTTTAATATTCCTGCATACGGACACGTAAACCCAACACTCCCCGTCGTCACAGAATTAGCGAAGCGTGGGCATCATGTACTCTACTACAATGCAGAAACTTTTGAACAAGCGGTCAAAGGCACTGGCGCTGAGTTTCGTTCGTATCCCGACTCGAGTACATCCGAAGCAGACCTGGCAAAACGCATACACAACCTGGTCACCGTCACTATATTTATTCTGGAAGAGAGCCTCCGCTTGTTACCATTTTTATTGGAAGAAATAAAACGGGAGAAACCGGATGTAGTAGTTTTTGACTCGATCGCGCTGTGGGGCATGGTGGCGGCGCGTTTGCAAAATGTCTCTTCGGTTGCGTCAATTAGCACGTTGGTTCAGGAACGTGTTCGGGGCTTGATCAAGTGGCGTGATGCCTTACACATAGTTCGGCAGGCATTTACCCTATTGCCAACGATACAACGCCTGCGCCGGCAATTGGTGAAAACGTACGGTCCAGATATTTTTCCAGATAAATCCATCCTTCCCTGCAAAGGCAACTTAAACATCGTCTATACTTCGCGCGAGTTTCAACCCGATACTTCCTACATTGACGACAGTTTTCACTTCGTTGGACCCTCCATTCTTGCAACCACGAGAAAGGAGACTGACTTTCCGTGGGACTTGCTTGATCCCGAACGCACCAAAGTCTACCTGTCTCTCGGTACCCTTTACAATAAGAATATTGAGTTTTATCGAACCGTCTTTACAGCTTTTGCGGACCATCCGGCTCAGTTCATTCTCTTGGTTGGTCTCCTGACAGACATTCATGATCTTGGGCTTGTCCCTGATAACTTCATTATTCAATCTATTGTGCCTCAACTGGAGCTATTGCAACAAGTAGATCTGTTTATCACGCACGGCGGGATGAATAGTGTGAATGAAGGCTTGAACTATGGAGTGCCATTGGTAGTTCTACCGCAACAGATCGAGCAGGCAATCAATGGAAGGCAGGTTGCCCGCCAGGGAGCTGGTGTTGTCCTGGCGGACGCGCCGCCTTACGGGCATCTTGATGCCAGCGTTTTACGACGATCCGTAGACAAGGTTTTAGCGGACCCAACATATCGCTTCAATGCCGAACGAATTGGTCGTTCCTTCCACGAAACAGGTGGATATCAGCAAGCCGCAACCGTGATAACATCCGGGCTGGATTAGCGTGTAGAGCAAATCTATTCATCGAACACAACACCATTTTACGCCTTGATTCGCAGGCAACCGCAGAATGTTATCGGCACAAGCGACTCCGTCTGATAAGCGCCATTACGATTCTAAAAATTTTGTCGAAGGCTTGACACTCGTGCTATACTTGCGATACGTTCAGTCCCTTTCATCAAACACAATGAAATATCTTGTCGTCCACACAAGTCTGCTGATGTGCCTGTTTCTTATCTCCTGCGCCAGTCAGCCTGTCAGCGCGCAGAAT
>Ga0247727_10010622_pt1 | contig 16270 bp, 15 predicted proteins | sample WisWelCaveWW1625_FD_202498 | JGI IMG/M metagenome (GOLD analysis project Ga0247727, IMG submission 202498) | Biofilm microbial communities from Wishing Well Cave, Virginia, United States - WW16-25 | ecosystem: Environmental > Aquatic > Deep subsurface > Groundwater > Cave microbial mat | place... | reverse complement strand
TTTCCTTCTCCATAATGAGAAGAAGATACGAAACGAAAAATTAAGACGCCAGTCTTTTTTTATAAAAATTGAATTTTTCTTTCAGTCGGTCGGCAGGCCGTTGTCCACCCGTAACTGAGGCATTACTGGTAAGCTGTTAGAGAATGCTTACCATATTCGCATCAAAGTTTTCAATAGTGGCAACGTTGCAATCAAGCGGACAGATTTTGAAGTACCATTGAGTTTCGATTTAGGCAAGAATATTGAAATTGTTTATGCCCAAACTTTTCATAAAACGCCTCGAGTTCTGACTCCACGTATTAATTATGAACAAAATGTTATCACTGTAGAACCAATGTTGATAAATCCAGGAGACAGCTTTTGGCTAGGCGTAGTCGTCCACCATCCGATTGACATCAATGCAATACGAGCCAATGGCCGCGTCGTTGACGTTAATAATATCAGGAACGTTACCACTAAAAATATTTGGTATAAAGAGCGTCGATTACTTATTAGGTTTGTATTGGCTGTTTTTTCATGTATCGGAATGCTTCTCTCCTTTATGCCGAAGCTCACTTTTTTAGGATTAGGACATGCTTTGTATATTGGGCTAGGCTTTACCATCATAATCTTGGTCATTTTTTTGACCATGGTGCTTTCGGCTAGTCGATGGTTGGAATAAATTTATTGAAAGTTTTGAAAAACTCTCTTGCAACTTCTCCCACGTCTCCCACAATCCCTCTGAAACAACTTTCGTATGCCCAATCAACGGCATGAAGTTGGTGTCGCCCTCCCAGCGCGGGACGAGGTGGAAATGCAGATGATCGTCGATGCCGGCGCCGGCGGTTTTGCCGGCGTTCATGCCGATGTTGAAGCCGTGCGGGGCCATCGTTTGTTTCAATGCGACCGCGGCGACCTGCAGCAACGCCATCATCTCCTGAGCTTCGGCGGCGGTTAAATTTTCAACCTGCGCTTCGTGGCGATAGGGCACGATCATGAGATGGCCGTTGTTGTAGGGAAATTTATTCATGATCACAAAGCAGTGCCGACCGCGATGCACGATGAGATTTTCGCGATCGTTGCTCTGCTGCGGCTTGTCACAAAAGATGCACCCCGGCTCTTTGGAGCTTTTGATATACTCCATGCGCCAGGGCGCCCACAAAATGGACCCGCCCAAGGCCGCATTTTTTGAGTTAGATTTCACGCTGTGCCAATATAGTTACGTCAGTGTTTCCTTTTACCATTTGCAACTTGCCATTTGCCACTTGCCCCTTGCTCCCGCTCACTCGCCCTTCGCCCTTGCTTCTTCGTACGCTTTGATCAATTTTTCCGCTTGATCTTTCGGCACTTCTTCGTAATGCGAAAATTTCTGCCGGTAGATGCCGCGGCCTTGCGTCATCGAGCGCAGCTTGGTGGAATATTTCGCCATTTCCTTCGACGGCACCAGCGCTTTGACGACTTGATTGCTGCCGCTGGCTTCGACGCCGAGAATTTTGCCGCGATGGCCGGACATGTCGCCCATCACGTCGCCCATGTACTCGTCCGGCACGGTAACCTCGACCTCGACGATCGGTTCGCGAATCACCGGCTTGGCTTTCTGAAAACATTCGCGGAAACACATGCGGCCGGCGGTTTTGAAGGCGTTTTCGTTCGAGTCCACCGGATGCATTTTGCCGTCGTGCAGAATCACGCGCACGTCGGTGACCGGATAGCCGGCGACGACGCCGCTCTCCATGATTTCCATGATGCCTTTTTTCACCGCCGGCACGAAGCGCGCATCAATCACGCCGCCGACGATGGCGCTGACAAATTCCATCTTGCCGCCCCACGGCAAGTCGATGACTTCGCTGTCGCGGATGGTGAGATCGTCCGGATACGGCGCGCCCTCGCGATAGCCTTCCATGTGGAAATGCACCTCACCGAACTGGCCGGCGCCGCCGGTTTGTTTTTTGTGGCGATAGAACTCGCGCGCGTGGCTGCGAATGGTTTCGCGATAAGGAATTTTCGCCTCGACCATGTTGACGTCGACGCCGTATTTCTCTTTCAAGCGCTTGACCACGAGGCCGAGATGCAGCTCGCTTTGTCCTTGCAAAAGAATTTGTTTCAGCTCCGGATCGACGCGCATGACGAAGGTGGGATCTTCTTCGTGCAGCGCGTGCAGGCCGGCGGAGAGTTTGTCTTCGTCGCCTTTGGATTTCGGCTCGACGGCGATGGTCATCAGCGGCTCCGGAAAATTGATCGGGGGGATGATGACCGGTTCGCGCTTGTCGCAAAGCGTGTTGTTGGTGTGGGTATTTTTCAATTTGACCACCGCGCCGATATCGCCGGCATGAAAATGCGCCACGTCTTTGCGGTTTTTGCCGTTCATCACAAAAAGCTGGCCGAGCTTTTCCGTGCTCTGATTGCTGGCGTTGAATGCTTCGGAGTTGGGCGTCACTTTTCCGGAAAAAACGCGGAAGAAAGAAAGCTCGCCGAGATGCGCTTCGGAAATCGTTTTGAAAACGAGCGCCGCCATGGGCGCGTCGTCCGCGGTCCGGCGCCGGGCGTTTTGCTTGTTGCCCGTGCGAACTTCGATTTCACCGCGAAAATCCGGGGCCGGGCCGTAGTCGCCGATAAAATCCAGCAGCGCCTGCACGCCGAACAGCTTCGGCGCGGCGCCGCAGAGCAGAGGGAACACGCTGCCCTGGCTGATGCCCTGGCGAAGGCATTGCTTGACCTCGTCCGCGCTCAACTCGCCCGCCTCCAAATATTTCTCCATCAATTTATCATCCGCTTCGACGGCGCGCTCGATCAGTTGGTTTCTCCAGTCATTGGCTTTGTCTTTCCATTTCGCCGGAATATCGGCGAGGCTCATTTTGCCGGCGGCGTCGAAACCGACCATTTTCATTTGCAAAACATCAACCACTTCATTGGCGCCGGCCGGAAACATCATCGGAAAAACGCCGTCGCCCAGACGCTCGCGGCTGCTGTTCAAAATTTTGTCAAAATCAACGTTCTCTTTATCAAGCCGGTTCACGAAAAGCATGCGCGGTATTTTGTGCTCGGCCGCAGTTTGCCAGGCGGTTTCGGTGCCGACTTCGACGCCGGCTTGCGCATTGAGCACGAACAGCGCGACGTCCACCGCGCGCAATCCGGCGCGCACTTCGCCGACGAAATCGGAATAACCCGGCGTGTCAACGAGATTGATTTTATAATCCTTCCAATTGCAATGCAGGATCGAGGCGATAATCGAGTTTTTGCGCTCGATTTCGTCGCGATGATAATCGGAAACCGTCGTGCCTTCATCTACAGAGCCCATGCGGCTGATCTCGCCGGCAGCCAACAGCATCGCTTCCGCGAGCGTCGTCTTGCCGGCCGCCGCATGGCCAACCAAGCCTACGTTACGAAGTTTGTCGGTGGGATATTCCTTCACGGTTGACCTCCGAATGGTTTGATCAAAAAATTTGCTGTCGAGATTAAAGATGCTGTTGCAGTCAAGCAGCGCCTTCTTCTTTATAAGATTGAACGTCTGAATTGCCAGCAGTGTTTCTTACTGCCATAACAGTTTCTTCAACAGACTTAACCTCACTTTGTGGCGCAGCAACTTCCGCTGCTGGCTGGCTTTCAGTTGTCGCGACAACAACCGGCGCCGGTTTCTTTTCACGCAGCAGATGCTTCAAAACTTTGCCCGTCACGCTGTGCGGCAGGCTCTCGACAAATTCGACGTGGCGCGGGCATTTGTAAAACGCCAAACGGCTTTTGCAAAACTCAACCATCTCCTCTTTCACCGACGTCTGGTTGGGCCGCAACACAATATAGGCTTTTACCTCTTCGCCGTGCATGCGATCGGGAACGCCGATGACCGTGCATCCTTCGATTTTGTGATGCTGCGCGAGAACGGCTTCGACTTCGCTTGGATAAACCGGAAAGCCGGCTTTGAGAATCACATCGGCTTTGCGATCCACCAAATACAGAAAGCCTTCGCGATCGAGCATGCCCAAATCGCCGGTGCCGAGCCAATCATTCCAAAAGTCGTCTTTGGAAATTTGCCCCTGCCGGAAATAGCCTTGCATCACCCAGGGGCCGCGCACAAAAATCTCGCCGATGGTTCCATCCGGCATTTGCCGGCGCGTTGAATCCAAAATCGCGACTTCGATGCCTTTCAAAGAAAAACCGCTCGCACAGGCTTTTTCCGTGGTGCGCGGGATCCAGGCGCTGAAGGCTGTGATCAACGGATTGCATTCGGCGAGGCCATAGCCTTCATAAACCGGAAGCTGATACCGCTGTTCAAATTCTTCGCGCAGTTGCGCCGGCAGCATCGCGCCGCTGACCAGGCACCATTTAAGCGAAGCAAGCTGGGCCGGATCCGGCGCCAGCCGCAAGAGCGCGGGAAACATCGAGGGCGCGGCGACAAGATGGGTGACGCGCTCTTTGGCAATGGTTTCGACGATTGCCGCCGGATCGAATTTCGGCAATAAAACCGTGCTGGCGCCGGCGGCCAGCGGCAGATTCATCGCCAGCATTTGGCCGAGGTTGTGAAAGAGCGGGATGACGGCGAGAAAACGATCTTCGCGATCAATGGCAAAATTTCTCCACGAGGCGGAAATCGCCGAGGCCAGATTGTAATGGCTGAACACCGCGCCTTTGGGCATGCCCGTGGCGCCGGCCGTATAAAAAATCACGGCCGGATCTTGCGGGCCGGCGTTGATTTTATTTTCGACGCCCTGGCGCTCAAAGCGCTGCATGGAGGTGGCGATGAGGTGGGTCAAATCAACGGCGCCGGGCGGGACCTTTTCGCCGAGGAAAATCTGCCAGCGGCGCGGCTTTAGCCCGGCGAGGGCGGGCAGGAGACGAGGGCTGAATCCTTCCCAGGCGACAAAACCATCGGCGCCCGAATCTTCCAACACAAAGCGAATTTCATTTTCTTTGAACAGGACGTTGATGGGCACGACCCAAACGCCGAGTTTCAGCAGCGCGTAGTAAACCAGCGGAAATTGCGGAACGTTCGGCAGCATCAGCGCGATACGATGGCCGCGCTTCAACCCCAAATCCGCCAGGCCGGCTGCCAGACGATCGACGACTTTGGCAAAATAACCGTAGGTGAGCCGCGTTTCCCCGTAGACCATGCATTCGCGCGCCGCATAATCCAAAGAACAGCGGAAAAGAAAATCAAACAGCGTGTTGGCGAGCATGATGTGCCATAAAAAGATTCATAATCGTCACGCTTTTGCAAAACTCTGTACCGCCGCCTCGGTCGTTTTGTGCGTCTCAAAAATGGAATCCAGCTTGGTCATGACCAAAATGCTTTCCATGATATCGTTGACTTCGGCCAGTTTGAATTCGCCGCCGCGCTTGCGAACCGAGGTCAGCGCCGAAATTAAAACGCCCAGGCCGGTGCTGTCCATGCGCTTGACGCCTTTCATGTCGATGACGAATTTGGTCGCGCCTTCGTCGAGAAGCTGATAGATTTTATCCTTGAACTCTTGCGAGTCCGGCGCCCCGCTGAAAAGTGTCATGCTCAAACTCAGAACGGCCACCTCACCGACCATTTGTTGCTTGATCTTCATTTTTTGCCCTCCTTAAAAGGCTGGAATGGGTAACGGTTAAGTTTTGATTTTGAGTAGTATAAGACAAAAGGGGTTCATTGTCAAGGGAAAAATCCAATTTGGTTTCACGAATTGAAATCGCCGTTGCCAGCCGCATAGTTTTTCAGCTTGCGCCACAGCGTCGTGCGGCCGATGCCGAGGACTTTGGCGGCTTCGTCGTAGTTGTCGTTGCAGGCGTTGACAATGTCGAGAATGTACTGCCGCTCGATTTCTCTCAAAGGCAGACGCGCCGCGCTGCCGGTCGAGCTGGCGGCTTCGCGCAAATGCGCCGGCAGATCGGCCACCTCGAGCGTCGTGTTGCCGGTGAGCGCGACGGCGCGTTCCATCACGTTCTCAAGCTCGCGCACGTTGCCGGGCCAGGCGTATTGGCGCAGGCGCAGCAAGACCTCCGGCAGAAGCGCGGCAATCGTTTTGCGCATCCGGCCGGCGAATTTTCTGGCAAAATGCGCTGCGAGAATTTCGATGTCTTCCGGACGTTGGCGCAGCGGCGGCAATTTGATGCCGATTACGTTCAAGCGGTAATAAAGATCGCTGCGAAACTTGCCGTCGTGCACCAGCGTTTGCAGATGGCGATTGGTGGCGGCCAGCACGCGCACGTCGAGCTTGAGCACCGCGTTGCTGCCGACGCGCTTGATTTCGCCGTCTTGCAAAAAACGCAGAAGTTTCACCTGCAGCGCCGGCGACATTTCGCCGATCTCGTCGAGAAAAATCGTGCCGCCGTTGGCCTGTTCAAATAAACCGGGGTTGTTGCTCACCGCGCCGGTGAAAGCGCCGCGCACGTGGCCAAACAATTCGCTTTCCAAAAGATTTTCCGGCAGCGCGCCGCAATTGACGGCGACGAACGGCCGGCGCGCCCGGCTGCTGGCCTGGTGAATGGCGCGCGCCACCAATTCCTTGCCGGTGCCGCTTTCCCCCTCGATGATGACGGTGATGCCGGTTTGGGCAATGCGCGCGATCAACTCAAACACCTGCTGCATCTGCGGACTGCGGCCGACCATCGAGCCGAAATGAAAACGATCCGCCGAATTGAGCCAGTGATAAAACTCTCGAGCCTCGTCGCGTATCCACCCTGTAACTTCGGCTTCGGCTTGCCGGCGCACCGGCGCATTTTGCTCGACCAGGCCTTCCAAATCGCGCTGGCGAAAATAAAAGAGATTGTACATTTTTGCAATCTCTTCAGGCGACTCTTTTTTTGCCTCAGCGGCCGTCAAATCCGCCAACAGCAACGGCGCATGATGGCGGGCGGCCATCAATTTTTGCAAATAAGCGCGCGTGATTATATTGCGGCCGGCTTGATCGAACAACAGCAGCAAATCAATAGCCGGCAGTTGCGACACCTCTCGCCAAGAGTTTATGATCTGCCCGGAACTGGCGGCTTCGGGTTTTTCCGGGCCGGTCAAAGCAAAATATAAATGGCCGATGCCGGCCTGTTGAAAGATTTTGACGAGATGCGACAACTCGCCGTTGCTGCCAACGAATAAAACCGCGCGCTCTTTGAATTCGCCGAAAATTTTGCCGGCGACCTCGAGCAAAACCTCGTCAGCCGTGTTCGGATGGCGGAAAAAATCGGTTTCGAGGCGGACTTTCTCGTATAACCACAAGGCGCGCTGAAAAAGACGGCTGAGCGCGAGACCGGCGAGCTTGTGTTCCGAGGCCAGCGTATAAGCGCGGCGAAACGCTTCGACATGCGCCGGATCATGCTCGCCGTTCGGCATCCATCCCAACGCCGACCGGAAAAATTGAATCACCGCCTCTTGATTCGAGCCGGTGATGAAATATGAAAAAGACTTGGCAAAATCGGTGAACGTTGCCGTGCGGCCGTTCGCGGCGCTTGGCGCCGGCGTCCCGGCAACGAGATACAGCTCGACGAATCGTGAGCCGATGATCAATAAACATTCTTCAATATTATATTCCGGCAGCGCTTTGAGGCGGCGCGCCAAATCCAGCCGCGCCGATTCGTTCGCCGGAAAAGACGAGGTTTCGGCGACCAGGCGGCGCAGCTCATCTTCCCAGCTTTGTAGAGATGGCGATTGTGCGCGGCCGGAATCGCGCGCGGTTTTTTCAGCCGCAATGGCGTCGAGAGGAATGTAACAGTAAAAAATAGACATCGTCGGATTATTGAAACTGATGCACCTTTGAGAAAACCAAAGAAACGGCCAAAAACGAGAACAACACCCAGCCGAAGCCGAACAACGAAATCACCGCGACTTTTTTGCCCTGCCAGCCGCCGGCGCGCCGGGAAAACAGATGAAACACATAAATGAGCCAGGTCAAGGCCACCGCCACAAATTTCGGATCCACTGAATTGAAGAAAGGCTCGGAAACTTTGGTGCCGGTGTAAATGCCCAACCCGACGCCGGCGGTGAGAAAGATCAGGCCGATATTCACCGCGAAGTTGCTCAACGAATCGAAAAAAGCGAGTGAGGGCAGGCGGCGGTAAAAAATGCCGAGGCTTTTTCTTTCAAGGTCGCGCGACAGCAGCAAATAAAGCAGGCTGGCGATGAACGAAATGGCAAAGGCGGAATACGACAGCAGAATCATCAACACATGCGTTTCGAAAATGACGTTGTGCAAAATCGCCGGCAGCTCGTGGCTGAAATCGAGAAAGAGATTGGAAACGGCTTGCAGGAAGATGATGATCGGCAGGATGAAGGGGCCGAGCGAGCGCTCTCGCAAACGCCATTCGAGGCTCAAATACACCGCGCCAAACAACCAGACGCAGGTTGTGATCGCCTCAAAAACGTCGGTAACGGGCAAGTGCCCGGTGAAAACGGTGAGGTGAATCAGATAAAAAAAATGCAAGCCGGCGGCCAGCGTCATCGCCTGGCCGGCTCTTGCGCTTTCCAACGGCTTGCCGCTGCGGAAGAAGCGGACATAATAAACCAACGCCAAAACGTAGGCCGCCACGACGAGCCATTGCACGAGGTGAATCGCGATCATTGTCCTCTGCTGTATGGAAAATGAATTCGAATCGACTAAAAGAAGATAAGAAAAATTGCGGCGGGGAGCAACAAATTTGTCGTTTTTAAAAACGCGACTTGCTTTTGCCGCAGTCGAGTTTTAAATTATAAGCCAGAAGTCATTCGGTAAAACCAGCATAGGGCCTATCCAATGAAGCGATCATGTTCAAATTTTCCCGCTGCGATTTTTAGTTTTTTTATTGCGGCTGTCGCCGGCTCGCAGCCGGCTCTTAGCCAGGCCAAAACCACGATTTCCGGCTGGCTGCGCACCGGCGTTGAATATGAATACAATGAAAAATTTCGCGAAAATTTTTATCGCGGCAAGGTTCAATTCAATGTCAAGGTCGACAAAAATCTCGAGGCGCAGATCGACGTTCGCGGCGAGTCGGAAGAGCACGCCATGGAGCTGCGCGAGGCCTTTTTCACCGCCGAGCTCGGCAAAGCCGCCGGGCTTGATTTCGGCCAGGGCAAAAAACGCTTCGGCCTCGAGTTTCAAAAATCGAAAGAAAATTTGCTCACCAACGAACGCACGCTGATTTATCAACATCTCGAACCGTTTGGGTTCGTCGGCCGCGATGTCAATATTCGTTATTATCACAAGGCAAAATCCGACGGCCGCCGCAATGGCATTTCACTCAGTCTTGGCTACAGCGAAGATCACAACGTGACGGCGGTCGGCCACTGGACGCGATTGAATACGATCGGCTCGTTCGCCCTGGGCGCGAGCAGCGTCGTTCAGGTCGACAAAATCGCCGGCGGCTCGCAAACCGTCTGGGCGCTCGGCGCGGAATTGCTGCGCGACACGGAAAAGCATCACGTCGAAATCGAAGCGGTTGCCGGACAGGATCCGTTTCGTTCGGAATTTGAAAAAAGTTTTGGCGACGGCAAAAATGTTTATTTTTTCGGCGGCAAAATTCTGTACGGCCATTACTTCAAAAAATCGCGCTTCGAGCCGGTTTTTGTTTACAGTCTGCTCGTTCCCGATTTGGACACCTTCGAGGTCAACACGATGGAGCTTCTCGCCGGGCTTAATTACTACGCCGCCTCCGCGCTTCGCATCGGTCTCAACGGCGATCTCTTGCTGGCGACTTCGACAAAAGATCAAGACGAGCGCACGTACGCGGGCAGCAAGGTGATTTTGCAAGTGCAGTTGGTTTGGTAATTGTTCGTGTAACGTGAAACGTGTAACGCGCTAAAATTTGTCAATATGCTAAATCTGAAAGCTTTTCCAACATGCTTTATTTTTGCCGCCGTGTTCTTGTATAGTTGCGGCAAAATCGTTGATCCGCCGGACACCGACGATTACGGCCTCACCAAAATCGAATTTACCATCACCAGCGAATACCTCGGCATTCTCAACAGCATGGTTTTTGCGCGGCGCGAGGTGCCGGCGCGGGTCGAGATTGCCGGCGAGAGGCGAAAAATTTTTGCCCGCTATTCCGGCCAAACTGCGCTCGGGCAATTAAAGAAATCTTACACGGTGGAATTTGCCGACCCCGACCATTCCTTAAACGCTTTTAAAGGAGAGTCGGGGTTTCGCGGCCATCGGGAATACGTGATCAGCGCGCAAAACGGCGACCACACCAAACTCAACACGACTCTCGGCTTTTGGGCTTTTCGGCAAGCCGGCTTGATGGCTTCCGAAATTGAGCCTGCCGCGGTTTATTTGAATGGCGACTATCAAGGCTTGTATTATCTCATCGAACCGGTCGACGAGGATTTTTTAAGAATTCGCCAGCGCCGGCTGGGGTCGTTGTATGAAGCTTTCAACGGCCAATTCGACGGCGCGCATTTCTCTTTTGCCGGCGGCTATGATGTCCGCCTGGGATTTGAAAGCAAGGGCGAGCGTGAGGAGTTTTATGGCGATTTGGAGCGGCTCATTCAAATTCTTGACGCCTCGACGCCGGAAAATCTACCGGCGCGAATCGAGCCGTTGCTCGACGCGGAAAATTACTTGCGCTATCTCGCCGTGTCAGTTCTTTTTCATAATTGGGACGGCTACTTCAATAATTTTCGTTTGCATCTCGATCCTCAAATCGGCAAGTTTCAATTCATTCCGTGGGATTTGGATAACCTGCTGGAATTGCACCCGACGCGCAGTCGATTGGAAGGCGCGAATGAGTTGAGCGAAAAATTGTTGCAGGTGCCGGCCTATCGCCAGCGCTACAAGAAAATTTTGTTGGAGTTGATGGACGAAAAATTAACCGTCGCCCGCTTGGATTTGCTTATTGATGATACCGCAGCGAAAATCGCTCGCGCTTACGCCGTCGACCGTTTTCTCACGGCGCCCGGCAGCAAGCCGCTGGTCGAACACACGACGGCAACCAAGCGATTTATTCGGGATTGGTATGCGAAGATTCGGGAGGATTTGAGAAAACTCGATTGATCAGGTTTTAAAAACGAATTTCCATTGCCATGCTTGCCCCGTTGTACAGCGGTTGAATTCCCATTTGGATCTTGTTATTTTTTTCTTGATGCGGATAAAGCAAATAGCTCACCAGCGTCCCGCTTGCCGCGCCGACGAGCACGTCGCTCAAATAATGTTTCTTGTCGTGAATGCGCGAGAAGCCGACGTAGCCCGCCCAGCCGTAAAACACGCCAAAAGAAAATTTTTTCCAAGCTCGGGGTGACATGAGAGGCAGGCGTCCGTCACGGCGCTGCGCGAGGCCGTCGATAAAATCGCGCGCTTCGAGATAGAGAAACGTCGAGGTGGCAAACGCCGCCGAAGTGTGTCCCGAAAAAAAAGAATAGGTGTCCGAGCCATCCGGACGATAGCGGTGAATATTGCGTTTTGCCAAACGCGTCACGACTTTGGTATAATAAAGCGCCTGATGAAACCGGAACATTTTGGCGTAGGTTGCGGCGGAGTAATCGTGCAGGTTGACGGCGTCGAGCAGTATCATACCGGCCAAACGCGAGGTCGCGAACAAGCCGGGATAATAAACCGGGCTGAGCGCGCCAAGCGATTTTTTGCCGTCATTTCTCGCCAGGCTTTCGGTGATTTCCTCATCCACTTCCAGCGGCGGCAGCTCGAGGCCCTGCGCCGGCCTCTGATGATCGAGAAAAGCGCTTGCGGCGATCCCCACCAAATCGCGGCGATGAAAACTTATTTTGGCGCCTTCATATAGGTTTTCGTAAAAGCGCTTTTTGTCGAGGTTGAGGCGCGCGGCGGTTGATTTCGGCGCCGGATTTTGGAAAAACGCTGCCGAATCGATCGGGGTAAAAGTCGCGCCTTGCGCCAAAAGGGTTTGATTGACAAAAAAAGCCAGAAGGAAAAAAGCTGGGGTTGTGCCGGCTGAGGGCTTCATCTTGCCTCCGCGTCGAGAAATTTTAATCTGTTTTTACAAATAAGCCGCTTGTGACCAGGAAACTTTTGTTCTCACACCCCTCTGCCGTCTAAAAAGTGGATGATTAAAGTAATAAACAAAAGCAGAAATTGCAAGGAAAAATTTGCGAGAAAAATATTGCTTTTCTTCGTATTTTGTGCATATTTTTGTAGCGCTTGTTTTAAACCACGATCAAAACTGAAAGTTCATTTTGCTATCAATTTGCCATGCCAATTTTTCTTTTCATTTTATTCGGACTGCGACTTGGCGGCGAGGAGGTGCCGGAAATCAAAGGTTACGATTTTGAGAATAAAAAAATCAGCTATTTCAAACTTCCCAAGGAACTGAGCGAAGCGTCGGGGTTGGCCTTTAGTAATGGGCGTTTGCTTTGCCACAACGACGAGCAGGGCATCGTTTATGAGCTTGACCATCGCTCCGGAGCCGTTCGCCAGCGGTTCTTTTTGGGAAAGCCTGTGATGTATCGCGACGATCTCGAAGGAATCGCCGTAAAAAAAGGCGCCGCCCGCGGGGACACGATTTTCATGGTCACCAGCAGCGGCACGATCTTGCGTTTTTTGCCGGGGAAGGATAAGGAAAAAGTTGCGTTTCAATCTTTCAAAACGCCGCTGTCGATCCGCAATGACGTCGAGGGCTTGACGCACGATCCGGTTACCGACTGCCTGCTGCTGGTTTGCAAAGGCGAGGCGAACATCGGCTTCGGCAAGGCACTGACCAAGGAACAGAAAGCCGTGTATGCGTTTTCGTTGAAAACCTACAAGCTGCTGCCTAAACCGCGCTTTGTGATTCCGGCGTCGAAAATCGCGGCGCAAGTGAAAGAGAAAGAGTTTGCGCCTTCGTCGATTGAGCGTCACCCACGTACCGGCAATTTTTTTGTGATGGCGGCGCGCGGCAACGCTGTCGTTGAATTGGATGCGAACGGCAATTTGCTCGGCGTCTCCTCATTGCCGAAATCCGTGCACCCGCAGCCGGAAGGTTTGGCCATTGCGCCGGACGGCACGCTGGTGATTTGCAACGAAGGACAGGGCAAGGCGGGAAGACTTGTGGTTTATTCACCGCGGTAAATTCTCTTGCTCTTGCTGATGTTTGAAGTTTAAAAGCGAGTAAGAGTAAGAGTAAGACCAAAAACAATAAAGGAGAACGTCGCCGCCATGAAAAGCAAAAACGTTAATCGCGCCACCGACAATCTTTTTCGCATTGTGATGAACAATCATTTGCAGCTTAGCGCGCTGGCCGATCATAAGGCCAGCATGATCATCACGGTGTGTTCGATCATCATCGGCTTGATTGTGCGATATTTTGTCGATCCGCAACTGCAATACGCCGTCATAACCTTGGGAATGACGTGTCTGGTAACGATTCTGTTTGCCGTGTATTCGACGCTGCCGAAATATGAAGGCAAAAGCGAAGGCGCGATGAAAGCCAAGAATCCAAATTTCAATGCCATCTTTTTCGGCGACTTCACGCATCTCGAGTATCCCGATTTTGAGCGCGAATTGGAGAAAGTGATCAACGACAATGATCTGATTTATGAATCGCTGACCAAGGACCTCTACGCCCTCGGCCGGGTTCTGCACGACAAGAAGTATCGGTTCATTCGCTATTCGTATTTGACTTTCATGATCGGCCTGGTCGCCAGCGGCATCGTGCTGGCGATCACGCTGACTTCGGCGTCCCAGCCCGCGCAGCCGTAAGGCTTTCGCTTGATTTTGGGATTTTCATGCCGTAAATTTGTTATAGATTTGCAGCAAGCCTTTCAAATTTTGGTTTTTAATGAAAAGAGGTTAATTATGAATTCGATCGCGCAACACAAACAATTTGTCATCGATGAAAGGGGTAACCATATTGGCGTTATTTTACCGATGGCTGATTATTTATTGATTGAATCACTCCTGCGAGAGCGCAGCCAAAAACCGAAAACTGCTCGCGAAAGCCGGCGCCAGAAGCTACAACGCGCAGCCGAGATTATGCGCGAAGAATACGCCACTGACAGCGAGCTCACGGCCTTCACAGCGCTTGATGGGGAGGATTTTGTCGAATGAAACGTGGTGAAATTTGGCGAATCGAGCTGGACCCGACGCGTGGCGATGAAATGCAAAAGACGCGTCCCGCCATTATCGTTAGCGACGATCTCGTAGGCGTGCTTGCGCTGAAGATTATTTTGCCCATCACTGATTGGAAAGAACGCTACGCCGAAGTTGGATGGATGGTCAAGCTTGAGCCCAATACGGAAAATGGTCTGAGCAAAGTTTCGGCAGCCGATGCTTTTCAGGTTCGGTCGGTCTCGCAGGCTCGTTTCGTCCGCAAACTGGGCAGCGTGAACGAGCCTGATTTGCTTGCTATTAAAAAAGCCATTGCCTTTGTGTTTGACCTCGAAGTGCCAACTGAAGACTAAATGCAATGTGGAGGAACCTTCCCATGGAATCCAAAATCACCAAAACCCGCAAGTATCGCCTCGACATGAACGAAAAAATCCTGAACAGCGGTTTCAAGGATTTTCAGAAATTTTTCGCGCTGGACAACAAGGCGTATCTCGACGGCAGCGTTCCGGTCAAATATAAGGAGATGATGGGGCTGGTCGGCAGCATGGTGCTGCGCTGCAATGACTGCATCTTTTATCATCTCGACCGCTGCGTGACCGAAGGCGCGACGCGCGAGGAGCTGCACGAGGCGATGAACATCGCGCTGATCGTCGGCGGCTCGATCGTCATTCCGCATTTGCGATACGCCCTTGAAATGCTCGAGCAACTATTTGTCGAGCAAGAAAAATAATGAAAATCTCATTATCAACAATTTTCATATCGCCAATTCATAGTGAGAGAAAACGCGGTGGCAGAAAAAAACAACTCGGTCGTTGCCGTGAGCGGCCTGCACAAATCCTTTCACGGCAATCACGTGCTCAAGGGCATCGATTTGCAAATTGCGCCGCAGGAATTGACGGTGCTGATCGGGCCCTCCGGCTGCGGCAAATCGACTTTTCTGCGCTGCCTGAATTGCCTCGAAATTTTCGATCAGGGAAAAATCTCGATCAGCGGCATCCATTTGGAGCGGTTGTCGTCACACGCGCCGCTTGACAGCCAATTTCACGCCAAGGTGCGGGAGCTGCGGACGAGCGTCGGCATGGTTTTTCAAAGCTTCAATCTCTTTCCGCATTTGACGGCGCTGGAGAACGTCATGAAAGCGCCCACGATTGTGAAAAACATGCCGCAGGAACAGGCGAAGGCCACCGCGCAACAGTTGTTGGAAAAAGTCGGATTGGGAACCCACATGCATCATTATCCCACTCAGCTTTCCGGCGGCCAGCAGCAACGCGCGGCGATTGCGCGCGCGCTCGCCATGGCCCCGAAAGTGATGCTCTATGACGAGCCAACATCGGCGCTCGATCCGGGCTTGGTCGATGAAGTTTTGCTGGTCATGCAAAAACTGAATGACGAAGGCATGACGCAGATCGTCGTAACGCACGAAATGCGCTTCGCGCGCGACGCGGCGGATAAAATCGTTTACTTCGAAAGCGGCCAGGTCGTCGAAGCCGCGCCGCCGGAGGAAATGTTCTCGTCACCAAAAGATGAGCGCACGCGGCGGTTTCTCAAAAGATTTTTGTAAGAAAATTTATTTCATTTGCCCCCAAAGCGGAGCCGCAGCAATCAAGAAGGCAACTGCGAATGAGCGCGAATTAACGCGAATAAAAATTATTAGCGTGCATTAGCGTTGATTAGCGGTTTAAAAATGTTTGCCGAAAAAGCCTGCGGCCGCAGGCAAAGATTTCACTTTTAATAGATTGATTTTTGATGCCATGCTCAAAAACGCATTGATTATCATCAGCACGCTCTGTTTTTCAGCGTCGGTGTTTTCGCAAGCTTCTTCGCAAAAAATCCTGCGCTGGGGCGCGGATGCGGAAGGCGGCGCGCCGTACATCTTTCAAGATCCGCTGAATCCGAGCCAGATCGTCGGCTTTGAAGTCGATCTCGTCGAAGCGCTGGCCGCGGAAATGAACCGGCAGGCCGAGTTCGTGCAGAACCAGTGGGACGGGCTCGTTCCGGGCTTGCAGCGCGGCAACTACGACATCGTCGTCAACGGCCTCGAGATTACCGAAGACCGCAAGGCCGAGATTAATTTTTCGGAACCGTATTACATCACCTACGAGCAGCTCACGGTTCGCAAAAATACTTTTGATATAAATTCACTTGCAGATTGCAAAGGCAAAATCGCCGGCACGTTGAAATTCTCTCTGGCGCACCGCATTTTGGACGCGGAAGGCGGCATCGACGTGCGCAGTTACGACGGCCAGATCAATGCCTACGAAGATCTCGCCAACGGCCGTCTCGATGCGGTGTTGATGGATTATCCGATTGCGCTTTATTACGGCCGGCCCAATCCGAATCTGAAATTTTCCGGCACACCG
>Ga0247727_10010621_pt1 | contig 16270 bp, 20 predicted proteins | sample WisWelCaveWW1625_FD_202498 | JGI IMG/M metagenome (GOLD analysis project Ga0247727, IMG submission 202498) | Biofilm microbial communities from Wishing Well Cave, Virginia, United States - WW16-25 | ecosystem: Environmental > Aquatic > Deep subsurface > Groundwater > Cave microbial mat | place... | reverse complement strand
TGAAGTCGCGCTCCATCGTCGCAAGGAGGTGGTCCACCCGGACAAGCTCGCTGCCTAACCTCCCTCGGAGCGCCGCCGTCGCTTGGACACTTTCAACTGTGAACGGGACAACCTCGGTAACAAAGGTCGACTGAATGGCCGGTCAATTATTCAATCCCTGCGAGTGTTGTCACGTCCTGATTATGAATACTTCGTCGTCTCCCGTGGCCAATGTCGTGTTCCCTTGAAGCATGTGTTGCCACATTTGCTCAACCCGCAAAGCTGGCAGTCGGGTTGCCTAACCGGCAATGCAATGGAGGGACACCGAATGAAGCGTGATTCCGCGAGGGAAGGCAGGATGCCGGCGGCGCTCGATAACCGCCGGCCTCGCGACCGCGCTCACACCGGCGTGCGTTGGCGTGTGGGCGCTGATGGCGCATTCGATTCATGGGCCGAAGGCGTCGCGCCCGATGGGCGCACCGGCTTTCACGCGAATCGCTCTGTCGCCCGCCGCGTCCGAGCCGGGCGAGGTCCGTTCCGTTCCTCGCGCCCTCGAGACCCGTTCGGCGTCGGCGCTTGCGCAATCGCGCGCGACACCGAAGGTCGCCGTCTGGAAGATGGAAGCGCCGTCGCCGGATTCCTTGATCCCCGTGCACGAGGAGCCGCTAACAGCGCCCGCGACCTCCAGCGTCGTAGTCACCGACACGCATCGCAACGAGCGCACGAGCATTGTCGTCAGCCGCGATGAGCGGGGCGTGCGCGTGCAATCCGAGTCCCGTCCGATCTTCGAACCGTTCAAAGAGGAGAACAACCATGTCATCAATCCTGTGTCTGATCAGTCTGCTGCTCGCGGCGCCGGCGCTACCGGCGCCAACAACGAGCGCGCCACCTAAGTGGGTCGCCGAGGTTGCCGATCTCACGGCTGCGAAGCGCAAGCTCGAAGCGGAATATGAGATCGAACTTGCGAGAGCCAACCTGGCGCAGGCGCAAGCACAAGCGAAACTGGCCGAGGAGCAAGCCCGCGCAGCGCATCAACGATTCAAACTGGGAGAGGTGCCCAGCGACCTGGTCGCAAAACGGGAGGCCGAGCTTGCCGCTGCCAGGGCCAACGTGCAGAGAGCGGAGGCAGAGGCGAATCGCCGGCGGCGCGAATTGGAACTGCTCGGCCAGGAATTGAAGATATTGGCGGCCGAGCAGGATCGGCGCGCCGCCGTGCAGGCGGTGCTGGAGAAGGAAGTCGCCGACCTGCAACACGCGTTGCAAACCCAGGAAAGGCGAGCGCACGAACTGACATTGGCCGAGAACTGCTTCAAATGCCACCGAACCGGCGCGGCCCAGGCGAAGGAGCTCTTGAAGAGAAACGAAAAGAGCGCGCATGCGAAAGCGGTGGGGGACTATCAGTTAGCGTTGAAACAACTCTATTCCTCGCGGGACACTCTGGCCGCGCGCCGCACACAGTTGCAAGTGGCGCGCGACGGCGCGGGCAAGCAAGTCTCGGTCGAGTTTCCCGAGCCGATGCCGGGCTCGGTCATCATACACCAGCTCTTCAACGCCGCCGGGATGAGCTACGTGACCGACGCGTATGTCACGCGGCTGCCGCGCATCAGCATGAAGTTGAAGGACGTGCCGTTCGAGCGAGCGCTCAGCATCGTCGCCGAGGCGCTTGGCATCAAATACGAGGTGCGCGACGGCGTGTACTTTATCAAATCCGCGGAGGCGGCGACCGCGGCCACGGGTTCGTCGTCGGCACGCTATGGAGACCTTACGCGAAAAGACCCTACGGTGGTGGCTTTTGACCGGGTATTCAAGACCTACCCGGCTCCGTCGGTTACGAGTTCGACGAAGCCAACGGCACCGAGCACCGCTGTGGCCCCGCCACCTCCGGTCTCCGTGACGGTAGCGCCACAACTCGCGGCTCCGTCCGTTGTGCTGACACCGACCGTAGCGACGGTAGTGCCACAACTGGTGCCGCCGGCGGCGGCGGCAACGAGCACTTCCACACAGCGCGCCACGTTCGTCTGTCCGCATTGCAAGAGGCAGGAGACCATCGCGCCGACAGAGCGCGTGCGCCAGGGCTATTGGAAGTTCTGCCCGTTTTGCGGGAAGGCGGTCAAGTAGGTTCAGCACAGCGTTCGGTCTTGGAGCAGTAAGGAAGTCTCCTGACCTGGCAGCGCGATAAAATGCCAAAGAATGATGCGCATTGCGGTCGCCGCTGGCTCACTTGCCCTCCTCCTGGCTCTCGCCGCTCTTCCCGCCGCTGAGGTCAAGCAGCCGAAGTTTCTGCTGGCGTGGGGACAGAAGGGCGACAAGGCGGGCGAGTTTTACTCCCCCATCGGCCTCGCCATCAACCAGCGCGACGAGGTCTACGTCACCGACCTCAACAACGCGCGTTTGCAGAAGTTCACCGCCGACGGCAAGTACCTTGGCGGGTTCGACCTGCCGCGCGACACGCCGGCGCGCAAGTCCAGCCAGGCCGGCGGCATCGCCCTCGATGAGCGTGGGCAAATCTACTTGAGCTTCATGGCGCAGGACAAGGTGCGGGTTTACACCGACGACGGCCGGCTCGTCCGCGAGTGTGCCAGCGCGGCGGCGGAAGTGGCAAGGCGCCCGGGCAGTTCATCCACCCGCACGGCATGGCCTTCGACAGCAAAGGCCACCTCTACGTCGCCGACGCCGGCAACCAGCGGGTGCAGAAGTTCGCGGTGCCGGAGCCGTGACAACGAGGACTGGCAAGACGAAGCGCGAATCAGAGTGCGTCACCGCAACTCAGGGAGTTCCCTCATGCCCAACCACATTACGCGCCGCTCGTTTGCAACCACCTCAACCGGAATCGCGCTCAGCGCGGGCGTTGCGTCAGCCGATGACGCGAAGCCGGTCGGACCGACGGAGGCGGCGTTCGAGCGCGACTATGCGCCGCCGAAGTTCTCACCCTCGTGGAAGAAGCCGCAGATTAACCGCACCCTCGTGCAGGACTTCGTCATCTACGCGCATTCCAATCTTGAGATGGTGAAGACGCTGCTCGACAAGGAGCCTGGGCTCATCAACGCGACGATGGACTGGGGCGCCGGCGACTGGGAGTCTGGACTGGGCGGCGCGTCGCACATGGGGCGGCGCGACATTGTCGGCCTGCTGCTGGAGCGGGGCGCGCGCATCGACATTTTCTGCGCGACAATGATGGGCCAGCTCGACGCGGTGAAGTCGTTCCTGACGCTCCAGCCGCAACTCATCGACGCCAAGGGCCCGCACGGTTTCACGCTGCACTTCCACGCGCAAGTCGGCAAGAAGGAATCCGAGAAAGTGCTGGATTACTTGCAGTCGATCAAGAAGATCGAGCTGAAGCCGCTGCGGTTTTAGACCACGTTCGGCGCCAGCCACCCAGCGAGGAGATTATCAATGCCAATCAATTACCGTCCCGATGGATACCATACGATCACGCCGTATCTCGTCGTCCCCGGTGTCGCGCAGTTGCTGGAGTTTCTGAAGCAGACCTTCGACGCTCAGGTGACCGAGTGCATGACTTCACCGGACGGGCGCGTGATGCACGCGGAGGCGCGCATCGGCGACTCGGTGGTAATGATGAGTGAGCCGCGCGACGGCCAGCCAATGACGGCGACGCTGTACCTGTACGTCGAGGACTGCGACGCCGTGTACCAGCGCGCGCTGGCGGCCGGCGCCGAGTCGGTATCGCCGCCGGCCGATCAGTTCTATGGGGATCGCCACGCCGGCGTCAAGGACGCATTCGGCAATCAGTGGTGGATGGCGACGCGCGTCGAAGACGTGCCGCTTGACGAAATGAAGCGTCGCGCGGAGGCGTACGGACGGAAGTCGGCCGCGTAGGATTCATTGAAGGTCAGAAGTTGGCGCCGGCGCGTCCGCTGGCGCCCCAGGGCGAGGGGTTTGCGTCGCCGCCGCACGCCGTGGGATGGTCTGGATTCCAGCCCGCGTGCAGATTCCACTTGTTGCGCGGCCTGCCGGAAGTCACGCAAGTCGCGTTCAGGTCCGGTCCGAGCGATTGGTTCATATTGACGACCTTCATGTGACCGTCGACGAAGGCCACGATGAGAATCATGCCGCGCTTAGTGCCGTTGCAGTCGAGGCGGTGGTAGTTCTCGCGTTGTCCGCACTTCGCATTGACCATCGAATCGGTGTGGTAGGGCACCGCTTCAAACAGCATGACCTTGTTCGCAGCGTTGCTGATCTCGCTCTCACGCGCGCCGATGAGCGGCTGCGACAGCACATACGTCGTCGGCCAGAAATCGGAGCGACAGCCGGGCTGCTTGCATCGAACCAGGTTTACGCGATCCCACCGTGGGCACAGGAGTATGTAATCATTCTTGATGTAGGCTGCCGCCGCATGGGGCCAGCACGTGGCGGTCGAAGCGCACTTCGACCGTCCCGGGCCCAACTTGTTCTCATAACCACCCTGCGGCGGGTCAGGCGGCAGACGTTCATCAAAGTCAGAGGAGTACATGCGCAGAACCATAGCGCTGTTCTTGAGATTGCTCATGCATGAAGCATAACGAGGATTGCGTGAGCGCGACTTTGCAAATAAAGGAAACAGCAGGGCGCCAATGACCATGACGATCACGACGGCCGTGAGCAGTTGCAGCAGTGTGAAACCGCCTTGTTTGCTCACGATCGCATCTCCTGTGCCCCCTGCCTTTCCCGCCCCGTCGCCCTCAAGTATGCTATGACCGGCCACGACGGTCAAACTACTCTCCTCCGAGGATGGGCATGATTCAACGCATCCCCGAGGCGCACGGCCGGTCGTCGAGTTGACTACTTGATCGGCGTCAGTTCGACGTTGCGGAAGTGAACCTCCGCGCCTTCGGACTGCAGCAGAATCTTCCCCTTGCTGAGTTCGGCGTCGGTGGCCTCGTTAACGACCTGGCCGTTGATCACCAGCTTCACCGCGTTGCCCTTGCACGTGATTTCATACTGGTTCCACTCGCCGAGCGTTTTCTCCACTTCATCCTTCATGCGGAAGTAGTGGCGCGCCTGATTGGGATCGCGCCGCGCAGGATCAACGGTCAACTGGAACCCGTCCACCAGCCAGAAATCGCCCGCGCGACCGGACATCAACTGGGCTTCGATGGACTTGGGCCAGATTTTGTCGGGCCCGGTCACATGGACAAACACGCCCGAGTTGCGACTGCGGGTCACGCTTTCGCCCCAGCGCCACTGCACCTTGAACACGTAGTTCTCGTACTCCTGCTCGGTGATCAGGTAACCGTTCACCTGTCCCTTGCAGAGAATCACCCCGTCCTTGATGGACCAGATGTCCTTCGGTTCGACCGTGGCGTTCGGCGCGACGAACTGCTTCCAGCCGGTCAGGTCCTTGCCGTTGAAGAGCTTGACGGTCTGGCCTTGCGCGCTGACGCCTGACTGCGCAATGAACCAGGTGACGACAGCCACGGTCGCCAGCGCCACCGAGCCGTGGAGACAACGAGTGAGTTTCATGGATGGATCCTCCATTGTTGATGTATCCTGAGATTCGACAGACGTTGCCGCATTCCTTGACCGCTGAATTCGTAACGCTCACGGCTTTTTGCCGTCGGCCTTCTTCGCTTCGGGCTTGTCCCATTTCAAACCTGCGGCCACTTCCTCGAATGCCTTGACGTGTTTCTCGTACACCTCGTCACTCGCGCGGAAGTAAAGCGTGTAAGCGTTGCCGTTGAACAAAGCCACGTAGGCGCGCACCGTCACCTTCTGCCCCGCCGGCAGAGCGTGAGTGTAGAGGTACTCGCGCGCCTTCTCGCCGTCGAGCTTGCGACTCTTGCGCGATAACACCTTGAAGTCCGTCAGCGACTTGCCCAACGCCTTCTCGGCCTCGCGGGTGTAGTCGGTGACTTCCAGTCCGGTGGTCACTTTCTCACGAGCGAGGACGAAGGCCGGCTTCACGCGACCCTCCGCGGGGCCGACAAACGTTGCGACTGCCTCCCGGCTCTCCATGACCACCCAGTCCTTGCCCTCCGCATCCTTGGGAACGGTCAGCGTCAGCACGCCGGGCAACAAAAAATCCTTGGCCCACAACACGGCCGGTAGCAGTGTGATGACTGCAAGGCAAAGTAGTTTGCGCATGGCATTGCTCCTGATTTGTCCGAGAACGTAGTGCGTGATTATCTGCAAACCCGGCGAAGAAGTCAAGCCGACTTTGTTCCCGCGGTGGTCTGATTCGGGCGCTACTGCCGCACCCGCGCCACCCGCACCACGGTGTTGGTTCCGTAGGGATAGACGGTGGCGTTCAGCGTGAGCGTTTTCGTGGCGGCCTCGTACTCTGTCTTTAGCTTCTGGCCGTTGTCCATCCACTCCGCTTCGGGGTAGGCGCGGGCTGTGTTTTTGAAAGCGCGCTTGCCGGGGCCGCGCGCTCTCACACCGTGCGCGCGGGTGTCGCTGGTGGCGGTAAGGTTGAAGATGAACAGGTACAGTTCACCGTTCAGGTCGAGCGCGAAGTCGTCGCCCTCGCCCATAAGCCCGCATGGCTTTCCCTGGTAGATCGGCCCGGCGTCACCGCCGTGGAGCGCAACCCAGTCGCCGACTTTGTGCAGCGCGGCGGCCTCGAATTCGGGGACGCCGCCGGTGGCGGTAGGGCCGAGGTTCATCAGCAGGTTGGCGCCGGCGCGACGCGCGTAGCACAGCTCCTCGATGACGTGAGCGGGTGACAGGAAGTTGAAGTCTTTCGCCGCGGTGCCCCAGTGGAAGTTGAGCGTGTGGCACATTTCGGCGGTGACGTACTTCGGATGCCCGCGGCGATCCATCGCCGTCGGACGTCCGCGTTCGAAGGTGACGGAGTCGATTTCCGGATTGCCCAACTTGCCGCCGGAACCGATGCCGGTGTTGTTGATGATCATCGTCTCCGGCTGATGCTTGCGGATGACGGCGTAGAGTTTGTCTTCCTGCCAGTCGGCGTTGCGCTTGCTCCAGTTTCCGTCGAACCAGAAGCCGCCGATGGGGCCGTAGCGCGTGCAGAGAATCTCGATGCTGTCGCGCAGGTATTTCAGGTAGCCGTTGAAGTCGCTCTCGAAGCGCGGCTCGTTCCAGTCGAGCGTGGTGCAGTAGAGCATCGGGGTGATGCCCTCGGCGCGGCAGCCGTCGACGAAGTCTCTGATGAGGTCGCGCTTCGCCGGGGTGTGCGTCACGTCGAGTGGCGAAAGCCCGCGCGTGTCGTAGAGGCTGAACCCCTCGTGATGCCGCGAGGTCAGCGTGATGTACTTCGCGCCTGCACGTTTTGCAAGCCGGGCCATCTTGCGACCGGAGAAGTCCTTCGCGGTGAAGGTCTGCATCAGTTTGAGGTACTCGTCGCGCGGGATCTTCTGCTGGTTCTGCACCCACTCGCCGGCGTTCTTCTGCGAGTAGAGTCCCCAGTGCATGAACAGCCCGAACGCCATCCGCTCGAACTTCGCGATGCGCGGCGCGGGGACCGGGATGGGCTTGTCTTCGGTTTGCGCTGCGGCCGCGCCCGCCGCAGCGACCGCAGTCGTGGCGACAGAAGAACGGATCATTTTTCTGCGAGTCATGTTAGGGCTCCCTGCTTGAGGTCTGGCGTTCGCTTTCACTACGCGTGGTCCGCACGCACGCACGTTCACCTCGGAACCAGTTGATAGATCCAGAAACCGATGACGAACACGGTCGCCAGACCGGTGACGACTCGGCTCAGGCGGTTCCCCTGGCGTTTGAGGTAGACAATGTGCCACGACCGTCCGAGCAGCAGTGCGGAAATAGTGAGCAGGCCGAATGACATCCAGCGTGCTGCGCCGCTGGCCGCGGTGGTCCCCGCTAACCCGAGCAGGGAAAGGAGCGCCGGGCCGCTTCAGCAACCGAACAGCCCACTGCCGGCGGCGGCCAAGGCGGCGGCGCAAATACGGATGGTTTCTTTCATGTTCGTCTCCAGGGACGCGCTGCGACTTACTTCGCTAACACCGTGCAAACCACGCGGAAGCCAACGAGCCGATAGCGGTCGTTGGGCATGAACCGAAACCGATACGCCGAACGGCAGCCGCGCGCCTCATCGAGCCAGCACCCACCACGCGCGACGAGATAGAAACCGGTGTCGCCGGGTTCCGTGCCTTCGGCTTTGAAGCCGGTGCGCATCACGCCACCGGCGGGACCGGTCGGATCCTGCTGCGGACTCGTGGCATAGTAGTCGACGTCGTACCAGTCGCTGCACCATTCTCCCACGTTGCCGTGCAGGTCGTGCAATCCCCACGCGTTGGGCGCGTAGGCGCCGACCTTGGTCGGCTTCGCGAGATAGGGGCCTTTCTCGGCCTTCCCATACGGGAAGTTGCCGTTGAAGTTCGCCTGCGCCGACGACAGCGCATTGCCGCTGTGGAAGGCCGTCTTCGTTTCCGCGCGGCAGGCATACTCCCACTCGGCCTCGGTCGGCAATCGATACGCGCGTCCCGCGGCTTGCTCGGCGGGAAGCTCCGACAGCTTCTTGCAAAACACCACGGCCTCGCGCCACAGCACATTCTCCACCGGGTGCTCGGGCCCGCCGCCGTTTGCGGTTTTGAAGAACGCAGGATTGGCGCCCATTAGTTTCTCGAACTGTTGCTGCGTGACCTCGTGGATCCCCATGTAAAACGGCCGGGTGATCGCGACCTCGTGCCGCAACTCTTCGGGCTCACGCTCTCGTTCAGAAGTCGGCGAGCCCATCGTGAACTTGCCCGCGCGGATGAAGGCGAGCCTCATGCCGATCGAGTTGGTAATACCTTCGGGAGTGGCCGCGCCCGCCCGGGCTTGCGGTGACGAGTGACGGTCGGTCGTTCCGACCGCAGTGACGAGAAAGGACGTCATCGCCAATGCAAGCACAATCGTCGCAGTCTTCATCTCAACTCCTCGCGAACAAACCCGGCGTCCCTTCTCATCACTCGTCACTCGCCACTCGTCACTTTCCCTTCTTAAACTCCGTGACGATCAGCAGCGGCGGATCGCCGTTGCCCGGCGGCGGCGGTGAATTCAGGAACGGCGGGAAATGACTGTTCCACCCGTCGACGCGACCGGTGACGGTGAAGTCGCTCGCGCCGACGGCTTCGCGCAACTGTTGCAGCAGTTTGTTGTTCGCGCCTTCGCCCAGCACGAACTCCTGCAGTGTGCCGTTCACTTTCAATCGCAGCGTTGGCGGTTTCTCACCTTGAGCTTCGACCACGACGACCTTGCCGACCGCCGTGATCTCGAGCGCGTTCACGCGCATGCCGGTATTGCCGGAGAGTCGCGTCGCCTTGATGCTCTCGTGAATCTTGTTTAGCTCGATGGAATTTCCCCGCTTCGCGGAGAATGTGATGGTGCCTTTGTCGATCTCGAGCGCGACCCGGTTTTTTTCCACGTCATACAGACGTGCGATGGCGTCACGCGCCACCCCGCCTCATCAGCTCATGTGCGCCTGGTTGACGGACATGACGCCTCTGATGACTTGCGCGTGGGCGGAAGATAAGACGATCGGGCACAGCACAACCGCGAAGAGCCATATTTTTTTCTGCATCCTTTTTCCCTCCGTAGTCGGTCATTCGTGACCGACATTATTGATCGAGGTCGGCCAGCAATGACCGACCGGCGAACTGTCAACCTCCGCTACACTACCGCCTCCATCCGTGAGGATCGCAACGGGTCCAACTGACCCTCCGTCGGTTCCGCTCAACAAAACCAGGGCTCGCTCAGGCGCGGCGCGCGAATGCGATTGCCGGCGATGGTGCGCAGTTGCGGAAGCGTCGTCCCCGCGACCTTCGCCGCGAGCCCCCATACGCGATAGAACGTGTGCGCCGGGTCTTCTTCGGCGCTCGTGTCGGCCTCGACCAACCGACTCACCGCTTTCTGCAAGTCGTCCATCCGCGGATCGGGATGAACCCAGCGATAACTGAACGACGACTGGTCGAGCGGACCCAGGTGCTCGCGCATCGCGGGTCGATCGACCAGGTACGACCCCGGCGGCACCAGCAGCCGAACCGTGTATTGCACGGGATCGACGTGGTCGACCAATCCTTGCTCTTCGACAAACTCCATCACTTCGAGGTAATCGGACAGCGTTGTCCACGGCGTGAACGCGACCCAGGTCGGCCGCAGCGTGATGCCGGCGCCGTGAACGATCTTGAGTGCTTCGATCAGGTCGGCGCGGGTGTGATGTTTCTCGAGAATCGTCAGCACGCGATCGCTCAGTGACTCGACCGCAGAGATCATGAACAGGCAACCCAACGCCCCGAACTCGGGGAAGATTTCGCGGCGCTCCAGAATGTGCTGTACCTTCGCGGTGAAGTCGAACGTCAGCGACGGAAACTCCACGTGCAGCGCGCGCAGGATGCTGAGCGAGTGTTTCGGCCCATTGAGGAAGTCGGGGTCGCCGAATGTGATATGCGTCGCGCCCTGGCGCACCTGCTGTCGAACGTCTTCCAGCACCGTCTCCTGCGGAATCACGAAGAATCGCCCGTCGTAGACCGGCGGAATCGGACAGTGCGTACACAAGTGCAGACAGCCGCGACTCGCCTCGACGTAACCGACCACGCGGCGCTCACCGTTGTGCTCGAGGCGCGCGTACTCCTCCAGCGGAGGCAGCGCGGCGCGGCTGGGCACGGCAAACGGAAGCCGCTGCAGAAACGGCCGTGGCGAACTACCCCTGCCAATGACGCCTTCGACCTCGGAGGCGCGATGGCCGTTGGGAGCAGCGGCCAGCGTTCGCACGAGATGGACCAGCGGCGTTTCGAACTCGCCGCCGATGCAATAGTCCACGCCGTGGTCCAGCAAGTAGTTGGCGTTGAGGACGGCGTACAGTCCGTACAGGCAAACGATCGCGCGCGGATTGATTTCGCGCACCCGCTCCACCACGCGCACGCCGAGGCGCAAGGCCGTGTGCATGGGGACCGAGATGCCGATGAACTCAGCGCGGGCGAGCTTCGCTTCGTCGAATTCCTCGACCGCAATGTCCATGACCAGCGGCGTAAAGCCCGCCCGCTCGAGGAACGCGAGCGGCAATGCGGCGCCCAGCGGTTGGTGGCCGAGCTCGTAGCAGGAAATCAGCAGAATCGATCCCGGTGAGCGCGCGTCCATCGTTGTCCTTCGGGCACCTGCCTCCTGTGACTCGTCCGGGCTTGCTCCGATACCCGGACTGCAACCTTTAGACGCGATTTGCGCCAAATCCCCTCGCGGCGAACCTCGCCGCCGTGTCGCGTAGTATGTCGCCCTACGCTGCGGGCGTTCACATTGAGTGCCCGCCGTTTGCTTCGCTGGGAAGTATCCGTCTCATTCCGTCGAAATGGTCTGTCGCCGTTGCCGCGCACCTCCGCGCAGCGTGGCTCCCGCGCAGCCGCAGGCGCGTCCAATTCCGTTGGAGGAAGTCATGCCTTTGAAGATCGCAACGTTCGCACCATCCTCACCTGCCCCGACGGCATCCGCATCGCGCAATGCACGCACAGCTATCTATAAGTGGGACCAGCACGGCAACTTGAAGGCAGGACACACCAGCAACGCGCCCGCAGTCGACAAGCCGATCGCAGGGCTGCTGAAAGACCTGAAGAGCCGCGGCATGCTCGACGACACGCTCGTGCTGTGGGCCACCGAGTTCGGCCGCACGCCGACCGCGCAGGGCAACGGTCCAGACGTCGGCCGCGACCACAATCCGCACGCGATGTGCTGCTGGCTGGCCGGCGCCGGCGTCAAGCCCGGCACCGCCCACGGGGCGACCGATGATTGGGGCTACTACTCGGCGGTCGACAAAGTCCACATGCACGACCTGCACGCGACGATTCTGCACCTCATGGGCCTCGACCACGAGAAACTGCTCTACCGCCACGCCGGCCGCGACTTCCGATTGACCGACGTCTACGGCGAAGTGGTGAAGGGAATCCTCGCGTAGTCTGCTGAGTTGCCAGAGGCTACCAGTCAGCACTCATCGCTCAGCGCTGCCGTCCCGCGCCCGTAGCTCAATCGGATAGAGCGCCAGACTTCGGATCTGGATGCTGGGGGTTCGAGTCCCTCCGGGCGCGCCAGAGGTAGTCCATGTTCTCGGCTGGCTGTCGCCGCGCGCTTCTCCAGCTCCTCCAGCGTCGGCCGGGCGGGCGACTGGGCCCAGCCGGTAACTGCGCAAGCCAACAACAGGCCTGCGCTAATGAGAATTCGCTTCATTGTGGACCTCCAAGAAAAAGGGGGGGTTCGACACGTCACAGTACAGTAGAGCCCTCGTTCCCCGGCTCTGCCTGGGAACGAGGTCACTGTTCGCCGATTTGACAAAGGTCTCGCCTTATGGTTTTCCTTTGGCCTCGTGATTTGCCTTCAGCCCTTTGGCCAAGTAAGCCAGGTCTTCCTTACGTTCGGGGTCGAGTACGTCAACGCTAAAGACCTCCAGGTACGAGCATTTGTCTTCGATAGCCCGCTGGAAAGCCTTCGGCCAGACGATTCGGCCACTCTTGCCGGTGCCGCCCATCTGGTAGCCGACCGTCGTCGTGGCCGACGCCTCGCGCAGTATCTTGGAATAGGGACCAACGGCGGGACCACCGCTCAAGCCGTTTTGCTGGAACCACACCCGGCCCGGGTGCTTGCTCAAGGCCCACTCGCGAACCACCGTCCCGGTTTTGTAGCCCGGCAGCGGCATCGCCAGGTTGAGCGAGATGCCTACTTGGGCAGGCATATGCTTGTCGTAGGCCGTGATGATCCGTTGCCACATTGCGTTAACCTTCTCCTCACTGGCGCCGGCCTCTTTCCACTGCTGGAGCGTTGCCTCGGTCGTCTTCGGCAGGTGCATTTCGCCGATGAAGCCGCCGCCCGTCATCTGCACGCAATACACCTCCGGCCAGTCCGCGATCTTCCGGCCCAACGCCTTCAGGAAGGTTTCCCAGGCCTGCAAGTAAGCCTCGTCCCAGGGAACGGGCATGCGTGCCTTGTCCTGCAACCATCTCACATCCTGCTTGGTGAACGTGACGCTGCGGACGCCTTTCAACTCGTACACCCAGTCCGGCGAGAGCATCCCGGCCGTGACGCGGAGCATCAGCCATTTCTTTTTCGTCTTGGCCAGGTCGTGTGCGCGTTCCAGCAAGCGCCAATCGTACTGGCCCTGTTTGGGTTCTAACTCGCCCCAGCCGATTCGAGCCGACAGTCCCGCCACTGCAGGCGAGTCAAGCTCCGGAGCCTCGGTGAATTCCACCTTTGGGCCGCGGATGGAAAAGACGCCGCCGGGCTGCACCGCCGTAGGTTTCGGTTTCTGCTGTGCCTGAAGAGGAAGGCCGATCGGGAGCAGCAGAAGCGTGACGGTCAGAGTCAACGCCACCAGAGCGCGTAGGTCGGAACAAGTCTTCGCCGTTCCGGCCTGTGTCCCAGGTGGTGGCGGAACTGCGGAGATTTGTTCCGGCCTGCTACTGGGTTTCGCCAAGACCATGCGCGTTGATCCGTGAGTCACGTTATCGCTTCTCGGCTTCGACTCGCCATTCGACCGCCGCGCTCACCGGATGGGCGGTCTTGTCGTGCGGCGGGACATCGCGGAACGTCCCGTGAAAGACCAGCAGCAGCGATTGCATGGACCGTCGGTTGAGGTCGTAAAGGGCAATGCCCTCGGCGACCGCCTGTCCAAAGACCGGCTTGTTCTTGTTGCTCTCAACCGCATGGACGGCATCGAAGCCGCCGATCAGCCGAATGCGCGCCACGCCGCCTTCCACCGCTTCGATCTTGCACGTCAGCTTGGCGAGCTTGGCGTCCTCCGCGCGGAACATCGTGCTGCGATCGGTGCGGCCCGCCACGACACGCGCGAACTGGCTGGCGACCGCCACGGGAATCGTCCACTCGGCGCCGACCTCGGTCTGGGCGGGAGCAAAGCTCGTCCATTCCTTCGCCGTGAAGGTCACGCTATCGAAGATGGCGTATCCGGCTTGGCGGAATTCGCCTTTCCAGAGCCACGCCGAGTGCTCTTCGACGACGACCGGGTGCCCCGGCTTGCCGCCGCCGTTCGTGCCGCGAATCGAGATCGCCAGCGTGACCTGGCCGTCCTCTTCCACGCCCGCGCCGCGATAAGGCAGCGGATTCATCAACTTGAATTCGCGCGGCGTCACCTCGCCGAACGCATTCAGCCCGGCGTCGATGGTTTCGAGGAATCCGCGCGTGCGCTCCGTCAGGTCACTGGGTCCATGATACGCCGCCAGCACTTTGCCCTCCGGCGTGACGATCCAGACGCCCTGGCCCTGGGTCGTTTGGTCGCTGACTTTGCGAAAGAACCGGGTGGACGGAGTGTCGATGCTCTTGTCGCGCATCTTGCGCGTGTTGACGGCAATCGGCACGAAGTTCGTCGAAACCTTGCGAATCACTTCTTCGTTGGAGAGAGGCCCCACACGGGAGCCGCCGGCGAAGCCTCAGCAGCGTTCCAGCGGTTCGTCGGTGGTGGCCCAGAGAAAGATGGGCCGCTTCTCCTGCTTGGCCAGCCGCACCGCTTCGGCCACGTCCGTGAGCCAGGGGATGTGCTGCCACTTCAGTTCGTCCGGTCTCGGCTTGATGATCGCCGCCTTCGTGGTCAATTCCTGCAACGTCGGCCTCTCCGCGGCCGCCACAACATGCACGCTCCACAAAACGACTGTGATCGCAAAACTGGCTTTCATGTGACCTCCAAGTATAGCGTAGGGGAAAATGGGACGCAGCTCAATTCGAGAAATGAGCTGCGGGCCGCGTCCCCTCGGGCATCTATTTCTTCAAGTGTTTCTCGAAAAACGCCAGCACCAGCGCGAACACTTCGTCGCGTTTCTCGTTGGGCAGTTGGTGGCCGACGCCTTCGAAAACCTTCATCTCCGAGATCTTCTTGTGCTTGTCCAGGGCGGCCTTGAAGTTCTTCCCCCAGTCCAGGTTTACGACCTTGTCAGCGGTGCCGTGCAAGATGAGGAAGGGCGTGGCGATCTTGGCGACGTTTTCTTCGGTATCCAGGTTGCCGCGTGGGCGGAGTCCGCCGGCGGTGATGGCGGCCGCCTTGAACTTGTCCGTCTGCGTGCAGGTTCCCACCGTGGCGAAGGCCCCCATGCTGTGCCCGAACATGCACAGCTTCTTTGCGTCCACATAGGCAAGGCTTTCCAGAACCTGGACCGCGGCCAGGATGCGCTCGGCATTCTCCATGCTCGCGGCGAACGTTCTGGGCTCGCCGGCGGACCTGCCGGCGTGGGTCAACTCAGGGGCAATCGCCACGTACCCGTTTTTCGCGAAGATCGAGCCGTACTGGCGGCCGAAGCCCGCGGCGCTTCCACCACGGCCGTGGTTGACGACCACCGCCGGAAACGGGCCTTTGCCGGCGGCCTTGAGCAGAATCCCCTGGATGGGTTCTTTATCCTTCCTAGACTTGTACGTGAACCGGAAGGATTCCCCATCGCCCAAGGCCTTCGTGTCTTTGTCCAGCTTCAGACCTTCCAGCTCCTGTGACTGGAGAGGAATGCAGGCGCCGAACAGCAGAACAGTGACGGCGAGTGCTTTCATGAACATAGCTCTCCATTTCATTTCTCAGAGGAAGGGTTTTTTTCCAGGAGGGCCTTGATGGCCTCCTCCATCTTTTCGGACTTGAAGCCCATGGGGCCAGGCGGTTCGCTTCTGAACGCAACCTTTCCCGCCTTGTCGATCAGGTAGAGGCGATCCGCGCCGGTGGCATAGGCGGTCCTGGTCGAGTCCTTCATGTCATCGACGACGGTGGGCATAGAGAGTTTGAGACCCTTGACGCACTCGGCGGCGACCTTGTGACGCTCTTCCTCGGTCTTCGGTTGCGGCACGGCACCAAAGCCGCCGCCACCGAGGGCTGGCTGGCCGCCTCTCTTGCCCTCCTCGGCCGGATGGGCCTCCCGGAGGTACACGAAGATGAACTGCACCTCGTTGGTATATTTCTTGTGCATCGCTTCCAGGCTCCCGGCCTGGCGACAGAATGGTCCTCAGGTGAAGGAGCCGAAGATCAGCGCTACCGGCTTCCCCTTATAGTCGGAAAGGCTGAGCGTCTTGTCGCTGTTGACCAAACGGAGCTTGAACTCCGGCCCTTCCGCGCCGACGGCCGGTCCAGCCATCCGGCCGAATGGAAACGGCCGTCCTCTTTGCTGCGCCACGGCTGGCAAGACCATCATGAAGCAAGTGAGGCCGATCCTTACACTCGCCAATCGCAGGATGCTTTTCTCCATGTCTTTGCCCTCCAATAGAATCAGAGACTCCCATGAGGAGAAGGTTTCGAAAGAGAAGGAAAAAGCTGTGAAGGTGAACCAAAGGCTTGGTGTTCGGCTCCGACGGGCCACCTTTGCCGTGCGGCGTCTCGTGATGTCACGGATCGCGCCCCTCGGCGTCACCCACGAACAGTACTTGATCTTGCGCT
>Ga0247727_10010620_pt1 | contig 16273 bp, 30 predicted proteins | sample WisWelCaveWW1625_FD_202498 | JGI IMG/M metagenome (GOLD analysis project Ga0247727, IMG submission 202498) | Biofilm microbial communities from Wishing Well Cave, Virginia, United States - WW16-25 | ecosystem: Environmental > Aquatic > Deep subsurface > Groundwater > Cave microbial mat | place... | reverse complement strand
TCCAAGACTATTACAACAGCATCTTCAGGGACGGCGGCGGCGCGGATGCCGAGACGATCCTTGAGCTCATGGATGCGGCCGGGACCCACGAGGGGTTCGAGGAGACCCAGCACAAGTTCAATGTGAAGAAGATCCCGGCCCTCATCAACAAGTGGAACGAGCTCAGGCCCGTGCAGAAGATCGGCATCGTGTGTCAGCTCGTGAAGGACAAGCTCCATCTCAACGGGCTGGGCATGCCGTGGGTGGTCAAGAAGCCGGAGCCGGATGACTACTGCCGGCTTCTGGAGCACAGTCTTGGACTTCTCAGCTGGAGAGACATCACTGTGAGAGAAGAGGACGAGGACAAGAAGACGGGGCAGGACCATGCTAACCGTGAGCTCCTGCTGGCACGGATGCTCCCGGCAGCGATGAAAGTCATTGGGGTGTCGATCCCGTATCTGGCCAAGCCCTTCAGTGGTTTCGCCATCGTGAAGAAGGGATCCAAGGAGATCGAGTCCAACCGGCTGGGTTACTGCATCTACAACACCAAGGAGGACGCCCAAGCGATCATCGACCTCTGGAAGAAGAGCGAGGCCGAGTCGAAGCGGGAAGACGACAAGGAGATGGCCAAGCACTTGGCCAGTCTGGAGATCCGGCCGGTCAAGGTGACGGCCGCGGACGGCATCGTGTGGGTGTGAAACAGAACTGAGGACACTATGGCACTCCCAGAAGAGATCCAAAGAGAGATCGAAGAGCGGCTGGAGACCCAGCGCGTTTCCGGCTATCAGCCCGTAATGGTGCGGATGCCTGATCGATCGGAAGGCTGCCGTCTCTGCAAGACGACCAAGGGAGAGTTCGGCGTCAGCATGGTCGGGGAGCAAGTCGAAGAGCCTGAGAAGTGCTTCGTCTGGGCCCTTGTGACCGTCTGCGGGACGTGTGCCAAGGACGAGAAAAAGAGGGACCAGCTGATCCAAGAGATGCTCAAGCTCCCGCGTGGCCCCGTCAAGCATGAGTTGCCGGATCCCGATGCGGTACGGGCCTCCCCTTCAGGGCAGCCGGTCATCGGCTATGCGCAGATCATGCTCCATGTCTGGTACACGGGAGACCCGACGAATCCCACCGGGGAAGTGGCGGTGGAGGCGACACCGAACCTGCCGTTCCCATACTGGATGATCGGCTGCGAGCACTTCATCCGCGCCACGGCACAGAAGTCGCATGCGGGTTACGAGGAGGCCATCGACCTGCTCGTGAAGGGCGCGCTTCAGAGCAGGGGAAAGTTCACCAAACCGGAGTGAAGCATGGACATGCAATGGATCCACAAGCTGGTGAGAGAGGCGAACGAGAAATGCACTAGCGATGCCGATCGCCTCATGCACATCGCCCATCCTCTGGCCAACGGCATCGATTCCGCCATCAAGGCTCTTTGCGAGCATCTGAAGTCCGCCGGATGCGATGACGGGTTCGTGGACAGCGCCCATTTGGAGATGACCGTTTCGCTTCTCATCCATCAAGTGCGGACGATGATCCAGCAAGGCTCCAACGGCGTGATCGACGAGAAGAAGGGCCGTGAGATCGGCGTAGAGCTCCGCGACAAGGTCCATGACGCCATCGCGGGGGCATTCCAAAAGAATCTGTCGGACTATCGGTTGGCCACCTACGACAAGAGGGTCAAATGAAACCGTTCATCGTCCACATGCAGCACCATCAGCGATACAACAAGAACAATCCGCATCCGGTGGTCGAGCATATCGAAGTGCACGTGGAAGGGAAGACCGGAGACGACGCCGTTCAGGCGGCCAAGGCGGCACTCGGGCCGGACTGGCAGGTTCGCTGCGTCATGTTCGCGGAAACGAAGGCCCAATAGCATGGGATACACGACCACATTCAGGGGCAGGATCGAGATCAATCCGCCTCTGAACGAAGAAGAGATCCGGTTCATCAACAACTTCTCCGCCACCCGCCGCATGGACCGCAAGAAGGGGCCGTATTACTGCGGCACAGGGTTCTGCGGGCAGGATCGTGAACCGGATGTCGTCGATTACAACGAGCCTCCCAAGGGCCAGCCGGGCCTCTGGTGCCAGTGGATATCGACCTCCAATGGGAAGGCCCTCGTGTGGGACGGCTGCATGAAGTTCTACAACTCGGCGGAATGGATGAAGTACGTCATCGACCACTTCCTGAAGCCGAAGTGCAAGGCCATCGGGCAGCCATACGCCAAGGGAATCATTTACGGTGGCCACGTGCTGAATGGCCGGATCACCGCGAAGGGCGAAGATCGGGGCGATCGGTGGGAGCTCATCGTCACCGACAACAAGGTGACCACAAAGAAGCTGAAGAAGGACGCCCGCCACTAAGGAGGAACATGGCGCAGACCGTGTCATCGATGAAGAGATGTGAGGTCACCGGAAAGACGCACTACTGGTACCCGCTGCGTTGGGCCGGATCGTATTACGTCCTTGAGTGCAGCATCATGGGCTGCCGAGCGCCGCGTCTCATGATCAAGAAAGTCAGGGCGGTCGGCATCCGATACGTCACCCGTGGCAAGACGCACGTTCACGAATGGCGTCCTTGGGGCTATTACGAAGATTGCGAGACGCTGAAGGGCCGTTTTCTGAACATGTACTGCACCCGGTCCTGCACCAAGGATGGCTGCAAGGCACATCAGGTGGCGTGGGAACTCAAGCCCGTTGGCAGGTTCAAGGTGGAAGACACGAAGACAGGAGGAAAGTGACGTGGGGCAATACCATAGGCTGGTCAATATCTCCAAGAAGGAGTTCGTCAGTCCGCACGATCTGGACGACGGTGCGAAGCTTCTGGAGATGATCAATGCACAGGGTGGCGTGATGGCCGCCCTCAACATCCTTCTGGCCTGTTCCAACGGCCGCGGCGGAGGCGATCTGCCGGACGGTACCACATATACCGGCAAGCCCGGGAAGCTCCGTGTCCTCAAGGACATGAGCGGTCTCGGCGTGATGCCATTCTTCAAGGTCGTTGCCGATGAGAAGCTCTATGAGATGGCCGAGAAATACATCGGCCGGTGGGCGGGCGACCAGATCGCCATTATCGGCGACTACGCAGAAGACAATGATCTGGACCCGAAGCTACCGTCCGCGTCGGTCCTCTATGGCCTTTGCCATGAGGAAAAGGACGTCAAGGACCAGATCAAGGAGTACGAAAAGGATCTGAAAGACGCTGAGCCGAAAAAGAAGGCGAGGCTCACGGAGCGCATCGCCCTCATGAAGAAGATGGGTCCGTTCACGAACATCTCGCATGACCTGCGGGTGCTCATCGAGGCCGCCTGCAATGTCGTCTTCGGCAAGGACGGGCGCAAGAAGCACCCCGATGGCTCTCTGGTCGAGGGCCCGATGTTCCCGGACATGGTCATCCGGACCAAGTGAGGAGAAACTGACATGCCAAGAGCTGGAGTTGAGATTTTGTCTCCGCGGTCGTACCTGACCATCTGCCGGGATCACCGCGGCAACGGCGACGTGATGCCCATTCGCGTTCTTCGGAGCCGACACCATCATGGGTTCATGAATGTCCTCATGAACCCGAATCGTGACGAGTCATGGTGTGACATTCTCGAGGCCTATGACATTAGCGTGAGCGATCTGCTCAAGGGCATGAAGAGACTTGGCCTCATCAAGGCGTATCTCCTTCCGTCGAAGCCGAAGCGGTATGACTGCGACAAGTCGTGGGAGACGCCTCGGATCGATGAGGGCTTCAAGAAGGTGCTCCCGTTCTGGGATGCCATCCGGAAGCGGTGGAAGCGTGCGGTGAAACGGAAAAAGGCGAAGGCATGAGCTGGGCCACATTCGCCATAGAAGCTCTGAAAAAGGGCGAGACGGTTCAGATCCGCCCCCGCGGCAATTCGATGCGTCCTAAGGTCAATTCCGGCGATCTGGTGACGCTTCGGCCGGTCAAGCCGGTCGACGAACTTAAGGTAGGGGGATGTGGTTCTGGTCCGTGTGCACGGTAGCGATTACCTGCACCTGATCAAGGCCATCGACGGGAATCGGCTCCAGATCGGCAACAACCGCGGCGGAATCAACGGATGGGTCGGATCACAGGCGATCTATGGAATCGCCACGAAGATCGAGGGTTGACCATGAGTCCAGTACTTCTAAGTCGGGATGACTTTCGAAACGGCGTCTTCAAGCGGGACAATTACAAGTGTGTCGTCTGCGGCGCCCCCGCCAAAGACGCCCATCACATTCTTGAGCGGCGCTTGTGGGGTGATGGTTCACAGGGCTATTACATGGAGAACGGCTCGTCCGTCTGCGAAGAGCACCATCTGGCCGCCGAGTCCACGGTGCTCTCCTGCGACGAGCTCCGCGCCAAGTGCGGAATCAAGGAGGTCGTGCTGCCTCCGCATCTCTATCCGGACCAGCAGTATGACAAGTGGGGCAACCCGATCCTCCCCAACGGCCAACGTCTGAAGGGCGAACTCTTCCACGACGAGTCCGTCCAGAAGATCATCAAGCCGGTTCTTCACCTCTTCACGGATCGTGTCAAACATCCGAGAACCCACCACTTCTCTTGGAGCCCGGGGGTCAATGACGACGACCGGATCGTCGAAAACCTGTTCGGCTTCGAGGGCGAAGAGATCACCGTCTCGGTCAAGATGGACGGCGAGCAGACGAGCATGTACCGGGACGGTTTCCATGCCCGGTCCATCGACACCCAGCCGCACCCAGCGCGGAACTGGCTCTGGGGCATCCATCGACGGATCGGGCACGATATCCCTCTGGGCTGGCGCGTGTGCGCTGAGAACCTCTATGCCCGCCACTCGATCCACTACCAGAACCTGTCCACGCACTTCATGGTGCACTCGATCTGGAACGAACAGAACGTGTGCCTCTCATGGGATGAGACGGTTGAGTGGGCGACGCTTCTGGATCTCCTTACGGTCCCGCTTCTTTATCGCGGGCCGTGGGACGAGGAAAAGGTCAAGGGCATGTACGTGCCCGAGTACAACGGAGATCCCTGCGAGGGGTACGTCGTCCGGGTGGTGCGTGCCTTCCCGTATGTGGAATTCAAGAGCGTAGTGGCCAAGTACGTCCGAAAGGGCCATGTCCAGACTCACGCCCACTGGATGCGTGAGGCTGTGATCCCCAACAAGCTGAAGGAAGCCTAGAGCATGGATGTTGAGACCGTCCGCAAGATGAACGACATGAAGAACGATTTCAGCAGCGCGCTTTGGAGGAATGAGATCGTTCCCCTTCTCCTGAAGCTGACCACCGTCGGCGGCCAGCCGAGCAGCTCGATGAGCGTTGCCATCTGCGCCATCGAGGACATTCTGGCCCGCATGATGGCCTGCCATGCGGACGACTTCCAGCAAGTCCCTGCTACCGATGAGGAAGCCGACCGCTTCTTCGACGAGGCACACGATGTGCTACGCGACTGCGTCCGGAACTTCATGTCCAAGAAGTTCCCGAATAATTACGCCGTCCACAATGTTCGTCTGGACGATGAACCACCGGGGGATGTGTCATGAGCACCATTACTATCAAGGGCGAGCTTGAGATCGATCCTGATCGCGGTGTGATCTACTTCCACAATGGATCGACCGGGCAGACGGTCCTCAGGATCTGCAGATTGCCGAAGCCGATTCCGGACCCCACTCAGGAAACGGAGTATTCGGCGGTTCATGGCGTGATGCTCGACATCACCCACATGTTCGGCGTCAGCTGGTCCCATGCAGACGCGAAGGACACCGTATGAATGCACGAGACATCGTCATCGCCAAGACGATCGAGATGATCAAGGCGGGCAAGCCGCCGTTGGAGGTCGCCACCTTCGCTGTCGACTCCGTCGCCAAACAGGTCAAGGCACTGGTTGGTAGCGGCTCCAAATGTTGTCTTGGTGGAGACCCCAATGGCTGCCACAGCCACTGCGCCTCCGAAGTCCATACGCTGTTTCTGCAGAAAGAGCCTGACCCGATCCATGTGGACGCCGATTGGAACTACGTCGAAAGCGGGATCGGCGGCAAGGCCAGTCCAACGGGCGACAAGGGCGTTGTCAAGACGGTCTGGACCATCGAGGGATGCATCGTCTGTGATCTCTGCGAGGACATCGCCCCGGAGGTCTTCAAGATGGTGCCGACCACCGTCCGCATTCTCACTGAGAACAAGGATCATTGGGGCAAGTGGTCCGACAAGATCATCGAATCGGCCGTCGGCTGCCCAGTGAACGTGATCAAGTACGAATTGGAGTGTTCGAAGGGCGGCCCGGGTGTTCAGGAGATGAAGACCTAGACGAACTCGTAATACAGGGTCGCCCGGGCTTCTTTGCCGTCATCCACCGGCTGCACCGTCGTCATCTTCCACGACAGGAAGTCTCCGCCGGCATAGGCCACCGGGACATTGAAGGGGAGGAAGATGCCGGTGATGCCCGCAGGAACGACGAATACGAGGCCGGTATCCGCCGCGTTTTTCCGAAGCGTCAGGGTGACGGGCATGGTGAAGTTGTTCGTCGCCACGTTCAACCGGGCGCTTGTGCCCGGCACTGTCATGGGTCCCGGAACCAGCCATTCAGCGGCCGGCTCGGCCGGGCCGCTGATGCCAGCCCTGTCGATGCCAGCGCCGACGAAAATGTCCGGTATACCGAGGACGCCCCGGAAGTTCACAAGGAGCGGCTGCACTCCGCCGGCGGCGATCTGGGTCTTGTAGCTGCATCGGAAGAAGGTGGCCTCCGCGACCCCCGGCGGGGTCGTGACCCTGAAGTTGACCCGGTCCCCCGGATCGAAGATTTGGCTTCCGGGCATGAGGACGGTCCCGACCCCCGCGATGCTTCCCATGACGGGCGTATCAGCGCCGTTTCTCTGCAAGACGACGGTGGTCGGTCCGCTAGAGAAGGTGTACAGGTTGGTGGCCAACCTGACGGAGTTGATCGTCATTCTCGAGGGGGCCAGATAGTGTGTCGTGATGGGAGCCGTAGTGTCGGGGTAGTTGATGACGGTATCACGGCTGGCCGGGACTCCGAAGAAGTGGATCAGCGGGACCGCAGCCCCCAAGAAAACTTCGCTTGTGACGAGGACGCCCCCGGGCTTGTTCGTGAAGTCGTACGACAGCTGCCCGGCGATGAGGCCTCCCGGCTCTCCCGGAGGAGCGGCGATCTGCCATGAAAGCAGGTCGCCGGGGGCGAAGGTCACCGTCACGGCCGAGGAGAAAGGACCAGACGATCCGCCCGCGATGACGATCGACAGAGGAGTAGCGATGCCGTTCTTGAAGAGCGTGATGGTCGTCGGCCCGACGAAAGTGCTGATGACGATACTGGCCTTTGTGTGGCCGATGACGGACGCGACGGCGACGGCGTTCTGGGCGATGGTTGCGTCATAGACCGTGAGCCCGCCGGCCGTGACATAGGCGGAGCGGAACTGGACCGGCTCGGTGCCGGGGACGAAAAAGAAGAAGGCAGATGGAGCGCCACCGGCAGCGGGAAGGGCATGTTTCAGACGAACCGCAAAGCAACGGCCCGGGCGGGTGACTCTGCAACCCATGCTGCCAAATTATACAAATGGTGGACGGACATGGGAGTGAAATCGTCAAGCATCGAAAGGAGGACTCGCGGTATGACCAAAAAGACAGCCCCGCCGGTGAGCGAACGCTTGAAGCGAAAAACCGCCTTCATCAAGCAGCTGGCCCACTTTCTGGTGGCCGATCAGGCGGGCAAAAGCGTCATGCTCGAAATAGAAGCAGTCAGTGCCCCTGTCATTCCATGGGCGCGTGAGTGGGCGAAGCTTCGAGATGCCACGCCGCTCTTTGGCTATCCGACCGTTGAGGAGGCTGAAGCGGCGCTCATGGATTTCCTCGGATGACAAAAGGATGGCATCAGATGGAATGCAAGTGCCTGAAAGAGGGTTCGCTTTGCTGCGCCTGCAGCAAGCAAGAGCCTGCGGTCCGGCTCAAGAATTGCCGGGACGAAATACACGCAGTCTGCCAGTACTGCGAGAAGCACAACCCGACACACACCGTTGTGGCATCGAGGCTCATTGAGGTCATCGCGAAAGAGCTGCATGGGCTTCGGGAGAAGCACCCCGAAATGATTGGATACGACGAACATCTGGACGACAACGGCCGTCCGGAAGTCGTTGTCCACTATTCAAAGCCGTTTGACCTGCCGAAGGAGATCAACGGCATCCGCATTCGTGAGGCGCTCTACATTCGCGCGGAGGGGATCTCAGTGGCGTCGATCACTTCTTTCTATGGAGAGCACCGGTTCTTGTCCAACTTCTTCATGATCCCGGTGACTCTGGACGGGGTTGAGTATCCGTCCACAGAGCACGCTTTCCAAGCGGCGAAGACACTCGACTCCAAGGAGCGCGAAAAGGTCCGGAAGGCGCCGACCTGCGGCAAGGCCAAGCGGATGGGCAGGACGGTCACGCTCCGGGCCGACTGGGATCAGATCAGGCTCGGCATCATGAAGGACCTCGTCCGCCAGAAGTTCTCGGCCAAGACCTACCCGGACATGGCGGAAAAGCTCTTGGCCACTGGAGAGGCCGTGCTCGTGGAGGGAAACACATGGCGTGATACTTTCTGGGGCGTCTGTGACGGCAAGGGGGAGAATCATCTCGGAAAGATCCTCATGGAAGTCCGTGAGGAGTTGAGGAGGAAACATGCGTGAAGAACTGGATCGGCTCTTGGAGGCGGCGAAGCGCTTCGTCCAAGAACACGACAACGTCGAAGACAACCCGAAAAAACTCCTTGAGTCGAGGAACAAGGGGGCCGCGGAATGCACCCGGGTGTCGAACGAATGCGGTCGCCTGATGAAGATCCATGGCGAAGCGGAGGATGCGCTCAGGGACGCTGCGATGCGGTTCCTCGAGAAGCGTCACAGCGGCGAATACAAGGTGTTCTACGACTTGAGTCGTGAGCGGTGGCCGGATGTGGAACTTGCCTTCGCTGCCGTGCGGTTTGTGATCGGGGCGTTCGAGTTCTCGGTCAGTCCGACGGCTCACAAGAGTCATGGACCCCATGGTTCTGAGATCGATCGCTTCTTCAAGTACCGCGAAGAACTCGTCACCATGGTGCACAAACGATGAGCAAGAAACAGCATCCGAACTATCGACCGATGCTCAAGAAGGTCCAAAAGGCGTTCGTCACCTTGCGCCAGAAGGGCATCGCGGCGCTGGCGAACTTCTGGTGATGCCTCACTTGCGGCAGCCACGGGATGGCTGAGGAAGCTACCAAACAGGGATGCAAGGGCGGCGTCTTCTGGCACTCGCAGGACGACGACAGCTTCAAGGAGTACGGTAGCCTGATGATCGGGTTCGTCGGATCGGTGGACGAGGTCAAATCCCGGCTCACCAAACGCTTCGATGATCCTCTTCATGAGTGTTTCCCCAATGAGAACGAGCTCCACAAGTTCTGCGAAAACGAGCTCGACAAGGTCGCCGTTGAGGTGGCCAAGGAGGCGGTAGCCGAATTCGAACGGCAGGGCTTGAAGGTGAAGTGGGACGGGACGGTAGCCCATCGGATCGAGGTGACTGGATGACCGTCAAACGGCTGGTCGAACGAAGCGGCATCAGCGAGATCAAGTACTACGGGCTCTTCTATGAGGCTTGCCTCAAGCTCGGTCAGGAGAAAGGACCGACGGCCGTCATCAATCAGGCGATTGCCGAGTACGGGGAATACGGTGGCTGTCAGACGCTCGAGACGGCCGCTAGTGTCGTTGCCCGGATTGGGATCGGCGTGTTCGCCGGTGGATATGAGGTCTTGGAAAGCATTGCCGCCATCCGCGGCATGGAGGCCCAGTATTTTGTGTCCGTGCTGCCTCATCTGAAGGACGTCAATCTCGCCGATATCGAGCGCGTCGTGGTGACATTTTTGTCCCATGACGACATGGATGTCGGACACGCGGCCGTCGATGCGCTGGCGGAGGTCCGCAGGATGCGTGGGACTAAACAAAGCTGAAACATGACTCGGAGGGGGTGCCGGCCTGAATATCAAGAATAGGGTCGGGGGTTCACAGGCCCGGGATACCGCGACGGTTACTACCGACAGCAATGCGGTCGGCACACTGTCTCAACGGGCCGGGCCGCCCATTATCAGCCGCCCTCCGGGTCTCTTTTAACCTCAAAGGGAAAGGGAGAAATCCAATGGTCGAAATGGCAGGAATCACTTTCGACAGAGCGAGGATCGGGAAGATCCTCGGCGAGATCGAGCGGCGCAAGACGGCCGCCAAGGACTTCGTGGGAGATGTCTCCCACATGGGGCTGTCCGTCACAAACGACGCAATCACCTTCGAACTCGAAGTCCCGCAAGAAGACGACGGGAGCGTGCTCGAGCTTCTGAGCTTTACCAAGACGGGGAAGAGGCAGTTTGCGGAGTCCATGAAGTTTCCGATGGACTTCTGGTCGCGGACGGAGGCCGTCCCCGCCAACCGCGAGCCACTGGCCAAGTTCGCGACGCATCTCCTGCGTGTGGATCCCACCCGGCGCCGCATGGTGCGCACGTTGGACGGGAACATTCGGGCGTTCCTCTCGGATCGTTATCGGGCGCTCGACAACTTCGACCTCTTCATGATCTCGGTGCAGGAGCTCGAGAAGGTCAAGGCAGAGATCTGGGAGGCGCGTCTGTCGGACGACGAGTTCCGCATCTACGCGGTCGCCCCGGGTATTACGGGCGAGGTCAAGGAGGACAAGCCGGGCCTGAAGTGGGAGTCCGGCGACCGTCACGTCGCGGCGGTTTCCATCTCGAACTCAGAAACCGGCATGGGTCGTCTCAAGGTCCGGCCGGCGACGCTCCGGTACGTGTGCTGGAACCTCAACGTCTGGGACGAGGGTCTGGCGCGCATCCACCTCGGCCGCAGGGTCGAGGAGGAAGGCTGGATGTCGGATGACACCAAGAAGGCCGACGACAACCTGACGTGGAAGAAGGTCAGGGACATCGTCCGGACCGCCTTCGACAAGGAGAAGTTCGACGAGGTCATCGCCAAGCTGAACGGGGCCAAAAAGGACGACATCCCCGACCCGGTCAAGGCCGTCGAGGCGGCTGTTGCGCTCACGGACCTGCCCAAGAGCGCGATCGACTCCATCCGTGAGAAGTTCCTGAAGGACAAGGACTACACCCGGTATGGCCTCGTTCAGGCCATCACCTTCCAGAGCCATGCGGCACCGACCGATGATGAGAAGAACTGGTTCGAGGACGCCGGAAGCAAGGTGCTGGCGACATCCGTGAAGGACCTGATGGCGACGGCGAAGTAAAGTTTCCCCTCTCTCCGGGCCGCCCTCTTCTATGGGGGCGGCCCACCTTCAAGGAGACACATGAAGACGCCGGAAGAGTTCTGGAAGAAGGTCGAAAAGACCGACGACCATTGGATCTGGAAGGGCGGCAAGACGAACGGCTATGGCGTAGTCCGCTGGAACAGCAAGGTCACTTATGCCCGCCATGTCGCATGGGAAATCGTAAAGGGCTACCGGTCGGACATGGTCGTCTCGACATGCGGCAACAAGCTCTGTGTGCGGCCCGAACACCTGAAAGATCCCCGGCCGACCAAAGGCTGGCTCGTGGATGAACGGACCAAGAAGACCGCCACGAAGATGGCTGCAGAGGTCATTGCAGAAAAGAACGAGGCGATCCGGGTGGCCCTCGAGGAGATCGACCGTCATCAGCGGGACTACCACCATCGCACGAGTGACGACACGATCGAAAAGATCAAGGTGGCGTTCGCGCTGAAGTTGGAGGACGGGAAGGCTTAACAAGATAGGTGCGGTCTGCCGCCCGACGACGACCAGCCGGGGCAACCCATTCGTGATTACCTTTCCTCGGGGCGGCGAGGGAATTGGTGCCCCGGCATCTTTTCAACCCATTTATCGAAAGGACTTTGGTGCTTGGTGCCTGAGAAGAAGCTGACGAGAGAAGAGCTGTTGGAGCTTGCCCAGCTGTCTGAAGAGGCTGGCGGGGAACTCAGTGTGGTGATTGCCAAGATCCATGACGACTTCGTGGCACGACTGGACAACGAGCGTCTGGCGTCCACCTGCGTCTTCAATGCGGCCATCGAAATGCTGGCCATGACCATTGCGGGATGCGTCGCCACCGAAAAGGGGATCTCGTTGGGGGATGTCATGGACAGGGACATGGACGTGATCCGGCGACAGGCTCATCAGATGGCCATGCAGATCCTTTCGAGCCATACGGGATCGGGCATCGTGCTCAAGTTCGATGGGGAGAAGCCTCCGGAGATCTTGTAGTGGCCATACAAGTCCTCAACAAAAGGGCTAAGACCGCCATCCCGATGGGGGCCGTCTATATCGGCCGGCCATCGGTCTTCGGCAACCCTTTTCAGATCGGCCCGGATGGCACTCGGGATGAAGTCATCGAGAAGTTCAAGGTCTACTTCGAGAACCGATTGAAGGAGGATCCAGAGTTCGAACGGGCGATCGAAGCGCTTCGATCGTGCCCGGCTCTTATATGCTGGTGCGCGCCGCTTTTGTGCCACGGGCATGTCATCGCGGCTTATTTGGAAGAGATAGAATGAGGGGGAGGGACTTATGGCGAAACGTTCGAGCTGCAAGTGCCGGAGGGACGAGGACGGCCGTTGTCAGCACTGCATCGAGCTGACGCGGGTCTGGGCTCTCGGGTTTTGCCTTTCGCTGGTCGAGCACATGATGAAGGTCGATGATATCCAAGGGAAGTACACCTCGGAGGTCTGTGCCGAGTGCCGCCGGAGGTACACCGATTTCGGCGTCTCGCTCATGCTCAAGGAGATGCTCTCACGGCCCTTTGGCAACCATTACAAGCACATCATCGATTCCTACAAGACACTGATGAAGGACGCCGGTATCAAGGCGACGCCTCTCTGCGACAAGGTCGTCGCGGAACGCGGCGGAGGGCGTCGGCAGCCGAAGAAGGCTACTTAGGGGTCGGCATCGGTTGGATCACAATCACGGCCTTGTCCTTGATCAAGAGAGGCGCCCAGATCCAGCCATCCCACGTCCCGCCCGGCGGCAGGACGATCGACTGCGAAAACGAACCCGCGGAAGCCTTAATAATGACAGGCTCCTTGGTCTTGTTTTCGAGCGTGAATTTGGCCTTTTGGGAGTCGGGGACGGCGCATCCCACGGCGAGGACGGCCGCCGCCATCAGGGCGATGCACTTCACGGCTGTATACTCCTCCCCCGCAGAGCGGGGGTACTACTAAGACCAGTATAGCCCGTCAGGGAGAATGGCGATGGATTGCGAAGCGTGCGAAGGGGACGGTGTGAAATTTGCAAGGGAACGGGGAAAGTGAGGAACGCGTCATGAGCAGCTACCGGGTCATCATCAAGAAGGGCGAGATCTTCCTGCGCCGATGGAATAGCGACATCCGTCAGGATGAGGAGAAGCGCAAGGAAGAGCAGGCGCTCTCGAACGTGCTCCAGTGCAATATCGAGATCCATGACACGACCTTCGGTCAGTTCTTCGACCTCATTGCCAAGGAAGCCGATTTCTACGAGCGCGTTTTCAAGGCGTCCATGTACGGCCATCCGATCAAGCCCTACATCGAGGAGATCGCCCAGCCTGCCAAGAACACGCGCGACATGGACTTTGTGCGCGTCGGCTGGTACGCGGAACAGTTCGAGGATGAGATCCAGATCACCTCCGACTTCGACGGCTATGGCGATTGGCCGGAGCAGGAGGGGATGCCCGGCCCGACGAAGGGCGGGATCGCAATCGAGTTCACGCCGCTCAATGAGTACAAGGACCTCGAGCTCAAGCTGGACACCAAGTTCGAGCTCATGTCGCTCGACAAGAAGGAGCCGATCGCCAAGGGACTGCGCGACTTCACGGTTTACGCCGTCATTCATGCCATCCTCTACGAGATCACGTGGGCCGGAGACATCTCCAAGGGCCGCAAGGGCTGTCCGGGCTGTGAAGCCGAGAAATAGCCGATGTGGTGGGCTGATGTTGCGTGAGGTTGCCTAAGCTGCGGTACGGTCTAGTGCGGTATGCCGAAGTACGGCCTTGTGTGGCATTGTCAGGTCAGGTGTGGTCTGGTTACTAACTGGAGAGAACATGCCTTCTATGCCTTTCCGATTCGTCGTCTGCATCGACGTTGAGGGTGAGGATCTCAGGTCCGCCTATCGGCGTCTTCTCGACTTCTTCGATGGCAAGGTGAAGCTCACCGCGACCGAGGGCTGGGAGACGTCCGACGAGGCCTATGACGGGGAAGGCGAACAGATCTCGCCGGACGTGCTCCAGAAGACCATCGTCGATGAGCTTGCGGACAGGGACGAAGAGGCCTAGATGTGGTTCGTGTACATCCTCAGATGCTCGGATGAAAGCTTCTACACGGGCATCACCAATGATCTCGCCAAGCGCCTGAAGAAACACGACCAAGGGAGAGGAGCGCGGTATACGCGCTGCCATAGACCGCTCGAGCTTGTCTATGTCGAGTGCGTCAGGGACCGGTCAGCAGCACTCCGTCGGGAAGCCGCAATCAAGAAGCTAAACCGGGCCGCAAAACGCAGGCTCATCGAAAGAGGGAAATGATGAACGACGACCTCAAGGATGTAGGCGATTTCATGGGCAAACAGGTGGAGGCGATCGCCCGCTTCTGGCTGCCCAAAGGCCGCGAGATCGCCCAGAAGATCGACAAGGACACGGGCATCGGGAACCTCGGCATGAATGTCCTGATCAATGCCTACTCCCATCTCTTGGAGGAGACCTTGGCCGATTTCGCCGAGAAAGCCGGACGTGATCGGGAACAGGCCTTTCAGGAGTTCAGTCTGGCCTTTCACAACTACATCAATGACTGGATTGCCAAGTTGTCGAACAGCGGCGTGTCGGTGATGATTGACTTGAGGGAGAAAGATCAAACCGGCTAAGGCTCAGGTCGCGTCAGGTACGTTGTGCCGCGGTAGAGTTCGGCACGGTCCGGTACGGTAGGCTTCGGTCTTAAAAAAGAAGCCAGCGCGTAATAGCCACACCCGTGATGACGGCGGCCATGATGCCGAGGATCAGCTCCCTTGGGATCCTACCTCTTGGTGAAGGTGTAGATGAGGAAACCGAGCACCCCCACCACGCCGACGCCGATCACCACAGGCATCCACGGGAACTCGCCGCCCGCAGCCACATTGAGGGCCTGATCCTGAGAGATGACGCCCTCGTCGGAGCTGTCCAAGGCGGAACGGACGTCGGCAACCTTGTCCATGATCGCGGCCTGCGTATCCGCGTCTCCAGCCCGGAAGGCCGCCTCCGCCTGACTCGTGAAAGCATCCACCTGCGGACTATCCTGTCCAAGCCACCCGAAGCCGTAATAACCCGCCAGCGCCTTCTTGGATGGGACGGCCGGAGTGGCAGGCTTGGCACCCGGAATGCCCGGCGTCGGGACGGCGGGTTTGGCCGGAGTCGCCCGGGGCGGTTCTTTCAGCTTCTGCACATGACGGGACGGAACCGGCTTTCGGGCATCCAAGATCTCCCGGATCTCCTCCTGCTTGAGGACGCGCCCCTCGGACCGGGCGCGGGCCCTGAGCTGGGCGATGATGGAACGGCGGCGCCCTTCTTCTTCGGGGGAAAGGCCGAGCTTCCTCTTCTGCTGTCCAAGATGCAGTCCCGGATGGACCGTGCCCTTGGGCAGCGCGAGCTTCGTCACAAGCTCGTCACGACGCCAATGCTCCTTCCGGAGCGCCTCCTTCAGGCTCGGCGTGTGGTGGGTGACCTCCTTGACCAGCGAATGGACCGACTTCTTGCCGTCGGGCGTCAATGAGCTGTAAAGATGCAGCGTCGCCCGGGAGATCGTGAAGCGCAGCGACTTGAACTTGTTCGCGTCCGCCGGATAGGCCTTCTCGGAGCCGCGGATCTCCTGCTGCAACGCCAAGAACCGCTTGAGCGTGTCCACAGGAGGAATGTCATCCGCCTTCTGGATGGCGGCGTCAACGTCCGCGGCGATCGCGTCATGGTTTCTTGGCTCTTGGCCGAAGTAGCCGACCCCGAGAGAGTATCCCGAAAAGTCGCTGACGCGATAGGTCATTGCCGCCTCCCTGTTGGCTGTAGAGTCGATGAAATATTAACTTGTGGGTTCCGATAATGGAAGGATGAGAAGAAAGGGGGCTAGGTGCTGAACTTCTACCAGATCGACGATGGGGCGACCCATGCGGTGGTCGCCAAGGATGAGGCAGAGGCCTTCGGGCTCTACGCGGAGAGTTTGGTCCGATCGGGAGCGGATTGGCCGGATGAAAGACCGTCCATCGAAGTCCTGTCGGACGAGAAGGACTACACGCTCCATCCGGACGGCGGATCTGAAAAGATCAAGCTCAAGGTGGCCATGTGGCGGCATCTTTTCGGAGAGCCGCAGTACGTCGGATGTTCCG
>Ga0247727_10010619_pt1 | contig 16274 bp, 24 predicted proteins | sample WisWelCaveWW1625_FD_202498 | JGI IMG/M metagenome (GOLD analysis project Ga0247727, IMG submission 202498) | Biofilm microbial communities from Wishing Well Cave, Virginia, United States - WW16-25 | ecosystem: Environmental > Aquatic > Deep subsurface > Groundwater > Cave microbial mat | place... | reverse complement strand
TAGTTTTCCATTGCTTGCGGGTTTCGAAAGTTTGGGTAGTCCGTCCCTAAGGGTTTGCCGGTCAGGTCTTTGAAGAGCCCGGCCATTGCCGCGTAGATGCTGACGATGAGCAAGGCGAGCGCGATTACCATTGCTTTTTGGATGGCGTTCATTTTTTGACCAACTTGCTTCTCAATCGGAAATAGCCTTCAATCATGAGAATCAGAAGAAACCCTACAAGCGCGGCTATACCGAGCCAATCAATTAGGGTTATGCTGGTGAAGTTGTAGCCCAAAGCCTTGCAGTAGAAATAGAGCGCCCTCGCTTCCTCGCCAGTGGAGTTGAAAGTCATGGTCTCACGAGTTTCATGGCGGTTATGGGGCAGACGATTTGCTCGTCGTCTTCGGCGCTCGTTTCGTCATTGTAGTCGGTGCCGTGGAGGAGGAAGTCCGTGAGGTTGATGCGGTATTGCGTGACGTTTTGGATGCCGTGGTATTCGAAGACGATGTCTTTGACGTCGCGCTTGTAGAGGTCAGCGAGGATGGCTTTGGATATTCCGAAGCCTCGGTAGATGCGGAAGAAGTGCTGGGGTTTGCGGACGGTGAAGTAAGTGTGGCTTAGGACGAAGCCTTTGGTCAAAACCGTTTTTTCAATCATTTGCTGCATTTTTGGCCAACTCCGGGAAATCTCGAAGCAAGCGGGCTTTTTCGCTGCGAAGTAGTGTCTTGGCTCTGAGGACTTTTGTGAAGAGCTCGGCGTGGCGGGCGTACTCTTCTTCGATTGCGTCGAGGATGGTTTCCTCGAGTTGGATGGTGGTGAGGCGGAAGCGGGCGAGGGCTTCGTCGGTCTTCTTTGGTGGGACTGAAAAGATTGATTTAGGCAAGTCCATTCACTTCCCCTCTTTTATCATTCCGAGCATCTTGAAAATCGAATGGGCTACTGCCGTTGCGACCATGATGCCACCAAACCCGCCAGCAATCGCCAACCTACCGTCTATTGTGTTTAAAAGCAAAGCGCCAAAATACGCCCCCAAAAAAACGAGGAAAGCTATTGTGGAATAAACCGCAGCCAATTCAAAGAACCGTTTGTAATCGCTTACAGCGTCGCCTCTTTTTTTCTTGATTTCCATCAAACCACCTTAATCAGTTCTTTTCCGAAGGCGAAGCCGACGAGTACGCCGAAGCCGCCTGCGGCGACGACGAGCGGGGCGGCAAAGAGTCCTACTATGAGCAGTATGGCGATGATGATGGCTTGGGACTTTGAGAGCGTGATTGGGTCCAAGTTCATTCACGCTCGTATTTCAGTCGAAAGAAGCCCTTGTGCTCGAAAGCCACTGGCGTCTTGCCTACTTGCTTCTCGATTTCCGCGTACGTCCATTTCATTCGTTTCACCTTCCTTTTTCTTCAACTTGGCCATTAGGAGCTCGCGGATAGCTTGCTCGGCCACTTCGTTCCGGGAGAGGCCGAGGGTGAAGCAATAGACGCTTAGAATGCGGTGGACGTCCAGGTCAATCCAAACCGCCTTCTTCACGCGAGCCATGCAGCTCTATAAACCAGCATACTTAATAAGCTTTATGGTGATATATAGATTAAGGCAGTATGCCTTAGTAGTTAAAACCAATAATTCCTTAAAGCTGGCTTACTTGAATTGTTCGGGTGAAGCCAGTGAATGACCGCAACAGAGAAGGTGTTCTTTTGAAAGCGCAACTCAAGGCATTGGAAAGCAAGCCCGGCCGGCAAGTCTATCTTCTCTTGAAGAAGACGCGTGAGCGAACTCCTGAGAAGTGGTTAACTCAGGCCGAAATTTCGCAGAAGGCCGGGGTCGAACAGTCGGTCATCAGCGACCAACTCATGAAGCAGGTTGACGTCGGGCTGGTTGAAGTCAAACGAGAACGTGGTCCCCTCAAATACTACCGGGCGACTGACGCGGAGATTTTGTGGATTCCGAACGTGAGGAAGGATGAGCTTCCGCCTGAGTTGCGGAAGAAGGCGTTCGATACGATTGAGACGCTTGAGAATGACTTGCCGTTTTTGTACGAGAGTAGGTGAAGTGCTTGGCTGAGGAACTTGCTGACGTCAGTTGGGAAAAAGAGCAGATGAGCTTTGACCAAGACTTTAAGGACAGCAATAGGTTCGGCAAGCGGTTGTCGTCGGAGATTAAGCGCGCGAACTTGAAGGGGGAGCGGCCGACGATTGAGGTCGTGAACGCCATGTATGGCTTGGCGTTCTTGGCTGACCAGCTTGGCGCGCCTGACGTGTCTGACGAGTGGGTTGCTTTGATTAGTGTGTTGTGCGGTTCTTCTGCTTCAGTGGATGGGTGGAGGACGCGCGAGGCGCATACGCAGCGGCTTATTCAGGCGCGGCTTGGTTTGCCGGATGAGCGTAAGGAGAAGCAGCAGATTGAGGGGAGGAGTTGATTATGGAGCCAGCTAGTCAGGAGGCGTTGCCTTTCAAGTCGTTCATGGATTGGAAGTTGGTCGCCGGGGTGGTTGCCGTCTTTTTGTTGTGGGCGGCGGCAGTGACGATTCTTTGGCAGTTCCAGCTTCTTGCTTTGCTGTTTATCGTGCCAGCCGTGTTTGCCACCGGCTTTTTCCTGCAAAAGTTTTGGTTCAGTCCATGGGGCCGCGTGTGGCTCATGAACTTGATGGGAAAGAACCTAGGCATCATCGTCTTGAAGCGGGCGTCGCGGAGGAATGCTTTTCACATTGCAGACTTCACCAAGCCGGACTTTTCGCTTAACGGCCGGACGTACATGATTAGCGAGGCTGACGTTTCGTTCCTAGGCGGGGTTCCGACCGTCGAGTTTGAGGAGGGGAATGCCGCGCCCTTGCCGCCCCTAGCTAAGGACGAAGAAGTGACCGTGACCGGGAAGGCGATTTGCCCCAAGTGCTCGGAGGAGCTTGACGTCAAGATTCCGACGAAACTGCCGATAAGGCAATCGGTGAGTGCCGAAGTCATGACTGCGTACCTCGTGCGCTTGTGGGCTCTCTTGCAGGCGCTTTGGTTCGGGCGCCGGGAGCTCTTGCTGTACTTGATTGCGGTCGGGCTGGTGATTAGCGTGGGCTTGAGCCTGTACCAAATCCTGTTCGTCATTCCGGGTTTGGAGAGCGGCTTTAACGCGCAAGTAGCCGGCATCCATGCTTCGTTGGGGGTGCTGAACTCTACGCTGGCGCCCCAGGTGCAGCTGCCGGTGGTTTGACGTGGCTTGCAACTGCCGGCATTGCCGGAGGAAGAGCGTGGTCGTGAATGGCTGAAGAGTCCATCAAGGAGATGATTGAGGCCAAGCCGGTGGATTACCGGCAGCTTATCTTCCTTGAGATTTTGAAGACGAGCGAAGCTCTCATTGAAGGCGGCGAGCGGGCGGAGCGCGCGGTGCTTCAGCTCCGGCCGTTGCTGGCGGTCTTCAGTGACGCGACGTACAAGGATGCCTGGAAAGTCCGGGCAATCAAGCTGCAAGAACTCAGGGGGAAGTACAAGACGGTATTCGACAAGGCCAAGTACGACCGGGAGATGTTTCCGGTGTTGCTCGAGGAGTTCGAGGCGCTCTTGGACATGGCTGCGAGGAACAACTTCTTCGGGTACGGCAAGCCACTTAAGGAAGATATTGATTGAGAAAAAAATCTCCTGTTAGTACACTTATATTATTGAGTTGATTTCTTGGAAGAAGGTGTTTTGGGGCCGGCGGAGGGGGCTGGACCGTTTTTAGCTGCGGTTGCGAAGAAGCTTTCCGCGGAGCGGAAGACTGACTGCTTTATCCTCATGGTTGGCCAGCGGCGGAGCGGCAAGAGTTGGGCGAGCGTCAAACTGGCGGAAGCCATTGGCAAGCTGACGGGCTTGCCGTACATTGTCGGCCAGCACAACTTCTTTACACTCGACGCCTTCCTTGAGGCCATCAACAAGAAGCGGCTGAAGGAACGCCAGGCCATTACCATACAAGAGCTGGGAGTAAACGCCAACCGGCGCAACTGGTACAAGGAAGCCAACAAGGCTTTCAACTCCATCGTGCAGGTCATGGGTATTTACCGGCTTTGCGTCATTTCCACGCTGCCGAGCCTGGCCGTCCTGGACTCGACGCAAGTGCTTCTCGCCAACTACTTGCTGGAAGCTGACACGTTCCCGAACTTGAGGACGAAGCGTTCGTACTTCAAGCCGCGGGTGATTGCGCACGACCCCATCAACCGCAAGACGTACTTCCCGTTCTTCAGGCACCGGGAGCCAGGCAAGCTAGTGCCCACGATTGTACAAAAAATTTCTTTCGGCGTACCCGAGCAGGCGGCAACCTTCGAGGAAATGGACATTGCGTACAAGAAGGAGCTGACGAAGCTGACTCAAATCGAGTTGCGGTCGAACATCGAGAGCCTGGCGGAAGCCGTTGAGATGGTCAAGCGCAACGCCGACAAGGTGACGACGATTAGGAAGACGGACGGCCGCAGGATTTTCAGCTCGTCCAAGCTTAGGGGCTTGGGCTTGAGCTCGGGCATGGCGGCGCGCGCCAAGTTTTTCATGGAACACGGGGGAGAGAAGGATGGAGCGTCTTAACTGGCTTATTTGGGCTTGTTGTCTTGAGCGGCCGCGGAAGCTTGAGCCGAAGGATGACGGCGAGCGGGAGCAGATTCAGGGGTTGGTTGACGAGAAGCTCTTGCTCAAGGAGAAGGGTGGCGACTTTTACCTCGCTGTTTTCGACGGTTGGTTCGACCGCTTCCCAGACTCGTCGGTTGACATGAGGCGCCTGAAGGCCGACCGGAAGCTTTGGACCGAGATTTTCGAGCACCCTATTGTCCGCGAAGTTTGCTTTGACTTGAACTCCATTGAGTTCCTGTACCGCTACGACGCGCCGCTTGTCGTCAAGGACGGTTTGAACTTCCCTATTGTGACGGCCTTGTGGCTGGCAATCGAAGCAACTGCCCCCAAAGTCGCCGAGGAACTCAAGGTCGGCGGCGTCTTTCACAAGGTGCCGCAGTTCGTCAAGCTGATTCCCGGGTCCGTGAATTTGGACTACCTGCCGCTCATTCACCTGCGGCTGGCCAGCGCTAGGGAGAAGGACCTGGTCGAGTTCGAGAAGCTCATGGAGAAAGTCCGGGCCACGAAGTACGCCCGCATCACCTCCGAGACGAGCCTCACACTCTTCAACAAGTTCTTCTCTTCACTGGACCGCTTCAAGCGGTTCGGGAAGCTCCTAAAGTGAGGTTCTTATTCCATACAGAATAAGAAGAAAACAGTCGGAAAACCGTGATTGACGTGGCTCAAACAGTAGCAAAAACCCAGCAAATTCCTATTTCAGCAACGGTTAAGAAGCAGCGGATTAGGCTTTCGAACGCTCCCTTGACTGAAGAGGAAGTGGCTAGGCTGCTTTCCAGCATCACGGAACCACGCGACCATGCGCTTTTGCTGCTTGGCGCGAATAGTGGTATGCGCGTCAGCGAAGCCGTGGGCTTGGAACGGGTCAACATTGACGAGCAAGAGTGGCTGGTGACGATTTGGGACGAGAAAAAGGACGCGTACCGGAAGGTGCTCCTGCCGCAAGCCACGGTGAGCGCGTTGCTGCGGTACTACAACAGCCTGCCGAAGAAGACCCACCGGGTTTTTGAGTTCTCCACAAAAACCGCCGAGAACGTAATCCAAGCTTGGACCCTGAAAGTGCTTGGGAAGAAGAAGAGCTGGCATTGCCTCCGGCACACTTACGTCACGCTCAACTCCATTAAGGGGACGCCGATTCCGGTGGTGTGCAGCAATACCGGCGACGCCCCTGCGACAATCCTGCGGCACTACACGAACATTCCGCCGCAAATCGCCCGGAAGTTCGTCGAGGAAAACGCCGTCTTCAAGGAGTGATTAGGATGGACTTAGGCCACGCGGTCGGGTACGGGCTGGTTGTCGCCGCGGTTTTGACCCTGGCGTGGTTTGTCGTGCAGGTCGAGGACTTGAAGCGTCAGGGGACGTTCGACTGCGTGACTTGGAAGCCGACGGTTGACGTTGCGCAGCGATGCGCGGAGGCTGGAGAGGTGGCCGTGATTTCCTGTAATCCGAAGCTACAGAACTGGAGCGACGAATGGCTGATTAACGGCCCGTACTTCCAGGCGACGGTCTTGAATGGCTCGGAATTACATCGTACTGCAAGAAAAAAGCTCAATTAATTGCATCGTACTGTAAGAAAAAAGGAGGGAAGGGTCCCTCAGCTTCTCTTCAGGAAGTACGCCGCGGCAATGCCGGCCAGGGGTACGAAGACGAGGCCGAGGATTATCATGAGCTTAGTCTGGTTGGCCAGCGTGTTCTCTGCACCCGAGAGGTTGACGGTCGTGTTGGCGTTCGCCGGGTACAGCATGGTATTCGTTACGGGAACGACGACCGCAAAGACTATGACGATGAGGACCGAGACGCCGATGGCGACCGGAATCAAGTCAAAGCCTACTTGGCCGCGCGTATCCTTGTGGAAAGCCGCGAAGGCTTCTTTCAGGAATTCCATGTTGTGACCTCGAGAACGAGGGGCGGGAAGACCCCTCGCTTCAATGGTCCTCAGTCTCTCCTGAGGAAGTACGCGGCAGCGACCGCGGCCAGCGGTACGAAGACCAAACCGAGGATTATCATGAGTTTGGTTTGGTTGGCCAAAGTTGACTCTGCCCCGGACAAGTTTGTCTGAGCTGCGTTCGCACCGTAGAGCTGCGTGTTGGCGATGGGAATCGCAACAGCGAACACTACGACAATCAGGACGGCGATGCCGATGGCGACGGGAATCATGTCGAAGCCTACTTGGCCACGGCTCGGCTTGTTGAACGCCTCGAATGCTTCTTTCAGAAACTCCATTCCAACCACCTTTTTGAATTTGTGAAGTGGTTGGGTTTGGACTCGTTTTAAACCAGGGGTAAGTATAGGGGCGCCCCGATTTTCGTGGAGCTCGGGGCCACACTCCTTACAGACGAAGGGCGGGTAAGGCTTTGCGGTCTATTTCTTTTTCTTCTTAGCCACTCGGTTCACCTCCCCATTCTTTGAGCATTATTCGGCCGCGCCGCAGTTCGACGCGGTCGCTCTCGGCAATTTCCTTGAGGAGTTTTTGGTACGCGTCGCTGTTGACGTTGTACTTGGCGCAGAGGCGTTCCTTGAATTCTTTCGCCCCGAGGGTGGAGCGCCGGCCGAAGATGTTGTTGATGAGGAGGTCGCCCAAGCTCAAGTTCTTCCCGTTCCAAGCCGCAGAATGCCTAAGCCGACGATGACGCCGACAATGGCGACGATGATGACGAAGAAGGGGTTGCCGTCGGCAAAGACGCCGATGCCGCCGTAGGCAATGGGCGCGGTCATGAACGCACCGAGGAACAAGCCGATGGTGAACTTGAGTTCCATTGGGAGGCCGAGCATGAAGACCCAAAGCATGATGACGATGAAGGCGAGGAAGAGCACGAGCTCGAGGGAGCCGAAGGATTCGGCGAAGCGTTGGGCCATGACGGTTTGCGCTTGAAGCGTCCAGTTTACGGGCATTTTTTCACCTTCAGGGAGTCGGTCTTGCAAAGAGCCACGCGAGGGTGGCGATTGTGAGCATGAACATCATGGACAAGCCAAGAAGGAGACCGAAGTTTGCCGGGAGGCTGAGGAGGTTGACGAGTGACGTGGGGGCTGCGAGGAAAATGGCTTTGAATACGTTGAAGACGCGGCCGCTGGTGATGACGGTGTTGATTCCGAGCGAGAGGACGTTTGTGGAGCTTTGGATGCTTGAGACGGAGGTTTGCAATTCCGTGAAGGAAGTGTTGAGCTGGCCGGCCGTCTCTATGGCGCCCTGGTTGAAGGGTGTGGCTAGTGGGAAGATGCTCAGGCATACTGCGACGGCGAAAATGATTAGCACTAGGCGGACTCCTTCGGCCATTATGCTCCACTCCTGCTATTCAAGTAAACGAACGCTACTGCTGCGGCGGCGAAAGTGAAGAAGACCAGGGAGTTGAGCCAGCCAATCCAAACGAACATTCCGACTATGATGGCGAAGATGATGGCGAGCCCGGCTTGCGCTGGCGCGAAGACGGCAACCATGCCGGTCGCGGCCGCTGCGCCGAGGACTGGAAGAATTGTGTAGGCAAAGCCGCTGTAGCCCAGGCGGACGCGGGAGAGGCTCAGGCCCGGGGGAGCGATTGAGTTCTCGCTCGAGGCGTTTACGGTGTGGAAGATTTGGCGCGTCCAGTTGAAGCTGCGTTCGGCCGTCATGTAAATCGTCTTGTGGGTCGTTGTGATTGTCAGGTTCGGCCCGCGGCCGGCGCGAGAGAAGTTGAATGACAAGATTCCGCCCTGCCTGCTCGATGCGTTGGTCGTGGCTATGAGGGTGCCGTTGGGGTACTGGAGCGTGAGGTTGAAGTAGTCCAAGTCGTTCTTGGAGCTGTTGATTAGGAAGCTGATGGTCGTGAAGGGCGAGTAGATGTGGTGCGTCGGCAGGACGGTATAGACTGTGATGTTTTGGAAGGCCAGGTTGAGGGAAGTGACCGCGCCGGCAGTTGAAAGCAGGACTTCGTAGGTCTTGCCGTCAACTGCGGTAATGGTTTGCGTGACGTTGACGATGCCGTTGGAAAAGTAGGCCGTGTAGGCGTCGCTTTGCCTGACGTAGAAGACGGAGTTGCCGTCGCTCGTGGTGAGTTCGGTGCCCATGACGTACTGGACGCCGGAGATTGTCTTGTAGAGCGTGACGTTCACGTTGCTTTGGGAAACGCCGAAGTCGTCAACGACGTGGAAAACGATGATGGCAGCGTCCAGGTCGTTGCGGCGGACTAAATAAATGCGTTGCGTGATGGTCGTCGAGGCGCCCACGGTGTAATAGAACTTGCGAAGGTAGTAGCTCGAGTTTGAGAACTCGAAGCGCATGGCTGCCTGGGCGGGGGCACGGTTGCGCATGAACGCCGTAGTGTTCGAAGTGTGCGTTATCGTGGCCGTCGAGTTGATTGATTGAAGCGAGAAGTTGACGGGGTTGTCGGGGCTGCCTTCGTCGAATGCCTCGAAGTAAATTTCGTTGGGCGTAAAAACCAAAATAGGTGTTGCGTTCATGAGGCCGGAAGTCGTGTTCCCATAAAACCGCCACCGTATGACGCTGCCGGCCGTCGAGTTCACTACGCGCCTGACAACCGAAGCATTCGAGCTAGTAAATGTTTCTTGAGTGACGTTCTGGAGTGTGCCGTTGCCGTTGTCGAACTCGAAGACGAAAACACTTAATTGGCTGTTGTTCGCCGTCCAAGTCGCGTTAAACAAAGTAGAATAGCCGGCAACACTTACGTTCGTGGTGTTGCCGCTCCAGGTCAATGACCCGCTGGCGGCCGCGGCAGGCGCTTCCGAGTTGCCGTATGTCTTCATGCTCTGGTTGTACACTGCGGAGAAATAATCTGCCGATAAGGAGGCGTTGCTTATTCGCACTTCATCTATGTCGCCGTTGAAAAACCTGTTGGCTGCTGGCTCGTTGCCGATGTAGAGACGCTGGTTGAGTGAGAGGGTATTAACTAATTGTGTCGCGGTTGCATTCAGAACCCCGTCAATGTAAAACTGCAAATGTGTGCCGTTGAAAGCGCAGGCGATGTGGTGCCATACGTTGAAACTCAGGCCAACGGCCGGGTCCTGGTTGATTTGCGGCGCGCCGTTAAATTGGCAAAAACGTTGAGTGGTCGTCATGAACACGTCTATGTCGCCGCCTTGGGACCGGAAGACTTTCGACCCTCCATTGGTGGAGCCGTTTAGCCTGACCCACGCTTCGACCGTCAGACCGTGTCTAGCCGTCGAAAGCCAACCAACCGGCGAGGCGCTCAGGTTCCCGCCTCTGACGCTGACTGCATTGCCGAATACTCCGGTCGAATTCAGGACAGGTATTCCGTCGGACTCAAAAGTACGCGAATTTCCTGTAGAGTCAAAGCCTAGTACGTCACTCGAATTCGCAAAATGCAAAACAGCCATGAAACTGGAATTCCATACGCCTGTTGCGTTGCTTGAGTTCGCAGCCGTGGAGTTCGAGTCGTTGTAGAAGTACGTCGAGACGCCGCCGTAGGTGTTGTTGACTAAGTTCTCGAAACGCACCCACCACCCTGCGACTTGTCCGCAGGCCGTTGTATTCGGCTCGTACTCGTAGGGAAGGCTGCCGCCGTCAGTTGAGTTGCTGAATGCAGTGCCGTTTTGGAAGCAGTTGGTTGAATGGCCATAAGGAGAGGTCGTGTTTATCCAGACTGCGAAAGCCGTGAGGTTGGTATTCAAGTTTGTAGTGGCATTAACCAGCCGCCGATATCTGTACCCCGTGTTCCAAAGCGGGTGCACAAAGTGACCGTTGACTTCCACGCCAATGACGCCGGCGTTATTCCACTTTGCCGGCAGGTCGAAAACTATTTTGTACCACTTCTTGCTAGCCGTGAAGGGCTTGGCGGCAAGCCAAGAACCGAAGAAGCTTTTTTTGAAGCTGTTTTTCTTGCGTTCTTTTTCCGTAAGGTCAATTTCCCTGACCCATTGCTCTTTAGTCAGGGCGTGTTTTTTTTCTTTCAATTCAAAACTGCACTCTTCCGAAACCCCTGACTCGTTGATTTTCGTCCAGCAAAAAGTTTTCTCTCGTGAGTAGAGCGTAAATTCGTAAGTCACTTCCGTCCAAACGTATAACTCGGTTTTTAGGGTTCGGCTCAAGTCGGAGCTCGCGTTGGCCAGTACGACGGTTAAATTGAGTTCTTTAGTGCTCGCGTCCAGGTTTTCGAGCTCCACGACGTATTCGTGGTGGATGAGCGAGTTCTCGAGCTCGTACCAGCTTACGCGAATTCCGTCAGGCGTGGTTTGAATGCTGCCTTCGACTGCCGAAAGCCGCTCGACCGGCGAAATTGCGGTCGTAAGTTGAGCGAGTTGCGCGATGAAGGCCAGCATCACGAGCAGTTTAATTCGATTTTGTAGCGTGGTTATGCGCCTCCGGGGCTGCCGAACGGATTTCTCATGAGCATCAGGACGCCGCCGATGGCGATGGCGCCGAACAGGAACGGGAAGAGGTTCATGAGGAACTCGACGGCCGGGTCGTCGAAGGTGATGCCACTGATGATTGCGGTGTAGGCTGGCATGGCGACTGCAATCAGCGCGACGATGATGAACCCCAACAGCACTATATGGACAAATCCTCTCTTCATGCTCTCGCCTCCTTGAACCAAGCGTACGCTGAGTACGCGATTATTGCGAAGCCAATGACCAGCAACGCGAAGCCGGTGAGATGAACGAACTGGTTGTTGAACGGGGTGAGGTTGTTGACTTGCGTGGTGACGTCGCCCGCCGAGTTCAAGGTGACAGTCGAGTTGCTGAACTGCGAAATTCCTATTCCGTTGATGTTGCTTAAGACGGCGAACGAAAGCAGCATGATGGAGAGGCCAACGCCGGCCAGCAAGATTGCCGGGGTGAAAATTGGCGTGTTCTGCCGCCGCGAGTAGGCATAAAGAACCATGAACGCAAGCACTAAAAGCGCCAAGTAAGGAATTAGCCCCAAGTCAAGAAAAAAAGTCACGGTTCCACCTCCTAAAGCTACTTGCTGGGTTCGCGCGCAGGAATTTACGACGCTGAATTCTTTCGCGTCTGCGAAAACGTCGGCTGCAAGCAAGTCTTGGCATTGGACGCTGGCGTAGTATCTCCCGGCGCTGAAGTTGATTGTGTAGTTGTAAAAGCCGTTGACTATGTTGGTCATGGGCCGGTTGTTGACGAGAGCGGTGTTGTTGCGCGAAATTATGTACACGTTGCAAGTGGTCGAGGTGGGAAGTAGGCTGAGTGCTGTACGGGCGTTAAAAACGAGTTGCCCGCTTTCGTTGGCAATGTAATCTCCGTTGATGCACCTGTTCGATTCAGCGGCTATGGCTTGCGAGTGAACTAGGGGCAAGAAACAGAGTAGCAGCAAAAGTATAGCGCGCTTCATTAGCTTCTCCTCCTGAACCGTCTAGCAGCTTGAATTTCGAACTTCTCTCCAAGAGTGCCGAGCCTGAAGCGCGGGAGCTGGATGTAGTTTTCGCCGCGTATTTTGAAGCCCAATAGCGTCGGTTCGCGGGCTTCTTCGACTGCGCCAAAGCCGGCGGCCCTCAGCTTGAAAGTGGCGGCGAGCGTGTTTTGCACGACGCGCGCACCGAACGCGACGGCTTTGCCGAAGGGCAGCGGGACTTCCGAAACGACCTTGAACTTGCCTCCTCGGCGGACGAGCACTTCGAACAACCGGGCGGCGGCGCTGGCTGCGAACTGGCGTTGGCGCGCGACTTGCGGAAAGTCAAAGCGAGGCCTCAACGTTGTGCGCGAGATGATGTCCGTTCTTGGCCTCTGCGTCACGCGGGTTTTTTCTGCGACTTTCTCTCGAACTACTTCTCTGGTCCTCAGCGCTATGCGCGAGAGTTCTTCCTGCTTTTCTTTTTCAGCCGCCTTTTCACCTAGGCGTTCTTTGAAGACCGTGACACCTCGCGTAGTTTCAGTAAGCCGCCGGACTTCCTGCGTCACGCGGGTTTTTTCTGCGACTTTCTCTCGAACTACTTCTCTGGTCCTCGGCGTCACGCGGGTTTTTTCTGCGACTTTCTCTCGAACTACTTCTCTGGTCCTCGGCGTCACGCGGGTTTTTTCTGCGACTTTCTCTCGAACTACTTCTCTGGTCCTCGGCGCTATGCGCGAGAGTTCTTCCTGCTTTTCTTTTTCAGCCGCCTTTTCACCTAGGCGTTCTTTGAAGACCGTGACACCTCGCGTAGTTTCAATAAGCCGCCGGACTTCCTGCGTCACATCGCCGGCCTTAAAGTCCAGGGTCTTGAGTGGCCTTCGCTTGCTTTGAACTATGTCTTGAAACTCGCTCGAGCTGTACGCGCCTGCGCGCACTCCTTCGTAGAGGTCATTGAATTCTTCTTGCTGCGCGCGAAGGGTTTTAGGAAGCCCCTCGCGTTGGGCTGGCAAGATTACGCCGCGCTGGAGGGGCGTGACCTTTGCTTCACGGACTTGCGGAACTACTGACGTCCTGAGCACTACTCTCAGGGAAGTTCCTGCGCGCGAAGCACCCCGAGCAGCAGTAACCGCCGTGGTTCTCTTGACTTGCTTCAAGACTTCAGAACCCGAAGCCACTTCGATAGTAGAGGCTTCGTAGGCGAATGGTTTGGTTGCGCGGGCGATTCCGGTGGCGCGCACTTCTTTGCGCAGGTTGTTGAGGATGTTGAGGACCGGCTGCTTGAGGCCGGCAGTTTCAGTAACTCGCGCCAGGCCAGCGCCGATTTTCACCGACTGTTCTGAAGGGAGTCTGGTGGCTTCTACTTTTGCGGTCCTGACTTTCACTTGAGGGGCTTCGGAACTAGCGAGCTCGACGTACTTCACGCTGCCGACGGGCGAAGGCTTGAAGGCTGCTTCTTTGGGTTCAGCCAAGCGAAGGAACTCGACTTCGCCGCCGGGCTTTTTGGCTGAAGCCTCTACTCGTTCAGGAGGAGTTCTTTGGAAAGAAACGTCTCTCGCAAAGACTCTCTTGGGCTTTGGAGTAGTGGTTGTTTCGTCCGCGAAGCTTAGGAACTTCAGGCCGCTAAATGGAGGAGCTTCGCGGGCGTTTATTGTCGAGCGCAAGCGAGTAGGCTGTTTTTCGAATGACAAGCCCGGCTTTCCGCTTTCAAGAGAGTATTCAAAGCTCTGCTTCACGTCTTTAACCGTGAGGAGAAGCTCTTGCGCGCCGGCGCGTCCTGCTTGAGCCGCTCTCGCGGTTGTTTTGAAAGCGATTTTCGTGGCCGGCGCGATGACGGCGCGGCTTGAGAGTTCGACGAAAGCGACTTCGCCGATTGCATAGCCGCCGGCAAAAGGCTCGCGGTTGATGTTGATGATTGCCCGGCCGCGAGTTTCAACGAATTCCGGGAGCGTCCTAACGCCTTCAACTAGGGAACCGGGAAAGTCTTTTACGAAAGCAGCCGAGCCTTCGACCGCAGTTCTGCCGAAGCCATAGAAAACGCCGCCGGCGACTAACTTTGCGTAGAGCGCGGGGCCGTCGCCGTCTTCAAGAATAGCGCGAAGTTGAAAGCGGGCTTCTTGGTTGGTCAAAGGAATTTCTGAAAAAGTTCCGCCCTTGCCGCCGCCAGTGTAGTAAACCGTGGGGACGTACCCCGGGCCTTGTGCAGTGGAAATGTTGAAGTCTTCGTTGTCTGCCAGCGGGAGGGGAGTGTAGCTAGTGGCGATGACTGCCTGACCAGCTTCTCCTGGCTGAATGTGGGCGGCAGCTGGGCTTACTTCGCCGTACGCGATTGGTTGAAAGTTGGCTTCGACTCGGCGGGTTCTTTCCAAATCACTCGGACGAGCATACGATTGTGTGACGCCGGCGCGCTCGAGGTCTTCAATGGGAGCTCGGGTCATCAGTTCCTCCGGCGCAACTGTTTTAGCGCGGGCTTCTTTCGCCTCTGCAATATCTTGTTCCCTTTGACGCTGTAAATTTGCTTCGCGCTCGTCTTCCAGCGCTTGCTGTTCTTCAGCCGCCCCTCGCTGCACTTCCGCGTAACCCGGCGAGCGTTCGAAAGCCTGGGCGTTCCGCAAGCGCTCTTCGGCCCTCCGAATCTGTTCGTCGTAACCGGAAACTAAGCGCTGCCTCTCCTGCTCGGCAGTTACTCCGGCCGGCAGGCCTCCAAAACTAGAAATTGGTGCAGTCGCATACTGTTCGCGCTGAGCGCGTAATTGACCTATTTCAATGGCAATCAGTTGCGAAGTTTCAGCCAACTATTCCACCCTGCTTTGGGTCTAAGCAGCTTACTTTTTCTGTCTTAAAAAAACGGTACGAACTATAGGTTTTGGGTTCGTTGATGGTCGAAAAGTTTCAATCTCTCATAGGGACGAGAAAAAAAGTTTCAATGTACGGCAAGGTGGTTAGGAACTTCTCGTTTTTTTGAGAACTACGTTTGAAAAAAATAAGATATTTGTTTTTACAACTCCCGAATAGTAAAAGGGGTAGTGCTGGTTTTATCGTTTCAAAAAACTCGGATTCGCCCTCCGTGTGGGACTAGGGCGGGAAGTCCGGCCGTCGTAAAATGCCATCTTCGCAAAAGGCCAGTTTTTGTTTTTTTGAAACGAGTGCGCGTCTCAAAAAAATAAAAGTTTCAATCTTCTCGTGGGGGACGACGATTGAAACTTTTGGGGCAAAAAAGTTGTTCGTGGTTCGACGTAGTTGGAGCTCGGGCTTGTTGCTAGAATGACAGAAAAAAATAGACTGACACTAACGATTTTACCAGAAGCCGGCAATGTGGAGTCCGATTGTAACGCTGGCTCCGATGTAGAGTCCTAAGAGGAATCCGAAGGCGATGAGGAGGGAGTTGTCTTGCTTCAATTCTGTCATAGGATTTCTTTTCTCTCTGTTTCGTTGTGGTTGCCTTCGAGGTTGCGTATGCGGTCCATCATGAGTTCGACGCCTTTGAGGGTGGCGTCGGTGATTACGCGCTGGCCGCGTTCGAGTTCGTTGACGCGGGAGGTGACGTTGGTTGCTATGGCTTCGTGGAGTCTTTGGGCGTAGATGTCGGGGGTGCTCTCGTTTTTTGCTTCTAGGGTTTTGAATTCTGCGCGGCCGGGGTGGCTGCGGTCGGTGGTGAACTCTACGTCGCCGACGGCGCGGTTGTTTTCGCGTAGCCTGAGTCCGTCTATGAGTTCTTCGCTGAGGCCGTGGCCGATGGTGGTCGTGGCCCATTCGCGGGGGCCGGCGGTCTTGAGGTAGTTGACGACGAGCCCGTTTTTGGTGGCGAAGTCTTGGGTGAATTGCCTGAGCATGATGCGGCCTTGAGTTACTTGTTGGATGGGGGTGAAGCCTTTGTAGGCTTTGAGCCATACTACGAGCTTCTCGGGCTTGTTTTGGCTGGAGTAGCCAATGATGGTGAAGTGGTCGTAGAGCCACCGCCTGCAAACCAAGTTTGGCTTGGGGCACCATGTTCTCCCACCTGATAGTCGCCCACTCTCGACTGCGAACCACTCTCCGAACTTGTGTGGCTCTACGACCCGAAGGCTGTTTGCTTTCGAAGGGTTCGCAAAATTAGTTTCAGCTTGTACTTCAGGAGTGATTACTTCGTAGAACGCCGGGTAGTGGTTGACTTGCTTGACGATGCCTTGCAGGCGGAGTGCATGGAGTTTCTTGAGGACGGCAGTGTGAGAGACGTGGAGCTCGCGCGCTATTTGGCTCGGGTACTTGCCAGCTTTAATTCCTTGAAGGACTTGTTGGGGAGTGAGTTTAGCCATAGTTGCCTCCTCCTTCGAGTCTTTGGTTTAACGCTTGCACGTCTTCACTTCGTGTAACCGCCAGCTCTTCGGACACCGGGTAGCTTTCGACTTTGAGGACGCCGCACTTCACGCAGCAGTCTAAGTAAACGATGG
>Ga0247727_10010618_pt1 | contig 16274 bp, 13 predicted proteins | sample WisWelCaveWW1625_FD_202498 | JGI IMG/M metagenome (GOLD analysis project Ga0247727, IMG submission 202498) | Biofilm microbial communities from Wishing Well Cave, Virginia, United States - WW16-25 | ecosystem: Environmental > Aquatic > Deep subsurface > Groundwater > Cave microbial mat | place... | reverse complement strand
CGCCAATCAAAACATATTGGCGTTGCAGAAGCTGCTCCCCGGCGCGAGTGGGCAGCAAGCCCCGCGCCGCGTGGTGACGGAAGGCGTCGAACACCAGCAGGCCAATGGTGGCGAATACAAACAAGCCGAACGCGTACACGATCTCGACGCCGAACGTTTTCGAGGCATTGAGTCCAAAGGCCGAGAGGCCGGGTACTACGGGCAGGGCTACCGGCAATCGCAGTTCCGGCGTGCCGGCGAAGAAACCGGCCAGGAGCACCAGCCAGGTGAGCGCCACCGTGAGCCCGGCGTCTTGTTCGCCGTAGACTTCCACCGGCATGATCATGGTTGGATGCACGGCCACCAGCAGCAGCGGCAGGACGATCAGGCCACCGAACACGGAAAGGAACCTTTGTCGATCCCCGCCCGCCGTGCCCTGTCGAGCCGCCCAGTTCGAATAGAGCGCGCAGACGGCCAGCCCCAGCAGGCCCAGAGCAAAATCACCTTGACCGGTGGTCAAGGCCGTGCTGAGCACTGGACCTCCGATGACTCCGGCCAGACAAACCAACAGCGGCGTCTGCGAGGCGGTCAGGGTTTGCGCGCGCAATGTGACCATCACGCCAACGCCTCCAACTTGCGGCGCAGATCGTCGCCTCGCCGAATAATAAGAATGGGTGAACGGGTGCGCGGGTGCGCCGGTGCGCGGGTGCGCGGGTGGGCCGGTGAGTGAGGGATGGGATGAATGGGTGAATGGGTGGGCGGGTGCGCGGTGAAGGAGCTGGCATCGAGCCACACGACGGTGCCCGCGACGTTGCCAACTTGAGAAGGCAGCGCAGGAGTGACCACCAGCCATTGGGTGTCGCGGCGCTGCCGCCGGCGCGCACTGGCCAGCAACTCGTCGGCGGTGAGGGTGGAATCGGCCTGCGCCAGCGCCAGTTGTTCCAACAACGCAGCGCGGTCGCGGCGATGGCGGACCGTCAGGCTTCGCACCGTTGCCGCCTCCGGCCACACCACCGTCACCGCCCGGTCGCGGTTGGAAGAATGCTCGGCGAGAGAGGCGACGATGCGCACGGCGTATTCGATCGTGGCCTCCTTGCCGGTGCCCACATGTGCGTCGCGGTTGAGATCGAGTGCAATGGTGACTCCACCGCGCGTTTCATCTTCAAAATCGACTACTCGATACTCGCCGAGTTTCGCCGTCCACTTCCAGTGAATGCGGCGCAGCGGGTCGCCCGGCTGAAACTCGCGGGTTCCCCGAAAGTCGCCGCTCTGCGCATGCGCAGCGGCGCGGTGGTGCGCCACGGATGACGCCGCCGCCGCCGCGGGCGCTCCACCAAGACGGAGCCGCCGGGGCAACACCAGCACTTCGGCGGCGAGGGCATGTTCAGTCCGCAGCGAAACCAATCCGAGCGGATCCGCAGCGCTCAGGCGCACCACACCGAACGAGCGGCGGCCGCGCAGTTCGCAGCGCAAACTGCCGTTGAACTCGACGGTTTCGCCCGGCAGCAGCAGGCCGATGAAACCGCCGAACTCGCTGTCGGTGGCTGCGATGAAATCGGGGCGGGCAATGCTTGCCTGGAGCGAAAACACCGGGGCGCGCCCGGTGTTGCGCAGCCGCAACCTCCACGGGGTCACCTCGTCTTCGGTCGCGCGCTCGGACACCAGCAACTCACATTGTACGGCAGCCAGGCCAAATCGCCGCACCACCATCGCCAGCGCAATCAAGCTCAGGCAGGTCGCCGCCATCAGAAACAGCAATGGCGAGCGCAGCAAGCCGCCGACCAACCAGGTCACCGTCAACGTGGCGACCAGCGTGCACTGCGCGGGGTTCGGATGAAAATCCGCCAGGTGGCGCAGTGCGCGCGGAGGGGTGACCTTCATTTCGCCATCACAGGGACCGGAACGGACCGCAGCGCGTCATCAATCACCTGCGAGCCGCTGCCATCGTCGGATTCGCCGCGGAGCAGGACACGATGCGACAGCACTGCTTCGGCCAGTCGCTTGACGTCGTCGGGCACGACGAAGCTGCGGCCCTGCAGCGCCGCCAGCGCTTGCGCCGACCGCAGCAGGGCGAGCGAGCCGCGCGGACTGGCGCCGAGGGCCACCGCGGGGTGCTGGCGGGTCGCAGTCACCAACGCGACGACGTACTCCTTGACTGCCGCCGCCACAAACACCTTGCGCACGGCCGTCTGAAGGCGTACGACTTCCTCCCCGGCCAGCACGGGCTGCACCGCCTCGACCGGATGGCTCAACTGTTGGCGATCGAGAATCTGCACCTCTTCTGCCGGGCTGGTGTAGCCGAGCCGCAACCGCAGCAGGAACCGGTCGAGCTGCGCCTCGGGCAAAGGAAAAGTACCGCGGTATTCGATGGGGTTTTGCGTCGCGATTACGAAGAACGGCTCGGTCAGCGCATGGGTGATGCCATCGACGGATACCTGCAATTCGTCCATGCACTCCAGCAGTGAGGACTGCGTTTTGGGCGTGGCGCGATTGATCTCGTCGGCCAGCAGCACACTCGTGAAAACCGGGCCGCGGTGAAACTCGAACTCATGGGTCTTCTGGTTGAAGATGCTCACGCCGGTAAGATCGCCGGGGAGCAGGTCGGGGGTGAACTGAATGCGCTTGAAATCGCATCCCAGCGCCCGGGCCAGCGACTTCGCCAGCGTGGTCTTGCCAACGCCGGGAATGTCGTCGACTAGCACGTGCCCGCGCGCCAGCAGCGCGACGGCCACCAGTTCCACCACCTCGCGCTTGCCGACGATGACGCGCTCAATTTCTTCGACCAGAGCCAGCGCGCGCGCCTGAATCGTTGAAGCGGGGTTCAGTTCAGTCATGTCTTGCTGTTCGACGGTCACACGGTTGCCACTCTCGCACCACGCCGTCTTTGAACGTGCTCACGCGGAAGCGAGTTCCGTCGCTGTGCACGGTCACCGCGCCGTGCGTATCGGCGCGGTAGACCCGGGTGTCAATGGCGGCCAGGCGCTCGAGCGTTTCCGGCGCGGGATGCTGAAAAGCGGACGGACCGCACGGCACCAGCGTAACGCGCGGCTGCACGGCTCGCAGGAATTCCTCGGTGTTGGAGGTCTTGCTACCGTGATGGCACGCTTTCAACACGGTGGCGCGGAGCCGGTCGCCCGCGCGAACCAACCGCTCCTCGGCCTCGGCCTCCAGGTCGGCTCCCAGCAACGCACTGAAGCGACCGTAGACCAGCTTGAGCGCAATCGAATTGTTGTTCAGGTCGCTGCGGGTGTCGCGCATTCGTGGTTCCAGCGGCGTCAGCACGAAAGCGTGCGTGCCGCCGCCGAGGTTGAGCCGTTGCCCGCGCCGCGCGACCTTGTACGGAATCCGCCGATCCCGAACCAGGCTGAGCACCGCCGCATAGTTCGGTGAGTCGGCTGGTTCCCCCGCGTCGAGCACCAGACCCACCGGCAAACGACGCAACACCGCAGGCAGCCCGCTGAGATGATCATCGTGCGCGTGGGTGATCACGACGACATCGAGCCGCGTGACCTTGCGCGTCAACAGGAACGGCAGCACCACCCGTTCGCCGAAGGTGCTGTCGGCGGGCGCTTCCGGGCTGTCCCGCGTACCGGCATCGATGAGCATCGTCCGTCCCGAGGGGGCGCGGACAAACAGACAGTCGCCATCGCCGGCGTCCAGCATGGTCAACTCCAACGGTCGCGGCGCCGACTGCGCGCAGTGATAGGCGACGAATAGCGCCGCCAATCCCAGCGCGGCCACGATGAGTCGCTCCGGTCGCACCAATTTGCGCGCCGCGGGAGTGATCGCAACGGCGCCGAGTGCTAATCCGCCATAGCAGAATCCGAGATCGGCCACCGACCACCGCGACAACTGCACGGTGGCATGCGGCACACTGGCGAACAGCGCAGCCAATTCATTCAGCAACAGCGTCCCGTGGTAGTTGACCGCGTTGATTCCCACCGCCAGCGGTTCGCACCAGATCGCTGCAAACGAACCGAGCAGACCCAGTGGAATGAGCGCGGCGGCAAGCGGCACGATGAAGACGTTGCTGACCACGCCGACCAGGCTGATCCGGCCGAAGTAATGCGCGATCAGCGGCGTGAGGAGCAATTGCGCACCCAGCGAGGCCGCCAGCACATGCGCGGGCAGACTCGTTCCCAATCGCAGCGCCTGCGTTAACGGCTTGGTGAACACTATGATTCCCAACACCGCCGCGAACGACAATTGAAAACTGACGCTGTGCAGATGCTGCGGGTTGGCCACCAGCAGCGCCAGCGCGGCGGCCGCCAACGACGTGAGGTTGTCGACATCGCGCGCCAGCAGCGCACCGACGCCGACCAGGAAGGCCATCAGCGTCGCGCGCGTGAGCGACGGAATGCGCGTCGGCGGCGCGTTACACAGCAAATAGTAACCGGCTAATAACCCGAGGGCGCCGACAAAGGCGATCCAAGCCACCGGCGAGTGGCGCGGCACGCGATGCGCCAGCCCGCGCAGCAGCAGGAAGAAGAACGCCACCTGACTGCCGGAAACGACCAGCACATGGAGCACGCCCGCCGTGCGGAACGACTCGACCACCTCGTCGGGCAGCGGCGAGGACTGCATACCGTAGACGACGCTGAACAAGAGCCGGCTGGCGAGTTCGGCGTACGGACCGGGCATCGTCGCGCGGGTGCGGTCAAGCATTCGCCGCCGCAACTGCACCGCCCTAACGGACAGGCGGGTATCGCGGGAAGCGACCCTGATCACCGGGCCGTCTCGGTCGAGTTGCGCGGTCGTGAACACTTGTTCGCGCGCGAGTTGGCGTCGCCACGACGCCTGGCCGGGATTGCCGGCCGCGACCGGTTCCCGCAACACGGCGCTTACTTCGATGATCCGTCCCGGCTCGATCGGCTGCCCCAACGCGGCGGTGGCCTGGACCACGCCTTTGGTTCGCCGATCCAGGGCGCCAACCTGAAGCTGCTCGGCCTCCAGATAGAAACGTTGACTGCGCTCGGACTGCTCCACCTCGCTGATGACCGTGCCCCGCAGCCGCACCACGTGTTCGGCCACCCGACGGTCGGCCACCAGCCGACCGATATCGTCCGCGCTGGGCTGGAGGTGGGCATTCCACAAAAGCGTGCCGGTCGACATCACCGCGATCGGCAGCAGCCAGAGGGCCTGTGCTCGTTCGCGCAGAGTGGCGATAACCACCGTGCCGATCATCAGGAGCAAGACTCCCGAAAAGACCGCGGTCCACTGCCGGGCCGAGTCACCGAGGGCGAGGCCGCCCACGTACAACACCGTCAGCACCACCAGCGGACGGTGACGGAGTTCATCACACAGTGATGAAGTCGCGGAGGGCGGCGAACCGTTTGGCGCCGATGCCGGAGACATTTTTCAAGTCCTCGATGGAGGTGAACCCGCCACGATCTTTGCGATACGAAAGAATCCGCTGCGCCATACCGGGCCCGATGCCGGGCAGCAGTTCGAGTTGCGTCCGGTTGGCCCGATTCAGATTCACTTTGTGCCGGGCCAGCCACTCCGTCGAGGGCTTGGTCGAGCGGAGCGCGCTGGCCGAGGGGGGGGTTCCGCGTGAGCGGATTAGTTCGTCCACCCCGGCGGCTTCCGGCGGACGCACTTCGATCTTCTCGCCGTCTTTGAGTAGCGCGGCCAGGTTGAGCGCATGTGCATCGCCCCTGGCCGTAGCTCCACCGGCAGCTTTGAGTGCATCTTGCACCCTACTACCGTACCGAAATTTGTAGACCCCGGGCTGCTTGACCAGGCCGGCGACGTGAACGGTCAATTGGTCCAGCCGCTCAATCGACGGCAGCGGCGATTCCACCAACAGGGTTTCGGTGGAGCGGGCGACAGCTTGGCGGCTTTGATAGAACAAGCCGCCCGCGCTGGCGACCAGCACGATTAGCGCGACCGCGATGACAATTCGTTGTTCGCGCGTGAAGAACAGCATGGCCCGGCCCCGCGCTCGCTCACGAAAGCAACGCTTCTTCGTCGCTGACGGCGATCAGACGCTTGACGATGGCGATGAGTTCAATCGGCTCGAACGGTTTGGTGAGATACGAATCGTTGCCCAGTCGCGCCCCGCGATCCATATCGCTGATGCCGCCCAGTGCTGTGAGCATCACCACCGGGATGTGCTCGGTCTCCGGATTGCGCTTCAATTCGTCCAACACTGTCCAGCCATCCTTGCGCGGCATCATCACATCGAGGACGATGAGGTCCGGCTTTTCCTGCTGGACCTTCTCCATGCACTCGACGCCATCGTAGGCGGTCACCACCTCGAACCCCTCCAGTACGAGATTTGCGCGAATGATCTGCACGACCGGGGGCTCATCATCGGTGACCAGAATGCGGTGTTTGCGGGTTTCGCTCAAGAGGTAACTCCTTCTGCGGCAGTGGCTGCGGGCGTGGCGCCGTCAAGCTGCTGCTTCAACGTGGCTTCAGTCTGCGCCAACGCCTCCACCAGTTGCTCGGCGCGGCCGATCTCCTGCTCCATGCGATGCCGGCCCTGCGCCATGCCGGACTGGCGCACCAGCGTTTGCTGATTGCGGCGAGCGGAAAGGAGCTTGGTACGGACGCTGCGCAACTGACGCTCCACGCGCTCGCGGTCGATCGGAGTGGTTTCAGCTTCGGCCATGAGATTGATTCTAACCCATCGCGCCGCCCGCTTCTACGCTACCACAATATTGACCAGCCGGTTCGGGACGACGTGGACGGCGCTTATCGTCTTGCCGTCGAGGTGGGCACGCACCGATTCCAGGCTCAACGCACGCTGCTGCAGCGCTTCCTTCGGCAGGTCGAGCGGCACGGAGATGCGCTCGCACATTTTCCCGTTCACCTGAATGCCGATGCCCACTTCGTCTTCGCGCGCGATGGTTTCGTCGGCGACCGGCCAAGCCGTCTCGTACGTGCTGCCGGGCTTGCCCAGCGACTCCCACAACTCGTCGGCCAGGTGCGGCGCAAACGGCGACAGCAGCAGCGTCAACGACTCGGCGGCTTCGCTGAAGACCAGCGTATCATCCGCGCAGGCGATCGGCTGAGCGAATGCAGCTTGCACGAACGGGGTGAGTCTGTTGACGAACTCCATCAACGCGGCAATGGCCGTGTTGAAGGAAAAGCGGTCGATGTCGTGGGTGACCTTCGCCATCGTCTGGTGCGCCTTGCGGCGCAACTCTCTTTGCGGCGCGGTGAGCGCGTTGAGCGGCGGGATGCGCTCGCGCCAGTCGGGCACAAAGCGCGCGGCGTGCGGCGTCACCGCCCGCCACACCCGTCCGAGAAAGCGCGCGATGCCCTCCATGTCGTCGAGGTTCGGCACGAGGCGGCGCGTCTGGCCGTCGACCACTTCGTCGACCGGCCAGTCGTAACCCAAGTCGGGCGGGCCGATGAACAGCGCGTGCATGCGGCCGGTATCAGCGCCGTACTCGTTGCAGACGAAGTCGACCGTTACCTGATTGCCGATGGACTTGCTCATCTTCGCGGTCGCGCGCGCAACGCGCGCGCTGCCGCACTTCGCGCAACTCTCGTCGCGTACTTCCAGCGAGTCGTGGCCGCAGTCAGCGCAGTGGAAGTACGGCATGTTGAGCATGCCCTGCGTGAACAACCGCGCGAATGGCTCACCAAACGACAGCAGTCCCAAATCGCGCAGCGCCTTGGTGAAGAAGCGCGCATAGATGAGATGCATGGTCGCGTGCTCGATGCCGCCGACGTATTGATCGACCGGCAGCCAGCGCTCGACCTCGTTGTGCTTGAACGGGACGTCGCCCGGCTTCGGTGACGCGAAGCGCAGGAAGTACCACGACGAGTCGATGAACGTGTCCATCGTGTCGGTCTCCCGGCGAGCCGCTGCGCCGCACTTCGGGCAGTTCGTGTTGACGAACGTCGGGCTCGTCGCCAGCGGATTGACGCCGACTTTGAACTCGACCTCGGTTGGCAGCAGCACGGGCAGTTGGTCTGCGGGCACGGGCGCCGCGCCGCAGGTGTCGCAGTAGACGATGGGAATCGGCGTGCCCCAGTAGCGCTGTCGCGACAGGCACCAGTCACGCAGGCGAAATTGCACCTTGCGCTCGCCGAGGCCACGCTGCTCCATCCATTCGGCAATTTTCGGCATCGCCTCGCGATTGGGTAGGCCATCGAATTCGCCGGAGTTCACTTGCGTTCCGTCGCCGAGGTAGGCGGCCGCCAGTCCGTCTGCCTCCTGCCGTCTGCCTCCTGCCTCCTGAATAACCTGCCGAATGGGCAAATCAAACTTCTTCGCAAACTCAAAGTCGCGCTGGTCGTGCGCGGGCACGGCCATGATCGCGCCGGTGCCGTACTCCATCAGCACGTAGTTGGCAACCCAGATCGGCACCTCTTCGTTATTGACCGGGTTGACGGCGAAGGCGCCAGTGCAGAGGCCCTCCTTCTCCACGTCGGCGGCGGCGCGCTCGATCTCGGTCTTGCCCAGGCACTTCTGCACGAAGGCCTGCACGGCCGCTTCGCGTTCGGTGCCGCGCGTCAGTTCGGCGACCTGCGGATGCTCCGGCGCCAGCACGACGAACGTCACTCCGAAGACGGTGTCGACGCGCGTGGTGAAGACTTCACTCTCCGATTGTAGGTCGGGCGTCCCGCCCGACACGATCTTCATCCTGAACTGCACGCCCTCGCTGCGGCCGATCCAGTTGCGCTGCATCGTCTTCACGCGCTCGGGCCAGTTCTCCACGAGGTCGAGGTCGTCGAGCAACTGCTGCGCATACGCCGTTGTTTTGTAGAACCACTGCTCCAGTTTCTTCTTGGTCACCGGCGTGTCGCAGCGCTCGCACGCGCCGTTTTTCACCTGCTCGTTGGCCAGCACGGTGGCGCACTGCGCGCACCAGTTGACGAACGACTCCTTGCGATACGCCAGCCCGCGCTCGAGCAGCTTGAGAAAGAACCACTGGTTCCAGCGGTAGTACTCGGGATCGATGGAGGCGAGCTCGCGGCTCCAGTCGAAGCTGAACCCGAGGCGGCCGAACTCAACCTTCATCTGTTCGATGCAGCGCCGGGTCCACTCGTCGGGATGAACCTGATTCTTGATAGCTGCGTTTTCTGCGGGCAGACCGAAGGCATCCCAGCCCATCGGGTGCAGCACGTTGTCGCCGCGCATCGTGCGGTAGCGGCTGATGACATCGCCGATGGTGTAGTTGCGCGCGTGCCCCATGTGCAGCGCGCCGGACGGATACGGATACATGTCGAGGTAGTAGAACTTGCGCCGGTCACTATCGGCGCGCGTGCGAAACAGGTCGCGCTCGCGCCAGCGCTCCTGCCATTTCGGTTCAATCAGTTTAGGAGAATAGCGGTCGGTCATGAGCGATGAGATTATGGTGGCAGGGTGTCAGCATGTTCCTAATGGCTTAGTGCGAGTGCAGGAGATACTGCAGCAACCAGGCGTGCGCCCAGCCGAGCGGGATGACCGAGGTGGGCTCGCCCGATTGTTTCTGGTTCTGTTCGGGGATGAAACCGAGCGGGGTCATGCGGCGGGCCACATGTTCCAGCCGCTGATGCGCCAGCTCGAGTTCGCCGCGCAGGCGCAGCACGTGGGCCAGCCAGAGGTCGGCGAGCGGCCAGGGATTGCCGCCGAAGAAGCGATCGCTCGGATAGCGTCCCAGGCCGCCGGCCTCATAGTTGAAGGCGGCAATCAGATTCTCCATAGTCTTCGTCACCACCGCTGAACGCGGGTCAACGATGCCGAATGGAAAGACTACGCCGAGCATGCTCACATCAATGCGACAATCGTCGCGAGAGGGGCGCGCCGCGTCCGGGTCCAGCGCGGCCACGAACGCGCCCTGCTCGATGAATCGCTCCTCGAACGCATCGCGCGTGCGCAGTTCCGCTGCCCCCCAGCGCGTCGCCTCGTCCTCGTGGTCGGTCCGAGACGCCAACAGAGCGGCCTCACGGAACGCGGCTATCACCGACGCATTGGTGTAAGCGAAGTAGCCGCCCGTTTCTTCCCACAGGTCTTGCTCCGACCACGCAAGGTGGAATTCATCGGCGGCCACCCGTTGCGCTAACGCCTCGGTGGCGCGCGCAATGCTGGGCCAAAGCCGTTCCAGCAACTGATGGCCGTGACGCTCGAGGTGACGGCACATCGCCCAGACGACTGAGCCGACCTGATCCACCTGCAAGGCCGGCCAGTGACGGCGACCGTCTACATAGTAGTTCTGGTACCAGTTGCCGTCTTCGGCTTGAGCGCGCTCCGCCCAGCACAAAAAGCGTGAGGCCTCGTCCACGAAACCAAGTCCACTGAGCGCGTCGGTAATGAGCGCGGCGTCTCGTGGCCAGCAATAGCGGTAATCCGGATTGACGCTGGGGGCGGCGATGATGGCGCCGGTGTCGCGATCCTGCAGCATCCGCAGAATTCCGAGCGAAAGGTCCCACCATTGGCGTTCGCGGTGCTGCTCCGCCAGGCGCGCGCGGCCGGGGCCGGTCTCCGCCCAGGTCGTCCACGAGGCAGTCACTTGCGCTTCCAACTCCGCCGCCGACTGGAGTTGCGCCAGTGCGATGCGGTCGCGCGCAACCAGGAAACTACGGTCGGGCGCAAAGCACACGGCGAGTTCGAATGTTTCGTCGTGCGCGAGTGACAAGTCCCAGCCCAACGCGCTGGTCACGCCCTTGTCGTGATGAAAGGCGTAGACATTGCCCTGGAGTTCGCCGTCGTCCACGTCGAGGTGCGCGTCGCGGTCGGCGCCGTCGCGGCGATAGGAAACTCCCACCTGCCAGGCGTCAGGCGGTGGGGTGAAGCCAAAGGTAACCGAGAGCGGACTCTCCTTGAGATTGTCGAAGGCGTGGCCGCGATAGCGTACCAGGAAGCCGCGCTCGAAGCAGGCCATGTTGTGGGCGAACTCTTCCTTGTTCTCGGCGATCGAACTGGCCTCCAGATGGAACAGCCGAATCGAGAGTTGGCGCGGCTGCGGATTCGTCACTCGCGCCCGGCGCACCAGCACATGAGTTTCCGGATCGACGAAGTCGCGCAACTCCACCCGCAAATCGTCATAGTGAAAGCGCGTGATGAGCAGGCCGGCGCCGGCCTCATACGTCTGCGCGCACAGGCCATCCATGCCGGTGAGCCACATGAAGCGGCGCTCATCCTTCCAAAAGATGCCTAAGTTTGATTGGATGATATGGCGTGGCGAAGCGATACCCGGACCGTAGAGCGCGGAAATCGCCCCCCCCGGAAAAACTCGCGCCAGCGTGCTGCCGTCGCCGACGATTCCACCGATCAGCATGAATAAAAAACTCCACTGATTGAAAGTTGTGTTTGTGCCCGTCAGGATAACGCCTCCGGTAATCTGCGTTCTTCGTTCGATCTTGTCCCCGAAGTTGTCCACATCTTGTGCACACTTGTGGATAACACACCAGATGCAGCGGCGCAGAGAAAACTTTGCAACCGGGGAACCTCAGCGGCGACGCGTCCGTCGAAGTCGCATTCTGTTGACGAGGTGGATGAACCATGAACCGACGTGACACTTTGCGACTGGGCGTCGCCGCGCTGGCGCTGCCCACGATGGATGCGATTGCGCACGCGCGCACGCCCGAATGGATTCTGCCGGTGGACAGCGCGCGCGCGGTGGCGAAACGCGAACGCAAGCCGCTGCTCATTGTGAGCTTGAACGGCAATCTCGACGGCAACTGCTGAGCGGCGGCCGATGCCATGCGAGCCGTGACGTTCGCACAAACCGAAGTGGTTGATTACCTGCACCGCAATTTCATCAGCACCTGGTACAACCAGCAACCACGCGTGTATCCGCCGACCTCACCGGCGGCCGTCAATGATCACATCGCCTGCGGATGTCTGGCCTCCCACGGCATCGCCAAAGGGGCGCGCCAAGAGGCGTTGCGACGCCCCGACCTCAACCTTCCGCCCGGCACCGGCGCCGGCAACGTGAAGATCTTCTTTTGCACCGCCGACGCGGCCATCGTCAACTACCTTCAGGGACACTGGACGCCGAAGGAGTTCGTGCAGCACGCCGACTTCGCGCTCGCGCTGTTGAAGCTGCACGGCTCGTCTCCCAGCGACCGGGAGGCGATGACCAAACTTCACCGCGAATGCAAGCAGGTGCACGTCGAGGCGTCCCGCAAAGCGCAGCAGGAACTGCAGGCCTCGCCCGCTCAACGCAAACTCGTGGAGGAAGTCAACGCGCAAAACATCCGCGCCCAGTGCCACGACTTGAGCATCCAGCGGCTGCTGCAAGACCCGCAATCGCATATGCGCGAAGACCTGCGAATCCTGCGCTGAGGGTAGGACGAATCCCAGTTTTGGGATTCCGGCGGGGCCGGGTTTATTTGGTTGAGGCATCGGAGCTTTGATCGCCGACCGCCAGGCCTTCAGTTTCTCGTGCAACTCGCGCGTGCGCTCGGGCAGTTCTTTCGACCGCTCGCGCGTTTGCCCGAGGTCGTCCTGGAGGTTGTACAATTCCAGGCGCCCAACTTCGAAGAACTCGATCAGTTTCCAGCGCGGCGCGCGTCGGCGCGCAGTTTGGCCCGGCGGTGTACGCGTTGGTGAACCGCACGCCCGCGCGTGCGAGCCGGTCCAGTTTGGGAGTCTCGTAGAACTGACTGCCGGTGCAGCCCAGGTCCGTCCAGCCGAGGTCGGCGGCGAGCACGAAGACGATGTTAGGCGGTCGTGACTGCGCATGAGCCGGCGCAGGAGACGCCACGATCAGGCCGGCGACCGCGACCCACAGTACCAGCACGACGACCAAAGGCTGCTTGCTCATGAGAACCTCCGTTGCGAGTTAGCGATGCGATGGTGTTGCGTCATTCAGCGGCCAGAGCGGTCGGCGTGCGCGGCGGTAATCGAAGTGCAACGGGTTGACGGCAGTAACGCCCGGCGTGTCCACTTCGATGATGGGCCCGGCGATCGGCTCGTACGCCGCGCGGAAGGCCACCGCTGCCTTCACCACGATGATCCGTTGTGCGCCCGGGTCAAGTCCGAGGCTCGTCAACTGGCACAGGCTGAACGGCGGCGTGCGTTTGCTGTTGAGTACAAGATGACTGATGAGGGATGAGGGATGAGGGATCATCTCAAGGACGGCTGTTCGTCCTTGATCGAGAAACCTGCCACCGCCGTGGCGCGGTTCGGGCTCTTCGTACTTCCCGTCGTGAAGGTTGACGACGCGGCCGTTGACGGCGACCGGCGCGCCGTGCCTGCCGTCCGTTTTGCCACCAACCTGCAGACTCACTTGAGCGCTAATGCCCGCGCTTTCGCACTGTTGCACGCACGCCGAATCGCACACGACAACCAGCCAGCCTTCCGCCTGCTGACGCACGAGCTCGCCCAGGATAAGCGTGCTGTCGCCCGGCGAACCGCCCCCGATGTTGTCGCCCATTTCGACCAGGACGACCGGGGCTTGGGAATCGGGAATGGGCAGTCGAGCTTGCCTGACTGCCTCCGCAGCGTCGGGCAAGTCGATGGCAAGTTGCACGCGCAGGTTCCACATCAATTGCGCCAGTCGATCGGCCTCCACCTGCGCACGCTCGGCGTCGTTATCGGTGACGACGACGACCGACGGCCCCACCTCCTGAACATCCGCGTACTGATAGCCGCCGACCACGTTGGCGGAAAGCACGCCGGGCAAGGTCTCCAACTCTCGCGCATGCAGCATCAGCGGCGCCAGCGGCGCGCGACTGGTGTTCTGGTGCAGGATGTTCCAGATCATGGGCGGCCTGGCAAGCGCCATGGTCGGTCGCACTGCGCCGCGCACGGTGGCGGCGATCAGCTCCGCTGCGCGCAAGCCCCGTTGGCGCTGATCCACGTGCGGGTTCGTCTGATACACGACCAGCGCATCGCACGCGGCGACCAGTTGCTCTGAAATGTTCGCATGGAAATCGTGCGTAATCACCAACGGAACGTTGCCGATCAGTGCGCGCACGCGCCGGGCAACTTCACCGTCGCCATCGGGAAAGCTGCGAATGACCATCGCCCCGTGCAAGGCCAGCAGCAGGCCGTCGAGTTCTCCGGCGGACTTCCACAACTGGGCGAACTCCTCCAGCCACCACGCAAGCACCTCGTCCTCGACCAGCCCGGCCGGCGTCGCGGCCGCTGCCAGCAAGGGCACCGCCTCATAACCAAAGCACAAGGCGCCTTCGAGGAATCCGCCGACCTCGTGATGCGCGTCAGCCCACACGCGCACAAGCTCGTCGCCCACCTGCACACCGAAGTCCGCCCGCGTAGTCGGCGTCGCCACGAAGGTGTTGGACTCATGCATCAAGCTGGCGATCGCGATTCTCATCGCCGTCTGCCTCCGGCCCCGGCCTCCTGCCTACTCGGCATATCCCAGCCGCTCGAGCATGCTGTCGTCCTGCCGCCACTTCTCGCGCACTTTGACACGCAGGTCAAGGAATACGCGCTGGACTACCAGCGACTCGATCTGCGCGCGCGCCTGCTGACCGATCGCCTTCAGCATGCCGCCGCCGGCGCCGATGACGATGCCCTTTTGTGATTGGCGCTCGACCAGGAGGGTGGCGGCGACGAACAGCACGCCGTTGTCGCGCGGGACGAACTCGTCAATGCGCACCGCCAGCGCGTGCGGCACCTCCTGATGCGTGAGTTGCAGCCCCGCCTCGCGGATCAACTCGGACACGCGAAACTCCAGCGCGCGATCGGTGACCATATCATCGGGAAAGTACTGCGGGCCGGCTGGCATTCGCACCACCAGCCGAGCCACGAAATCCTCCACGCCCACGCCAGTCAACCCCGACAGCGTGACCACCTCGGCAAAGCTCCCGAGTCGCTGGAAATCGTTCACGCGCAGCGGCAAGGCCTCGGCGGTAATTAGGTCGATCTTATTGACGACGAGCATGGAGGGCGCGGACCTCGTCTTGAGTACCGACGCCGCACGCTGATCGTCAGCCGTCACCTTCTGACTTGCGTCCACCACCAGGCAGGCCACTTCGGCCGCCGGCAGTGCGCCCCGCGCCGCGGCGACGAGATTCTCACCGAGTGCGTGCTGAGGCTTGTGGACGCCCGGGGTGTCCAGGAAAACGAGTTGAACGTCCGGTCGGTTGACGATTCCAGCAATGCGGTTGCGCGTCGTCTGCGGCTTCGACGAGACGATGGCCACCTTGCTGCCGACCAGCGCGTTGAGCAGGGTGGACTTGCCGGTGTTGGGCCGGCCGAGCAGCACTACGAAGCCGGAACGAAAGGGAATGTCACTCATCGTGCTAATGATGGCGCGCAGTGTGTAATGGACCCCAATTCTTGGACACGAAAGTAGCGGTTCTTAGTCAATGCCGTGTCCCCCTGGTGAGGGTTGGAGATTGACCAGGTCTGCGAGCGAGCGTCGGCGTGATCGCGGTAGTCGGACAGATACACTTCTTCTTCTTTGACGGTGCGGATCATCCGCTCCGCGTAACCGTTTTGCTCCGCATGCCCCACTTCCGCCATGCTGATCTGCGCACCCACGGCTTGCAACAGATCGGTATACGCGCGGGCCGCGTATTCCCCCCCCTGATCGCTGTGATGAATCTCCGGCCGCCCCCGCCGCCGCCGAGCGGATTCTGACAGCGGATTTGCGCCGCGTGGCCGCGACCGCACTTCGCCGCGCGCTACCGCGCGGCACTGGCGCGGCAGACGGCGCTCTATCAGCGGCTGATTCCTTAGCAGAGCGGCTTTTACATGCCCGGCGCAAACCGCTCTCTTACGTTCGCGGCTCGGAACGCCTACGGCTCATCCTGTCTTAACCGTACGTTAACCTGCGACCTCTCGCCTCGTGGCACAGGGTTTGCCTAAGTACGTGCCAAACCCAAACGGCAAGCGCCGAGACGCGAAGCGAGAGGAACAAAATGAACGCAGTGATTCTGGCCGGTGGAAAAGGGACCAGGCTGTTCCCGTTGACCGCGCGAACCCCGAAGCCGATGGTGAGCTTCTTCGGGCGCCCGGTGCTCGAGCACCAGATCGAAATGCTCAAGCGCCAGGGCTTCACCGACATCATCATCACGGTCGGCCACCTGAAGGAAGCGATGATCAACTACTTCGGCGATGGTGTCGCCTTCGGCGTGCGGATTCGCTACGTCGTCGAAGAGTCCCCGCTCGGGACGGCGGGGGGCGTCAAGCTCGCGGAAGAGTTGCTCGACGACACGTTTGTCATCCTCAGCGGCGACGCCGTGACCGATGTTTCGCTGCGCGCGGCCGTGCAATTCCACAACGCAACGGAGGCGGCGGTGACGCTGCTGGTGACCGAGGTAGACGATCCCTCGCAATACGGCATCGCCCAGATGGATGAGCGCGGACGCATCAACCGCTTTTTTGAGAAGCCGAAGGCACACGAGGTCTTTTCGCGGACGGCCAACACCGGCATGTA
>Ga0247727_10010617_pt1 | contig 16274 bp, 17 predicted proteins | sample WisWelCaveWW1625_FD_202498 | JGI IMG/M metagenome (GOLD analysis project Ga0247727, IMG submission 202498) | Biofilm microbial communities from Wishing Well Cave, Virginia, United States - WW16-25 | ecosystem: Environmental > Aquatic > Deep subsurface > Groundwater > Cave microbial mat | place... | reverse complement strand
GGCGTGAGGACATTCAAGCAGGTTTTGTAGATGAATCACGCGCAATCCGATCTGTCAACCGCCCGCGCTGCCGACCGGTCCCCCAGGTTTAGTCATGCGCCAGGGGTCCATGAGTTTTTCCAGCCGGTTCTCCGGCAGGAGCTTCTGTTCCTTGGCAACCTGGCGGACGGTTTTGCCGGTCTTGTGGGCATGCTTGGCGGCTTTTGCGGCTGCGTCATAACCGATTTCGGGCGCGAGCGCCGTGCACATGGCCAGGCTGCCTTCGATCGAATCCTTGCAACGCTGTTCATTGGCCTGGATGCCTTCGACGCACCGGCCGGCAAAATTGCCGGAGGCTGCGGCCAGCAGTTCGATGGACTGCAGCAGGTTATAGGCCATCACCGGCAGCATGACAAGCAGCTCGAAGTTGCCCGCCTGCCCGCCGACTGTAATCGTCACGTCGTTGCCGATCACCTGTGCGCAGACCATCGTGACCGATTCGGCGATGACCGGATTGACCTTGCCGGGCATGATGGACGAGCCTGGCTGGGTTTCCGGCAGAGTGATTTCGCCAAGCCCGCAGCGTGGGCCGGACCCGAGCCAGCGGATGTCGTTGGCAATCTTCATCAGGCTGACGGCAATCGTCCGCAACTCGCCGCTGGCCTCGACGACGGAATCCTGCGTGGATTGGGCTTCGAAGTGGTTGGCCGCCTCTTCAACCGTGCAGCCGATCTCCTTGGAGACGAGAGATAGGACTTTCCTGGAAAATTCAGGATGGGTATTGAGTCCAGTGCCGACGGCCGTGCCTCCCAGGGCGACTTCTTTCAGTGCATCCTGTGCCCGCTTGGCGCGGACGAGCGCCAACTCGATCTGCCGCGCGTAGCCCCCGAATTCTTGGCCCAATCGGACCGGCGTCGCATCCTGCAAGTGGGTGCGTCCGATCTTGACGATCCTGTTAAAGGCGCGGGCCTTGGCGTTGAGCGCCCGTTGCAGCCGCTTCAGAGCCGGCATCAATTGCCGTTCGATCATCTCGACTGCCGCGATGTGGATGGCCGTCGGGATGACGTCGTTGCTGGATTGGCCCTGGTTCACATGGTCGTTGGGATGCACCAGCTTGCTGCCGCGTGCGCCGCCCAGCAATTCGGTGGCGCGGTTCGAAATGACTTCGTTCGTATTCATGTTGGTGGAGGTGCCGGAACCGGTCTGGAAAATATCCACCGGGAACTCGGCGTCCCACTTTCCGTCGATGACCTCGCGGGCGGCCTTGCGGATGGCCTCGGCATATTTCTTTTCGAGCGAGCCGAGCGACTGGTTGGCGGTGGCCGCCGCGTATTTGATGAGTCCCATGGCCCGGATAAAGGACCGGGGGAAACGCAGGTCGCTGATCGGGAAATTTTCGATGGCACGGGCTGTCTGCACGCCGTAATAGGCGTCGGCCGGCACGGCCAGTTCGCCCATGCTGTCGCGCTCGATACGGGTGGCTCCGGACGGTTTCGCGGTTTTGCCTGGCGTGCCCTTCTTCATGATGTGCGGTCGTCCTCCTGCTTCCGTGAGGGGGGCATCTTATCGCCTGTGCAGGCATGCGAACAAGCCAAAAAAAGAAGGCCTGCCTTCCGGCAAGCTCTCTCGTTTTGCGATCTTAGTTTCCCCGGATGGTCAAAAAGGCTGTTCAGCAAGGCCGCAGCGAGCGAGGGGCCGAGGCGTACTTTTCTCGTACGTCGAGGGTCTAAGCGATGCGAGAACGCCGCTGGCAGCCTTTTTCAGCATCCGATTTAGGCGTTACCGCTCTTCGATGGGTACGTAGGGCAGGTTGTGCTCGCCCGAATAGATTTGATCGGGCCGGAACAGTTTGTTTTCCCGCAGCTGCTCGAACCAGTGCGCCAGCCAGCCGGCCACGCGCGCTATGGCGAAGATGGGCGTGAAGCAGTCCACCTCGATGCCCATCTTGTCGTAGAGAATGCCCGAATAAAAATCCACGTTGGGATAAATTTTCTTCTCGCCCAGCAGTTCTGCTGCAACCCGTTCAACCTCTACGGCCACGTCGTACAATGGTGACGAACCGCATTCCTTAAACAGCCGTTCGCACAGCCCCTGGAGAATCACCGCTCGCGGATCTTTGACCTTGTACACCCGATGTCCGAATCCCATCAGCTTCTGTTTCGCCTTCAGCTTGCTCTCGATGTAGGGCCGGACTTTGTCGGGTGTGCCGATCTCGCGCAGCATCACGATGACTTCCTCGTTCGCGCCGCCGTGCAGCGGGCCTTTGAGCGCGCCGATGGACGAGGCGATGACGGTATAGGGATCGGCCAGCGTGGAGGCCGTGATGAGGCCGGTAAACGTCGAAGCGTTCATCGTGTGCTCGGCGTGCAGGATCAGGCAGGCATCCAGCGTGTCGCTGGCGATCCGGTCCGGCACCAGGTCCGACAGCATGTAGAGAAAATTCTGGCAGAAGTCCAGGTCGTCGCGGGGTGGAATGGCATCGTCGCCCCGGCGGATGCGGGCATGCGTAGCAATGATCGTCGGAAGCTTGGCGACCAGTCTAATGGCTGACCAGTAATTGTTATCAATGTCTTTGACGTTCCGGCCCGGATAGAACATGCCCAGCGCGGCCACCGCCGCTTGCAACGCATCCATGGGGTGTCCCTGTTCGGGCAGGCACTTGAGCAGGTCCACGATCTTGAACTTGATCCGGCGGTGGTGCGTGATGTCGTCGACAAAATGAGCCAGCTCGTGCTGCGTGGGCAGACGGCCGGATAGGAGCAGCGAAGTGGTTTCGAGAAAGGAGGACTTGACGCAGAGGTCTTCGACGCGGATACCACGATATTCGAGAATGCCACGCTCCCCGTCTACGTCACTGATGGCGGATTTCGCGGCTGGTACTCCGGCAAGACCCGGCATGAAATCATGCGGCACAGGTACCTCCTCACTACACACGCGGCGAACTCTCTTGAATTTTAGAAGTTGCTGGGCGTGAGGTCAAGCATAGGGGCGATGTTGTATACTGCACAGATCGATGACGACTCGTGTTCTCCTGATCCTCAGTATCCTTGTGCTGACAGCTGCGCCGGCGTTACCGCAAGGCGACACGGCCACTATTTTTGCCGTCATCACCAAAGTTCCTCGCGATCGTTCACAGATACCAGCACATGTCCTGGCTGGTGGACAAGTGACCGACAGTCTGCTGCTCGCATCGGATGAGATTCTTGGGAATCCGATCTGGCGGACGCTGGAGCTATGCCACTCCCTCAAGGCGGAAGCCTGGAAAACCCCGGGAGGCTATCGGCTGGCGTCGGTCAGGGTGGTGGATTCCAGCATGCTGCCGATGGAGTTGCAGGGCGTTGCCGGAGACTGTCTGATCAGGAAGGCGGTGGAGATCGCGCCGCTGGCAGACTAACAATGCCGTGATTCGTAACGCATGATCCGTAACGAGTAACAAGGCCTCGCAGGCTCTTACCGACAACTCATCACGGGTTACGGATTACGGATCACTCACCCTGGCACGTCGGGCAGGTCGTCGGTTCTTCGCTAGCCGATGCTTCTTCCTTGGTGAGCGGGAAAAACTGATCGCATTGTTTGCACTGGCGGATTTCAAAGAACCCCACGCCCTTCTCGTCAATTTCGGTCGGCAGCAACAGTTCCAAAGGATCGTAGCCCAATATCACCCCGTCTGAAAACTTGACCAAGGCCAGCCGTTCGTTGAACAGTTCGAAGCTGGCCTCCTGCCCTTTTCGCTCCGGGGTATGGCCGACCACGAAGACCGGCTGTCCCTTCCGCTTCGTCCGCAAATCCTTGAGCACCCGCTGCGTGGTAGTCACCACGGCATAGTTCCCACTTGAACTGGTTCCGGCTGACGGCATAGGCTTGCTCCGTAATCGTGCTGTTCATCTATCACGCACTGAAAAAGCGGGTCAAGATACCACAGGGAAGGAGACTATGAGCGCAAGGATTACCATTTACCAGAAACCGACCTGTTCCACCTGCCGGGAAGCCGTCAAACTGGTCCAGGCTAGCGGCCTGCCGTTCACCGCCATCAATTATTATGAGCAGCCGTTTACCAAAGCGCTCCTCAAAGGATTGCTGAAAAAGGCCGGGCTTTCCGCGAGAGATATCCTCCGAACCAAGGAAGACATCTATAAGGAGTTGGGGCTGGCAAAAAAACAGGTTTCAGAGGATGAGCTGATTAACCTGATGCTCAAGCATCCCGATCTGATCCAGCGGCCGCTGGTGGAAAAAGGTGAGAAAGTAATTCTGGCGCGCCCGGCGGAAACGGTGAAGAAATTGCTGTAGATTGAGGTGCCCATTTCCACTACATCGGATGAGTGATAGCAATAATGTTGACTGTCTTGCCGGATTATCGTTTCGTACATCGGAAGGCTTTTCCACGAACTTCTGTTGAGCCATAGGGCTGTGCAATTGGCAGCCAAATAAGATGGCTTGCACCGATGGCCACAGCTTGCTCAAGAGCTTCTAGTCTGGCGTTCTCGTAGCCTTTGTTCGCGAACAAGCCATACCAAGCAGATGTCCCGTGCACATTATCTAGATACTCGCAGTTTACTGTAGAAGCTTCCTCAACAATAGTAATGCCAGGCACATGAGGTGGCAGAGTGCCTGCACAGCCAGTACTCAGAGTCGCGCCAGCCAAAACAAAACATATTAGCCTTCTAAGCGATACGGCTATCATCGAAATCTCCTTTTTCGCTGGCACGAAGAAACGGCGTCAGTACCACAGTATTTCAGCTATGAAGTCCATCTTAGTGCCCCGCTCTTGTGATCCACGCTGACGGAGATTTTTCCGGCCAGGACCTGCAGCAGTAACTCCCCTGCCAGCTTTCGGCGCCAGCCGGAGAGGATGGGGAGATCGAGTTTCTCGCGGTCATGTTTGGCTTCGACGAGCGCCTGCAAATCGGACGACGTGGCCAGGAGTGTCGGCGCCATGTGTTCTTCCGTGGCGCGGGCCTTGAGAACGGCTTGCAGCAGATCCACCTGACCGGCTGATTCCGATTCGGGACGTTTGGGCGGCGCGACTTCCGGCCATTCGGATGATGGAATGGCCAGGCCCCGCTGGATGGCAGCGAGAATCGCCTCTCCCCGCTTGTCCACCTCGTTGCCATGGAGCCCGCGGACACCTTTCATCGCCTCGACTGTCGGCGGCGGGCGGCGGGCCAGTTCGATCAGCACTTCATCGCGAATGACGCGCCCGCGAGGCACGTTTCGCCGTTGCGCCTCCTCGTCCCGCCAAGCGGCGAGCTCGCGCAGAATGGCGGCATTTTTCGGCCGAAGATTATCCCATCCTCGAATCCGCTGGTAGCGCTCACGGGGATCGCGCGCCGTTGTGCCGAGCGTCGTCTGTAATCTGGCAAACTCTTCCTGCACCCACTCCATCCGCCCAAGCGATTGCAGGCGCGTGAGCAGATGGTCGTGGATTGCAAAGAGGAATTCCACGTCCTCGAAGGCGTAGGCCAGTTGGTCCGGGGTCAGCGGGCGCTGGCTCCAGTTGGTGAACGTGTGCGCCTTCTCCAGCTTCTGGCCGGTGATTTTTTGCACCAGTTGGCTGTAGGCGACCTGCACGCCATAGCCCACCATCGCGGCGGCGACTTGCGTGTCGAAAAAGGGCGTCGGCATCTGGCCTGTATAGGCTGCGAGCAATTCCAGATCCTGTCGCCCCGCGTGAAAGATTTTTTCAATCCTGGGATTGGCCAGAATGTCGGCGAAGCCATCCAGCGTGCCCAGCGTCGGCACGTCCACCACGGCGCAGGTGCCGTCGGCCACGATCTGAAGCAGTTCCAGTTTCGGGGTAAAGCTGTCTTCGCCGATAAATTCCGTGTCAAGGCCGATTCGGTCCACCCGGCGAAGGTGGTCGCACAGAGTCGTAAAGCTGTCCCGATCGCGAATGTACAAACCTGGTGGGATGGGCGTGGCCAACGAGGTTATTCCGCCGGGGTGTAGCCGCCACTGCGCTGGCCGGTGGCCGGATCCAGGTTGCTCAGGCTGAGATATTCTTTCAGCAATTGGTAGGCTTCGAGGATCCGCCGCAGTTGCGGCTCCGAACTGCGGTCGCCCTTGCGCGCATCGGGGTGAAACTCCTTGGCCTTCTCGCGAAACGCTTTCGTGACGGCCGACATCGAGCTGCCGAATTTCAATCCCAACGCGTCATAGGCTTCGCCCGCGGTATTCACCTCGCCCGGCTGGCCGGGCATGGCTCCGCCCCCGCTGGCGGCCTTGAAGAAGTCGGTGAGATTGATCTTGCGACGACGACGGCGAGGCCGTTCACGGACTTCGCTGTCCATCTCGTCGTACCGGTCCTCAACAAATTCCAAACGGGCTTCCAGCCGTTGGGCGGTGGATATATCGCCGACCAGCGACAATTCTTCTTCGATCGTCTGCAAGGAGTGCTCGATCTCGGCAAAACCCTGTTCGATGCGGAAGTAGCTGTCCACCCGATCCTGCATCATGGTATCCATGGCGAGGTCGAGACTACTTTCGGTTTTGGCCTTCAGGTCGGCAATGCGGCGCAGCATGCCGACCCGATATTTCCCTAATTTTCTGAAATCAAACGGCATGCGCGGCCTCTAGCCGGATGTTGAAAAAGGCCTCCAGCGGCGTTCTCGCTAGCTGCGACCGCGCCACGGGACACGCACGCGCCTTGGCGCGTGCGGGGTGGGCGGGTGAAACAGCGACCTTTTTGAACATCCTGGACGATCTTAATTGAAACGCATTTTAGCATAATCTGGAGCGTTGCCTGATGGAAAATAGCTGTGCATAGCCTGGATTATTCCTGAGCGCTTCTGCTGCAACCGCGGATACGCCGCTGCACCGGGCGGTCTCGCCGTTCAGTCGGTCAGCGTAGTGCAGAGACTACGCCTCTCTCCCTCGCGCCTACCAAGCGCCCGGCTCGCTAGGCGTCTGCACGGTTTCGCGACGAACCGTCAGGAATATTCCAGGCTTGACTCCGCCGCTTGGTCTGGCTAATGATGCACTCCTTTTTCGTACACCCAGGAGGAAGTTGATATATGACGAAGTGGTATGCGTTTGCCGGTGTGGTTGCTGTGGCGTTGCTCACTCCCCTGACCGGCCAGGCAGTCGATCCGTCCGGCTACGGCCAGGCGGGCGGCGAATTTGACATCAAGATTCCGCGCGTGCCATCAGGCGAATTGGTGGACGCAAAAGCCTTAAAGTCTCCATTCGAGCCAACACCTGAAATTTTGAAAGAAGGCAAGGAAATCTTTCTCGGTCGTGGCACCTGCTTCCAATGCCACGGGCCGGAAGGCAGGGGCGACGGCGGTGCGGCAAAGATACTGCCGATCCAGCCCCGCAATTTCACCAACCCGCAGTTCAATAAGGTCCGGACTCCGGGCGAAATGATGTGGGTGCTGAAAAACGGCAGCATGGGACAATCCGGACGCGTGCCCGGCACGGGCATGCTGCCGATCGTCGGACAGTTTCTCAGCGAAGAAGACGGATGGAAGGTGCTGCTGTACGAGAGAAGCCTGGGCGACGAGACCCGTTAAACGTTATCCGTAATCCGTGATCCGCAAGTCGGTTAACGAATAACGGTTCACGTCTTTCGAGCAACTCCCGTCTCCCGGGCGGCCTGCGCGACCGCCTGGGCCACCTGCGGAACCACCTGCTTATCGAACACACTCGGAATAATGTAGTCTTCGGTCAGCGTGTCGCCTGGAATGATGCCGGCGATCGCGTGGGCCGCCGCCATTTTCATCGAGTCGTTGATCTCGCGGGCCTGCACATCCAGCGCGCCTCGGAAAATCCCGGGAAACGCCAGCGCATTGTTGATCTGGTTCGGATAGTCCGACCGGCCGGTGGCGAAGATCCGGCAGCGTCCCATGGCCAGTTCGGGTTTGATCTCAGGGTCCGGATTGGCCATCGCAAAGACGATGCGGTCGGTGGCCATCAGATCAAGATCAGCCGGTATGAGGAGGTTGGCGCTGGAGAGCCCGATAAAGACGTCGGCTCCCTTAAGCGCATCCTGCAGCGTGCCCTTCGGACGGTCGCGATGCACACAGGACAGTAAGTTGTCGCGACAGGCAAGCAGGCGTTCCGGCGGCTCGGCCATGATCATCCCCTGCCGGCCGCATCCAATGATCTGTCGTGCGCCGGCGGTGAGCAGTATCCGGCAACAGGTCAGGCCTGCCGCGCCCAGCCCGTTCACGACGATCCGAATTGTTTCGATCGGTTTCTTGACCACCTTCAATGCGTTCAGCAGGCCGGCCAGAATCACGACCGCCGTGCCGTGCTGATCGTCGTGCATGACGGGAATATCGAGCGACGCCTTCAATCGCTGCTCGATGTCAAAACAGCGTGGCGCGCTGATGTCTTCGAGATTGATACCCCCGAAGCCCGGTGCAATGCCCTGCACGATCCGCACAATTTCATCCGCGTCTTGCGTGTTGAGGCAGATCGGCCAGGCGTCGATGCCGGCCATCTCCTTGAACAGCATCGCCTTGCCTTCCATGACCGGCAGCGCGGCCTCGGGCCCGAGATTGCCGAGGCCCAGGACGGCCGAGCCGTCCGTCACAACGGCGACGGTGTTGCTTTTCGTCGTGTAGAGATAGGCTTTCGACTTGTCCTTGGCGATGGCTTCTGAGACGCGCCCGACGCCCGGCGTATAGACCAGCGACAGCACGCTGCGTGAATTCAACGCCAGCTTGCTCTGGACGCCGATCTTGCCGCCCTGATGGACCTGAAAGACCCGGTCGGGCACCGGCAGGATACGGACATTCGGAACTGATTGCAGTCGTTTGACGGCGCGACTCCCCTCCGCTTCGTTACGGACTTCAAAGGTAATATCGCGGACGATCTGCTCCGCGTCGGCCGTCACCATGTCCACGGCACCAAGATTGGCGCCCTCTTCCGCCAACGCGGTCGCGACCTGCGCAAACACGCCTGGTCGATTGCCGAGGGCCACGCGAACGGTCATCTTGAAGCCTGATGGAGAGGATGGTTCACTCATCGTTGCGCACTCCAATTCTTCAACATTATCACACGGTTTCATGCCGTCTGCCTAGAGGTATCCACAGGCCGAACGCTGAATCCTACGTGTTGACTTTGCTTCAGCGTTCAATATAAAGTTGCGCCTCGCAAAGGGAATTGTCCCTTTGGCAGGCGACCACATTCTTAAGGAGGAGTCCGATGAAGAAGCTGTTGAGCGCAATGGTGATGGCAATGTTCCTGGTTGGGTTCGTCGGCGGCGCCTTTGCCGATGAGATGAAGGGTGATGCGAAGGGCGGCGAGATGAAGGGTGAGCACAAGGATATGAAGAAGGACGAAAAGAAGGCGGAGAAGAAGGAAGATAAGAAAAAGAAGTAACTCTCCCGCATCTTTTCTGAGTGTTCATCGGCCCGCGCTCATCGTGAGTTGCGGGCCGATGTGTTTCTGCCGTTGATTATCGTTTCTGAGCAGTGCTAGCTTGACCGCATGTCTGATTCGCAATCGAAACGTTCCTCCAACCGACTCATCCACGAAACCAGCCCCTACCTGCTCCAGCATGCCTATAACCCGGTGGACTGGCATCCCTGGGGGAAGGAAGCCCTTACGAAATCTCGCGAATCGAACAGGCCGATTCTCTTGTCCATCGGCTATTCGGCCTGCCATTGGTGCCACGTGATGGAGCGCGAGTCATTCGAGAGCGATTCGATAGCCGCGCTCATGAACGAGCATTTCGTCTGCATCAAGGTGGACCGCGAGGAACGCCCTGATCTCGACGAAATCTATATGCAGGCGACCCTGGCGATGAATAATGGTCAGGGCGGCTGGCCGATGACGGTCTTTCTGACGCCCGAACAGGAACCGATTTTTGCAGGCACCTATTTCCCTCCGGCGGACCGCTGGGGCCGACCGGGATTTGCGTCGGTCCTGACCAAGGTTGCCGAGTTTTGGCGAAAGGACCCGGGCGGTCTGCGCCGCCAGGCCGGCGACATCACGAAGCAACTTAAGCAGTCCATGCAGGTCGCCTCGCCCGTTTCCGTAGGCGAGGCGGAACTCGATGCCGCCGTCGGCCAGTACGCGGACGAATTCGACTCGCAGTTCGGCGGGTTCGGCCGCGCTCCGAAGTTCCCGCCCGCCACCGGCCTGTCGTTTTTGTTGCGGCATCATCACCGCACCGGCGACACGCAAACGCTGACGATGGTCACCAAAACCCTCGACGCCATGGCGGCCGGCGGCATGTACGACCATGTCGGCGGAGGTTTCGCCCGCTATTCGACCGACGAACGCTGGCTGGTGCCGCACTTCGAAAAAATGCTCTACGACAATGCCCTGCTCGCGCAGATCTACATCGAAGCCTGGCAGGCCACGGCCAATCAGGACTACCGGCGCGTAGCGATGGAAACACTCGATTATATTCTACGCGAGATGACCTCGCCGGACGGCGGATTCTATTCGGCCACCGATGCGGATTCGGAAGGTGTCGAGGGAAAGTTCTTCGTCTGGACGCCGGAGGAGATTCGTGCCGTTGTCACGAGCGAGGACGATGCCAAGCGCTTCTACGCCTATTACGATATCACGCCCGGCGGCAACTGGGAGCATAAGAGCATTCCCCATACGCCGGAATCTCTCGATACGGTCGCGGCTCATCTGAAGATTTCGCCCAAGGAATTACGAGAAACGATCGAACGGGTCAAGCCGCTTGTCTATGCGGCACGCGCCAAACGGATTCCACCTGGACTGGACGACAAGGTCCTCACCGCTTGGAACGGCATGATGATCAGCGCGATGGCGGAAGGCGCGCGCGTGCTGGGTGACAGCCGGTATTTGGAGGCGGCGGAGGAAGCTGCGGACTTTCTGCTTCGCACGATGAAACGTCCCGATGGCGGGCTCTACCGGACCTATCGGGCCGGTCCTTCGACCGGTGGGCTCAGGACATGCAAGGCGCATCTGGATGCCTGCCTTGAGGACTACGCCTATCTGGCCGAGGGGCTGATCGATCTCTACGAAGCCGGCGCCCATGCAGGCTATCTGGATGAGGCCGTCCGATTGGCCGAGCGCATCCTGGCGGATTTTTCCGACGTGCAGGGCGGAGGATTTTTCACCACGAGCAAGGATCACGAGGCGCTCATCCTCCGCAGCCGTGAAGGGCCGGACGGCGCCACACCCAGCGGCAATGCCGTGGCGGCATCGGTCCTGGCCCGTCTGTCGTTTCATTTTGCGAGAGAGGACTTTCGCGAGGCCGCGCTCAACGCCATCCGGGTCTATGGGCGGCAGATGACGCGCTATGGCCGTGCCTTTGCCAAGAGTCTGTGTGTCGTGGATTTGCTCTTGCGCGGGCCGGTCGAGCTGGCCTTCATCGGTAGTCCGGCCGAAGCCGGCTATGAAGCGCTCCGTGCGGAGGTCAATCGCCGGCACCTCCCCAATCGGATCATCGCCCATCACGATCCGCAGGGTCCGGACCTGGACCACCCGCTAACGAAGGGGAAAACCCTGGTGAAGGACAAGGCGGCCCTCTACGTCTGCCGGAATTTTTCCTGCCAGGCGCCGATCACCAAGCCTGGCCAGATTGACGCCGCGCTCGCCGAACAGCGACAGGTTCAGCAGAGCTGGCTTTCACCCCCGGCGTCACCTGCGTGCTGATTGGCATGCGAAGCCCGGCCTATGTGGCAGATTCAACAGGCATCCTATCCTGGAACCCGCTTCCAGGCGTACACATGATCTACGAAGCCGTTCGCACGATCCGCTGAGTGTCTTTCTGAAAATTGGCGCGTTAATCTGACCGTGCGTATCTTTGCCTGCCCAAGCCACTGATATTTCAGGCTAAATTCTTGACTTTATTTTCTCCTCCCGCTTCGAGTACCTTGCAATGCCCGGTCTGACAGGGATCTACGCCATACCCACCGACGCGGGTGCTCAGCTCAAGGACGTCATGTCAAAACTTGCAGTACTCGATATCGGGACTAACTCCATTCATATGGTGCTGGCTGAGGTCGAGCCCGATTTTTCATACAAGATTCTCGACCGCTTCAAGGATGTCACCCGTCTGGGCGACGGCACGTTCACGACCCACCGGTTGCCCGACGCGGCCATGCGTCGGGGCCTCGAGGTGATCAAGACCCAGGTCACGCTGGCCAGGAACAAAGGCTACAAGCGGATCAAGGCGGTGGCCACGAGCGCCGTCCGGGAGGCAAAAAACGGCGGGGAATTCCTGAAGGCGGTCTCCCAAAAAACAGGATTGACCGTGCGGGTTGTCACCGGGCAGGAAGAGGCCCGCCTGATCTATTTGGGCGTTCGGCACAGCATGGAACTGCCCGAGCAGCCGGCCTTGATCGTGGACATCGGCGGTGGCTCCGTCGAACTTATTGCCGGCAATCGAGAGGCCATGCTGCAGGGGCAGAGCTTGAAGCTGGGGGCCATCCGGTTGAAAGACCTCTACCTGCACCGCGATCCGCCGACGGAATCGGTCATGGAGGAACTGCAGCGCGCCATCGAGACGGAGATCGCCGCGGCCTTGCCTCGGCTCAAAGTAAAAGAGTTCGGACAGGTCATCGGCACATCCGGCATGATCGGGAACCTGACGGAAATCATCCATCTCCGCCGCACCGGCCGGCCGGTGCAGCAACTCAATCTGGCCACAATCGAGTTGAAGGAAATCGAGCAGACGGAAGAACTGCTGAAGAAAACCTCCCTCAAGGAGCGGCTCACCATCCCAGGCCTGGACCCCAAACGCGCCGATCTGCTGTTGCCGGTGACCATGGTGCTCCGCACCCTGCTGCAACACGTCGGGCAGAAAACCATGACGATCGGCGACAAGGCCATCCGGGAAGGCATCATCTACGACTTCATCCAGCGCCATCAGGAAGGCATCCGCGCGGAACAGGAGATTCCCAACATCCGGCGACGCAACGTCCTGTATCTTGCGGAACGGTGCCGGTATCCCAAGGCGCACTCGCATCATGTCGCCAGGCTGGCGGTGCAGCTCTTCGACCAGACCGCCGCGTTGCACAAACTCGGCGAGCGCGAACGGGAATGGTTGGAATATGCGGCGCTGCTCCATGACATCGGCTATCTGATCAACCCCAGGCAGCACCATAAGCATGCCCATTACCTCATCACCAACAGCGACCTGGACGGCCTGACGGCCGAGGAAATCGAGATCATCGCCAACATCACGCGGTATCACCGGCGGGCCCTGCCTGAGGTCAAGCACAAATCCTACGAGGCGCTCTCGCTGAAAAGCCGCCGAACCGTGCAGAAATTGAGCGCGCTGTTGCGCATTGCCGACGGCCTTGACCGCAGTCAATTCGCCGTGGTCCAGAAGTTGAAGGTCAAACTCGGCAATCCGGTTGCCATTGCCCTGTACACGTCGGGCGATCCGGAACTGGAAATATGGGCGGCGCGCACCCGTGCCGATCTCTTCGTGCGGGTGTTCCGGCGTGCCGTGACGTTTGCCGCTCACCCTTATCACGGAGATGCCGCATGACTCCGCCAATCGGAGAAAAACATGTCATGGTTCCCCCTGCCATCACGTTCGGCCAGCCGCACGCATTTCCGGGCAAACTGATCGTCGTCGAGGGGATCGACGGGTCAGGCAAAAGCACGCAGTTGCTGCTGCTGCAAAAATGGCTGGAGTCCCAGGGGCATAACGTGTTTTTTACCGAGTGGAATTCGTCCGATCTGGTCAAAGAGACCACCCGGAAGGGCAAGAAGAGCAAGTCGCTGACGCCGACGACGTTCAGCCTGCTGCACGCCACCGATTTCGCCAGCCGGCTGTATCACCACATCCTGCCGCCGCTCAAGGCCGGCATGATCGTGCTGGCGGACCGCTACGCCTATACGGCGTTTGCGCGGGATGCCGTGCGCGGGGTGTCCCGAGGCTGGGTGCGGAAGCTGTACAGCTTCGCGATCCGGCCGGATCTGGCATTTTATTTCAAGGTTCCGATCGAGGTCGCGATCGACCGGCTGCTGGGCGGCACCAGAGGGCAGTTCAAATACTATGAAGCCGGCATGGACATGGGGATCAGCCAGGATGTGAAGGAAAGTTTCAGAGTGTTTCAGTCGCGCATTTTATCGGAGTACGACAAGATCGTGGATGAATATGGCCTGACGGTCATGGATGCGACGAAGGAAATCGAAGAACAGCAGGACGACATGCGGGCGGTCGCGACCAGGGCGTTGGAACAGTACAAGCCGAAACGAGGAGGCTATGGCAAAAGGGCGTCGGTATTTTGGCGACGGTTTGGCGTATCTCAATCCAAGTGACCTCAAAGGCCGGCTGATCGCCATCGAGGGAACCGACGGGGTCGGCCGGTCCTCGCACATCGAGATGCTGCAGGAATGGCTCGAAGTGCAGGGCTATGGGGTCATTACCACGGGGTGGACCCGGTCGAATCTCATGTCCAAGGCCATCGAAATGGCCAAGCAGGGCAACATTCTGGACCGGTGGTCCTTCAGCCTGCTCTATGCGACGGATTTTGCCGATCGGCTGGAGCATCAGATCATTCCCGCGCTCCGGTCCGGCTTCATCGTGCTGGCCGACCGCTACATCTATACGGCTTTCGCGCGGGATACGGTGCGCAGCGGCGATCAGGCCTGGATCCGCAACGTGTTCGGATTTGCCCTCGTCCCCGACCTCGTCTGCTATTTGCGCATCGACACGGACACGCTGGCCTTGCGCGTGCTCGAAAGCAAGGGGATGAATTTCTGGGAATCCGGCATGGATATGAAGTTCGGCGCCGACCTCTATGACAGTTTCAAGAAGTACCAGAGCCTGCTCATCGAGGAATTCGACAAGATGGCGGAAGAATTTCACTTTGAAGTGGTGGATGCCCGAAAACCGCCGGAAGAGATTCAGGAGGCGTTGCGCGCAAAAATTCAACCCCTGCTCAGGAACGAGCGCCGGCTGGCTCCAAAGCAAGCGGTGGCCGCAGGCGCGGAATCCGATCGCGCCGCTACGCCGACGCCAGATTCCTGAGCTGAGACGGTCCCATCCACCAGCGCAACTCGGCCCGGCCGGCTTTCGGAGTCTCGCGAAAACGCAGGCAACAGGCGCCGGCCTTCTTGAGAGACAATCCGGCGACCGGTTTCCCGCACAGCAGCAGACCGGCGGTTTCCCCCAGGTGCGGCTCATGGCCGACGCAAATCACCGTGGAATCCAGCGGCAGCGAGGCCAGCAGCGCCAGCAGCTTGTCCGGCGGGGTTTCCGGCAGCAGGGCTTCGTGGACCTGCAGCTCTGTGCGCGGGCAGAGCAGTTGCCGGATGATTGTCGCGGTGTCGAACGCGCGTGCCAGCGGACTGGTCCAGAGATAACCGGGTGCCAGCTCCATCCGAAGCAGCCCCGCAGCGGCTTCGCGCGTTCTGTCGGCGCCCTTGGGCGTCAGGGGGCGCAGGTTCTCTTCTCCGTCCCAGTCGGCGCGTTCGACCGCGATGCCATGTCTGAATAAAATGCACTCCATAGGTTCCTCCACCATACCAAAGGCTGCTGCGCATGAGCGAGCCCGATTTCGCTGACGATCGCCCGACTCGCTATCGCGCGGTCGTGCTTCAGGCGCTTGCACGGTTGTCCGGCGGCGATACGGACGCCGCCACGCTGCATCGCGCGCGCACGCATTTACGCCGGCTTCAGGCCTATCTCGAACTGGTCGGCGAAGACCGCCACGCGGAGTCCATCGCTCGTTGCGTGGTGCGTGTGAGCAAATTGAGAACGCTGCAGGTGTTCGCGCGCTACCTGAAGACACACGATGCGCCGCGGTCCGATCGCAAGGCCGTCAAGCGCCGTCTCCGTGCCACGCGTGAAAAACTTGAAGGGACGCATGTTTACGCGGCGATTGAAGGGGTCGTCCGCCGGCAGGGACTGCTTCCGGATCCGGGGAATCCGGCGTGGCTGGCCGAGCGGATGCAGGTCGCGCGGCATGCCCACGCAGACCGGCTTCGACGGTTGACCGCCGAGGCCGGCGCCAAGCCCGGACGCAAAACGCTTCACCGGCTCCGGCTCTTGATCAAATCCATCCGCTATCAGGAGGAATGGGCGCTGGACTATCCGTTTGCCATGCCGGGCATGATTCGACGGCTCAAGCACGCGCAGGCAGTTATGGGAGACTACGAGGATTTGGTCCAGTTCCGGAAACTGGCGCGCTCCATGAAGCTTCGATCATCGTCTGCAATCAACAAAGACTGGCGAAAGGCACGCACACGTGCGCGCGCCCTCCCCACCCATCTCGTTGCATCTCTTGGAATGACGGCAGGGCCACGCATCCGGCTTGTCTGCAGCCGTCACGCTTCTGAATCCGCAGTTGGCTAGCACACTCGACTTAGCGATCTTCAAACGGGTTCGCGACGAGATTGCCGGGCAG